>Ga0070705_100000134_pt1 | contig 43567 bp, 62 predicted proteins | sample KBSK5253metaG_FD_65455 | JGI IMG/M metagenome (GOLD analysis project Ga0070705, IMG submission 65455) | Corn, switchgrass and miscanthus rhizosphere microbial communities from Kellogg Biological Station, Michigan, USA - KBS K5-25-3 metaG | ecosystem: Host-associated > Plants > Roots >... | reverse complement strand
CGGCGTTGTACATGTCGAGCGTCATGTAGTCGCCTGCGGCGAGCTGGGCGAGGCTCACGATCCCTCGGCCGAGCCGTCCGGCGGCGGTCACGTAGTCGATTTCCTCTGCGACCTGGGCACCGTTCTTGTTGAGGACCATCTTGCGCTCGTTGCTGCCGCCGAGCACGATGATGACGTTCGTGCGCACGACCACGATGTACGTGCCTGCCGTCCGGGCGGTCAGGCGCTTGGGCTGCGCGGAATCGAAGATCGCATCGTTGTCGGCGACGACCGAATCCCACGAGATCTGGGAGTTGCCGGGGGCGAGAGCCAGGTTCGTCGTGCGTTCGAGACGCGCCCACTTCGTGATCCCGACCGCGTCGGAGCGCAGGAGGCGCCCGGCGGAATCGAACGTCTCGAGCGGCACCCGCCCTACAGCTCCATGCCGAAGATGTGGACCGTGAGCTTCGCGTCGACCTCGGCCTTGCCGTGGATGGCCTGGCCGGGCTCGAGGATGATGAGTCCGTCGTCCTGGGCCATGCCCGAGGGATCGATGGGCAACTGCGGCAGGAGCAGGTCTGCGTCGGTTGTGCCTGCGGTGCCGAGCCGCAGCCAGCGCCCGACAGCGTCGGTGTTGACCGCGCGCACCGCCCTGATGATCGCGCCGCCTCCGCCACCGGGCGCCGTGTAGAGGACGCCGCCCGCCGCTGTCGGCTGGCCCTTGTAGATGCGCTTCGGTGTTGCCATCGTCCTCCTAGCCGAGCGCCAGGGCGAAGAGGATCGCGTCGTCCAGTGACGCAACCGTCTTGCCGTGGGTCGACTCCACAACCGGGTTCGGGTAGTTGCCGCTCAGGTCGCCACCGGCGGCGCCCGCCGGACTTGCCGCACTCGCACCGACGCTCGGCGTCAGGCTCGTGAACTTGACGCCGTCCCAATGCGCCATGCCGACCTTGCGCTTGATGTCCACGCCGCCCGGTTCGACGCCGACCTCGGTGATCGCGAGTGCGAACGCATAGTCGGTGTTGTCGATCTCGCCAGGTACGCCCGGCGCGAAGTCGTTGGCGGATCCTGTGACCCAGATGTCAAGGTTCCGTGCCGCTCCGCCACCAGGCGAGACCCGTTCGACCGTCGCGTCGTTGTAGCGCGGATTGCCCTCGATGCCTACGGCGACCTGATCGTTTCCAGGGCCGGCTGGGACCTCGATGACCGTGTCGTCAGTGACCTTGATCCGCAGCACGAAGTTCGGAGCTGCGGTCGACCAGAACTCCTGCCACGCATCCGTCCAGTCCGCCGGCAGCGGGTCGAGCGGCGCAAAGTCGCGGTACTTCGCCATCCGCTACCTATGGTCGCGCAACGGCAACCACCAAGGCACACGGGAGGGTCAGCTTTTAGGAAGAGCGGACGGGCTTGCCGAAGCGAGCGCGCCAAGGCGGCAGGCAGCGCCAGTAGGGCTGTGCTGCGGCTTCGCCGCCCTCGTCGCCCCACATGACGTTGGCGGGGTTCTTGGAGTGCCCGTGCCCGGTCAGGTGGCCCCACTCGTGGACGACCGTGTGGCAGATCATCTCGCGCTGGAGCTCGCGCGCGGTAGCGCCCCGGCCCCGTACCGTCAGCGCCAGCCTGTTGAGGCTGATCGTGCAGAGCGGCTGCCCACCGGGCCACCCGGCGAGAGGGGTGTAGGGGGTGCGGACGATCGCTGCGCCCCACGCCATGCTGGGCAGGTCGCCTACTGGCGATACCCAAGCGACGTGCGGCTGCCCGCAGGCGGGCTGGCCCCAGACGAGGGCGGCGATCGTGAGCGATTGGGCGATCAGGGAGGACACCGTGTACTGCTTCATCGGCGCGAGCCGTCGCGGTCTAAATCCCCACTTCGGGTTACCTCCGGTAACACGCGGGTGACCGTCACCGCATCAGATCGTCGTCCAGTCGCCCGAGGTCGAGCAGGAAGCCCGCGACATAGGTGGCATCCAGCGCCCTGTGGGCTGGGTGCATGCGCCGTGCGATCTCCTCGGCCTGTACTGACGTGTAGGAGCCGGGCGCGAACGGGATGTCGAGGCGGTCGTGGAGCATGTCGGGGAAGTCTCGGACGAGCTGCCACGCCCCCGTCCGGAGGGCCGCGCTGAGCACGACGATGTACGCAGCGGCCGAGCTCGCGTCGAGCTTGCGGAGGGCCGCGTTCACAGCGGTGCGGCGCTGGGTGATGGTGGCGTCCGGTGGGTTAATCGGCAGGTTGAGCGTCGCCTCCCAGAGAGCGAGCATCCCGAGCGTGTCGTCGGCGAGCGAGGGCACGAGTCCGTCCTTGATCTGGTCAAGCCGCGCGTCGATGCGGTCGATCTCGTTCGCCCACGCCTGGATGACGCGCTCGACCAAGGGGTTCCCCCAGTAGTAACTTGGGAGCGAGCCGAGCATCCGCTGCGCTGTTGCGCTCAGCGCCACGCTCAGGCCTCGGTCAGGTTCGTGGCCACGAGGCTTGCGACATGCGCGTCATCAACCGCCACGTTCGCCGCCGCAGCGTTCAGCTCGAGCACGGTCCAGTCCTCGACACCAACGACAGCCACGATCGCCGCACTGACCTTGCTGAGGACGACATCGCCGCCAACCGGCAGCCCGTTCACGTAGCGCGCGACCGACGAGTCGATCGCCGCGCCGACCGCGCGCGTCCCGCCCGAGCCGTCCAGCGAGTGGCCCGGCGCGAGTACGACGGTGGCATCGACGGTGACGTTGGTCGCAGCCGGCGTTGTGACATGGACCGTTGCCCCAGGGGGCGCCTCCCCGGCGCCTTGCGCGGGTTGGTCTGAGGGATCAAGTCGGGCCTGGAGGCTGTCGATCAACGGCGCCGGGGCCGGGTTGTTGTCCACGTCGGTGATGGAGATCGTTACGTGGCCGACGTCGGGAGTGTTCGGGAAGACCGTGACGAAGCCGACACCCGGCTCAGCGAGTGCCTCTGTCTCGTAGAAGTCCACGTTGCCCGCGCCACCCGCGCCCGAGAGCTTCTTGCCGATGCGCTTGGCGAGTGCCTCGTCGGTCTCGACGTCCGAGCCGCCGGTGATCGCGTTCGGGTTCGTAACGGTCGCGCCGGCGATGCTCGAGCCGAGCACCGTCACGGTGTTGGCGGCGACGTTCCCTGCGGCGCCCGGCTCGACCGCTTGGACCGGCAACGCGAGTACGCCGGTCACGTCGACCACGCCGCCCTCGGTCGTCTGGAATGTCGGCGCGTCGGCGTCAGCGGACGTCTGGACGGTCGAGACCTGTGTGCCGGTCGGGATCGCTGTGCCATCGGGAGCGGTGAACTCCACGATGCCGGCGGCGGCCGTCTCGTCCTTGCGCTCGAGACCGACGGCGTCCGCCCACGCATCAAGCCATTCGCCCGTCGCCGTCGTGGGCAGCGCCGCAGCCGGGACCTCGGAATGCATCCGGTCGTAGACGCGGTCGATCTCGAGTGAGACCGCCCCCATCATGTCGTCCCAGAACGATCCGGCGACCGTGTCGAGGTAGAGCGTGTCGGTCGGGTCGACCCCGGCGTTCACCGACGCGAGCAGGCGCGCCTTGATCGTCTCGGGACTTTCCGTCGCGAGCGGAAGGAGATCGGTGAGATCAGCCATTTCGACTCAGCCTATGTGACCGACGGTCGCAGAAACACACGGTAGATTCGCCTCCATCAGAGAGAAGCTGCCTGCGCGGATCACCGCGAAGATCGACTTCAACGGTCGGGGTGGATGTTGGCTCTGGACGGGAGCCAAGACGCCCGACGGTTACGGGATGACGTGGTATGACGCACGCCACTGGCGGGCTCCACGCCTGATCTACACCCTCCTCGTCGGACCGATTCCCGAGGGCCTCACGATCGACCACGTCAAGGCCCGGGGTTGCACGTCCACGGCGTGCGTCAACCCTGACCATCTGGAGCCCGTCACGCTGCAAGAGAACATCCGTCGCGGACTCCCGAATAGGCGCAAGACGCATTGCAAGGCGGGCCATGAGTTCACGCCAGAGAGCACAGTGGTCCAGCGCGACGGACGACGACGATGCCGCATCTGCAAGGTGGCGCGGACACGCGCGTGGCGCCGTAAGCAGAAGCGTTGAGGCCGCTGTCACGAAGCCCCCAGCGGTAGCGGTAGTCGGTCGAAGTCCAGGTCATCGAGGTCGTCCCCCTCGGGGATCACGCGAAAGCTGACGGCAACGGCGTCATCGCCCTCGGCGTACTCGACGGCGAAGGAGTCCACGTCCACGATGCGCGGGTGGACGAGCAGGGCGCGGCGGATGTCGGCCTCGTACTCGGCCATCGCACTCGCGTCGAACGGCCCGCCATCGAGGAGGTCTTGGGGCATCAGGTCCATGCCGAAGTCGGGATCGCAGGCGGGGTTCTCGCCGCGGCGCGTGCGGAGGCACTTCTCGCCCCAGACGGCGAGCGTCTCAAGCCCGTGGGTCGGCAGCGGCCCGCCGGCCTGGCTGGGGACAAACCCGTGCTCGATGAAGTCGTAGGCGTAGGAGCGCCCGAGCGGGGGTGGCTCGGGGACGTCGATTGCCAGGTCGTCGGCGCCGGCGGCGAGCTCGTCCTCGAGTGCGAGCTCGGCGCCAGCGTCGGGGGGCTCGGTCTCCGGCGGGAGAAGCTCGAAGCCCTCGTCCTGGGTGGTCGGGTCCTCGGCCACTAGGGCGCGTCCTCGTCGGACTCGACACCGACCGCCACGAAGTCACCCTCGCCCAACTCGAGCAGGATCAGCGCGTCGTCTTCGGCGATGCCGGTGTCGGCGTCGTAGCGCCGGACGGTCTGGTCGAGCGTCACATCGTCCTGGTCGAGCGTGAGATCGCTTCCGTGGAGGTCAAGCTCGAAGTCGTCCTGGCCGTTCCAAGTGGTGACGGTCGCGCGGTAGCGCCCCGGCCCATGGCGCTCGGCATGGCGATCGGCAGCTGCGCGGAAGGCGTCGGCCATCTTGCGAGCTGCTGCCCTCATGCGAGCGTCTCCACAACCACGAGGAGGCTCTCGGCCGACCATGGCCCGAGGTCGAGGAAGGCGCGCTTGGCGAGCGACAGGTCCTCGTCGGCGAGTTCATCGGGGAAGGGCAGTTCGTCGTGGACGACAAGCACCACGCTGCGCTCAAGCGTCCCGATCCGGCGACTGACGCGAATGCGCTCGCCGACGCGGTCCGCGAGCGGGCCATCCGAGCGAACGATCGCCACAGCGCCGGTCTCGGGGTCGAGGATCGTGCCGTGCCAGCCGGCGGTGGCCACCACGCGCGACTGCCGCAGCGCCCCCGATGCGGCGAGGACGCGCTGGGCGACATCCCAGGGAAGCCGCGAGAGGTCGAGGTCGTCAACGGCGGGCACGGCGAGGGGCTCGAAGACCGACACGAAGGTCGGCAGGTTGGCGGTGAGCGGCGCCGGCGCGGGCAGGACGGCCGCGGGGCCGTCGGCGTAGGTGTCCGCGGCCTCGCGGCTTCCACCGGCGCCCGGGTCATCCACGAACGTGCGCGCGCAGTTGGTGACGCCACCGACATGGAGACCGATCGCGTAGTCGTCGGGCGCAAGCGCGAGTCCGCCGCTCTCGCTGAAGGGGAGCTGAACCCACGTTGGAGGCGCACCATCGGGTACCGCGATTTGGTCACCGACCGCGACGAGGGCATCGGCGCTGTCGTAGACGACCCCGCGCACGAGCGCCTGCCCGGCATTCGGCCCGCCACCGTCAAGGTAGGCGGCAAGGTGCGACAGGTGGAGCGTCGTGTCGACGGTGATGTCGGTGACGCGGACGGTGTCCGCCGCGAGGTCGACGGCGTCTGCGCCGGGACGGGTGCGCCCGAGGATCATGCGCTCGCCCGCGTCCTTGCCTTCTTCGGCTTCGGGTGCTGCGCCCCGCGCGTACGCTCGCGGTGGCGCCGGCGGGCGGCGGCCTCCTTCTTGCGCGTGACGCGCGCCTTGCGCTCGTCCGCTGCCCACGGGTCGGTCCATGCGACCGTGACATCCATCGTGTAGCTGCCGGCGCTCAGGTTGTGGCGCACGGCGGTGACGAAGACGATCTGCTTGAGCCCCTCCTCGGGCAGATCGAGCTCGATCGCATCGCCGCGGTCGAGCCACGGCAACCCGGCGTGGGTGAAGGCGATCTGCTGACGCGGCGCGTGCATGCGCGCCAGGCGGCGCTTTGCGTAACGGCGCAGTTCGGCTCGTGTGTCGACGCCGCGCGGCGCCTTGACGGTCTTGACGATGTAGCCGTAGCGGCGGAGCCGGCCTCGATCGGTGACCTTGACGCGCAGCTTGTCCTTGGTGCGCTTCCCGGCGCGGTGGCGGGTGCCGGTGACGATCAGGGCGGAGGCGATGCCGTCGATGCGGTGCTCGACCGTCGCGTCCATGATCGTCTTGCCGATCAGGAGCATGTACCAAGGGCGACGGAGTTCGAGGACCTCGAGCAGGCCGCGCGACATGTCGATGTCGTAGCGGCGCCCGGTGTGAAGGCGCTCCTGCGTCCAGGCGCGGGTGACGACGTCGACAGGAGACACCGAGTGCGGCACGAGCCGAGTGATGTGATGGTGGGCCTCTGGGATCCGCCCGAGCGGGATGTGGAAGCGCCGTGCGACAGCGATAGTGATCTCCTTCGCGGTCCAGCCGCGCGGGTGGCGCTTGTCCTTGCGGAACTTGAACGAGGCCCTGTTCTTCTCCGCCGCGTCGAGCGAGGCCACGAGCGCGAGGCTGATGCTGCCGGGCCGGATGTCGTGGGTCGGCGTTGCGACCTTCATCTGCCACAGGCGCCGCCAACGGCCCGAGCCGCGCAGAGCGACCTCGCAGCGCACGGTGTCGCCGTGGGCGATCTCCGCGGCGCCGCGCGCCGAGAGCGGGCGCCGGAAGTTGATCTCGCCGGTCCGCTGCGAGCCCTGGCGCTCCCAGTCGGCGTGCTCGATGAACGGATCGATGTTGAGCGTCGGGAGGCGCCGCCGGCCACGGCGCAGCGTGAAGCGGAACTGCTCGCGCCCGAACTCAAGCGGGCTCGCGGGCTTGGGCCAGCGGTTGCGCGGCGCCTGGCGCCGACGCGAGCCGCGGGCCGACTTGCGGCGCTTCTCCTTGGCGCTTGCCATCTACCTGCCTCCCGAGCGCGGCGCGGGCGGGATGCGGAGGCGGCGCTTGTGGTGGCGGGCGGCCCACTTGTGCAGCTCAGCGTCAGACGACGCGCTGACGCCCTTGATCCCGTTCGCCTCGGCGATCCGCCGCCATGCCGAGGGCTGGTGGTAGTAGAGCCGCGCGAGGTCGTAGAGCGACTCGCCGGAGCGGAGGTCGTGGTAGCGCGTCTTCTCATCGGCGCGCGCCTGGCGGTGGCGCGCGAGCTCATCCTCGGAGAACTGCAGGAACGTCAGGTCGAGGTACTCGGTCCCGACCTCGCCCGCCTTCTGCGTCGCCTGAACGCGGGTCAGCGTGGCGAGCATGTTGATGACGGGATCGTTGCCCCAGACCGCCGGCTGGTTGATCGTCAGCCGGAACGGCGTCGCCGGGCCCGAGCCCATGCCCGCGATGTAGTTGAGCTCATCGATGACCTTGAGCGGCTCGGGCGCGTAGGGCCAGACAACAAGCCCGCTCGAGGAGTCTTGGGCGGGCCCGTCAAGCAGGACGCTCGAGATCGGCAGCTCGAGCAGCTTGGGACCCATCGGGCGCGACCGCTCGCCCGCGCGCAAGGTGTCGTAGGTCGACCACGGGTGGCCCCTGTCGCGCGCGAAGTCGCCGGTGACCGGGGCCTGGAGGCGCAGCGGCACGCGAAGGACGCCCGGGTCGGTGATGCCGTGCGCGCGCCGGAGGGTGATCTTGAGGCCGTCCTCGTGGGTGAAGGGCCTGTCGGGGCGCCACGTACCGTCGTGGAGGCGCCGCGCCCGTGCTCGCTTCAGCGCAAGGGTGCCGGTCGTCGCGATCGGTCCGCGGCCTGGGCGACTGGCGCTCACAGGGCACCCGCCTCTACCTGCTCGCGGCCGTCGGTGATCTCTGCGTGGACCGCCTCGGCGAACTCTTCGAGGCGGCGATCGATGATGCGCTGGATGCGCCGCGCGTCGAGATGGCCGCCGCCGCGAACGACGACCGCGCCCGGATGGACGTTGATCGTGAGGTCGCGCGAACCCGCGCCCGCCGGGGTGATCGTGACACGCTCCTCGCCGCGCTCGCCCGCACCGAACAGCGTCGGGCGCCGGACAGTGAAGTCGCCACCATCGGCATGCCATCCGGCCCAGCCGGGGCCATCGCCCATGAACTGGCGATAGGCACCGCTCGTGTACGCCACCCACGGGCTGAAGCTGTGCCCCGCGTCGCGCCACTTCTTCACGGCGTTGCGCGCACTGACGAGCGGGTTGCGGAGGTTGCCCGCGACCACCTGGCCGAGGATCTGTGCCCAGCCGGTCGCTCCCGACGGGTTGTAGGCGTTCGGGTCGCCGTGACTCTCGGCCATCCCGATCGCACCCATCAGGTGCGCCAGCGCGGGCGGTCCACCGGCCATAACCCAGAGATGGCCCATGTCCCCGACCGACAGCATGCCGTGCGGCACCGCCCCGCCCGTCAGCGCACCACCGCCGCCGATCGCGGCGTTGAGCTTCTCCTGGAGGCCCATCGCGTAGAGCGCCCCGGCCGCGCCCGAGACCGCGCCAGGCGCGCCCGCAAGCCGCGACCCCGGCGCACGCAGCGTGAGGCTCATCAAGCCAGGGCCAGCGGTGTCCATCGACAGCCCGCCGATCCTCAGCGCCCCACCGCCCTTCGGGTCGACGTCGGCGACGTGGACATGGTCGAGGTGGTCCTTGGCGACCTGGCCGGTGTAGGTGTACGGGTGGCCGTCCTTGATCTGGCCGCGCCCGAGCGGGGTGTGGATCAGCTCCTCGAGGCCCGCGCCGTGCTCTGAGGCCATCGCATGGGCGAAGGCGAGCATCGCGTCCTTGGGCCCGGCGAAGTCGAGCGCGTGGCCTGAGGCGTGGTAGGAGACGTTGCCCGACGACGTGATCGCCCCTGGCCGCAGCCCGCTCGAGACGCGGAGCCCGTACCGGGCTGCCTCGGCCGCATACGGGCCGAGGTTCGGGTTGGCGCCCATCAGCCCACCGGACTGCGAGCCGGGTCCGACGCGCCCTGCGGCGATCGCGCTGCGGCGGTCCTCTGGCGTCGGGCCACCGATGCCATCGCCGTGCGGCTTGAGTGCGAGGTCCGGGTCGACGCCGTAGTTGCCGACCGCACGGATCGTCGCCTGTGCGCCGCCGCGCTTGGTGCCGCCGGCTTCGATCTGGCGCACGAGCGAGCGCGCCTGGCCGGGCGAGAAGCCCATCGCGGTGAGCGAGCCGACGGCCTGGTTCTGGATCGCAGTGAAGTCGGCCGAGACCTCCTGGCGCGCCTGCTCGGTCTGGGTCGTGAGCGCCGTCTTGATGTTGCTCCACTCACGCCGCGAGCCGGTGAGGATCTGGCCGTTGACGATCGCGACGTGCTGGCCGGTGCGCGAGAACGACCGCTTGATCGACTGCTCGAGGCGCTCGTACTCCTTCAGGAGCGCCGGGTTGTGGCGGGCCTGCTCGCGCGCCCACGCGAGCATGTTCTCGCCGAGCACCCTGGCGCCGGCCGGGCGCATGCCGCGCATCTTCTGGAGCGTCGCGTCGACCGCTTGGTCCATCGCGGCGGCCGGACCCTTTGCCTTGGCGCGGATGCCGAACCCGCGCCGGATGTCTTGGCCGAGCTCGTCGCCGTGGCGGACCGACGCCTCGTCGCGCTGCTGCTTCATGGTCCGCAGCACTTCGCGGCGCAACTGGAGTTCCTGGTCGATCTGGGCCTTGATCTTTCGGCCACTGCGCGAGGTCTCCGTCGCGTAGTAGCCCTGCATCTGGGTCAGGTAGCGGACCTGCTTGGCGGCTTGGGCGTAGCTCGGGCGGTCGCCGCCGAAGCGGTCGAGGCCCGCTCGGATTCCCTCGGGAACGCCCTTGAAGGCGCCCGCTGCGATCTGAGCGTCGCTTTGGGGCATCGGGACAAGTCCGAAGCTCCCGGCGTGGAGCGCGCCTGCGGCGCGGGTGTGGACGTCGCCGCGCGTCGTGGCTGCGCCGATGAGCGCCGAGATGCCAGCAACAGGCAGGGCCAGATCGGCGAGCGCGCCCAAACCGCCCGCGAGGCCACGCCCGGCAGCCGCACCGATGCCAAGACCAGCACCGAAGCGCCCGCGTGCCGCAACGCGCTCGGCCTCGCCCGCAGCGTTGACGACGAAGCCGCCGGTGCGGCCGAACCGGTAGCGAGTGCGCGCCGAGCCAAGCAGCCCACGCAGTCCGAGCCCAGCTCCCGCACCGATAGCGGCCTCCTCTGCGCCCAGTCCGGCGGCCGCCCTCCCCCCGCCACCGCGGCGTCCAGCGCGACCGAGAAGCAGCCCTGTCAGCAACCCACCACCACCACCACCACCACCACCGATGTTGAAGCGGCGCATCAGGAGCAGGGTGCTGGCGAACGTCGCTAGCGCGGGGCCCGCTGGGCCCATGACGTGGATCAGGTCATCGATTGCGCGCGCGGTCAGCCCGAGCGCGCGTGCGAACAGCGTCAGCGGCCCCGACTCGGCCGCGAGATCGCCGAGCAGAGTCAGGCCGCTGCCGAGCGCGTCCATCGCGGCGGGTCCGAAGTTCGCCGTCAGCGACTTGACGCCGGTGGTGAGAGCCGGGAGGGCCTCGCGCAGCGAGTGGAGCATCTGCGCACCCTCCGGCCCACGACTCAGATCAGCGACCGCCTTGCCGAGATCGCCGACGAGTCCGACAGTCTCCGAGAGCGCCGGCCGCGTCTCCATGAACCAGCGCCGCAACGCCGTCTGGCCCTCGATGGAGTTCGACCACTCGTCCCAGCGCCGCGCGCCCTTGTCGATCGACTCCCAGAGGTCGTCGCCCTCGCCGCGAGCCGCATGCATGAGCCCGCGAAGGGCGCCGAAGGTGTGCGAGCCGACATCCCACATCGTGCGCAGCGACCGCTTGGCGCGGTCGAACATCCGGTCAAGCGAGCCCGTCTCGCGCGCGAGGCGCGCGTGGCGCTCGGCAACACGCGACTCGCGCTCGATCGCCGTCCCGAGCCAGTCGGTGAAGGGCCCGCCTGCGATCAGGATGTGCTCAAGCGCGCGCGCGAAGTGGAATCCGGAGCGCGCGCCGGCGCCGAGTGCGCGCGAGCCCTGGTCGCCGAGCGTGACGAGATCACGCCAGAAGCCCGTCTGACGCGTCTGGCGCCCGCTGAAGCGCGCCAGACCACCGAGGTCGCGCGCGGTGCGACCCACCAGGGCCCGAATCTCCGGAGCACCCGAGCGGAGGTCGGTGAGCAACTCGCCGACGCCTGGGAAGAGGCCGCGCTGCGCCGTCGCCCGGAGTCGATCGACCTCGGGCTTGTAGGACCGCAGCACCTGCAGGAACGCGCGCGCCTCCGGGGTAAGTCGCTCGAGCGCCTTCTTGTTGCCACCGAGCGCCTCGCCGAGGCCACTCGTCGCGAGCTTGACGACACCCATCGTCACGCCGAGTCCGACCAGCGCGGTTCCGCCCGCTGCGGCGGCCGGACCGATGTCGAGTAACTTCGGGACCAGCCCGACCGCGCCGGCGGTCAGCCCTCCTAACGCTTGGGTCGCACCACCGATCCCAGCGATCAGGACCGGCCACTTAAGCAGGCCCATGATCGCCCCGAGTGCCCGCAGCGTGTTGCCGAGCACCCGGACCTCGCGCCCCATCGAATGCGAGCGCCGCTCGACGCGGCCCATGCTGCGCTCGGTGCGGTCGAGGCGCGTCGACGTGTAGTCCGACTGCTGCCCGACGACCCCCATCTCGCGCGCCGTGCGCTCGAGCTGACGCGCGGCGCGCGGACCCGACATATCGTCCAGCGCCCGGCCGGTCCGCTCGGCCTCTATCCGTGTGTCGCGCAGCTCGCGGCGGATGCGTCTGATCGGCCCGCTGGCGCGATCAAGCAGGACGAACGTACTTTCAACCGTCGCCGCTACGGCTCAGTCCCCCTCGCGCGGGTCACGGACGCCCAGCGGCATGACGATGCCCGGCTTCTCCGGAGCAGGCGGGCGCTTGCGCTGCGTTACCGACGGTCGCGCATTCTTCATCTTCTGATCCATGATCGCCGCTGCCTTGGCGCACCCATACATGAACCGCTGATACCGATCGGGATGTCGCGGACGGACGGCGGGCAGCGAGGGGTCCCAGAGGCGGCGGTACTCCGCGTCAAGGTGGTTGAACAACCGCCACGGGTCCTCGCTGCCATAGCGCCAGGCGCAAAAGACGAGCCACGCCTCTCCGCCCGCGAGGATCAGTTTTTTGCGGCTTCGACCTCCCTCACCGAGTTGTTCTCGTTCTGGAGCTTCGAGATCTCGAGCACCTTGGCCGAAAGCTCGATCAGCGCGCCGGACTGGCGGCGGAACATCCTCCGAAGCAGCGCCGCGCCGTCCGGTGGCGCCTTGTCCGGCTGCTCCTTCTGGAGGCGGGCGACCGTCGGACCGAGCTTCGGCGTGACGAGAGCGCGCGCGACGTTCCACGACGCCAACACGTAGCCATCGAACTCGCCGGTCTTCTGGTCAGTCGCCCGCTCACGCGCGTCCTGCCACTCAGACCATTCGATCGGATGGATCTCGCAGCGGAACTCGCGGGCGCCATCGCCGTGCCCAAGTTCGATGGTCACGGGCAGGGTCTTCTCGTCGCCGGGCAGTGCCTCGTTCGAGAGGTAGTAGGCGAGCAGATCGGCCGACTCCTCCGGAGCCAGCCCTTCGCCGCGCGCGGCGGCTGCGACTAGCTGGTCGCCGTTGCGAGCGGGGGCGTCCGGCTCGCCCGGCTTGAGGCCGGCGTCGGCGGGGATGTCGGTGGTGGGTTCTGGCATGAGACCTCCGTCGGTTGTGGTGATCGGGGGGTCGCGCCGTCCTCCATCGCCTCAGATGTCGCCGAGCGATCGTCTGCGGTGAGCGGGTCGGGGGTCGCGGGGTAGGGCACGAGGCCCAAGAAGGTGTCTGTCAGGTGGCCGCCGAAGCGGCGCAGCACTGCGGCGTCGGCCGACTCATCGATGCGGTGGCGCTGTTCGAGCTCATCGATCAGCGCACGCAGCTGCGGTGCGCCCCACGACGGGCGCTCGAGCAGGTGGCCGCGGAGATCAACGATGACCGCCTCGTAGTCGACCAGCCCCGCCACGACGCGCTAGGCGGCGTTGTCTGGGGCGAGGTAGCGGATCGCCGGCAGGCCCGTCGTCGGGTCGATCTGGTTGCCGATCCGCTCGAAGTTCTTGATCCGGCCGATGTCCTCGTAGCGGAAGGGATGCTCGCGGTTGGTGATCTCGTCGCCGAAGTCGAAGCCGCCCTGGAGGCGCCGGATGCGGACGCCGTCGAGCTGCCAGCCGATCGCGCCGAGCGCCTCGGGGTCGTCCTCCCAGACCTGGAGGGTGAAGGTCCGCGGGATGCGCTGGCCGGCGTCGCGAGCGCGCCGGCGCGCCTCGAGGTTTCCTGAGCGGGCCTCGAAGACGATGTTCTCGAAGAAGTTGTCGATCTTCTGGACGGTCATCGTGCCCTCGCGGGCCTCGGCGCCGTCCTTGGTGCCGGTGCGGTTGCCGCCGAGCGGCACGTCGACCACGCCCAGCTCGAGCGTGAAAGTGATCGCCGTCGCCTCCATGATCTTGAGCGGCGGGCGGCGGCCCGAGGGGTCGATGAAGAAGCCCTCGCCGAACCGGCCGGAGATCCTGTACGCGCCCTCGTTGATTTGGTCCGCCATCGCCTAGGTCCCCTTTCAGCCGACGCGCGCCGAGTTGAAGATTTGCCGGAGGCTGGGCCGGTCGTGGAAGCCGTGGAGGTAGGCGACGAAGTCGTCGTCGTCGGACACGGGCCCGTCAAGCGCCACGGTCCAGCCAGGCTGGACGATGCGCGCGGCCTCGCGCGTCTTGTAGGCGATCCGCACGCGCCCGAGCACGATCTCGCGCGTCTTGTCGTCCACCGGCTGGTCGCCGAGCACGTCGCCCGAGCGCGCCCAGTCGCCGATCTCGAGCTCGATGCCGTGCTGGATCGCGACGTTCTTGATCCGGCGGTAGAGCGCGACCGGCTTCTTCTTGTTGCCCTCGGCGTCGAGCGGGCTCTGAGTGTCGTCGGTGTAGGTCGTGACACCCTCGCGGATGAAGACCGGCGCGGCGGCGTTGGTGTCGCGCGCGAAGACGATCGTGCCGCCGTCGAGCGCCTGCTCCTGCTCGGAGAGCGTCGGCCCGTCAACGATCTCGACATCGGCGAAGCGGACGTAGATGTCGTCGCGCGCCTCGCCACGCCACGCACGCGCGCCCGCGTATCGCGCGACGAACTCGGCCGTCGAGACATCGCGGTCCTCGTCGGTCAGGTGCAGGGTGCCCCGCCCGAGGTTGAGCACGTCCGAGTTGTTGATCGCGACCGCGCGCGCGTTGGCCGTCACGAGCGTCTCGCCTGTCGCGCCACCGACGACAGCGAAGCAGCGAGCGCCGAGCGAGTTGCGCAGCGCGATCCATGCGACCAGCGACGCGCGGATGGTGGCGTCGGTCAGCCCGTAGGCGGCGAAGATCGACCACCGCTCGCGGTCGAGCGCGTTGAAGGTGCTGGTCCACTCCGTGCCTGTCAGCACTGCCCCGTCGTTGCCGCCGACGGCCGCGACGCCGGAGACTGCGGCGAGCGCAACGCCGTCGGCTACGAGCGCCGCGTCGAACCAGTCGGAGGAGCGGTTGATCTCGTCCACGAGGCCGGCGATGTCGGTGGTGTCGTGGACATACCGCTCGACCACGAGCGCATCGTCGAGGATCAGCAGCTCGTTGGTCCCGACCGAGCCTGGCTGGACGGTGAAGCGGAAGGCATTGCCGCGCGTGCCTGGGTGCTTGGCGGTCAGGGTGATCGCGTCGGCGGCGGCTGTGTTGTCGAGCGTGACCGCTGCCTTCGCCGCGGCGCCCGTCGCCTGGCGATAGACGAGGACGGCACCGGCGCCCGCCTTGCCGTCGACACCCTGGCCCTTGAACGCGTCGTGGACCGCGCGGCGCAGCGCGGTGTCGGAGCCCGAGAACTCAGCGAGGAACTCGTCCTCTGACTGGTAGAGCTTCGCCGTGTTCGCCGGTCCCCAATCAGAGGTCGCGGCGAGTGCGACGATGCCGCCGATCGACGGCGGCAGAACCGTCCGGCCCTCGGCCTGCCAGTCGAAGTAGACGTCGGCGAGCTTTGGCCTGACAGTTTCGCTCGGTGCTGGCATCGCTCGTTAGCCCTCCGTCGCGACGGGGCGCTCGTGGAAGGTCGCGACCTTCCGCTCTATCTGCGCCCGGGTGAACTCGGCGTCTTCCTGCTCGTCGTGGAGCGCGCCGACCAGGACCGGATGGGGATGCCCCGTGATCGTCGGTCCATCGGGGCCGACCAGTCGCTCGCGCGTGAAGGTCGGCTCGGCCGCCTCCTGTGCTGCGGCGCGACGCTCCGCGCGTGTCGGCTTCGGCTGAGCAGCATCGTCGGAGGCGCCTGCTTCCGGTCCCTGCTGCTCGTTCTCGTCCGCCACGATCAGGCCTCCGATCCGCTACTTCCGGTCGCGCTAACGCGCTGAAGGATTCTCCGGTCCAACGGTAGAGGCAGTCCACGCACGAAAGTCAATCTGAGGTCGGCCGCGACCATCACGAGGGCGGGGTCCGACTGGTCGCGGACGGTGTTCTGGGCGAACGAGGCGACGCGCATGTAGTCGCTCGGCCCACGCCACGGCGCGGGCGCGCCCTCCAGTAGGGTCTTCGCCTCGACCACCGGGAGGACACCGGTCAGCAGCGCCCCGTCGATCGACGGCGGGCCGATGTTCTGGCCGGCGAGCGAGCCACCGTACTCGATGTCCCACAGGCCCGAGCCACGGTCTTGGCCGACGACGTCGCCGGGCGCGAGGTCTGGGAAGTCGCCCGAGTCGGCGAGTGCCTCCTCGATCTCGCTCGCCAGCTCCTCGGCCATCGTCGTGGGCGGGAGCGGCACTGCCTCATGCCCATCGACCGACGCGACGAACGTCCCAGCCGTTGCGAAGGCGACGCGGAAGCGGTGGCGCTCGAGCCGCGGCTCATAGGCGTAGAGGGGGATGCGGTCGGTCGTCGGCCGGCGCGGGTCGAATCCCCACTTGACGGCTTTCCAGACCTCCTCGCGCAGTTCGAGCGCCGCAGTGGTTGCGGCCTCGCGCGTCTCGGCCGCCGCGAGGTACAGGTTCGCGGTCATCGGCACGGCGATCTCCTGCATCGGTGGCGCGCCCGTCGTCTGCGCATCGCCCGCCTGCTCGATCAGCGCGAACGGGCGCTCCGGCGCTTCGCCTGCCTCAAGCTCGGTGCGCACGTCCCAGGGCTCGGGCAGGACTCCGGCGAAGAACCGCTGAAGCGACAGGATCGCGTCGAGCTCGCGGCGCACTAGAAGAGGTCCTCGACGCGCCGCACGCGCGATGTCAGGTCATGGCCGAACCGGGCCAGCTCGGCGGTGAAGAGATGCGGGACCTCGGCCTCGAGCCACGCGGCCGCGCGCGCGAACATGTGATGGCCCTGGGTGCCGGGATGGAGGACGCGCCCCGCGAAGCGGATCGCGCCACGCGAGTAGAAGCGCAGCGCGCGACCTGGCGGGATCGGCTCGATGGGATGCGGGACTGTGTTCCACTCAACGTAGGGTCCGACCTCGTCCTCGGTGTAGACGCGCACCTGCCAGCCGCGACCGATCGGTGACGTGTGTCGGCGCACGGGCCCGCGCACGATCGACTCACGCAGAGTGCCGCGCGGGCGCTCTCGTGGTAGGCCGCCGAGCGGATCGGTGGAGATTGGCGTGCGTTCCTTCGTCGCGCGCTGCAGGTGGTCGCCGCCCTTCTCCGTCATCGCGCGGCCAGCCACCGTCACGGCCCTCGGGTCGAGCATGTCCTCGAGGCGCCGGTCGGCGACGAAGGGCATCAGCGATCGTCCTCCGGCGGGTCGCGGTCCGGCTCGCGCAGTTCGCGGCCGTCGAGTGAGTGGTGGACGACGAGCATCTCGCCGGGGAACTCGACGCGCGGCCCACAGACGCAGGCGTCTGCGGTCAACTCGTGCTCGATGAGGTCAGCAACGGGGTAGACGTGGACGGTCACGACCGCTCCCCTGGCACGTCGCCGTACGCCATGTAGCCGATCAGGTCGACGCCGTTCGTGAGCACTTCCGGCTCGCCGCTCAGCTCGATCGTCGGGTTGCCGAGGATCGGGCAGTCGGTCTCGAAGCGCGCACTCGCCGTCGGCTTCTCCACGGGGGCGCCGTCCTCATCGACTGGCCCGATCAGCAGCTCGTAGCCGCGCTGGACACGCGCCTCGGTCGTCTGCTGGCCGCGCCGCGACTTGGCGGCCACGGCACCACGCTCCATGACGCGCGCCGGGATCCACGGGGCCTCGATCGGTTCGCGTGCGTAGGAGCCTTGGGCGCTGCGCACGGCGCCACGCTTCTGCCCGACGAGCCGTGCGCGATGGATCAGGGCGCTGTCCACCGGCTACCAGGACTCGACGCCGGGCCCGGCGATGCGCGCCGGGGTCTCGCCCCACTCGCCCCAGTCGGGCTCCACGAACGTGCCAGCCGGCGGGCGCTGGCCGGTGAGGATCAGACGCCACTCATCGCGCTTGTCCTCGGTCATCAGCGCCCACAGGAGCGCCCAGAGCGTCGGCGGGTAGGGCGGCGCTTTCGCCTGGCCGCCTGCGAGCTCGGCTGGCGAGAAGCGCGTCTCGGAGTACGAGCCTGCGGTGAACGACTTCAGCCAAGGCGCCTCGAGCACCTTGATCGCGGCTGCGCCGCCCCCGACCGCCTCGCCCATGGTGAATGCGGCGAGCACCTTCTGCGCGATCGATGTCTCCTCGGCCGACACGATCGACGCGAGCGTCCGGCCGGTGACGGCGTACAGCTGCCCCGCTGCCCACTCGACGCGTATCGCGAGCGGATCGGGGTCTACACCCGCCGGGAAGCCGTACTTCGCCCAGTCAAACGCCGGCGGCGCCCATACCCGGATGTCGTCGGCGCTCGGGGCGTCCATCACCTAACACGGTAAGCGACCTCCGGTCGCACACGTCCACGAACGACAAGAGCCCCGCCGAAGCGAGGCTCTTGCGAGCACAGAAGCGCCCGGAACCTCGGGGGCACTCGCCTTTCCTCGTTCAGCATAAGCGACCACCGGTAGCAGAAGTCCAGGAACGTCAACGGCCCGCCGAAGCGGGCCGCTGGCCGGGGGCTTTCTCCCGGCTCGCCAATGAATACCGTGCCTAGCTGGGCGGGTTGTCGCCGGGAGGGCTGTCGCCGTCGGGAGCGGTGCCACCGTCGGGCGGCCCACCGCCTTCGGTGCCCTCGGGGGCCTTCGGCTCCCACTCGAGGATCGTCTTGCGGGCGTCCTCGCCGCGCGTGGCGACCTCGATCGCCTTGACCGTAGCGGCGCGCTCGGGGTGCTCCTCGAGGTAGGCGACGACCTCGGGCGCCTTGAGTTCCTCGTACGCCGCGATCGGGTCGGCGGGGCCACTCGTGGCAGGCGTCGCCGCGCCCGCCGCACGTGCCTTCTCTTGGGCGGCCAGGTGGTCGCGCGCCGCAGGCGAGGCCATCAGCGAGTCGCGCTGAGAGACGTGGGCGTCACTCTTGCCGCTCTTGAGGTCGGAGTAGGGGAAGCAGCCCTTCCACACGACGCTGTCTTGGATGGCGACATAGGTGACGACGGCGTCGTCTGCCGACTGCTCGCCCCCGCGCACCTTGACGTTGGCGACCTCGTCGTAGCCCGAGATCTTCGCGACCTTCTTGACGTCGTCCTTGGTGAGGTCGCCGGTCAGCTCTGTGTTGACGCGCTTGGTCAGCGCCGCGTCGAGCTCGGGCGGGTAGTGGTTGTCGAGCGTGGCGATCAGCTTCTCGCCGTTCGACCCGACGCCCGCTGAGCCGATCAGGTCGGAGGCGCGGAACTCGACTTCTTCTGTCGTGGGTGCCATCGGCGCTTCCTCCTAGGCCGGCGCGATCTTGTAGGTCCCGAGCGGCTCGACGGCCGACGCGCCCACGTCGTGGCGGATCTTGTACTCGATCCGGTCGCCCTGGAAGGTGTACGGATCGTGGCCGTTCCCGTTCGAGTTCGACAGGTGCATCACGGTCGCGTCGGACATGCCGATCATCGGCCGCTCCTGGCCGTCAAGGAACGCCGCGATGAACGCCGGCAGGCGGTCCGGGTCCGCGAAGAAGTACACGTCCTGGGCATCCGGGAAGTACGGATCGATGACGATGCCGTCGGGCGGGATGATCCCGGCGTCGGCGATCGGGTTCATCGTCCCGCGGCCGAACTCGTCGTTGGCCTCGGGGGTCGTGCGCCCGGTCTGGATCTGGAGCACCTGCGACTGGACGATCTGGCGCAGCCGGAGCGCCTGGCGGTCGTTCTGGACGACAGCGGTGCGCAGCCGGACGCGGATCGGCCGGTTGTCGGGGTCCTTGCGCGTGCGCAGCCACACGGCGGCGTCGACCAGCGAGTCCTCGGACAGGTCGGCGACCACGAGGTTGCCGCGCGCGAGCGAGTACATCGGCGCACCGTCGGGCGCGTTCGGGTTGGCGACGATCAGCGCCACGATCAGGCGCGTGACGTAGTCGGCCATCGCCTCGCCGAGGTCCTCCGGGTTGCGCTGGACGATCTTGTCAATTCCGTTCGAGCGCAAGAGCTTGCGCGTCATCGCGTACTCGCCGCCGTAGGTGTCCACGACGATCGCTGCCTCGGGGCGGAACGTACGCCGGAGGCCCGGGTAGGTCCCGAGCTCGCCGATGTAGCCGATGCCGGTCAGGCCGTTGATGCCCTTGATCCGGACCTCATCGAACGAGTTGACGGACTCGATGCCGACGAAGCGCCGGTACTCCGACTCGACGCGCTCGTACGCCTTGTAGAAGTTGGCCTGGATCGGCTCCCACATGAACGTCGCGAAGTCGGCCTTCGCGTCCGGGGACGCCTCGAGGAGCTGGAGGTCCATCGCCTCGCCGGTGCGCGGGTTGATGCCCGCCTCAATGAGACGGATGCGCTCGTCGCGCCACTCCTCGTAGATATCGAAGGTCTCGATCGGGCCACCCCAGCGGCCCCAGTCCAGTCTGCGTCCCATGTCCTTCGTGGCCCCCTTCTAGACCTTCTGGTCCATGTTCACGCGGACGATGTCGGCGGGCGTCCCGCGCTCCCCGGGCAGCTCGGAGACCTTCCCGAGCACGAGCTTCCCGGCTCCGGCCGCTGCGGTGATGGCGTTCGTCGCCTCCGTGACGTAGACGAGCGCGCCCTTCGCGATGCCCGGCAGGTCCGCCGCTGCGACGTCGGCCTTGCCCGTGAGCAAGAGCAGGTAGCTCTCGCCGGCCTCGATCAGGTTGCGGTCCGTCCGCGGCGCGTCTGCGGCCGGCGTGAGCTGCTTGATCGCGACTCCGGCGTAGCCATCGTCGGCCGCTACGACCTTGTTGCGCACGTCGACGCCCGCGACGACGTAGGCGACGCTGCCGGGCTCGAGGTTGAAGACGGTCATGTCGGACGGGCCTCCTCAGCTACTCCGTGGTGGTGGTCGCGGGCTCCGCTGGCTTCGTCGCGCCGAACTGCGCCGGGTCGAGGCCGCGCTGCTTGAGGCGCTGCGCCCACGCTGAGTCCTGGCCGCCGAACTGTGCGCCAGTCGCGGCGGTCTCGGCATTTGCGCCTGGCGCCACCGGCACGCTCGGAGCGGCCTCGCGCAGCACGTTGCGGACGCGCTTCACGTCCTCCTCGATCGCGTCCTTGAGCACGAGCTTGGCGGCCTTGGTGACCTTGCCTTCGCTGTCGGTCTCGGCCTCGATCAGCGCGAGCGAGCGGCCGGGGGTGACGGTGTCGTCGTCCTCCTCGGTGAGGCCGTAGTCCTCGAGCAGGTTGGCCTTCGCGGTCGTCGGCAGCTTCGCGGCCTCGATCAGGCGAGCGGCCTCGGTGTGGAGTCCACGCCAGCGGCTGGTGTGGCCGAGCTCCTCGCGGACCTCCTCGCGGATCGACTCGCGCAGCTCGTTCTCGCGCGCCTCGAACATGGAGTCGAGCTTGGACTCGATGAGTGCCTCCGCCTTTGCCTCCGCCTGAGCACCGATGTAGCTCTGAACCTCGGGGGTCTGGAGAGCTTCCTGCAGCGTCATGTCGCCCATGTCGATCCCTTCGATTCCGCTACCGCTGGTCTCACTGCCCGGATCGTAGAGCGACTCGAGCAGCGAACGTACACGTCCCCCGGCACCAGCCTTCGTGACGAGATCGACGGAGGAGTTCTCGGGGTCGTCGGCGAGGCCCTCGACCAGCCAGCCGCGCTTGCCGCCGCGGCTGCCCATGCGCATCGACGTCGCCTGCATATTGACCGAGGTCTTGACGACCTCAGGCATCTTGCGGACGATCGCCTCCATCTCATCGGAGAGCATGCAGCGACCGACGACAGCGCCCTTGCCGAAGTCGAACTCGGCGTCCTCGGGCGTCGTGAAGTCTCCGTCCCAGAACGACTCGCGGATTACGCCTCCGACCTCCGACAGTGGCCGGGGAAACGGCGCACGCGCCTTGCGGGCGGCGGGCGCGTCGTGGTTGTCGTACATCGTCAGGCCCTTGAACACGCCAGCGTCGCGCTCGAGCACGTCGGCCTCGTAGATGCGTTGTCCGATGCCGCGCCCGTTGCACGGGCGAAGCAGAATCATGTTCACGGTGCCGTCGGCGTTGAAAACGCCGTCGCCATCGGCGGACTCGAGGAGCGCGAGGTCGAACTGCTCGCGAATCAGGAGGTCATCGGGCCGCGGCTGCGCGGAGGCGGCGGAGCTTCCCATGCGGCTCACGATAGGCGACCGCCGGTCACGTAAGTCCATCGGGAACTACGCGACCGACGGTCGCAGAGACGGTGCTACTCGGGGTCGGTGGGCTCCGGCTCGGGCTCGCCCTGGGGCTCGGACGACGGCTCGCTGGGCTCGCCCGCTGCCGGAGTCGCGCCGGGCTCGTCGGCCGGCTCGCTGACGGGCTGGGTCTCCTCGGTGCTCTCCATCTGATCCTCCTCGGTCGCGGGGTTCGTTGCGATACCGAAGGTATCAGAGCTAGCGGCCCCGATTAGCACGGTGGCCAGCAAGCCAGCGGCGGTCCGTAGCCGTCATGGCGCCGGGCTTGACCGTGCCCTTGCGCCCGCGCATCGCAGCCACCGTTTGCCTGCCCACCACGCCGTCGACTTGGAGGCCGTGGCGGCGCTGGAAGCGCATGACGGCGGCACGTGTCATCTGGCCGAACTTGCCGTCGACCTTCGCGCCGATGCGGCGCTGGATGCCGCGAACCTCGGAGCCGGCCGCGCCACTCTTGAACGTCCACTTGCCCCCGCGCGTGCGCGGGTGCTTCTTCTCGAAGTCAACGTCCTTGCCACCACGTGTTGTCTTCTTCGCAGCCTTCTCGTTGGCCTTGTCGCCGGCCTTCAGGCGCTCGCCCCACGAGTGCAGCGATTCGCCCGGCCGGCGCTTTGCGTTTGACAGCGGCGCGGTGCTCGCCGCCTCAAGGAGCGAGAGGTCGCCGAGCTCCTCCGGCGCGAGATGCCGGTCGAGGCAGCCCATCGGCTAGCGGCGCTTGACCTTCATCATCGCCTTGAAGTCGACGCCCGCCTGCTGCGCTTCGTGCATGCGGTCCTGGGCCGCAGCGAACGACGGAGCGGCACCGATGTACGCGTCCCACGCCTCGGGATCCTTCGTGGCGATCGGCATCTCGCCCTTGCGGCCGTTCTCACGCTGGATCCGCAGGTGGCGGCTCGCGGCGACCTCCTGGGCGCGACGGTTCGCCGAGTTGAACCGCTGCTGCTCTTTCAGCGTACGTGGCCGACCCGCTCGGTTATGGGCGGGCGCGTGCGGGACCGCACCCGCTAGCGAGTCCGCGGCGACCTCAGGCGAGGCGAGATTTGCGTCGGCATTCGGCACGTCGGGGTTGCGCCCGCGCGGACTCGACGGGGGGTGGTGAACGGTGAAGTCGCCGCGCTTGTTGCGCTCGACCGTGATGCCATCGATGTGGGTCTTGGACCCCGGCTTCATCCCGCCGAGCTTCGTGATCCACTGCCCGGTGCGACTGCGCGGGTGGGCGTGCTCATCGAACGGAGCCTCGAGCAGCGAGAGGTTCCCGATCTGGTCGTCGCTCAGCTCCGTCGCGAGAGCGCCCGTCGGTGTCTCCTGCATCTTCCCGCCCTTCTTCGCCTTGGACTTCGCGCGCATCGCGTCGTACTCCGCCATTGCCTTCGCCGCTGCCGCCTTGACCTCGGGACCGACGTTGCCCTTGCCCTCGGCCCAGTCACGCACGCGGCCGATCGCGATTTGGGTCGCGTCCGACTCCGACTTGCCGTCGCGCATGATCGCGTTGCGGACGTTCTGGATGTAGGCGGGCAACTGGCCGGTGTTGCCGGGCTTGGCCTTCGTGATCCAGTTCGTACCGCCCTTGCCGATCGGCGCGTGTGTCCGCGACAGCATCGCGGTCTTGGCCGACTCTGAGAGCCGTAGGGCGTCGCACGTCGCCTCTGCGAGCGCGCGTTCCGCAGGGTCCATGACGAGGCGCGCCATGCGACCTACGGTATCGCTGCGCGCGTCGCGAACATCCCCTCGCTCTGGCAAGATCCGGCTCGGACCGTAGAGCTGCTGTCCTGGCGGACTCCGGCCTCGTCACGAAGTGGAGGTAACCGTGGTCACGACGACGCCCGCCGAGATGCGCGAGATGCTTGGGGAGACCGCTCCGATCCCAGCCGCAGTCTTCGATCCGCCGGTCGAGCACATGAATCCGAAGCGCCCGCTGCGGTCTGCCGAGCTCGACGCTGCCGCCGAGCTGGTCGACGCGCTGGAGGAGAAGGAGCGGCTGAAGAAGATGGCCGATGTCGTGCGCGCGGGCGGGACCGTCATGCCTGTCGACGCTGATGTCGCACACGCCCAGCGCATCGGTCGGCGCGAACTCGAGCGGCGTAGAGCGCGACGCAAGGCAGCCGCGAACGCGCGCAAGCGCAACCGCTGACCGTCAGGCGACGAGCTGGCCCTCGAGTAGTTCCTCGCCGGCGAAGCGCGACTCGTCCATAGCCTCGGCGAGGGCCTCGGCCCACTTGAAGAATCCGGTCGGGCGACCGAGGAAGCACGCGCACGCCTCCGGCTTGAGCGCCTGGTTCATCGCCCGGCGCCAGTCGCGCCGATGCGTCGTCGCATGCGGCCACGCGCGCTCGGTGACCATGATCGCCCAGGACGCGTCCCACGCTAGGAGGAAGTCCTCCTCGGTGACGTAGCCCTTCTCGTCCAGCACGCGTCGTTTTTCGCTCACGAGGAGCTCGATCATCCTCGCCGGTGGCGAGGGCCGCTTACGTGGTGCCGGCATCCTCGTCCAGCGCGTCGATCATGGCTGTCGTCTCCACCGCCTCGTTCTCGAGTCGTAGGTCGTCCTGGTAGCGGTCGCAGAGTCCGGTGAGATCCTCGCGCTGCGCGTCGGTGATCTCCTGATCGGCCATCACCTGCTCGCGGAGGCGCGCCAGCGCGTCGCCATCGGTGACCGCGTCCTCGATCATCTCGGCGTAGTCGGCGGAGGCGGTCATCTAGTGCAGCCTCTCGACTGAGTACCAGAGCGTCAGGCCATCGTCGGTCTCTACCTTCACCATCGACCCGTCCGCGATGACCTCCACGACCCGGCCGTCGAGCCTCCCGCCGAGCTCGCCGCTGTCATCGGGTACGTCGACGGAGACGTACCAGCCCGGCAGGACCCGCCGACCGTCCTGGGTCGGTTGCGACATCGGTCCGTCACGGGTCTCGTCATAGAAGTCCTCGGGTTTGAACACCCGCATCCGTCCGCTGGGAAGCGTCGCAGTGATCTCGGACGGCGATACGTCCTCGATGCGGACCGTGTGCCCGCTCGTCAGCATCGCCTCGGAGCCGGGGCTCAGCTCGGGCCCGGTCAGCACGTCACTCAGGTCGGCGCGGACGACCGGCTCCCAGTCGGGGCCGTGGTGGCGGGAGGCGCGCGCCACCGTGGTCATCCGGTAGTAGGCCTCGTCCTCCGGAGACATGTCACCACCGCTGCGCATGTTGCGCCGGACATGCCCTACGGATTGGAGACGCTCGCCGACGTGCCGCAGCCGCTCCTTCGGCGTCATCTGGAACTTCATCCGCAGCAGCAGCTCCGGGCGTTCCTCGGCTGGCACTCCCGCGTCGTCAAGGATCTTGCGCAGCGACTCGCGATAGTGGTGGTAGACGCCTTGGACACGGCGATCCGAGGGGTGGCGCTTCACCGCCTCCAGAACCTCCGTCATTCCGTACGAGCGCAGCCAGTCGGTCACCAACAGGTGCGCGGTTTCCTCGGTCAGTGACTCCTCCCAACCGACGCCCGGCCCCTGGTAGTCGCGCGGTGTCATCGACCCGCTTGTGCGCTTAGCACCGGGTGCCGTGACGCCGTGGTTGATCTCGTGCTGGACGGTCTGCAGCGCGGAGTAGAAGTCGAGGCGGTCCTCGTCGGTCGTCGGCTCGCCAGCGGCGCGCTTGGCGAGATAGCGCGTGATCGACGGCTTGACGCCCCGGCCCATGACCATCGTTCCGTTCCACTCACGGACAGCGGCGTGGTCGCCCCGGTTGCCGTAGAGGATCGTGCTGATTTCTCCGACCGCGCCGAACTGCGCGGCGAGCTCATCGACGCGGCCGAGCGCGTCGCTGTTGAACTCCTGCAAGTCCTTAGGCGGGCGGCCCACCACGCGCTGGCGGGCGAGCTCTGGCGCCGGCGCGAACTTCGTGACCTTCTCGACCTTCGCGCCGCCGTTGAAGGTCAGCGTGTCGCCGTTCGTGGAGCGAAGCGTGTACACGACGCCCCCGCCTTGGCGGTAACCGCGTCGCCTTGCCGTGACGACCTGCCAGCCCATCTCGTCGCGCATGTGGAGCACGGTCTCGCGCATCGGCATGCCTTCGAGCGGCGGCTGCTTACCCTGCTCGAGTGCCTGTCGGAGACCCTCGAACTGCTCGGTGCGCTTGCGCTTCTCGGCCTCCTGCTCGGCCTCTCGGGCGCGTTCCTCAGCCTCGCGCGCTTCGCGGGTCGTGCTGCGCCGGCGCTGGTACTCCTCGTCGCTGACGATCGAGCCCGGCGTCGGCCCGGGGCGGCCGACCCGGACCACGACGCCGTCGCGATGGACGATCCGGACGTGGTCTCTCTCGTGGCCGGGCGCAGAGCGGCTGAAGTCCGTCGTGGTGTCCGCCGGATCTTCGGAGCCGACGCGTAGTGGCGTCCAGCCACCAGCGCGGAGAGCCTCGCCGACGGTGTCGATCGACGCGCCGGGGCGGACCGAGCCGAGCGGATCGCGAGCGAGGCGCACGCCCTTAGCGCGGTTGCGTTCGTCCTGGGTGGGCGTGAACGCTCGCGCTTGAACGACCTTGCCGTTCTCGCCTCTGATAGCGACCCCGCGGCCGTCTGGGTGGACGTGCTCCAGCCACGGATGCGCCCACGTCGATGTCGTGAACCCCTGCCGGGTCAGGTGCTCGTCCGCCGCGTCACCGCTGAGAGCAAGCAGGTCCGGCACGTCGGCCGCGTGTGCGTCGATCCGTCCCGTGGCGCTGAGCGCCGCGCGGTCGTAGACGATCGTCGCGCCCTGATCGTGCGAGCGGTAGACGTGCTTGCCGTCGGGCAGCTCGCCGGCGTAGGTGAAGCCCGCCGCATTGAGGAGCGACATGCGCTCCTCGGCTCGCCCGCCCGTGAGCTGGCGCGCGAGATCGATCACGGGATGCTCATCTGCGGGCAGCCCTGTCGTCTCGCGACGGCGCGCGAGCTTCGCAGCGTCAGGGTGGAGCGGAACTCCGCGTTCGATCGCGGCGGTCGCAACCAGCCGCATCGCATCTGGGTGGAGGTCGACGTCGCGGTCGCGCGCAGCGGAGTTCAGCGCGTAGTAGGTGTCGATGACCGCCTTGCGCGATGCAAGGTGCGGGTCCTGGTCGCGAAGGCCGGCCAGCCCGTCGGACCCGAGGCTGTCGGCCAGCTGCGCCCCCAGGTGGCGGAACAGCACCTTCTCGCGCACCGCGCGCGACTGCTTGAAGAAACCGGGCGGCAGATGGAGTCCATCGGCGCGCGCCTCGGAGCGACTGATGTCCGGGTCGAAGTGGAAGCCCGGCGCGAGCTCGCCGGCGTCCGAGGGCTTGCGCATGCGCGCGACCTTCAGCACGTCGTCGTGCGCCGCGCCACCGGTCGCTGGCGGTGGAGGCGGCTCCTCGGTGCGCACCTTCTCGCGCTGCGAGGCGTTGTGCTCGTCTAGCACATGCCTGACCGCGTCGAGATCCCACTCGTCGTCCCAGATCGCGAACGGCTTGTGCGCTTCGCGGTCCCACATGACGAGCGACGCGTTGTCGCCGTAGCGCAGCTCGTAGCGGTCGCTGTCGGCGGGCTTGGGAAGCTCCGGGAGTCCGTGGTCGGTGACCAGCGGCTCGACGCTGATCTCGCCACCAGCGCCGTGCGGCCCTCCGTAGACGTTCGTCCGATACCAGTCGGCGTTCTTCTCGGCGTCCGCTTGGTGCTCGGCGTACCCAAGGACGTAACGGCGCCCTTCGTGGGTGCGGATGATTCTATGGCGCGCCCACTCCGGCGGAGTAGCCGGCACGTCGTGACCGGCGGGGAGTTCCTCGCCGGTCACCGGTTCGGCCGGCACCCCGCGCGTGGTTTCGCGGTCGATGTAGACGAGGCCGGAGTGCTCAAGGTGGAGCAAGCCCGGCGAGCGGACCTCGGTGATCCGCTCTAGCTCGTCGCCGACCAGCAGGCGATCCCCAACCTTGAGATCGGCAGTCCGCATCGCTCGCACGTCGAGTCGGTCGCCCGGCTCCGACACGGGCTCCGCGCCCATCGCGGGAGTCGGCACGTGCATGTGCGGCATCCGTACCGAGCGACGCCGGCGAAGAACGCGACCCGGATCGCCACCGCGCTTAGGTCGGAACTGACCACCCTTTGTCGTCCCCTTGCCGTAGTGCTCGGCCCAGCGGGCCTCAAGGAGCGCCATCTCGGCGTCGACCTCGTCGGCGTCGAAGTCGGCCTCGGTGATCGACAGCGCGTGGATCGCCTGGTCGGCTGTCTGGAAGGTGCCCTGGTGGACGAGTCCCTCACTGATCGCGCGCGCGATCGTCCACAGCTCGCACTCGCAGCCGACGTGGAGCGGCGGCCGGTGGACGTGGAGCACTGACCACGGCCAGACCTTGCCGCCCATCGCGAGGCAGTCGAGTGTGTGTTCCTTGGCGTAGGGGGACAGCCGCCAGTAGGCACCCTCGGGCGAGCGCGACTCGATGAGCTTCGCCTCGGCCGCACCGAGTGCCCGCACCGCCACGGCGTCCTCGCGCATCTCGACATAGCGCCGCTCGCGATCGAGCACCTTCTGGACCTCGGCCTCGCGCAGCGTCCGGTCTGCGATCGACAGCGCCTTCGGAAGATCGCGGTCGAGGCGCGCGCGAGCGTTGGCAGCGAAGGCACGCTCGGCGTCGAGCTCGGACCCGACGACGTCGAGGCGCTCACCCTCCTCGAGGTCGGGAATCTCTGCCTCGAGGAGCTCGGTGACGTAGTCCTCCTGGTCGAGCCGGCGCCCGTCGAGGAAGCGGTCGAAGGCACCGATGATCCCGGCCGCTGCGGCGTTGATCGCGAGCGGTGTGAGGATCGGAACGAGTGCCGCCGGCGCAGCATGGGCGTTGTCGGCTGCGTCAGAGGTCGCAGCCAGCGCAGCCGCTGCGGCGACGCTCGGCGGCACGCCCTGCCCCGGCGGTGGTGGTGGCTCGGGACCTTGGCCGGCGCGCTGCGCGGCGATGATCTCTTCGGCGGTCGGGAAGCCGTCGCGGCGCGGCATCGGGCCTCCGCCTACGGCCCGTGCCCGTTGGCCGACGGGATCTCAGGCACGTTGCCGAGGCGATGCAGGTGTTCGCGCGCGACCCTTGCAACGTCCTCATCGAAGGCCTCCACAACATCGCGCCGGCGCGCACGCGACGCGCGTGAGGCGGCGCGGCGGCGCTGGACCGCTGCCTCCTGGACGCGGCGCTCCTCGGGGTTCGGAGACTTGACCCGTGCGCCGTAGGAGTTGTCGGGCGGGTGCTGCTTGCCGTCGGGACCGGTGATCGTCGCGCCATCGGCAGGCACGGGCTCTCCGGTCTGCGGGTCGATCATGACGTCGCCAGCCGCCGCGGCTTCTGCGATGTGGCGCGGGAGCACCTGGTCCACGATCCGCTGTGGGTCCTCGACGTCGAAGGCCTCGGCGAGGCAGAAGCCGAACAGCCAGCGCGACATCTCGGGGAAGTCGCCGTTGGGGTCGACGGCCGCCGCAACCTGAACTGCGGAAGTGACTAGGTCACCCATCGCGCGCTTGAGCGGCGACGGGAGTGAGACCTCGAAGCCGAGATCGCGCTTGACCCGGCCGTCGGATCCGACCTCGAAGGGCAGCGGTGCGCCCGACTCCTCGGCCGCGGCGAGGGCGTCGAGCTCGTCGGGTGTCGCGTCGCGCCACTCGTCAAGGTCACCGACGCGAATCGCAGACTGGATCGCAGCATCGCCGAGCGCGCGGAAGACATCCGCCCACGCCTCCTGCTCGCGCTCGATGAACTTGAGCACCGGCAACTCGACCGACTGCGACCCGGCGATCGATCCCGGGTCCTGCCCGTAGTAGGTCGGCGGGAACATGCCGGAGAGCTGCGCCCGCAACTGCGGCACCGACTCCGCCATATCGCCGGCGCCGGAGTCGATCTTGAACGGCTCGTAGTTGAGCGACTCGTTCTGGCCGAGGATGCCGGGCCCGACGGGCCCGGGGGTGATTGGGCGGCTCTGCTCGACCTCCTTGGACTCCCCGAACGCCGAGCGCCGGCCGAGCGCCATCTGGCCAAGCCGATCGAGGTCGCGCTGGGAGCCCTTGACCGTCGCCTTCATGTAGATGGAGGCCATCGCCTTCATCCGGTTGACGTGCGACTCGAGCGTCTCGTTGTAGGCCGTGAACCAGCGCAGCAGGCGCCGCATGCGCGGCACGCCGAAGGCCATCTCGGTGGTCTTGTTGACCGCCAGGTGGACGACCTTGCCGGGGCGGATCATCCCCGGCGGAGGCGTCAGGCGCTCGCGCCCGCCGGCTGCCTCGTCCTGGGCGGCCATCACCGGGTCGTCGTCGTTGAACGCGTCCCAGGCCTCGTAGTAGACGGTCTTCGGCGTCCCGGCCTTGCCGACCGGCGTGACGTAGCGGCCGTTGACATAGTCGTAGACGACGATGCGCTCGAGCGCCCTGTAGTAGAGGATGCGGTACTTGTCCTTGGGGTGGCGGACCGCCTCTTGGACGTCCTCGAAGGTGAGCAGCGAGGCGCGGCACATCCCGTCCTCGCCGTCATCGAAGAAGGTGAAGAAGACGTTGCACTGAATCGAGAGGTCGATCGCCTTCTCGACCAGCTTCGCGAACGACGTAAGGATGCGCTTGTTCGCCGGGTCGTCCCAAGTGCGGTCGAGGATGTCCTGGACCTCGTCGTCGTGTGCTTGCGCGCGCGGCACACCGCGCCCGAGCACGAACGAGACGTAGAGGTCGACCTGCTGGCCAGCCATCGGGTCATCGATCCACGCGCGCTGGGCCTGTGCGGCGGCGGCAACGCGCGCGACCGGCGTCATGTCCGAGGGCATCCGCCCGAGTTGCGGCACGCCCTGGCTGTTCAGCAGGCTAAACCCGATGAAGTCAAGGGTCTTGCGAAGGACGCGGTTGTCGGACTCGGCCGACTCGAGCAACTGCGTCGTGTCACGCGGGACGACCTCGCGCCCTGTGCGGTCCTCGACCGCCTCGATCAGGCGCTGGCCGATGCGCTGGAGCGCGCCCACCGGCTAGGCCGCCCGTGCAGCGGCGAGGCCGGCCTGCGGATCGCGCAGCGCGTCGGGCCCCGAGCGCCCTGCCCAGTCCGTCTCCTTGGCCGCACGCCACAGAACGCACTCGGTGTAGTAGCAGCGCCCACCGGCACCGTCGCTACCGCAGCACAGGAGGGTGACCGTGTTCGCGTCGCGCCGACCGTCGAACAGCGGCGTTACCTGACCGCGCTCGGTGAGCCCGTTGAGTTGCGCGCCGTCGTTCGAGCGGTCCAGTACGCCACAGACGACCGATGGGCGGGACGGATCACCGACGGTGGTTGCTGCTGGACAGACGGGCTTCCGGCGCGGCACTCTGCGACCGAAGGTATCGCACCCGCAGGCGCGAACGTGCTACCAGAGGTCTCGCAGGCGCGACCTACTGGCTCGCCATGATCTGGGCGAGCAGATACGCCGTAACGGCTGCGGCCACGACGATCGCCACGATCAGCCACGCGGGCGCGTAAAGCGGGCGCGCCTCGCGCTCGACGCGGAGGCGCTGGGTCGGGCCGCCGCACTGCGCGCACACGTACGGATCGCGCTTCGCGCCGGCGAGCGAGAGCCCACCCGTCAGCGGAGCGGTGACCGCCACGGCGCTGTTGCGCATGCGGTGGGTGGACTTGACGGCGACGACCGGCGCTTTGCAGCGGTCGCACCAGCGATTGCCTTGGACCTTGACGCTCATCGCGGTGTCTCCTGTCGGCCGTTGCAGGCGCCGACACGTCCATATCGGCACTCTGCGGCGGACCTTTAGTCGACCAGGGCGCGTCGCTCGACTTTGGGTTGAGCGGGCTTCACATACTCCTCACCGCCAGCGAAGGCCGAGACTGACGGGGCCTTATAGACGCCCGGCTTCGCGTCCGGCGTGCCGGGCTTCCCAGCGTGCGCCTCGATCGCCTTGGTCTTCGACGCGCCCTCGAACTCGCCGACGACGATCCACGCCTCCTCGAGCGGCGGGATGTTCTTGACGCCGAGTGCCGTGGCGATCGCCTTCGCGTTCTCGGTGGTCAGTTCAACCAGCGCCTCCGGCGCGACGATCACGCGGTGGCGCCTCAGAACGACCCGCTTCGTGTCCCGCTCGGTGGCCTTGCCATTGTCACTACTGCTCGCCATCTGTCTCCTCTCCTGCTGCTTGCTTGATGATCTGCGCCGCCTCGTCAAGCCCCGTGTGGATCCGGGCCGCGATGCGCCGCGATGTCTCTGTGTCACCGGCGATGAAGTCGCGCTCGAGCCGCTGGCAGAGGTCGCGCAGTCCGACGTAGGCCTGCACGTACGCCGCACCCTCTGCCGCCTCGCGTTGCCATGTCGTGACCGCGCGGAGCGTCAGGCGGAGGAACTCGATCGGCTCGAGCACAACGGATTCGGCCAGGACGCCGGCGGCTTCCAGTTCCTCCTGCAGCGCGTTGAGTGCGGCAGTGATCTCGCCGGGCCCGAGGTCGTCGGCGAGCGCAGCCGCCTCGAGCGCGAGCTTGGCGGCCTCGGCGTGCTCGCGGCGCGCGACCGGCCCGTCCGCGTCCTTCGCGGCTGCGGCCGACGATGCGGCGACGGCGACCAGGTCGGCGCGCGTGCCCACTAGGTCGGGACGACCGCGAAGCCGTTGTGGTGGGCCTCGCGCAGTTCCACCAGCGCGTTCCGGCACTCCTCGAGCTGCGCCGCCAGCGCGCCCTTGGTGACCGAGCGGTCGCCCTTGGCATGCCGTGCAAGGACGTCGCTCGCGATACCGACGCGCCTCACGAGCGGCTCCTCGAACTGGTCGGCGATCGACTCCAGCAGATCGGCGCGGCCGGCCAACTCCCCAGCCGCACAGCCCTCGTCCCACACGCGCCGCTTGATCTCGGGCAGACGCTGCTCCATGCGCCGCTCCTCGGCCGCCTCGCCGGCATTGAAGCCGCGGGCGTACTCGTCGCGCATGACCTCCTCAAGCCGCGCGAGGCCGAAACCCGGGTAGGCGCGGCGCCCGTCGTCCAAGATGCTGGACAGCATCGGCATCATCGCCTCGCCAGCACCGAGGTCGGTCCGGCGTAGCCTGTCGCTGGGCTCTCGCCGGTCGTAAGGGTTGGGCGTGTCTGCCACGGGTGGTGCTCCTCTCGGTGGGGGTGTGGATGTGATCGCGGTGCCGGGCATCTCGCGCCTAGGCGTCCAAGGGCCGCTCACAGGTCGCTCCGCATGCGCGCGATCACGTCTTCGACCTCCTCGGTAGACAGACCAGTTGCGAGGCTGATGACCTCCAGCACGGGCGTCTTGTCCAGAGCCTCGAGCACCATCTGCTCCTCAGTCGTCACAGGTCTCTCCGGTGCGGGCGCAGCTCGCCGACTGCGCGCAGCGCCTCCGCCGCCTCCTGGCAGGCGCGCAGCCACGACCCGACGTCGAGCGGGTCGCCGAGGCCCTGCGACATCGACGCAGCCGAGGTCATCGAGTCCTTCAGCGTCTGGATGACTTGGTCGAGCTCGGGGCGCGGGATCAGCGGCTTTTCGACCCACTCGCAGACCAGCTCAAGCAACGCGTCGACCCTGATCTCGGTCTCGGTCCAGCCGGCGCCGTCGCACTTGTCGCACTCCTCGCGCATCGGTGGCACCGACTCCATGCCGAGTACGCCGAGGAAGTAGGACTCGATGACATCGGCGTCGTCGCGGTCTGGGCCGCGCTTGCCCTGGCGGTCGGCCCAGGCCTCGAAGCCGCGCCAGTCGTCGGAGGGCTGCTCGCCGGTGGCGCCGCAGGTCTCGCAGTCCTCGCGCGCGATGAGCCGGAGGCTCTCGGGATTCAGCGACATGCGTCGGCGAGGATCTCGACCTGGCGGTCGGTGAGGTCGCGGATGCGCTTGAGCTCGGGGATCAGGTTCGGCGTCAGGACCCGGACGGCGCGTTGGCGGCCCCAGCGATGCTGGGCCATCAGCAGGTCGAGGGTGGTCAGACAGCCGGCGCGCGGATCGCGGAGCGCCTGGCGGACTGTCACCCGTCCTGCCGCGAGGTCGCGCTTCAGGCGCGCCGCGGCGAGCCGGACCTCGTTCGCGTGCTCAAGAGCGGTCAGATGTTGGGGCTTCTCGGGTGCCTTGACGGTCACAGAACCTCTCCCTCCCAGAGTTCGGGTTGCGTGACCGAAGGTATCAGAAGAGAAGGACCTTGTGCTACCGGAGGTCACGCGCCTGCGGAGACCTCCGCGGGCACGTTCAGTAGCGGCCCGTCGTCGCGGATCCGGTTGCGAGCCATCTCCGCGTAGTCGCCGTTGAGCTCGATGCCAATGAACGAGCGCCCATTACGGAGGGCAACGACGCCGGTCGTGCCCGCGCCGGCGAAGGGGTCGAGCACCACAGCAGCGCGGATGTCGTCGTGGTCGCACGTCGGGCGAAAGCCGACTGTGCGCGACTCCGGTGGTGCCACCATCGTCCCGTTGATCGCACGCCGCGATTCGGCTCCTCCCCCGCTCGCCGCCCGTCGCGCCTCTCGCGACGGCCCCGCCCGGACCTCCATCGGCGTCCGCTCCACGATGCGCTCGTAGGGCGCAGCGCAGACGCCGCACGCGCGCTCGGGCGCGCCCGCCAAGATGCACGGCTCGATCAGCTGCGGCGGAAAGGTGGCGAAGTGCGCGTCGGCATAGGGGCGCGTCGCGACTCGCCAGACGTCCGGCTTACTCCCCTTAGGCTGGTCATTGAGCCACACAAGGAACTGGCTCCACAACTGCTCGGGCACGTTCCAGACCGACCGCTTGTTGCGCCCGGTCCCGTTCCGCCCGTCTGCCTTGCGGATGCCGTTGTGCGGAGGCGATACGCCACCCGATGGCTCAGGACGATGGAGAACGGTTCTCGGGTGGTCGCTCCCGACATCAGCTTCGCGAATCGCGTGGTCGTCGTAGAAGTAGCGCGCCGACTTCGACAGCAGGAAGAGGTACTCATGGCTCCGTGTCGGCCGATCGGTGACGGACTCCGGCATCGGGTTCGGCTTCGACCAGACGATGTCGGAGCGCAGGTACCAGCCGTCAGCACGGAGGGCGAAGGCCACCATCCACGGCACGCCGATGAGATCCTTTGGCTTGGCGTCGCCACCGCTGCTCGGCTTGCGCTGCCGGCCGTCAAGCGTTCCGCGCACGGTCGCGGTCGCTCCCGCCGGAGCGTCGTAGCCCAGTGACCTACTGGCGTAACTGTCTCCCAAGTTCAGCCACACGGTGCCGTCATCGCGTAGGACGCGACGGACCTCGCGGAAGACCGTGACGATCGCCTCCACGAACTCGTCGGGCGTCGGCTCAAGTCCGATCTGTCCGGCAACGCCGTAATCGCGAAGCCCGAAGTACGGCGGCGACGTGACGCAGGTGTGGACGCTTTGGTCGGACAGTGTCGCCAGCACGTCGCGGCAGTCGCCTTCGAGGATCTGCCAAGTCGGCGTCACGCTGTGGCCTCGTAGCGGTAGACCCACAGCGTCGTGTAGCCGTCAGCGTGGCCGATCGCGCGCCCTGGTCCGCTCCACGTCCCGCCACCAGTCGAGGCCTTGCGCCGCCCCCAGTTCTCCCACCCGTCGAAGCGGTACAGACCGCCGGAGCGACCGGGCATTGCGTACGAGACAGCTGCGTGGACGGGCCAGTCCTGCCAGAGCGGCGCGAGGTAGTCCGTCCAGTCGCGCAGCATCGCGCGAAGCGCGCGCGGGTGGTCGGGGTGGCGCGCGATGCGCGCCAGCTCGACACACTCCTGCCGCGCGACCGACTCTTCCGCTGGCTTGCCATCAACGAAGCGGCGCGCGCAGGTGCCGACAAGGCTGGCTCCCGACGCGACCGCCACAGGTTTGCCATCGACCTCACGTAACCAGTCTTCGCGCCCAAAGCACCGCTCGAGCGTGCCGAGCGAGTGCTCCCAAACGTCGAGATAGAAGTCAGCCTCGTCCGGTTCGACCGCGCGGACTTGGATGGTCGGGAACAGCGTGATCGTCCCACCGACCCGCGCCCGGGGATTGGCGAGCGCACTCATGCGGCTTCGGTGAGAGGCCGTTCAACTGGGAGCAGCTCGCTCAGGAACGCCCGTGCGAGCAGCGGCGGGACGGCGTTGCCGATCTGCTCGAAGACCTTGGTCTTCGTCCCGCACCACGGGTAGTCGGGCGGGAACGACTGCAGGACCGCTGCCTCCGCGATCGACACGCGGATCGCGTTCTCGCCACGGCGCTCCTCGTAGCCGTCGCGCCCAGCCGCGACGTCGTCGCCGTTGACCTTGTGGCCCGGTGGATGGACGCGCGGGTCGCCGGCGACGGTAGTGGCGGGACGGTCGTGGACCCACTGTGACTGCCCGCCGAACTTCACCGACACCGCTGGCGCCGGTTGGTCGACCGGGATCTTCTGTGCGTCCTCGCGCGTGCCGCCCGGCTTCCAGTCGCGGCCGGTGTTCAGGTGCGTCGGGTGCTCACCGTCGCGCCACTCCATCTGGTCGGCACGGCCCGTGACGGTATGCGCGGGCTCGTCGGCTTCTCGCGCAAGGCCCTCCGGCCGCGTGCCGCCCTTTGTGTTGCCGGTGCTGACGAGCCAGCGCGGCGGGTTGTGGCCGAAGGCGAGCGAGGGTCCTGGCTCATCCGCTTCGCGCTCCGCAGCGTTCGGGCGATCGTTGGTCGCGCGGAAGCTCACAGCTCGGCCAACGCGAGCGCGGCTCGCCTTCGAAGCGAAGACCTCCACTCCCCCTTGCGCGGTCCCGCCGCTGGTGACGGTCGGGGCGGGAGACGGCCACTCGCTCTCCATCCACCCGAGCGCCTCGGCCATCGAGCGCCACGGCAGTAGGTGACGGTCCTCCGGCGCGACGATGCGCTCGGGCTCGCCCGCGTCGAACAGCGAGTCGGTCGCCTCCTCGACGCGACGCGGCGGGATGTACCGCTGGTGGGTCGGCGCGGGTCGATCGACAGGACCGTCGAGCGAGGCGAGGAGGATCGCGCGCTTGCGCGTCTGCGGGACGCCGTATTGCTCGGCGGACAAGACGCCGGTCCACGTGTGGTAGCCGAGCGTCCGAAGCGCCTGGGCCATCGCCTCCCAGAGCGGCAGCACCGGCTCGACCTGCTCGAGCGCGATCCAGCGGGGCTTGAGAACGACGGCCCAGCGCAGCGGCTCAAGGACAAGATGCGCGCGGCGGTCCTCGCAGATGCGGTCGAGTTCGGCGTAGTCGACGTTCCATCCCTTGGCCATCCGGCCGATGACGTGCGCATAGGCGTCAAGCGCGCGCCGACCGGCGCCGTTGCCCGCCATCGAGAAGGCCTGGCACGGTGGCGAGGCGATGAGGAGTAGGCAGGTGGTCGGGTCGAGGTCTTCCGGTGGGCTGGCCGGATCACCATGGCCCTCGCTGACGGCCTGCTCCCAGTCCGCGCGCCGGAGCGCGTTGATGTGGTCGGCGAAGACCTGTACGGGATCAAGAGCCGCGACGTCGCCCTGGAGCGTCCGGAGGCCAGCTGCGCGACGTGTGGCCACGGCCGCGTCGTCCCACTCGATGCCGAGCGGGTCGATGCCGAGCGATCGTGCTCCTAGGTCGGTCCCGCCCGGTCCTGCGAACAGGTCGACGGCGACGACGCCGAGGCCTTCGCTCATCGTCGCCGCGCCCGCGCGCGATCAGACTCTCGGTGGCATGCACGGCAGTAACGGTTGCCGCGGTGGACGTAGAGGTTCGCGCCGCTGTACTCATGCCCACGCGGGCAGTGCGTCTTGTGGGCCTGCCTGCTCCCGCTCCGCCGGTTGTTCTCCGCTTGCGTGACCGGCTCCAAGTGCGCCGGGTTCACGCACGCCTTCGATGTGCAGCCTCGCGCTCCGACGTGGTCTAAATGGAGGCCCTCGGGAATCGGTCCGACCAGCAGCGTGTAGACGAGGCGGTGCGCACCCCAATCCCGCCCGGCGTGCCACGCCCTCCCGTAGCCATCCGCAGTCCGGCTCCCGACCCAGACCCAGCAGCCCTCAGCCTGCTTGTCGATCCGAGACGCGATGCTCGGCGGGAGTTCCGCCTGTCCGGAGGCTGCAGCCATTCCGTGACCAAAGGTAACACAACCTCCGGCGCGCTAGTGCGACCGCCAGTAGCGCAGCACCGGGTACGTGTAGGGAGAGATGAACGTCTTGGCAATCGCCGCCCTACTGATCGCCGACGCCGCCTTCGTGGCGCACGACTGCGTGCTTCTGGCGCGCTTCCTCGTCTAGCTCGGCCAGCCCGCGGCGCGGTAGATCAGGAGGCAGCGCCTATAGCACTCGGGGCCCTGGCCGGGGTTCGCGATGGCCTTTGCCTCGTAGAGCTGCCAGCCCTGGTGCCAGTCGTGGAGGAGTGCGAAGGCGCGCCCGCGCCGGCGCTGCGCCGGGGACTGGACCATCCGCTGCGTGGTGCCCGGCTTGCCGATCCAGCGTCCCGGCGTCCCACAGAACTTCCAGTCATCGAAGACGGTGCAGAAGCGGCACTCCTCGTCATCGTCTCCGGTGAACGGCCCAAGCGCGAGCTGCGCGATGCGATCCGGTGGTAGCAGCGCAACGAGTGCGCCGACGTGCTCCTCGATCGCCGCGTCGTTCACTCGCCGACGAGTGAGAAGGTGAGCGCCCAGAGCGGCGCGTCGTAGTCGAGGTCACCGTTTAGCTCGCGGAAGTAGCGCATGAAGTGCGAGGGCGACTCGAAGCCCTCGGCGCGCGCGTCGCCGTAGGAGATGTCTCCGAGCAGGGCCTCGCGCACTTCAGTGATGAGGAGCCGGCCGATGGCGACCTTGCCACGCCCAGGCTGAATCGCGTACTCACGCCCGACGACATACGCGCACCGCTCGCGCCACCACGGCGAGCGCGGGTTGTCGGACTTCAGCCGCCGCGTCTGCGTCTTGTCGCCGGCGAGGACCTTCTCAGCCAGCTCGGGGCGAAAGATCACGCCAGATCGGTCCTACTCACGGCTTCGGCTCCTCGACTTCCTCGTTGTCGTCGTTGAACCACGACAACCCGTCGAAGTGCGGCCCGTCGTGCCCCTTCGGTAGTTCGCAGTTGCCCTCGTATTCGCCGTCCCACCAGTAGACGCCCTCGCCGCAGGGTTCCGGCTCGTCCTGTGGTGGTGGTCTCGACTCAGCCATCAGCACTGGCCTCCGCATAGGGCGGTCGTGATGCCCAGCGCACACCCGACGATGACCGCCCACGTAAGTGCGAAGGCGAAGATCACCCTCACTTGACCACCCTCGCGTTTGCGGAGGTCGCCATCGCGGCGGCGGTCTGATCCAAGGTGTCGCAGTCGCGGAGGATCGACTGAACCTCTGGGTCCGCTCGCGCCTCAGGGCCGAAGAAGCCGCGCAGCTCGGCGCTGATTCGCCGGAGTGCGGCAATCCGCTGCCGCAGGAAGACCGTGGGCGGGTCGTATTGCTCAACGACATTCGCGGGCTGTGGAGCGCCCAGCGTGCCCATCTCCTCCTGTTGGCGAACTTGATCCGTCTCCCGATAGATGGTGGCGGTGCCGCAAGACTGGCACATGCCAAACCCGAAGATCGGGCTGACGAGAAGCCCGCAGCGGCACTTGTAGAGGAACGTCACTTTGGCCTCATCGCCTCGACTGCGACGTGCAGGTCGGTCACGACCTGGTCGCCGTGGCGGTTCCACCACCATGTCCACGCCTCAGAGGCGACTTGACCTACCGACACGCCTTTCATCGCAGCCACGCGCTTCATCGACGCGGCGGTGTCGTCGTCAATGCGGACTGGCACGGACTGCTGCCGCGCCATCAGTCGCCCGCCACGCTTCCGCCGAAGATCAGCACAGCGCACACGCCGATGAGGAACAGGATCGTCAGCGCGTCCAACGTGAGCCTCCTGGCTGTCTCACAGCACGTCGCTGGCGCTCAGGCCAGCCTCCATCGCGGATTCGTAGAGCGACGCCGCCAGGAACTCGGGGGCGGGGTCGGGCACCTTCGAGCCAACCGCATAGCGCCCGCCCTCGGGTGTGGAGAAGGCCACGTTCAGGACCAAGGCCGTGACGTCGATGTCGTGCGCCAGGAGCGCGGCGCGAGCGGCGTGCTCGGCCTCCATGACGGCAACCTCGACACGGGCGAAGGGCGAGTCGTCCTTCTGTCGGAGGGACTTCACTCTTGGACCGTCCTCTGCAACTGGTCGCGGTGGACGAGTACGGCCTTCTCGCACTCGTCCAGGTCCGACGACCGCTCGCCGTCACGACGCGGATCGCACCAGCACCACGGCCCGAGGATGTGCCCGGACTCGTAGAACGGGTGGACGTGGACCGCCTCGCGGAGTTCGGTCGTCAGCCAGGTCACTTGACGTACTCCTGCGCCCGCGCCATCGCGTCTCGGACCTCTTGCGCGAGCGGCTTACACGCTTCAACCGCAGCCGCGTAGGCGAGGAAGTCGGCGTGGGTCCGGGTCTCCTCCCAGATGTCCAGCGCGGCCTGCTCAACCACGTTCGCAGCCTCTAGGCGATCAAGTGCTCGACCCAGTTCATCCTTGACCTTTGTCGCTTCATCCAACAGGACGCGCTCTGGGTTACGGTCTGGCTGGTTGTCGGGCTGTCTAGGCGGCATGACGCTTCTCCCACCGCTTCTTGATGTAGTGGACGGCCTCGCCGCTGATGCCCGCGAACTCGGCCACCTTGCGCTCGCTACACCCAGCGGTCAGGAGCTTCATCACCAACAGGTCGCGTCGGACACGCTCGGCGTTCGCCATGCGCTCGTGACCGGCCAGCTTTTCGGCTGACTCCTGCAACCGCTTGGCGATGCCCTGCTCGCCTCGGCTCATCGGCGTGGCCGTGTGGCGAGTCCTGGTCATTTGGTCTGCTTCAGCCATCGAACGCCCCCGCGCGGATATCCGCCATGAGGTCGATCTGCTCCTTCAGCGCGTCCACGTCATGCCCGTCCTCCAGGAGCTGGGTGACGTGCGCATTGAAGCCGTAGACCTGCTCACCGAACGACTGGTCGCGCGGGGGGTCCGTCGCGAGGCCAGCAAGGATCAGGCGCACACGGTTTAGCTTCCAATCGGCACTCGCGGCGGTGCTCAGGACGGCGCTGATCGAAATGAGCGCGTTGCCATACCGCTCGACCAGTTCGACGCCACGATCAGTCGCAGAGTCCTCAGACATCCGTTCTTCTTTCATCGGCGTGGCGCTGGTCACGGTCATATCGGACCCGTGCCACCGCGATCGCCCCCTGTTCCGTGAACCGCGTACGCGCTAGGAAGTCGTCCTTACGGCTGGACGGCTGCGGCTCGTACTCCCACTCGCCGTCGCTGTTGAGACAGCATCCCCGGCCGTCACGGACAGCCCACCAGTCGTGCGGCGGCTTGTGCGGCCCCTGGCCGGCCTCGCACGTCAGCTCGACGCTGATCGAGGGCGTGAGTGGGTCCCAGCCACCAAGCGTGTAGCGCGTCACACGCGGCTGCGTCAGTTCAGTCATCGCAAGCCTCCGCTCGGTCGCTCAGCACCAGCGCCCCGGCCAGCCCGATCACCACACCAACCACGATCCCGAGCTGCCACGGGCGCTCTGAGAAGACCTGCGAGCCCACAACGACCGTGCCGAGGGCGACCAGGAAGACGCCGGTCACCGCCTGTCCTCTCGGCGCTCGGGCTGACCGAGCGCGTCCAAGGTCGCGCTGAGCAGACCGTAGATGCGCGCCAGCGTCAGCCAGATCAGGATGACGAAGACAAGGATCGCGATCGTCATGTACTGACCGCCTCGGCGGCGTTGATGAGCCTTACTGTGTGCCCGGTGCCGCGCTCGTGCAGCGCCTTCGAATGACGCGCGCTCCAATGCGCCGAGTAGAGCTGGCCGCCGCACTCTTCACAGAACGCAGCCTCGCTCCGCTCGTCGACCAATACGGCGACGGGTTGCCCCTGCCACCGGAAGTCCTCGTCTGTCACCTCGAACCCGCTCATCGGTCCCGTAGCCCTCTCGCGTCGTCCTCGGCAGCCGCGCGCTGGACTGCCGCTTGGACCTCTGCGCCAGTCGGCTCGAGTTCGCTGACGGCGTGGAGGCCGTTGCGGATGACGTCCTCGACGCGTTCGTTGACGACCACGCCGGCGTCGAAGTCGATCGACCCGTCGACGCCGACGAGAATCGCCCGCCCGCCCTCGAGGCGCAGCGTGAGGCTCTGGTCACGGCCGATCTCCACGCCGACGATCGCCCGCCCGACTGCGCCCGCCCCGATCGCAGCGAGCGTGTCAGTACGCGGCACCACGACCTCCCCAAACACCGACGGCCAGCGTCGTGCGATGTCGGGCGCCTCCTCGCGCATGAATGCGAGTGCGGCGGGCGAGCAGAAGATGCGGAAGGTGTTGTCCGAGAGCACCTGACGCCCCGTGATCGCTGCGGCGAGATCGTTGGCGCGCGCGTCGACGTGCGAGCGCATCCGTGCACGCAGCTCGAGGTCGAGCAACGTGTCGCGGTTCATCACGAGCCGGGTCGCCACGTCCTCGCTCGCCGTCTTCACGTCGCCCATCGCTAGACCCTCGCGAGGCCGCGACGCCCGGCCTCATCTGCGGCGATCGCCAAGGCGTCGACGCTGGTGATGGTGCGCACGAGCGTGAACGACGCCCCGCGCGTCCACTTGCCGAGCAGTCGTCCCTTGCGCGTGAGCACGAGCTCCTCGCCGTCTTCGCCCTTCCAGCGCGCGATCTCGACATCGCCGCGCGCACTGATCTTCGCCATCTGTGCCTCCTTGGTTCGGGTTGCGTTACTGATGGTAACACAAGCCTGAGGACGTGATGCGCGACCGGAGGGCGCACAGCGGGTACGGTCAGGGTGCGCCCGACGGACAGCTCCCCCACCCGGGGCTGCCTCCCGCCGTCGGGCGCGCCGTTACTTCAGGCGCTGGCGGTGAGCGTGCTTCTCGCGGGCCCGGCGGAGGACGCGCTCAGGCTCTCGCGGGGTGCCGCGCCCGACCGCCGGCAGCCCAGTCTCCGGATCTAGCGGGGCCTGCGGAGCGGGCACTGCTGACGGGCGCTTGCGCTTCTTCCCGCTCATGCGCCGTGGCACTTCTTGAACTTCTTCCCCGAGCCACACGGGCACTGGTCATTGCGGCCGGGCGCCTGGTAGTCGCCCTCGCACGAGCGACGGAACGTCTCAAGTTCCGGGTCCCACTGGTACCAGCACACGCCCTTGTCGGCGCGCGGTTTGAGATCGGCAGCGAAGCCACCCGGCCGCTGGCAGTGGACGCAGAACGATCCCGGCCCGCCCACGACCTGCTCGCACAGTCGCAGCACGGCCGGCAGCGGGTGAAGCGCGGCGGCCGCGTCGTAACCGATCTCGTACTCGCCCTCGGCCTCGGCCATCGGCACGCCGCGTGTCGGGTCGACGCGCCACTCAACGACCGCCATCCAGACCGTCGGCTCCTCGTCGTCCGACCAGCGGATCGACGTCGACTTCGCACCCGTGCGCCGGAGCAGGTCGAGCGCGGCGGTGAAGCGCGGGTCGGTGAGTTCCGGCGCCGCGTCAGCCATCGGCCACTCTCCGCGCGGTAGGGCCTGCGAAGTCGATCACGCGGATGCGCCCCGACGTGATGCCGGGGCGCGGCTTGACGGTGACCTTGCCGATCAGCCGGACCTCGACCTCGGTGTCGACGTCGTGGGCTGGACCGTCGATCGCCGTTTCGATCACGTAGGTGTCGAACGGCTCCTTCTCCGGCGACGACGGTTTGCGCCGTGCTGCGACCTCGGCCTCCATCGCGCCGAGCTGGTCCAGCACCGGCGTCAGACGGGCAAGTTCTTCGGCGGTGCTGATCTTGGCGAGCTCGGCGCGCAGTTCCTCGGCGGTGTCGCCATAGAAGATGCCGACGCTGTCGGTGCCGCCGAGCGACGGGATGTCGAGCTTTATCGGCTCGCCAGCCATCAGCCTCTCGACGTTCATACGCGTGATGCCGAACAGGTAGAGCGGCTGCGAGTCGGCCGAGTTGATCCGGAC
>Ga0070705_100000133_pt1 | contig 43604 bp, 43 predicted proteins | sample KBSK5253metaG_FD_65455 | JGI IMG/M metagenome (GOLD analysis project Ga0070705, IMG submission 65455) | Corn, switchgrass and miscanthus rhizosphere microbial communities from Kellogg Biological Station, Michigan, USA - KBS K5-25-3 metaG | ecosystem: Host-associated > Plants > Roots >... | reverse complement strand
TTGGGGAAGGCAGAATACCGAAAAGAATTGAACTCATAGTTCGTCGACAACGTCCACGCGTCTCGCATTATACGATTAAATACGCGCGATGTCAGGCAAGTTCGAACACTGTCATCGCTTCTTCATTCGCTCGATCGCCTGCCGGAAGCTCTCACGCATTTCGTCGAGTTGTCCCGCAAGCTGATTCACTTCATCCCGCAGATAGTCCGAAGGGATCCATTTCGCGAGTAGCGGAGTGCGATCACGCGCCGGCGCGCTCAATTCACCAACGCTCCAACGCGCGGCGGTCCCGGTCAAGTCATCGACACGATTGCCAAGGATCAGGCCGAATACGAATCCCCCGCCTGCGGCAACCACGACTGAGATCAATCCGACTATGAATAATGTTGCGCGGACCGACCCGCTCGCGCCTTCGATTTCCCTGGACGGACGTGCAACGCCTACTGCCCCGATCGCTGATCCGTCCAACGATTTGATGGGCTGCCATGTGACGTTGTACTCGCGATTGCCCTGCTGAAGGACTTCTTCAGTCTTGCTGATGTCGTGCGAAGCGCCCGCGAGCACCGGCGCGCTCTCGCTGCCGGGCGGAATGCTCGACGCAACGACCGCGCTGCCGAGTGCGACTAAGGCTCCGGCGTCTTCTTCTTGTCCGCGAGCGAGCGTCTGTCGAACCTCGGCGACGAGCGGCGTTTGCAGCGAGTTCGCAACCGCGCGGGGCTTGTAGTACGTGTTGAGCATTTGACCGATCAGAACGACTCCAACGATCCGCCCGCCGCTGAATATTGGCGCCCCCGCTTCAATCAGCAGAGCCTCATAGGTCGATGATCCGTCACCGAGCCGGACCGGCGCCGTCTTGTCCAGTCCCAGCCTCGTGTAACGTTCCCCGCGTTCGATCACACAAGACGCGACCGGCAGATTGCCTCCCGTAATAACACGCTCGGCGACGGGGTTTTTATCATCGGGCCCAAGCAGAGTCTCGCCCGGGGCAGGCTTATCGTTATGCCGAGCGATGACCCGGCCAAGCGGATCCGTTACGATTACCAGATCAAGCGAAGCATCATTCTGGGTTCTTGGAAGAATATCCTGCAGCCGAGCCAACGCGCCGGCGCTGTTGCGATCCGCGTTATCGGTGCTGACCAGGGCGCGGCTTGCGATATCGACCGCGAGCATTTGAGCAACACCGCGCAACTCGACAACTCGCTTTTCGCAAAGCGAAGCGGCAGCGCGTGAATCGCTTCGCAGTTGATCGAGAGCCTGCGCGCGTGCGTAATTCGAGACTTTTGAGAGAACGAGCAGCGAAATAATCAGAACGGGAATGAAGGCAGCGGCGGCGGTGAGTGCTCCAATCTTATAGCTCAATCGCATAAAAGCCCGCAGTCCGTGGCCTGAGGTCCGTCGTCCGGCACGTTAACTGTCGGCTGCTTGCTACGGACTACTCACCACGGACTACGGACCACTTTTACTTCGCATTCTTTGCGCAACGGAACCCAACCTTAGGATAAGGCTGGCTTCCGTCAAGATATCCGCGGTACGTGGCATCGTGAACCTTGTTACCGTCATAGGCTCCGCCGCGAATCACGCGATAGGTGATAGATGCATCAAGCTCGGGTGTGTTCTCCGTGTTCCCTGGATAGAGGCTGAATTCGTCGGCGACCCACTCCCATGCGTTTCCGATCATGTCGACGACGCCGGAAAGGCTCACGCCTTGCGGGTATGAGCCGACCGGTTTCAGTCCCGCGGGATACTGATTCGCGGTGGCCTTGTCGGGCTTCGCTCCAATGTTCGCGGCATCCGGGCGCCAATCATTGCCCCAGGGATAAATTCGGGCTTCGGTTCCGCGGGCCGCGGCTTCCCATTCCGCCTCGGTGGGAAGCCGCTTGCCGACTGATGCGGCGTAATCGGCGGCGTCCTGCCACGTGACTCCAGTCACCGGCGCATCGCCGCGGCCTTCGGGATAATTCGCTCCGGTCCAGTTGCTCGGCGGTTTGTGCCCGGTCGCATCGACGAACTTTTTGTATGCGGCATTTGTTACTTCAGTTTTATCGATAAAGAATGCCGCGACGTCGACTTTGTGCTCCGGTTGTTCGAGCGGGTCACGTTTGTCCTGACCGACGACATACGTTGCGGCCGCGACGCTCACCATACCTTCGGGCACGGCGGGCGCTGCTGGTTTCTCGGGCGGCGGCGGTGGCGCCGGTGCTGGCTGCTCAACCACTGGAGGAGGCTTCGGCGCCGGTCTCGCCCGTCCGGTCAAAAACCACCAGGCAAAAAAAGCGGCCGCGCCGATGATAATCACGGCGACAACTGCCGAGGCGATAACCATGCCGGTTCTTTTTTCCGGCGGCGCCTCCTGCCCGAGCGGGGCCGACGGAATCACCTCGTGCTCCACGGCCAGCTCTCGCGTCGCGGTCGGGCTCATCGCGATTGGACCGGATTCCGCAGGCCAAGCGCTCATTTCCCGAGTAGCCTGCATCTCGTCGGCTGAGACATTACCGATTGCGGGCATTTGTCGCGTGGCCTGAATCTCTCTTGGTTGTTTGGGCGCAACAAATTCTCTCGTCCTGACGTCATCCTCGGTCGGCACAGCAGGCGGGATGGGAGTCGGTTGCCCGCGAGAGGAAAACACCTCCGTCTTGCTCTCGGCGCTAATCGAATCATCCTCGGATTCAGTACCGAACCCTGCAGTTGTTGGTTTCTCGGGAGTCGGCTGTCCGGGCCACGCCGACATTTCAACTGTAGGCTGCGACTCGAAGTTTCGCCGGCCAGCCGCCTCAGCGCCGAATTCTCCGGTCGCTGGCAGCGGAAGATCACCGGATGTTTGCGGCTCAGTTTCGCGTTCCTCAACGGGACCGGTCACCCGCCCCATCTGCATCACTGATGTTGGCGTTTGCTGTTCCGATCGAGAACCGGCGGTTCCCGGCAGCACGTTGGTGTCGAGAGCCCGCTTGCGTTGCGCTGACTGGTCTTCAGAGCCGGGGCCGCCAAACACAATTGTGTTGGCTCCCGATTCAATATCCGAACCTTGCCCTTTTGGAAGATGTTCGTCGAGATCGGGCAGAGTATCGGACTTTAGCGGCGGCTGAGGAATCGGCCGATCGACAACAGTCTGCGGAGAATAAGCCTGAGCGAAGGGCGTTTGACAGACCCGGCAGATTTGCGATCCGACCGGGCTATAGCTGTTGCAAGCGCTGCACAGCATCGCAGATCCGCCAAACGGCACCTCCGGTTGAGTGTAGACCGCCGATCCGCAAGCCTTGCAATAAAGCGAACCGGTATCGAGTCTTTCGCTGCACGAAGGGCAGGTCATTATCGACGCTGTGGCCTCGGAATCCTGAGAAGCTTTACCAGCGCCGTCCGTTAGATCTTCGCCGCAGCGCAGGCAAGTCTCCGCTCCGGGGCTGGTCGGCGCTCCGCAACGAGGGCACGCTACAGCGACCGAATCGCGCCGCGCTGCCTGAAGCGGCTCGCCACAGGCCTTGCAGTAGGCCCACGAGGGTTGAATCGCGGTCGCGCAACTCGGACAGGTGTGCAGTTCGCTTGTTACACGCGGACGATCTATCAGCCCTCCGCCGCACCATTTGCAATAGTGCAGACCTTCCGCAAAATCGACGTTGCATTTTTCGCAGTACATAAGAAGGAGTTGGGATTGGCGGATAGGGGCCGGGAACGCCAGTCCCCAACTCCCATACACCAACCCTTAAACTAATATCACATTTCGCGTTCTACGATGAAGCGAGGTACGCTCAAAAGCGCCTGGCGATAAGCAGAGGGCGGGAAGATGCCGAGCGACTCGATCGCCTCGTTAGCGTAACGTTCGGCCTCGGCACGCGCGCGCGCGAGTGTGCCAGTGTCCCGGATAAGGGAAAGAACTTCGTCGCGCCTCACCGAATCGAACTCGCGCTCTCTCATAACGCTTTCAATCATACGTCTGTGCTCGATATCACCTTCTTCCATAAGGTAGATGAGAGGGAGCGTGAGTTTGCCTTCGCGGATGTCATTGGCTACAGGCTTCCCGAGTTTGGCCTCGGTCGAAACAAAATCAAGGACGTCATCGATCAACTGAAACGCTATGCCTACCGATAAGCCGTACCGGGCAAGCGCTCGCCTTTCGTCGCGCGTGCCGTCGGCAACGATGGCGCCCACCTCCGAGCATACGCTGAACATGCAAGCCGTTTTTCGGCGCACGATATCGAGATGCTCTTCCTCGGTTATGTAACTGTTTCCAACGAGCGAGAGCTGAATGATTTCCCCTTCCACCATCATGCGAGTCATTCTGGTGAGCGAATCGAGGATGTCAAAGCTTCGCTCACGCAGGCTCATATCGAAGGCGGTCATGTAAAGCCAGTCGCCGATTAATACAGTGCGATCGTTTCCCCACCTTACATTGGCGGACGCACGTCCGCGCCTGACTCGAGCCTCGTCGATTATGTCGTCGTGAACGAGAGTGGCGGTATGAAGCATCTCCATAACCGCACCCATCCGAATCGCCGCGGGCGACACATCTCCGCTCACGAGTCTTGATGCGAGGAGCAGAAGAGCGGGGCGAACACGTTTCCCGCCGCCTTCCTGGAGATAGCGGGCTACGGATGACACAGGCGCCGAGGCCTCGGAGATGCTGCGGTCGAATTCCTCCTCGACCAGCGACAGATCGCGATGCACCAGCGCGAAGATTTCTTCTGGTGTCATAAGAGAATCTTCGGCTTCCGGCACTCGCAGTTGGCTCTGCATGGAGTATCTCGAATTGATCAGTTCTTCAAGTGTAGGTGCAGCATCGCGTCAATCGCGAACCAATCATAGCAAATTACCGGCGCGAGGCAACAGCACCGCGCACTCGCACGATCACCTCGCGCCGCCAATACTGTCCTAATCCAACCTTAACGATGCCTTGTTGCCAGAGCAACTTGCTATTGTCAGAACGTCATTCGATGAAGCGACGTATGTCGAGTTGCCGGATCAGCCGGAGGGCCCCGGCGGCGGAACCGTTGCAAATCTCGCAGTTTAAATTTTTCGGTCGTGTTTTGTTATGCTAGACTAAACAGGAAATTCAATATGCCTCGCCCCGCGCGCCCTTGTTAGCGAAGTAGAGAGTCGGTTGCTTGCGAGTGTGTAGACGGCGTGGATTCGAGGCCCGACCTATCAGGAGGCGATATGTGGGCTAGAGTTAAGAGGCTGTTCCGTTCGATTTTCGGCGGACTGATCGAAAAGGCCGAAGACCCCGAGTTGATCCTGCAACAGACCATCCGCGACATGCGCGAAAAGGTCCCTCAAATGCAGAACAACGTCGTGCAAGTAATGGCGACCGAAAAGCTTTTGCAGAAGGAAGTAGTCACGCTCGAACGCGAGATTAAAGACTACGATGCGAAAGTGAAGGCCGCTATCACTACCGGCCGCGACGACATAGCTCGAACCTACATCACGGCGCTTCAGGAGAAGCAAACGGCGCTTGACCGCTCGCGGCAGCAACTCGAAACTTCGCACGCGGCGTCCGAGCAGGCAAAGAAGTTTCTCGATAACTACATTCTCCAGGTCAGGAAGCGCACGGCCGAGGCTCAACAACTTGTAAACGAGGCGCGCGGCGCCAAGATGCAAGAGCAGCTTTCGCAGGCGATGGCCTCGTTTCAGATTGGCGATGACGCGGGCACGTTTCAGGAGATGCGAGAGCGCATTCAAAGGCGATCCGCCGCGGCCGAAGCGCGCATGGACCTGGCCACTGGAGGCGTCGAGTCGCAGATTCAGGACATCGAGCGTGAATCCTTGAACATTCAAGTGGAGGACACCCTGACAGCTTACAAGCGTCAAATGGGACTGGCGCCTGAAGTGTCCGCGTCGAGCCCGGCGCCGCCTTCGATCCAGAGCGACTCGGCCGAAAAGTCACTCGGCCCGTCCGACAGAGCAAAGGCGCTCGAGTAGGAAAGACTGATCGATGATGCTGAACGGTTTAACGTTCATCATTCATTGTTCATCATTCATCATTTAATTCTATGCCTGAGAATGTCAGCTACGTTAAGGAAGCGATAAAGGAACCGCTCAATATTTGGGCGATGGTAATATTCGTAGCGCTGGCCGTGTTCGCTCGAACCGCGGCGCCGGATTTCGCAATTCTGCAATGGCTGGCGTGGTGGGGACCCCTGGTCGCGGGAGCCGCGGCTGAGGCGCTTTATCTTTCGACCCTCCCAAACACACCTGGGTACCGCCGGATCGTAGATCAGCGGGCCCGAAGGCGCGAGCTGGCCGAGCGTGGGCGAAGACGCGATGAACTGGTCAAGACCTTCGATCCTCGCGAGCGCGAAGCCGTCGAATACTTGAAATGGATGAAGAACCAGATTTACCTGAATTACAAAAAGTTCACCGGCGTAACAGATGTTCCCGAGCGAATTCAGACTCTCGATGTGTACTGGGAATCCTACGTCGATCTGCTCGACACCTACCGGCGGCGCAAGAATCATATGCGATCGATCAACCGCCAGACGATTAATAATCAGATCCAGCAGGCGGAGCGGGCTGTTGCTTCGGCGCCCGATGACGATACGCGCCGGCTCTATCAAACCAATCTCGAGTTTCTTCAAAAGAGGACAAAGACATACGACGATATGGAGCGATCGATGAAACGCGTCGAGGCACAGCTTCAATCCATCGAGAGCTTCTTTGGACTCGTGAACGATCAGGTGATAACGATGCCGACCCCGGAACACATGTCGTCGCTCGATTTCGAATCACTGTTGTCCTCGATCGAATTGACCAAGGAGATTCTCGACGAGACGGCGCCAATTATGAACCAACTGGATGCTGCCGACCGCTCGTCACAAGCCTCGCGGCCACCGCTTGCGCAAAGGCAATAGTTCAGAGTTGCGGGTTCAGAGTTCCGGGTTCAGAGTTCCGGGTTTTGGATTACAACCCTATTGCATTGAACCCTGAACCCTGAACCCTGAACCCTGAACCCTAAACCGTATGTCATCCCAACGAACAAGACTTTTAATAGACGAGATCGATCAACTGCCATCGTGGGCGGCTCGCATGGCGCGCAAATACTACGCCGGCGAAGCCAGTCACTTCCTGCTCTATAACAACATCTACGATTTGGTTAAGTCGGGCTCGGAGTACATCAGCCTGCCCAACTATCTTCAGCGAGAGCTTGTCGGCACAAAGCAGCTTCTGACTTACAACAGAAGTGAAGGAATAAAGTTCGGCTCGCCGGAAGCCGAGCGCCAGTTCGCTGCGCTGCTTCGCGTGTCCGATCCGTTGATGAATCGCGACGCGCTTCGCCAACTTCCGAAAGATCCCGCTCGCGCGCTGCCGTTGATCGAGCACTTCCTGCTGTACGGCGATCAGGTTGCGGTGATGATCAGTTTTCTGGACACGATTATTCCCGCGGGCGATGTGAGCTACATGTCCGGAGACGACCGGACGAATCTGGTCGCGTTTCAACGTTGGATCACAAGCTCGCGCCTGCTCAAGAAAGACAACATCGTCGTGCTGATTGCCGAGAGCGTCGCCGAAGTTCATCCGCGCATTCGACAGAACTCGCGACTGGCGGCGATTGATATTCCTTATCCCGACGATGCTGAACGGCTCGACTTCATCGGTCATCTGCGCGTTCAATTGCCTCAGCTTTCGAGCGACGTCACCGATGAACAATTAGCGCTGACTACATCCGGGCTAAATCGGGTTCACTTGAATTCTTTGCTGCGTAGCGCGGCGACTGAGAACAACGCGCTGACGCTTGACCGCATTCGGCAAAAGAAGAAAGAGCTGATCGAAGCGGAATGCGTTGGCCTGGTGGAATTCGTTCACCCGCGATTCGGGCTGGACTCGGTTGGCGGGATGGCAAAAGCGAAAGCTTTTATGAGTTCGATCGCGGAAACGATTCGCGCGGGCAACACCGAAGAAGCGCCGATGGGCATTCTGATCTCCGGCCCGATTGGAACAGGTAAGACTTTTTTGGCGGAGTGTTTCGCGCACGATTGCGGTTTGAACGTGGTAGCGTTCAAGAACTTTCGCGAGCGATGGGTTGGCTCGAGCGAAGCGAATCTCGAAAAGATCTTGAACCTGCTTCAGACGCTCGCGCCGATCGTCGTGCTTGTAGACGAAGCCGATGCGACGCTCGGCTCGCGCGAGAGCGGTGGGGATTCAGGCGTAGACGCGCGGATATTTTCAAAGCTCGCTGCCGCGATGGGCGACACTCGAAACCGCGGGCGAATACTGTGGATACTGATGACCAGCCGCCCAGACCTTCTGCCCATCGACTTGAAGCGTCAGGGCCGCGCCGAAGAACACATATCGCTGTTCTATCCCGACTCCGAAGAAGATCGCCTTGCAGTCATCGAAGCGATGGTTCACAAGCACAATATCGCGCACGAAGTGACCGATTGGTCGCCGATAACAAAGAACACATTGACTCTCTCCGGCGCCGACATAGAGTCGATGCTGATTCGCGCGCGACGCATCGGCCGCATCGCCGGCCGCGACAAGACCGGTCAGCAGGACATCCAGCAAGTCGCGAACGAATTCAGTCCGGCTCGCGACGAGATGGCGGTTGAGTATCAAATATTGGTTGCCGCTCGCGAAGCTACGTCGCGCGAGATGGTGCCTGAGCAGTATCGGCATCTGTCGCCGGTGGAGTTGAGCCAGCGCATCGAAGCGCTGAGGGCATTCATAAGGTAGGAGAACTGTGAATGCCCCAATGGGTCGTAAACGGTCTCACATGGTTAGGAAGGTTGTCACAGCAAATACCGAAGGCGAGTTGTTTGCGCGTTCGCGTCGAAGGTGTGCCATCTGCTTTGGACTCAAACACGACACTGACACAAAGAAAGATCAGATTGCACACCTGGATCACAACAGCAGTAATTCAAAGCTAGAGAACCTTGTCTTCCTGTGTCTCAAACATCATGACCAGTTTGATAGCAAAACAAGCCAGTCAAAGGGACTCACTAAAGAGGAGGTGAAGCGCTATCGAAGTGAGTTATACGACTTTATGACGAAGGTTCGAGGAACAAACTGGCCAGACCATCGACGAATAGAAGACGTTCTCAAAGAGACCGACCGGCAACAGCTATCTACGGAGGTCTATGACCGAAGAATACAAACATATCGCACAGTCAGAGATTTTTTGGGAGCCATAGCCAGGAAAGGTACAGTAACGTTCGACGAACTTAACAAGTTCTCGACAGATACCGACGAAGCCCTGTTTCTCTTCAACAGGAATATTGCTGATTACCTGCGTGAACTCTATAAGAAGGCTGTTACATTGCACATCACGAACAAGAAGCTGACAACGCAATATTTCGCGGCCGGGGAGGACAGCTCGAAAGTCGCCGAGGAAGATGCCGAGCTACTCGTGTGGTTCAGTGAACAGTTTGAAGTTGCTAGGGAACGCTTCTATGCCTGCATCGCGCTTTAGAAGCGAGGCATTCTAGCGTTTACTGGTGGAGCATTGATCGAGTTAAACGCACGCTATTGGGGCCACCGCTTAACTCGCATGTAGGCGCTCGAATCGGATTTTAAGGAGGTTAGAGATGCTGACGAAGTATATCGAAGGAGCGCTGCGGCGCGCGAAGTACGAGATTCTTGGAGATGACGGAACCTTCTACGGCGAGATTCCAGGATTCGACGGCGTTTATGCAAACGCCGAAACGCTTGAGGACTGCCGCCGTGAGTTAGAAGAGGTATTAGAAGAGTGGGTTCTGCTCCGCGTGTCTCGAAATCTTCAGTTACCAGTTATCGACGGTCTTGAGCTGGCTATCAAGGAAGTAGCCTGATGCCACCGCTCGGTACGATTAAACGCGGAGATCTTATTCGCTACTTAAAGAAGGCCGGATTTGATGGGCCGTACTCCGGCGGCAAGCATCAGATGATGATAAGGGGTGATCGAACACTTCGGCTGCCCAATCCTCATCGCAGCGACATCGGAAAGGAACTGCTGGCGAGGATTCTCCGCCAGGCAGGCATCACGAAGGACGAATGGGAAGGCCTTAGTTGAGGGAACGATGGCTATATCTGAAGATCAGAGTCTAATCGAAGAACTCGCCAACGGCATCACGCACGGAATCGGGTTGGCCTTGAGCATCGTCGGCCTCATCGTGTTGTTAGTCCTATCGATACTGCGAGGGAACGCGTGGCACATCGCGGGTTGCACGACATTTGGCGTCACTCTTGTTCTGCTATATACCGCTTCAACTTTGTATCATACCTTTCATACGCCGCGTTTGAATCGCATTCTCAAGATTCTCGATCACGCCGCGATCTACTTGTTGATCGCCGGGACCTACACGCCTTTCACTCTGGTCAACCTTCGAGGCTTTTGGGGATGGACATTGTTCTCGCTCGTGTGGGGTCTGGCGTTGTTCGGCATCGCATGGAAGCTGATTCACGTCGAGAGATTTCCTATCGTCTCAACCGTGGTGTACGTTGCGATGGGCTGGATTGCTTTGATCGCGGTCAAACCGCTGCTCGCGGCTATTCCAATGTGGGGAGTCGCGTGGCTTCTTGCCGGCGGTTTGTTTTACACAGTGGGTGTCGTGTTCTATGCAACAAAACGAATACCCTATAATCACGCGATATGGCACGTCTTCGTTATGGCTGGAAGCATCTGTCATTACTTCGCGGTGATGTTTTATGTGCTCCCCAATGCCGCCTGAAGTTTGCTCATCATTCGATAGCCCTTAAACTTGAGTCGCGTCAAATGAGCGTGCTATATTCTGCGCGACTCGCACCTGGGCGATACGATGCACTTCAATCTCAAGAGACGCATAATGGACGCGACCGGAATCAGTCGCGCTCTGTCGAGACTCGCGTCTGAGATTGTCGAGCGAAACAAGGGCATGTCGGATTTGTTGCTGGTGGGTATTCGCCGCCGAGGTGTACCGCTTGCCGAAAAGATAGCGGACAAGATCGAGCAGCTCGAAGGAAAACGTCCTCCAACCGGACAACTCGACATCACTCTCTATAGAGACGATCTTTCGACTGTCGGGCCACGGCCGGTAGTCAACAAAACTGATATTCCGGCAGACATCACCGACAGCACGATCGTGTTGGTCGACGATGTGCTGTACACAGGCAGGACCGTTCGCGCGGCGATGGATGAGCTGGTCGATTTTGGACGGCCTCGAAGAGTCGAGCTTGCGGTGTTGATCGATCGAGGCCATCGCGAGCTGCCCATCCAGGCTGATTATGTCGGCAAGAAAGTGCAAACCAGTGACGCCGAAATCGTCAAGGTTATGCTGAAGGAGTACGACGAGGAAGAACAAGTCATAGTTGTAGAGAACGATTGAGTGCTGAGTGCTGAGTCCTGGGTGCTGAGCCGGATGCTGCATTCACTCAGCACTCAGCACTCAACGCTCAGCACTTAGGACATGGCATTCAACAGAAAAGACCTTCTAGGTATCAGAGAACTTTCAGTCGAGGAGATCAACACGATCCTCGACGCCGCCGATTCCTTCAAAGAAATCTCGACCCGCTCAATCAAGAAAGTCCCAACGCTCCGCGGCAAAACCGTCATCAATTTTTTCTTCGAGTCTTCGACGCGCACCCGGACGTCATTCGAGATCGCGGCGAAGCGGCTGTCGGCGGATACGATCAACATCTCGGCATCAAATTCGTCGGTGACTAAGGGCGAGACCCTGGTCGACACCGCGCGGAATCTTGAAGCGATGGCCCCGGACGCGATCGTCATCCGGCACCCGTCGCCCGGCGTTCCTCATCAGCTCGCGAAACTGATCGACGCCGCGATCATCAACGGAGGCGACGGCGCGCACGAGCATCCGACTCAAGCGCTGCTCGATGCGTTCACGATTCGCGAGCACAAGGGCCGGCTCGCGGGTCTGCAAGTCGCAATCATCGGTGACATAACGCACAGCCGCGTGGCTCGCTCAAATACGCATCTGCTCACAAAGCTCGGCGCTCACGTTCGCGTAGCCGGGCCGCGCACGTTGATTCCTCCTCACTACGAGCAGCTCATTGAAGATTCAGAAGGCTCGCTGACTGTGTGCGATCACATCGAAGACGCCATCGCGGGTTCTGATGTCGTGATGATGTTGCGTATACAGCGCGAGCGAATGAGCGCCGCGTACTTCCCTTCCCTGAAGGAGTACTCGGTGCAATACGGGCTGACGCTTCGGCGGCTCGAGATGGCGGCGCCCGATTGCATCGTAATGCACCCCGGGCCGGTGAATCGCGGAATCGAAATAAGCTCGGAGGTCGCGGACGGCGCCAGCTCGTTGATCCTGGACCAGGTGACCAACGGCGTGGCGGTGCGAATGGCAATCCTGTTTTTGATCGTCGGTTCGGAAGCGTAGCGTAAGCTGCCAGCTTGCGCCAATTGCGATTCGATAAAACTTGATAGAGCCAAAGCAACGGGAGGACGAGTGAAGCTGTTGATCAAAGGCGGGCGAATCATCGATCCATCTCAGCGGATGGATCGAACGGCGGACTTGTTGATTGAACACGGATTGGTGAAGTCGATCGATGATTCAATCACCACAGAAGGCGTCGAGATATTTGACGCAACTGGTCTCGTCGTCGCTCCGGGATTCATCGACCTCCACGTTCATCTGCGCGAGCCGGGCGATGAATACAAAGAAACAATCGCGTCGGGCGCGGCCGCAGCCGTAGCCGGCGGGTTCACTTCAATCTGCGCGATGCCGAACACGACTCCCGTGAATGACAACGCGTCGGTTACGCGCTTCATCATCGACAAGGCTCGCGAAGCGGGCCTCGCCCGCGTCTATCCGATCGGCGCGATTACACGCGAATCAAAAGGCGAAGAGCTGGCCGAGATGGCCGAAATGAAAGCAGCCGGCGCGGTCGCGGTGTCCGACGACGGGCGGCCGGTGATGAACAATCAAGTAATGCGCCACGCGATGGAATACGCTCGCGATCACGGACTTGTCGTCGTGGATCATTGTCAGGATCTCAACCTCGCGGCCGGCGGTGTGATGCACGAGGGGCGCTACTCTACGCTGCTTGGGTTAAGAGGAATGAGCTCTGCGGCTGAAGAGAGTCACGTTGCGCGCGACATAATGCTCGCCGAGTTGACCGGAACTCGAATTCACATTGCGCATCTCTCGACTGCGGGCTCTGTCGAGCTGGTTCGCCGGGCTAAACAAGAAAATGTCGCCGTTACGTGCGAAGTCACCCCGCATCATCTCGCGTTGACTGACGCTGCTGTGGTTGGCTTCGACACGAACACAAAGATGAGCCCTCCGCTTCGAAGCGAAACAGATCGAGCGGCTTTGATTGAAGGCATACGTGACGGAACAATCGACGCGATCGCAACGGATCATGCGCCTCATCACGCTGATGAAAAGATGTTGGATTACGATCACGCGCCATCGGGTGTGGTTGGACTCGAGACTGCTTTAGGCGTGGCCCTCACCGTTCTTCATCATTCGCATGGAATTACACTCGCGCGGGTCATCGAGATGCTGACTATCGGCCCCGCGCGAGCGTTTTCACTTCCAGGCGGGACATTCGCCCCGGGTTCGCCGGCTGACATAACGGTCTTCGATGCAGCAAGCGAATGGACTGTCGATCCTCAACACTTCAAATCAAAGAGCCGGAACACACCATTTGCAGGATGGAAGCTTGCGGGCCGCGTTGTGGTTACCCTGGTCGAGGGTAAGCGAGTGCTTGCTTGAGGCTTTGCAACTCGACTGACGGTATGCTTGCGTTTGTTGTTAGAGTTTCTCCTAGCCGTTGTCGTGCTCGATCCTTCGAAGAACCATATGAATTGTTGCCAAGTAGAAGTAGAACTTCCAGCTTAGCCACAAAGCGGCGATGTATCTGGTCTTCTGCTTCCATTTAATAGTCCGGTTAAACCGACGTAGTTAGTATTCACCTACGAAACTCTGTGGCATTCGCAGTCTTGCCTCCGCAAAGAACCAATCGTCCAACGGCAGAATATCCGAAGTGTCTATCTCCTCATCGGTCAGCTTATCAATTCGTTCCCAATCCGTCTGTGATGGCTTGTTCATATCTGATGCGCTCATGCTTCATGCCTTTCGCAACGAAATCACTCTGACTATGTCTGCTTCGAGCTCGGCAAACACGACAACAACAATCCGCCCTCTGAGTAAGCCGATTCCAATCCAACGGTCCTCGCCGTAATCCTCTCGATCATCAAGACGGGGGAACATCGGAGCTTCGAAAATCTGCCACGCGTCAGCGAAATCAAAGCCATGCCTACTGATGTTTGATTTGTTCGTTTCATCGTCCCACTCAAAGCGCACGAGTAGAGTTTAGTAGCACCTTCCTTCTCAAATAAGCAGCGAAGTGTCCGCGAAAGATCACTCAGCGCCATTGTTCTCAAGCACCTTCGCGGCCGCTTTCGCTTTGTGAAACGTTGTGTGATGCAGCGGAGTCTTTCCGTCTAAGTCCCTCGCGTTCACATCGGCGCCGTGATCGATCAGCATTTGCGCAATCGTCGCTTGATTGGCGTGAGCCGCCGCGTGAAGCGGAGTCGTTCCCCAGTGCCCATTGCTGTTGTGAGCGTTAACGTCCGCGCCAACGCTCAACAAGTATGCAACCACTTCCTGATGACCCTTCCATACGGCGCAGTGCAGTGCGGTCGAGCCGTCCGAATCGCGAGCATGGACCAGGGCGCCGTCTGTTTCAACCAAAGCTTTGACGCGCTCAAGAATGCCCGCCTTTGCGGCCTTGATAATCTCCTTCTTCGGATCTGCCATTTGCGCCTTGTCACTTCTTACACAATCAACATCTCGGAGTCCGCGCGTCACGGCAAGCCGAGGTGACTCTTCATCGCATTGCGGCCGGCATTGATGAGCGCCGCGAGCCGATCATCGGTCATATCGAACTCCGTAGTCCCATATCCTTTTGCTGGCAGCCGGCAAATATCATTCTCATGCCGGCGCATCTCTTCGTTATCGTGAGCCCCGGTCATCGTGTCGACCAGGTTTGATACGCGTTGCACTGTGCGAATGTGGCCGGTCAACTTCGGAGGCTTCTTCGTGTTTGCTGCCCCGTCGACCTCCAACTTCTCATCGATTAGCAGACCCAGTGTGCCCGCCTCGGATGCCACGGTGTTGCCCATCACATCCTTCACGAACTGATCGTCCTCCGGTTCGGTGTCGATCAGCCGAATCGGGAAGTTTGATAAAACGCCGCCGTCTACGATTATTCTGCGGCTCTTGTCCCGGCCAAGATATTGGCCCCAACCGTCCTGCCAAACAACCTCACGCCACACGAATGGAATGCTCATGGACATGCGCACGGCCCAGGCAACGGGACAATCAGGAGCTGTGCGATGATTCAACACCAGCATCTCCCGGTCGGATGTATCGGATGCTACCAACGAGAGATCCGAACCAGTTTGTTCGGCAAAGGACTTGAGCGTGGCGTTCTCATCAATCCCCTTCACCGCCAGCTTCTCCCGAATCCATTCGAGAAACTTGACGCCTGAAAAGAATCCTCCGCATTCGACGAAGCAGAACAATTGCCTATAGTGAGGCAACTTCAACAGCGCATCGAGCAGTTTCTTGTCGAGATTGGTCTCGAGAATTGCCGGTATACCCGGCAGGTCCAGGCCCGAGAAGATCGACATGGTCGAACTGGTATTCTTCTCTTCGTCGGTAAAATCGTTCGCGGGTGGATCCATGAACGAAGAGAATCGCGGCTTGCCGTCCTGTAGCCGTTCGTTGACTGCCGCCAGCATTTCTTCCGGAGAGTAACCAGCGGCGATAAAAGTCGCCGTGATCGCTCCCGCTGAAGTGCCAAGCAATCGGCGATGCGTGTGACCCGCTTCGTGAAGAACCTGGAGCGCGCCGACGAATGCAGAGCCTTTGGCGCCACCGCCTTCAAAAACTAAATCGTACTTAGCCATGGTTTTAATCTCCGCTAGTTTGTTCCGAGTGAATGTTGATTTTCATTGGCTGAAAGGATCTACAACCAAATCGGGGCTCAACGATGAGTGAGCGTCCTGAGCAATCCATAGAGCCAAACGCCAATCCCAACTGTAACGTAAGCTATGCCCACGATGATGAGGCCAAACTTGAATGTGGCGCACCACTTTGCGGTTTGCGGCCACGGACTCTCTATCGGGCCGCGCAGCACCTCGAGCAGCGCAAAGTTCTCCACCGCGTCAAGCATTGCCGCTAGTAACTGAAGGCACATGATAATCAGCCCATATTTTAGCGGGAGAACGTTTCGGCTCTCGAGAAACCTGCCGGCGATGAAACAAGAAGTAGCAATGGCTGCCGGATAAATAAAAATGAATAAATAGTCCCACAACAACGCAGTCCGCAGCGTTGCTCTTGTCGCCTCGTCCCAGGACTCAAAGATCTCCGGTGCCTTTCCGGCATTCAACTCGAAGGCAAGCATCGGACGCTTGTAGCCTGGTTTCAGCTTTACGTCGTTTGCACTCGCCTTCTGCCCCACGACAACCACCAGCACCAGCAGTATTGCCAACACTGCCCACAGCATTTTGTCGTCGGCGATTGAGAATGATGAAAACACGGTCTGCATTCTAAGTCGCTTTAGGATGATTTGCCAGATTGGCGGTGATAAACATCTCGCCCATCGCAACCTCGATCTCGGCAAACTGGCCCATGCTGGATACGTCGTCGCCACAGGGCAGTGGCTAAGCTTAGCGAGCGGGTTTTCTCTCGTTGTGTTGGCGAAGACGCCCTCGCGCGGCCGCGGGAACCGCGATGGGTTTGGGTTGGCCTCGATGACAGGAGTTACAAGTGAAAACCTGCCAAGCGTTGACGTTAGTTTTCTTGATCTCGAGGCCAGGGTATTTCAGAGTCTTCGTAAAGTCTCAATTGAAGTTGATCCGCGAAAATATGATGCGCAGCCCCGCCCGACCTCTGACTTCAACCCGTTCTGCGATAGAATTGTTATCGAAAACTGTATGCGTATATCCGACAAGCGTTATTTTGGGGACTGGCTCAAACAACTGAAGCTGCTAGACCCGGCGGCATTGTGGAGCGACTTCCTCGCTCGTGATGACTTGCCGCCGCTCACTTTTTCTTTCGAAGCGTCTGCTGTCTACTCTTCCAACATCGACGGCAACAGTCTCGACCTGGATGCTTTTATGAACTCGAAGCTCAATCGCACTGGCCGAGCCTTCAAAGCAAAGGAGCGAAGAGAAATTGAAACGCTGGCCGAGGCCTATCGATTTGCCCGGACGCACGTGTTAAATGAAAAGAACCTTTTGAAGGCGCACGCCATTCTGGCTGAACATCTCTTACCTAAGGCTCAGCGGGGAGAATATCGCGATCAACGCATGTTCGTTTACAGCCAACAAGGCATCGAGTACGCGGCGGTCGAACCTCAGTTCGTGCCGGACAAAATGGAAGAAGTCTTCGATGATCTGAAGTCACTCAAGCGAGAGCCCCAGGACGCTGCGAGCGTCTTTTATTACGCATCTCTGTTGCACCTTGTATTTGTGCACATTCAGCAAATGGCTTCGATTACAGCTCAGGATCGAGACGCCAACCGATCTTCTGAGCAAGGGCTACTTCGCGTGCACGATAGGCAACAGCACAAGCGCGGCGGTTGACGCTTACCTCAGCAAGCAGAGCGAGCATCACGGTTACGCCAGCCGCGCGTTGCCTCCGGTATATTTGCGCGAGTACGAGCCGGCAGCCGATGATGATCCGATTGTGGCTCCGCGGCACGCGTGGGTTCTTTCACGATTTCACATTGTGTTATCGACATGGCATCGACGTCGCGTTTTTGGTTCAGCAGAAGCGAAAGCGATTGCCGAACATTGGGAGCTCGTGCAATCGAGGCTTCGATTCAGGTTGATCAAAGTTTCCTTCGTTCCCGATCACGTTCACATCGCCGTGCGCGTTCATCCGGCAGTTTCGCCGGCCGCACTTTCAGTCAACTCACCGGCGCCGCTTCGCAGACCACCTCGTGACAGGCGGGGTCGGTGATGCTGCAGCCTACAACAAATCAGATGTGCGTCAACGTCTCGCGTTTTTGCACACACCACTTCGTGAGAAGTGGGGTATGTCTGATGTCATAAACTGTATGGTGCGCATTGGACTCTCGGGCCAGATAGTGGGCCACAACATCACCTACCCACTTCTCACGAAATGGGTATGGAGCGCCAGTGGTTCGTTGTAGGCCGCACCATCAGGACTCACCTCTCACGAGGGTGGGTACGCGCGAAAATCCGACGCGCACCCTGATCGCCGACTTGAGTTTCCTACGTTCACCAACTAACATCGCTTTCGAAATGCCAGATGAAATCAGATCATCAACCCCTCCAACGCAGCTCGCACCCGGTCATTTACCTCTCGATCGAAATGCCATCATCGCGATGATCCTTGGGTTGCTCACTGCCGCGGCGATACTTCTGTTTGTTTATCAAGTGAAACGCGCTTCGGAGTTGAAGGTTGAAGCCGCCGAGGTTTGGGCCGACTATCAGATAAGAATCACCAGGGCCACAATCGAAGAAGACCCCAATCTCAAACAGCAGTACACCGAAGAGCAGGATGTGCTGCGCAGGCACGCAACGGAATTAAAAGACATGAGCAACAGCGCCAGGTATGCCGCGAAATTCTCAGGCTTCGCAGCGTTGTTTGTTCTGCTCGGAACCGCAGCCGCGGTTGCTGCATTCCTTTCAAAGAGTAACTACATTGGCTACGCCGGCATTCTGTTGGCCCTCATCGGCATCGGTTTTGAAATCAAAGTCCTCTTGTAAACTCCCTCCTCGCCCGGCATAACCCTAAGATTTGCCGCTTAGCGTCTCTGTGTACTACGCCGTATGAATCTTAAACACAGCGGCTCCCACGCGAGCCAGCATGCGGTTGTAATCCTCGCGGATAAACGGAGAAACGCTCAATACCCCGAGGCACGGCAGTTGTAACTCCAATGCTGCAAGGGGCTGAAAAAATGAACAGGTTATTAGTGAAGCGCGCCTGCGATAGAATTCCCAAGGCCAAAGTGGCGGTGATCTGCGCACCTCTTCTGATCTTGATGTTTGCGATCTATTCCTTTGCACCGCCTAACTCCTCGTCGCCAACCAACCCGTCGAAGAGTTTCTCGAGCATAACGATCAAAAACTTTGGACAGATGGATGATCACTTTTACAGAGGAGCACAGCCCAACGATAACGAGTACAAGGAGCTGGCGGAGTTGGGAGTAAAAGCGGTCATCGACTTGCGAGATGATCCGATGCCGTATGCCAAAACCGCCGCCGAGGCTGTGAAGTTGGCCTACTTCAATATTCCGATGAGTGACAAGGACTATCCCAAAGACGCGGACGTTGATGCGTTCCTGAAGCTCAGCATCGATGAACACAATTGGCCCTTCTATGTTCACTGCGCGGGCGGCCGCCATCGTACCGGGCTCATTGGCGCGATGTACAGATTCAATCACGACGGATGGGATTACGCCCGCGCTTACGCCGAGATGAAGAACTACGATTTCTATACGCGCTGGGGCCACGGAGCAATCAAGAAGTACGTGGAAGACTACTGGCAACGATTTCAAGCAAAGAAACCCCAGCCGATCTCAGGCAGTAACAAGCAAAGCTAGACGCCTGCGCGCTCTTACTTGTGAATCGGATACTTCGGTTTCTTTGGAGCAACCGCTACATTCTTTTTGATCTCCGACAGACCGACTTGTATCGCTTTCTCGAGTTGAGGGTCGCGGCCGCCTAACGCGTCTCGCGGGGTGATCTCGACTTCGTAGTCCGGTATCACTCCGACGTTCTCGATTCCCCACGAAGTGCCGTCAGGATTGTAAGCCGCGCGATTCGGAAGCTGTATGTTTCCGCCATCAATAAACCTAGGCGTGTATACGTAAGGGCCGATGCCGCCACCACCGGTGCGCGAGCCCACGATAGGGCCGACCTTCGCAAGCTTGTACATGAAGGCGAAGGTTTCGGCCGCTGAAAAGTTCTCCTGATTGGTGATCAACACCTTTGCCGAAGGTCCCGGGTTCACCGGTGTCGCAATGTCTTCGCCTTCGCGGAAGGTGTAATAGTAAAGCGGCTTTCGCTGCAGCCATTCGATCAGATAGTCCGAGGTTATCCCACCGCCGTTGTATCTTTGATCGATGATCACGCCCGCTCGATCGCTGTAGCCCGTCAGCCCTCGAATGAAATCCATGATCCCGCCGCCGTAATCAGTCACGTAGATGTATCCGAGCTTGCCGCCCGACGCTTCTTCGACTCGCCGGCGATTCGCTTCGGCCCAGTTCGCCAGGCGCAAGCCGGCTTCATTGCCGATTGGAAACACGGTCAGCGTTCGCGAACCATCGCGACTTGAATTTGGACCTACGGTGATCTTTACCGCTTGATTAACTTTTCCATCGAAGTAGCTGTAGATGCTCTTTGAAGAATCGATGTCCTTGTCGTCGACCGCGAGAAGGTATTCGCCCTCTCGCACGCTGACGCCGGGCAGGTCGAGCGGCGCTTGCACTGAAGCGAGCGGCGCGTTGTAACTCGTCGCGCGATAGATTTGTTTGAAGCGGTAACGCCCGTTCGCGATTTCATAGTCCGCGCCAAGCAATCCGATTCGGACCGGCGGTCCCGCCGGTTGAGGCAAATCGCCTCCGCCCACCCCGAGATGGCTGACGGATACGTGCCCAAGCATTCGATTCATTAAGGCGTTCAGATCCCCGCGCCGCGTGATGCTGGGCAGGTATTCGGCGAAGTGTTTTTCCAGCTCGGTGAGATCCTGGCCGTGGTGATTCGGCTCGTAGAACCAATCTCGCATGATGCGCCAAGCTTCGCGATACATCTGCTTCCATTCGGCGCGCGGATCGATCTTGACTTCCATCTTCTTGAGATCGAGCTTGCCTTCGTCGGGCTTGGGCGCGGCGCCTGCCGGGACCAGAAACCAACTTCCCGCTTTCGCGTACAGCAAACGGCTGCCGTCGCGCGTTACTTCGAAGCCGCCGATGTTCTCGACCAGTTTCTCGGGCCGGGCATTCGTTGTGAGATCGATTTTGTAGAGCATCTGCGATGGGTTATTCGGAGGCGCCGGTGACGCGGGCCACTCATCGATCTGCGCGATCAGCACTCCCGGTTTGCCAGGCGCAAGCGACGCGTAGTCACGCTGAGGCGCCGGCAAATCGACTACGCGGCGACCGAGATCCTCGAAGTCAATTCGCACCGTCGCGACGGATTCGCCGGATTTTGCTTCCGGGTTCGAAGTACCGTTTGGAAGAATCGGCGACGCGCCGTCGTTCGCGAGCACGATCGCGTGCAGTCGTCTCGTCACAAGCGGGCGCGCGAAAGTGCCTTTCAATACACCCCAACCGTATTCACTGGTGCCCGCGTTTGCACTCGAAGCGAAATACAAGTATTTGCCATTCGCGTCGAAGCAAGGAAGCTCAGAGTGTGTTCGTCCATCGGTGACCTGACGGACGCGACGGGCTTCGAGGTCGTAGATGAAAACCGTTCGCACTCGATTGTGAAGGTGCTTCGAGTACGTGAGCCAGCGGCTGTCGGGCGACCACGCGGGACGCCACTCTTCCTGATACGAATAGACGGACGTGTCGATGCGCGTGACGGCGCTTCCGTCAGCATTCGCAAACCACAGCGCGAGTCGCTTGTCGGTAAAGGCGATCTTCCTTGAATCAGGCGACCAGGTCAGCTCGCGATAAAACGACGGCTTCGGTTCAATTGCAATCTTCTTAACCGGACCATCGCCCGCGATTGATCTAACGTGCAGTTGATACTCACCCGACTCATCTGAGAAATAGGCGATGGATTTGCCGTCCGGCGAGATAACAGGAAAGCGTTCGGCAATCGCGGAAGAGTTGGTGAGGTTTCGAGCGTCGCCAGTCGCGGGATCAAAAACAAAAACTTCGCCGCGCGCCCCAAATGCGACTCGGTCGCCATTCGCGCTTGGAAACCCCCACTCAATCGGCCGGGCATTCACGGTGCGCGGCTTCAACTCCGCTGTATCGAGATTCATTCGCACGTCGACAACGCGAGTTTGTCCGGTTGCGGTGTCGTGAAGATGAATGCGGCCGTCGCGCACGAACACAACCGCGCCCGCGCCCGCGCCTATCCATCGCACGCCGTAATGTTCAAAGTTGCTGAGCTGTTTCGTCTGCTTCGATTGCAGATCGTAAGAGTATAGGTTGTAGATTCCAGTGCGATCGGAAGCGAAGTAAATCTTGTTGCCGGCCCACACAGCTAGATCGTCGTTGTAGTCCCCCTCCGGCAGTTTCTCAATATCGCCGGTCGCTGCGTTTGCGAGCCAGACTCGCCCTTTGCTGCCGCCGCGATAGAAGCGCCAGTCGCCGATGGCCGATGTTGGAGCATAAGCTACACGCTTGCCGTCGGGCGAAAACGATCCGCTATTCGCCTCGGGCAACAGCGGCAATTCGCTTCGAAGTACTCCCCCAACTGACATGGTGTAGAGTCGAGGCACGCCCGTCGCGTTCGACGTGAACAGAACGGTCTTACCGTCCGGAGTCCAGCTATAAGCGAATTCATTCCGCGGATGAAACGTAACTTGCTTCGCATCCCCGCCGCTTGCGGGCATCACATAGACGTCCCAGTTGCCGCCAATCTGTCTCGAGAAGGCGAGTTCGGAACCGTCTGGCGAAAACACCGGGAAGCTCTCCTCGCCTGGATGCGTGGTGAGCCGCCTGGCTTCTCCGCCGGCTCGCTCCACGGACCACAGGTCTCCGGCGCAGGAAAAAACTATGTGGGTTTGGTTGACGGTCAATCGTCCGAAGAGTGCGGGTGCGGCCTGCTGGGCCGGCGAACTGATCGACGTAATAACCAAAAGCAGAATTGCGAATGCGAGCTTCGGCATCTTTTTAATCTCCATTCAGAGTTAAGAATCAGAACAAGCCGCTCGATCTGAAAGATTCTTCTTCGACACTGTCTTTTCGCAACGCCGTTGCGGCAGGTTTAGCCCTGTGAACTATAGACCTCGTTGCGTGAGTACGTCTTGGAAAGAAGAGACGGCTTGTAAGCCGTTAGCTGGGCCGGCAAGTTCCGCGATACGCGGCCGGCGTCATCCCGGTGAAGCGTTTGAAGGTGTTTGAAAAATGGCTCTGATCGTAAAAGCCCAATGCCAGCGCGATCTCGGATATCGGTGCGCTGGATTCAACGATTTCCTTGCACGCCTTCTCTATTCGGAGCCGCCGCACAAATTCGCCGACCGTGCAATCGAAGTTCTTGCGAAACACTCGCGCCAGGTGAACGGGATGTACTCCTATGCCGGCTGCCAACTCCGTAAGCGACGGTGTGTCGGTTGGTCTCGATGTGAGTATCTCTTTCACGTGCTCGAGCCAGCGCGGCATTTCGCGATCGTTTTCTTTCGCGCTCCTGCGAGAAAGCTCAGCCATTGTTTCGAGCAGCAGTCCTTCGATCGCCAGCGCGGACCACTGATCCCGGTTGCTATATTCGTTGTAGAGACGCAAGGCGAGTGACGCCAGCAATCCGCCCTGAAACTCGGCCGGTTCATCCGGTATGCTTGCACGGTCCTGAATGCGATGGCGCAAACCTTCGCCCATCTCTATACGGAAAACGCGTACGTCTGAATTATGAAAGGTGACTGAATGAGACTCGTTTGGCGGATGAAAGATCGTAGTCAGTTGTTTGCAGAAGCGGGTCTTTGAGGCGACGGTCTCGGAGTACGCGCCCTTGAGGACGATTCCGAGATAAGCCGGCTCGTGTCGATGCACGGGCATTTTTAGATTGGCAGGATAGACGGATTCCGAAAGCGTGAACGCGGCCATTCGCCAGCTTCCCGACCCGTTACCGTAGAAGTTAGTTGAACCAGTCTCGGCGTTCATTGTTTCCTCGCCTTTTCTGGAATGAAGTCTGCCGCCAAATGAAACTGCTTACGCAAGCTCTAACGTCTCGGGAAAACACGTTGTTCCGAATTGCTTCCGGATTCATTCACACACGATTGAACACCAGCTTTGTATCGCGCGAGCGGCTGAAAATGCGAAGCGTTCAGATTCGATACGGCACTTTTTACCAGGCTTGGTGAAATCTTTACTGTGGGCAAATCAAACAGTCGGCCGCGTAAGAGCGCTCATTTGCCGTAACGACCTTTGCCGCGTTGGCATAGTCATTGCGAAATCAATAACAAAACACTACGAGAAAGGAGTATTGGGTAAATGGGAAAACTCTTGTTGGCTGTGACTCTAATCTTTTGTGCTGGTCTGTTCAGTGTAGCGAGCGCTCAGGAACCGCCGCCGCCGCAACCACCGGAGGCAAAGCAGGCGCCAAAGAAACCCGATCAAAAGGCGGAGAAGTCTGTCGAGAAAGCCGCCGCCAAAGCGCGAGTCTGGGATGTGGTTTCAATCGATCAGAGTAAAAACGAGATCGTGGTAAAGGATGACTCGGGAGCGGAAACTCATCTGCTGATCAGCGCCACAACCAAAATCACCAGGGAAGGCAATGCGGCCGCGATTGCCGATGTGAAGGCCGGTGACAAACTAACCTTCGAGTGCGAGGGGGCCGCGGAGAATTGCAAAGCCAAGTTGATCCAAATCACACCGCCACCGCCAGACAAATAGTTGGGCCTCCTGCCGTTCATATTCGCTTTTGAGAGCCGGTGCATCCGGCTCTTTTTTTGTTTGAGGCCGCTTGTAGTTCACAGCCTTTGATCCAAGGATTACTTTCCGCTTTGCAGTGAATACAGTTTTTCCGTAAGATCAAGCCTCCACTATGAGCGACATTAAGACCCCCACAACCGTCGATGCATTGATCGCATTGCTGAAGGCATCGCTTTCATCCAAAGGCGAGCAAGCCTTCGGCCACCTCGCCTTATACACAACTTTTGGAGTGGTGCGCGGACGAATCGGGCTGACTTTCGCTCAGGGACTGATCGGCGGCGGCGGCGGCACACAAGCCGAGGCGGGTTCCGCGCTCGAGGTGATTGAAATCAACGATGTCACAGTGGAGCACTATTCGAATCACCTCGCAAACGCCACGTTCGATCGCTTGTATGTCCGGCTAACTGATGTCCATGGCTTCGCGCTCGTGGGAGGTCAGGGGCAGGGATAACGGCTTCGTTCTTTCGGCGGTAAGGGCTCGCATTGACGCGCCCGCTGAACATTGTTAGTTTCATTCCGTCGGATCACTCGCAACTTCAAACCTACAGGAGACAATCAATATGACTCGAAAATTTCTAGGTCTGGGATTGGTAATGCTGCTGGCCGGTGTGGCGCTGGCAGGAGCGAAGAGCGCCAAGCTCACCGGTTACATCATCGATAACGCCTGCTCGGCTCGCGCGGCGGGCGAGAACGGCGCCGACAAGGTCAAGAACCACACTGTCAAATGCGCGCAGATGCCGAAGTGCGCCGAGAGCGGTTACGCCGTGTATTCCGACGGCAAACTCTACAAACTGGATGCGGGCGGCAACAAGCAAGCGGCCGAGATTCTTAAGAACACCAAGGCCGAGCGTGGCGTCCAGGTATCCGTTGAAGGCGACGTAGACGGCGACACGATCAAGGTTACCAAGATTTCAGAAGTGGGAAGCTAGTTCCCTCAGCGACCCCGAAGATCAATCCTCATGTAGCATAGACTTTGATTTATGTGTGGCCCGAAGCGAGTGTTCGAGTCAGGCGGACACCAATTGAAGTCTATGCTACCTCACCCTCATCACAACCAGCGTCAGGTCATCGTGCGGGGGAACCTCGCCGCACCACTCGCGAACACTTTGCACGATTAGCTCGCTCAATTCCTGCGCGCGTACACTAGCTGACACATTGACTATCGCGCGGAGTCTCTCCTCGCCGAATTCCTCATCATCGACATTGCGGGCCTCGGTCACTCCATCGGTGTAGGCTACGAGCAAATCACCACGCTCAAGTTGAACCGTCTCCTGTTCGTAGCCCGAACCCTGGAAGGCACCGATTATTGGGCCGCCCTTTGTCAGGAGCGTTACATCATCCGAATCGGCGTCACCCGCGAGAACCATCTCGCCGGCAAGGCTGGACGCACCCATTCCAACGCTGTGCGCCTTGACGCCTGCCCCGGCTTTCACGAGCATCGGCGGATTGTGACCGGCGTTCACGTAGGTTAGAAGCCGCGTTGATTCCTCAAACTGAGCATAGAAAAACGTCGCATAAGCGCTCGCATCGGTAGACACGTGAAGCAGGTGATTCATCGACGAGACCAGGCCCGTAAGGTTGCCGTTCACGGTCGGGGCCTGGCTTCTCAACGACGCCTGCACGCTGCACATCAGCAGCGCCGCGGAGATTCCCTTCCCGGCTACGTCGGCCACCGCGATGCCCAGCTTGCCGTCTTCGAGCTCGATGAAATCGTAATAATCCCCACCGACTCCGCGCGCCGGGTAACACACCCCGGACAGATCAAGCGAATCGATCCGCGGAGGATGCTCGGGAAACAATCGCTGTTGAACAGTCGTCGCTATCGCCAGTTCATGCCTGAGCCGTTCTTCGACGGCGATCTCCTGAACAAGCTCCGCGTTCTGAATCGCAAATGCCATTTGCAGAGCTACGGCCATCAGCAAGTGCCGGTCGTCGCGCGAGAACGGCAGATCGCCGAGCCTCGGCCCAAGCGACACGATGCCAAGCAATTCATCCTTAGTCGCGACCGGAAGCATTAACGCCGAACGAATGCGGCCGAGCGTGGCGTTCTCCTGTCTTTGGAGATCGTCCATAGACAACTCAGCGGACAACACTGTCTGAGCCCACGGGCTGTATCGATCAAAGTCCACGGGAACCGGATTAGTGAACCGGCTCATTCGCGTCACCAGCGGACCGTTTGGAGCCAGCACCAGTTCGCGCTCCTGCGATGAGTCGAGTCCCGCAGCCGTGATCCTCGATGAAATCGCACAGACGTAGTCACCGCTGTCCAGATCGCGCAGAAATATCGTCACGTTCTCGACGTGCAACGCATCCTGGATCTTGGCCACGGCTCGCTCGAGCAATTGCGCGACCGTTGAAACCTTGCGCATCTCCAGCCCAAGTTCCGATAAGACCTGCTGCGCGTCATAAGACTCGCGGAAGAACTTGCGATCGATGATGGGCATCACTTGCTGATTCAGGAATGTCAGGCCCGCTATCGCAAGCGCGGTCGCGGCCATCGTAACGACTATGTCCGCGCGTTCACCCAGACGATCGATTGCCGCCAAGCGGCTGCCCGTCAGAAGAAAACTCAGCAGCCCGAATACGACGATCGCCTGAACTATGATGAAGCCCCTCGAAATCAAAAGGTAGCGCACGCTGCGGCGAAGTATCAGCCTGACTGGAATAACCTGATGCCGGACGATCGCGTATGCGAACGACAACGGGAACAACGGAAACGAAAACAGCGCCGCGACTCCAAGCCATTGAATTAGCGGACTGGTGCGAGGCAAATTGAATAGGATCGCAAGCGCGATCAATAGGAACATCGGAAGGAATCCCGCGATGCTGCCCGCAACGACCACCCGCATCTTGCGTCTCGATTTGCGCCCTGCCTGTTGATAGTTGACCAGCAGCGACAACAACCCCGCCGCTACATACGCGATAGCGATAGCGATGCTGACGAGCACGATCGGCCGCGACTGAAATGCCGGCGCATGCTCCGGCGCGAAAGCCGCGAGCACACTCGACAAACCAAAATAGGGCAAGATCGTTAGAAGCTGAGGCAGATACAGATAGCCCTCAAGCTTAGGAATTCTTCGGACAAGCGGCGACGGCTCGGGAAAAATCAAGAAGAAATGAAAGAACACCGGCCATAAGAACAGCGACACGAGATGCACGCTGAGCATTATCGCAACCAGCAACGGCGACTCCGCCGAAAATGCCGGATCAAAAGCCAGGATCGCGCCGTTAAACATTCCAAACATCAACGCAAGCAGAAGCGCCTGCTTGTCGTCGGGCTTGAGCATGAAAACTATCAGTCCAGTGAGTAGAAAAATATTCGGGATGACAAGACTGGCGGCGCCGTTGACGATCCACGCAAGCAGAGAAATCTCCTGCGATCTCAGCGTAACCTCAAACGTTATCGCGCCGCGCCTGATCAACGCCGTATAGTAAGTGCTGGGTTGAACGTCGTGAAAGATCGCGGGAACATCGGAAGCGCTCTTGATAGGCCGGCCGTTTAGTTCCAGCACCTCGTCGCCCTCGCGCATTAAACCCGGGGGATCGACGTTTCGCAATTGGCCAACGCGGACTTGATTACCCGACTGCCGAACTGTAAATCCCGGGCTGCTTTCCATGCCGAGCAACGAGAACGAATTGTAAAATCGCTTGCCGCCATAGATGAGAAGGAACGCAAAAAAAATCGAGCCAAAAATGAATATTAGTCGCCTTCTCATTCGTCGTTTCCTCGAAGGACTGAATATAACATAGCCGTGGGATTGCGCCGCCATTGGTCGAACTGCGCGCCCGCGTTCATCCTTTGCTAATACGCCGATGTACCGCGAGCGGTTGCGCCGTTTGGGCCAAGGTTGAGGCGCGGTGAGCGCGGGTTGTAGAATGAGGGCTCACTCACGACGCACAATTCAAAAGACTCACCGGAGGCAATCTTGATCGAAGCGATTCAACAGGCTCTCAAAGACGCAAAGCTCGACGGGTGGTTGTTCTACAGTTTTCGCGGTAGCGATCCAATCGCCGCTAACATTCTCGCGATACCAACCGAAGGCCACATGGCGACGCGCCGTTGGTTTTATTTCGTTCCGCAATCAGGCGAGCCGATTCGTATACTTCATTCGATCGAGCGAGACGTGCTCGATCACTTGCCGGGCAAGAAGCTGATTTATCTTCCATGGCAACAGCTTCACAGTCATCTGAAGGACACGCTTACCGCGTCGTCCGCGCATCCGCGGATCGCGATGCAGTATTCGGCGGACGCCGCGATCCCTTATCTCTCTCGCGTCGACGCCGGCACCATAGAATTGCTCCGCTCGTTTGGAGTCGAGATAGTTTCGTCGGCCGATCTGGTTCAGCGTTTTGAATCGGCGTGGGGAGACGAGCAACTCGCGATGCACGATGAAGCCGCGCGCGGGCTCTACGAATCGGTGAAGAGCGCATTCGAAGAAATCGGCAAGCGAATCAATGCCGGAACGCCGACCACTGAATACGACATTCAGCAATACATATTGAATTGCTTCGCCGATCGCGGAATGTTCAGCAAAGACCCGCCGATCGTCGCGGTTAACGCCAACAGCGCGATGCCTCATTACGGGCCGACTCGCGAGCATCACTCGGCGATCAACAAAGGCGACTTCGTGTTGATCGATCTGTGGGCAAAGCTCGACCGCCCGAACGCCGTGTACGCGGACATAACGTGGACGTCGGTCGTTGGCGATAAGGTTCCTGATGAAGTAACCAAAGTCTTCAACATTGTGCGAGACGGTCGCGACGCGGCGACTGATTTCGTCAAAGAGGCATTCGCCGCGGGCCGCACGATTTACGGCTGGCAGGTGGATGATGTTTGCCGCGACGTTATTCAGAAAGCGGGCTACGGCGAGTACTTCATACATCGCACGGGTCACAACATTCACACCGAAGTCCACGGCAACGGAGCGAACATCGACAACCTCGAGACTAAAGACGAGCGGGTGTTGATTCCTCGAACATGTTTTTCGATCGAGCCGGGGATTTATCTTGAAGGCAAGTTCGGAGTACGAAGCGAGATCGACGTGTACGTCGGTGAGCGCGAGGCTCGCGTGACGGGAGGGGAGCCGCAGAGGGAAGTAGTTGCAATCCTGGCGTGACTCCCGATGCGGCCGGGGGGAGAGTACTTGTAGGTCAGAAAATCCGAGGTTGATTGGCCGAGTTGTTGTCGCTTGTTCTGCTCAGAACACGTGTTCGACGGACCATGCGAGGTTAGGCGCATCCGAATGCAAACCGCCGGCGCGCGCTGTATCGCGGTCCAACGCGCGCCGATTCTTTCCACAATCAAATTCCAATCGCAAACGCGACGCCCGGTTATACGGGCTCGCGATCATTGATGATCTTTATCGGAAACGTGATCGTACCGGAGCCATGATTGGTACCCTCGTTCACGACAGTCCGGTCACCGGTGGTGAGTATGACATCGTAGGTGCAGCTCTCCCCGGGCTGCAGAAGTTGATCTGCCGGTAGTTGATTCGGCAGAGGGAGCAACGCGTTGGCGGTGGCGTCAAGCGACGTCAAATCCCAAGCTACCAATGTTCCGATGCCGACCGGGCTGGGCCGGGGCGGGCAGGTAACGGGCGGGTCGGGCAACGCGGGCGACGCATAGATGTTCACTGGACCTGAAGCGGCGCCCTGTTTGTTGAAATACACCCAATACCCGCCGAAGTTGTCGCTGGGTTTGGTCAGATCCGGGGGAATCACGGGAGGACCGGCATCACCGGGATCGATCAATTCATCCCACGCGGTCCCTCGGACATCGACAGTCTTGAAGGCGCCTGCCGGAGTCTTTGTGTAGAGGTCTGTGCACGGCATGAGTCCGCCGATGCCGGCGATCAGCGCGTGAATCGGCTCGTTGTCTATCCACGCGCGTTGCACGTCGTAAAACTTGTTTCCCGCCGTGTCGATGACCTGAAGTAGGAAGGTAAACTTCCCGGTTCCATGAGTATGGACGGGCCTGAGTTTGTGGGGTAGCAAGGCGCCGCCATCACTGCTGAAGTAGTCTGGATTCAATGTCGGAACTTTTGGACAGGGCAACACAGGGAAAATAGCTGAATCAAGCAAGATATAGAAGCATTCATCCACTTCCCCCCAGACATTCGTCAGCACATCGGGTTGCGGACGGCCGTCCAGCGTATTCCTGTCAATTACTTGATCGACCGTGTAGGAAAGGCCGTCGCTCGTGGTCATCGCGCCGTAGTCAATGTGCGTTATCTGCACCCAATCAGAAGGAATCGGACTTGGTAGCGCCGAGAGAGGCGCCGGCTGAGGAAAGCTGTGGCCGGGGTCGGGAATCACCCAGATCGTATACTCCTTAATCTTCTCCGTCGCACAGCCGCGGACATTCGCGGCGCCACGCACGAGCATCACGCCGCCTATGCTTGCGAGCGGGTCGCCGCTGGAGTTGCCCGTTCGCAACTGTTCGCTTGGATTATCATAATCAACCGACCAGGGTGTGCTAACGCGCTTGATGAAGACCTCATTGATCGATAGGTCGAAGGTGGTTGTGCAAGGCGGCGACTTCTCGCTTCCGTCAACCCCGAACACCCGCAAGGTGATCTGGAAAGTCGTCGAAATAAGAAGCTCATACCCCGCGTCCTGCGCCGCTTTCTCGAGATCGATCCAGCCTAGCGTGCCCGATGAGACGGCAAAGTCACCCTGAGCGCGCCCGGTGTCGGGAGTACTCCCTGCGCCCGGATAGATTACGACGTTGCTCAATAGGTTTGAGGCTGAATCACGCACCTCGAGGATGTAATGGTCAAACCCCCATCCGCCCGCCGTGCCCTTCACGATCTCCAGTATCTTGGGCGGGAGAGTGACGTTCTCACCCCGCACGCAGCCGGTGGGGTCGGTCAGATTGCAATCGAGCAGCACAAAGTGACGTTGATGCAGGATCAACCAGACGATGACCGCAAGGATGATCAGCAGGATGATGAGGGTGAACGGGTCGAGTTCCCTGCGCCCGAGATACTCCTTGATGAACCATGCGATGACGAGCAGCGCAATTATCAGCTTGATAATAAATTCCCACAGGTCTCGACAACCCCGGGGCCGTTGTGATTCCGGTTTGCGGTTTGATTGCGGCTGGCGGTTCGATTGTGGTTGCATTTGACACCTCCTCTGGGGGTATTGTTTACGAGAAAATGCCGGATACGAACCGTATAAAAAGCTCAAACGAGATGTGAATATTACAAAGAGCTTCGTAATAAATAACGCCGCGCAGTTGATATCATTGTTACCGCTGGGCTGTCAAACAGAATAAGTCTACTTCGATATCTCGAACGTGCGGAGTGATCGTCGCGACGGGCGGCGTGAAGTGGAGTTCTAGCGCGGGTCGCAAGTTCTCGAGAGCCTCATCCTCTGTGGATCCTTGACTCGCAACATCAACCTTCATGCATTGTGCTACGTACCACTCGCCTTCTTGCGATACGCTCGCGGTGGATGATCGTTTCATAACTTCCTCGCGCCCTATTGAAAGGTTACTTCCAATAGGAAAAGGCTGGCGTTTCTTCAGGAGGCCTGTAGTATCGCCTGCTCTACTTCACCCGGCACTTTGATCAAAACAAAACGGTCAGCAGAGTACAAATAGTCTTCTCCGCTCTCATCCACGATTCGCAGATCGCCATCCTGGCCAGCATCTTCGTCCGGCAGCACTCGATAGATTTTGCATAGCTCCAGTGACGCGGGATAATCCGAGTTATCGATACAGACGGCGAACTTGGCGATCTTCATGCGACTTGTTTTACTTCGGCAGGAAGCTTGTTCAAAATCAACTCCCGAATATCCAGCTTCGTGCTTGCTTGATCGATGTCTATGCCGGCGAGATTGCCCTCTTCGTCATAGTCTAGAACAACACCATCCGACACTTCGCGGCTATCCGCGCTCGGCTTAGAAGATAAGTCAATGTAAAGCGAATCGGTATCCGGGTAATAGCTTATTCTCATCTCTTAAATCCTCTATCGGGAAACGCGTTATGTATTGTAGTCCTATCGGCTAGAGTTACAACCCTCAAAACAAAATTGTGAAACTCTTTTACCTTTCCCCAAAACCTTACGCGGTTGTCGCCTTGAACCTCAACGCGGATAGGGTTCTCGACGATTCGAATGCACCACTCTTTCCTCAGATATGGGCGCTTCCGCAAGACCTCGTTTTCGAAGTACGCTGTGAATTTATACGTTGGCACGTGCTTGTCTTGCGATCACGATCTGCGTATCCCGGCTAGCACTGATCTCGCAACCATAAGGAGCGCTAAAAAGTTATCGGGTCACGAGATCTCATCGAACCTTATACCGGTTCGTCCGTCCAAGACGCATCGTCGAACGATGCTCGGACGTGGCCACTTCGGTTGCGGGCTCACCTCGACGTAAGGCGCAGTTGCATTCCCGCCAAACTCGAAATGAATGTCGCCCACCGGATCCAACGCAGACTCACCGAGTCGGCCGATTTCGTCTAGAGTCTGAGGATAGAGGCGGCCATCAGCAAACGAGTGTCTTGGTAATGCTTCCTTGCCACACCTAATGAACACTGATCGAATCTCTCCCGCATCGAATGCGAAACGTTCCTTCTTGAAGTTGGCAAAAAACCGTTTGGCGCACTCCATCGTGAAAGGAAACAACGGTTGAGTCTGGATGTCAGGGTCAATGAAGATCTCACCTCGGCCTCGCAAGAAGTCGCCGAAGGTGTACATCTTAATCCTCCCGAGTTGAGCGAGGTAAGGCTCTGCACCCGGCTGCTTCCAGAGCTTTCCCTCGGCCTCACGTAGCGCTTCGTCCATTAAGACATCCTCTTCGGCTGGCTCGATGACCTCTCCGTCAGCGGTATACGTCAAGTGCCCAGTAATCGCACCGCTGTACTCGTGTGCAAAGCCGGCCTCTTCAAGATGCTGGATTGCCCTAAGGTCGCCGATGTCTCCCAGTGCCCGAGCTGCACCTATGATCACACGCTTCGAGTCCGGCCCGCTCCTGTACAGGAGTTCAACTAGGGCCGGAACCGCTCCACGAAGCCGCTGTGTTCGAGCCTGATAGGCAGCCCGACAACAGACATTCGGATCGCTGTCTCGGAGGGCTTTGAGCAGAGCGGCGGGCGAAAACAATTGCATGTTGTTACAACCAACCTTTCCCATGACACACTCCACACTTCACCACTCCGGAGCCGTTACAGTTATTGCACTGCACAGTCTTTGTTGTCATCCATCCTTCGCTCAACCGTCCTTTGCCATCGCACGTTGGACATCGCCGCGAGCCCTTCCCACTGCAACTGTTACATTTCGGCATTGCTGTTTCTCCTACACATTTAATGAACCGGTAACGGGGTCGCATCATTGGAGCAGAACTTGTCTCCTTCTTGTGCGGCTTGACCGCAAGTTGGACAGACTCTTGCCCGAGAGAGCTGAGCGATCCCCGAGTAGTTGCCAAGCAGTACCTGGTTGTACTGCGGACTCGATACCCATTCATCCAACGCCCTGGACCGCTCCACGGCGAAAGGATGAGAGGCTCCCATATTAGCGATAAAGCGATAGAACCGATCAGACATCTTATCGTCGAGTCCTTCCTTATAGGCGCGAGCTTGATTGAGGAATTGTTCAGCGTCTAACCACTCGACGTGACGTTCTGTTCCTCCCGCTAGTTTCATCAGCATGGTGATACAAGGTTGGGCATCTTGCATGACAAGCAGGGCAGCTCTGTCTGCGCTGAGCTCAGACCGACGGTTCCACGCGGATAGACCAGCTTCAATGCTGGCGCCGACTAATCCGCCAACACCGAGCGTGGCCTTACCAGCGATTTCGAGAAGGGGCTTAATACCGCGCGCCATTGTCTTGTATAGAACGTGTCCACACTTAATATGCCCAAGTTCGTGGGAAATTACCGCCATTACTTCGTCATCTTCCATTAACTCCAGCAGTCCAGTCTCCAACACGATAAACGGGTGATTGTGGCCCGAAGTATAGGCGTTAACGCCTGCCTGCATCACGTAGAGTTCAGGCTCTGGCACATCAAGAATCTCACAGCACGCCAGCAACATGGCATAGTGCTTCGAATATTGCTTGGGGCCTACACGAATGGCGCCACCAACATGATGGACATATTCGATACGTTCAATGCCGTACTCCACGAATTTGGAGGTCAGCCAATCGAATCCTTTGATCTTCCTCAGATTCTCGGTTGCTCTCAAATCAAGTGGATGCTGAAACGCCATCGGCGGAAGACCTTTCAGCGAAACGCGGTTCGGCTTCACAACCATTTCGGCAATCGACATTGGAATACCTCCGAAGTAAGGGAATCAATCGTTTATACTGAAGTTTATCGCGGGAAACGACCGTCTCTAGTTAGCCTTGAGCTTGAGTACAAATTCGGATTTATGACGGTGACCCCAAAAGTCAGCGGGATTATACACCACAAAAAAGGAATTGCAATGAAAGGTTTCGAACCATCACCACAACTAGGTTCGCTGAAGGGTAGGTAGACGCACCAAGCCGTATGGCGCCGTAGATGTTCCTTCCTTCGAAGCCCGGTTTGGCGATGCGCCCACTCTTGTTTATACTTTTTGCCATGTTGATGTACGGCGATCACCAGTTTCCCGGCAAGCTGTTCATCGTCGAAGGCATCGACGGCTCCGGGAAATCCACTCAACTCAGTCTCCTTCAACAGTGGCTCAAACGCGAAGGCTACATGGTCTTCTTCAGTGAGTGGAACTCTTCGCCTCTGGTCAAAGAAACAACCCGGCGCGGCAAACGTAAGCAGATGCTTACGCCGACAACGTTCTCGATTCTTCACGCAACCGATCTCGCCGATCGAATCGAACGTCACATTATCCCGCCATTGAAAGCCGGCGCGATCGTGCTCGCCGATCGCTACATCTACACCGCGTTCGCAAGAGACACGGTCCGCGGCGTGAGCCCGCATTGGGTGCGCGAGCTCTACAAGACCGCAGTCAAACCTACGCTCGCGTTCTATTTTCGAGTGCCGCTCGAAGTTTCACTCAAGCGAATCCTCAGTGCGCGAGCCGGGCTCAAATACTATGAAGCCGGTTTGGATCTCGGCTTGAGCGACGATATCGAAGAGAGCTTCAAATTATTCCAGGGCATGATCCGCGAAAAGTACGAAGGGATGGTCGACGAATTCGGGCTGCAAGTGATCGACGCGACGCGCTCGATCGAAGAGCAGCAAAACGAAGTGCGCGCGATCGTCGAACGAGAGTTGCGCGACGTGCCCAAACGCCTGATGACCGATTACGAGTTCCGCGAGGATTAATCAGCTTGGAGAATCGACCTCACAATCATCAGTTCGAATTCTATGGCGAGGGCCTGCCGGACGTTGATCTGCGCGAGCTGGTCGGCCGCCTGATCGTCATCGAAGGCGCGGACGGAGTCGGGCGCTCGACGCAAGTGTCGATGCTGAAACCGTGGCTTGAATCGAACGGCCACGCGGTGCTCGACACGGGAATGACTCGCTCGGCGCTCGCGGGAAAAGGCATCAAGCAGGCCAAGGCAGGAATCACGCTCGGTCCGATATCGCTGACGTTGTTTTATGCGACGGACTTCGCGGATCGAATCGAGAATGAGATGATCCCCGCCCTGCGAGCCGGGTTCATCGTGCTGACGGATCGTTATATCTACTCGTTGATCGCGCGCGCCATCGTGCGCGGACTCGATCCGAAGTGGATCAAGTCGGTATACGGGCTGGCGCTGAAACCGGACGCCGTGTTTTACATGCGAACCAATGTGAGCGACTTGATTCCGCGAGTGTTGACGAGTCCGACCGGATTCGATTACTGGGAATCGGGAATGGACATTCATCTTGGCGATGACTTGTTTGACAGTTTCGTTGAGTATCAAACGCGAATGCTCTCGGTATTCGACTCGATGATTGATGAATACGGCTTCGGTGTGATCGACGCGACGCAACCAATCGATATCATCTATCGCAACCTTCAACGCCAGATCGGCCGCCTGCTCCGAGAAACCCTCTAGCTCGCCCAAAGAAAGCCATCTTCTTCACTGAACGCCACGAGTTATTTGGAGAGTGAGTTCAGATACTCGCGCTCGATTGCCGATATCTTATCGACGCGGCGGCGGTGACGATCTTCCGTCAACTCTGCCGCAAGCCACACTCGCACGATCTCGCGCATTCGATCGTTTGAGATCATCTTGCCGCCGAGCGTCAGCACGTTGGCGCCGTTGTGCTCGCGGCTGTTGCGCGCCGAGGCTTCGTCGTAACACATCGCGGCTCGCACGCCCGGAACTTTGTTCGCGGCCATGCACGAGCCGATGCCCGCGCCGTCGATCACGATTCCGAGATCACAAGAGCCGCGTGCAACCGCGCGCGCCACGTGGTGCGCGTAGTCGGGATAGTCGACCGCTTCGTTTGAATTCGTCCCGAAGTCCTGATGATCGTGTCCGAGATCGGCGAGGACGCGCTTGATCTCTTCTTTCATCTCGAAGCCGCCGTGATCGGCGCCGAGCGCGATCTTCTTTCGATTCGCTGACGTCCGCCGGCGCACCCGTTCGATCTGAATGCCGCGCTCGCGCGCAATGTCCTCGGCAAGAGGAGTCAGCTTCGCGTCTTCATCGATTCGCAGAACATCGCCCTCGACCGCCGAGCGAATCTCGAGCTCGGTGATGACCTGCTTGCCCCGCTCATCAATTGTGCTCATTGCCCGTCGATTCTAGTTCGCGCGGTCGGTGACAATCAACATAACAAAAGAACGAGCGGCCGGTTGAGACCGCTCGATGGATTAATTGCTTCAACTTTGGCCGCGATGCATCGTGATCGGCGCGCTCGCGCTTCTCTTTATTTCTCTGCGACTCCGGTGATTTCCTCCACTTGTATGCGAAACAGAATTACCGATGATTGCCCATCATGAACCGGAACTGATTCGACCGGCGTCAACTGGGGAAAGCGAGCGAGCAACAAGCCTACGGCCCTTTCGCGTTCGGGACCCGAGTCTATTTCCCGGTAGACTCCGAATGCGATTGCGCTGCGCCAATGATATTCATCGACTACTTCATCGACCTGCAAACAAGCCCTGGCGTTGGTCCTTAGCGCGGACACTTTCCGCCCCGGAAGCGAGTGTACGTAGATATTCTCGCCATCCAACACGTAATTCACGGGCACCACGTATGGGCCGCCCTCGTAAACACAACCAAGCCGCCCAAGCCTGCGGTCGCTCAGCAGGCTTCGCGCTTCATCCATACTCATTCGACTAATCATCCGCCTACTCACAAGTCCTATGCGGCATGCGCCCGGCTTCGAACGATCTCGACCGAACACTTAGCATGAGACGCGACCGCTTGCGAGACCGAACCGAGCCACAGCTTCGTCAGTCCGCGATAACCGTGCGAGCCAACGACGATCAGATCGGCGTCCCACGCTTCCGCGGCGTCGATGATCGCGTGTTTCGGATGTCCCCGGACGATTTCGGTGGACACGCGAAGCCGGTCCCCTTGAGTCTTTTGTATCCGATCCACGGCGGCCTTAATTACTGAGTTGGCCTGCTCCTCGCCGGCTCTTTCAAGAGACTCGATGTAATCATCAGGCGGCACCCACGTCTCGACCGTCGGCAGTAGCGGCGGCTCGACTACTGAAATGACGCGCACTTCGGAACCCGCCGGCCAGGGCTTAGCCGCAACGTCCCCAACGGCCGCGTCACTGAACGATGATCCGTCGATCGCTAATAGTATTTTCATGTTTGATCTCCTTGGTTGTTGATGCGCGCTCTAAGACTTTCGCCCGGCGCGTGAGTCTCGATGCCGCGTTGTTCTGATGATGCGAGACGGAAGGGTCGACGAATGCCGGACGCAACGGGCGAGTGATCAGAACGGGGCACGGCGCCTGGCGAAGCACGCGGTCGGCGTTTGATCCGAACAACGCGCGCATGCCAAATCCGGTGCCGCTTGCGCCCATGCATATCAGATCGATACCGGCCTCGTCGGCATAGGCTAGAACCTCGCGGTACGGATGCCCCTCGCGCACTGCTTGTTTGACCTCGCACATCTCACGCGTTTCGGGCGGCAATGCCGCCTTCAGCTTCACGGCAGCCTCGCGGAACCCTATCTCGATACCGTGCGATAGGTTTGCGACCTCCGGCGGGTCGGGTCTGTGCGCGCGCGATGGCAGAACGTGAAGCATGTGCAGATCGGCTTGATACTCCTGCGCAAGCGACAGCCCGTACGATAGCGCCAGTTCCGAGTCGCTTGAAAAATCGTAAGCGACGAGCACGTGTCGAAGCCCCACTTCGTTGGTTGTCACGCCGGCCCAGTCAACCTCTCCATTGTGAGTGACCATCACCGGGCACGGCGCGGTTCGGCAAACCGATTCAGCGGTCGAGCCGAGGAGCGCTGCCGCATAGGGCCGTCTGCGCGAGAGCATGACGATCATGTCGACCCCACGCTCAGCCGCGGTTTCGACAATCGCGCGTTTAGGATCTCCATGCACCAACAGCGCTTGCCATTTGAAAGACGCGAGAGTCGGGAAACGCAAATGCTTGAGAACCGAAGACTCGATGCGCTTGACAAGTTGAGCGCGCTGGCTGACCCCCGCGATCGAATAACCGTCCGCGCAATGCACGACCAGCAGTTGGGCGTCATACGCCTTAGCGAGCGCGATCCCGTATCGAAGCGCCTCGTCTGACTCCGGTGTCAGATCGATAGGGCACAGAATGCGCTGGAGGATTATTCGTTCGTGGCTGATCATCGGCCAACCCTCTCTCGAACGGGCCTATGTGATTCTTGCAATGCCTTCGAGAGCAACGTATGTGCCGCCCGAATTGAGGCATTAACTCATTCGCTCGAGGTATCGGTTGCGAAAAATGACCAGCAGAAGCGGAGTTTTACCCAAACAAGAGCAGAGCAAATGCCTGAGGTGAGAATAAATAGGAGCGAGGTGATCTCATTAAGCAGCGGATGTGTCGTCGAGCTTCTTGAGTCGATAGCGTAGCTGATCTCTCGAGATGCCGAGCAGTTCGGCGGCGCGCGTTTGATTGCCGTTGCTGCGCTCGAGTGCCTGGCGCACCAAAGACATTTCGACGTCGTCAAGCACGACGCCGTCGGGCGGGAGTCTAAACATGCTCGCGATATCGGCCGGCCGCGAGACAACTTGCGCGGGGCCTTCGGTCTTTGCCGGAGTTGCCGCTACAGCACGAGGCGCCTCGGCGCCCTCAGCTCCGAATCCGCGCGGCAGGTAATCGGTAGTAATCAAGTCTCCGTCTTCGAGAATCATCACGCGCTCAATAACATTCCGGAGTTCCCGGACATTGCCTGGCCAAGGGTACTTCCGAAACGTATCGATTACCTCCGGCGTAAGCCCACGGACGTGCTTGCGAAGGCGTTCGTTAAACTGGGCGACGTAATGCTCGGCGAGCAGGATCGCGTCGTCGCTGCGCTCGCGCAACGGCGGAATGTCGATTTGAATAACCGAGAGGCGGTAGTACAGATCGAGTCGAAACCGGCCAGTTTCGCTTTCCGATTTCAGATCCCGATTCGAGGAGGCGATCACGCGGACATCCAGCGGCAAGTCACGGAGTCCGCCGACGCGGCGAAACGAGCCCTCTTCGAGTACCCTAAGAAGTTTTGCCTGCACGCTCAACTCGAGCTCGCCTATTTCGTCCAAAAAAAGCGTGCCGCCTTCGGCCTGTTCGAACAACCCTTCCTTGCGCGCCTTGGCATCGGTGAACGCGCCTTTCTCATAACCGAATAATTCGCTCTCAATCAGATTTGCCGGGATGGCCGCGCAATTGATCGCGACGAACGGCGCCTCGCCGCGGCGAGAACCGTAGTGAATCGCTTTGGCGACCAGGTCTTTGCCGGTTCCGGATTCGCCCTGCAACAAGACCGATGAGACCTCGCTTTCGGCGACCTTGCGCGCCAGCGCGAATACTTCCCGCAATCGAGTCGATTCGCCGACGATCTGATCAAAGCTGAACTGCCGAGCGCGTTCGCTCCGGATCAGACGCACTTCCTTTCGCAGGGACTGCGCCTCTATGCCGTTTCGAATCGTGATCTGGAGTTCTTCGAGGTTAATCGGCTTGCCGACAAAGTCATAAGCTCCGCCGCGCAACGCCGCAATCGTATCGGCCACCAGCACGTTGCCGGTTATCATGATGACCACAGCGTCCGGCTGCCGCCGTTTTATTTCACGCAAGCCGTCGAGACCCGAGCCATCCGGCAGATTCACATCGAGAAGCACTGCGGCAGGTAGCTCGTTGTCAAAGGCCGCAAGCGCGGAGGCCACCGTTCCAGCCTCGACGCAGGCATATCCCCAGTTGCGCAGCGCCTCGGTCAAAGCCCAGCGGATCATCTGATCGTCGTCAACGATGAGAATCTTCTCTTTTGCCATTTCTCGATGCTTCTTCCGCCCAGCACGACGTTGGGCTCGGTATCATAGCACCACGCAAAAACCGCCAACAAGCTGAGCCCTCCCAAACCAAAGTGACGACCGTGACTGCCTTTACTTTTCGCTCGCGCGTAAATATGCTTTCCGAGCCCAGCGTTCAACAGGCTCGCGCCGGACTCTTTAAACTACAGTTTGTTTCTCCGGGGGGTCTGACGCGAATTGAATGCGTCCCCTGGGATTTAGCTACGGCGATTCGAAAGCAGCAGAATGAATAAAATACTCTCGCTTTGCACTACAACAGGATTGGTAATCTTACTCGCCTGCGTGGCGTTGATCTTAAGTCGTTCGGCCCTCGCTGTGCGCTCAGGAACTTTGTCACCAATGCCGCCAATGACTTTCACGGTCCTTACTAACGCCGATATGGGGTCGGGCTCTCTGAGGACCGCGATCGATCAGGCGAATACGAATCCGGGAGCTGACCTGATCAACTTCAATCCCGGCATAGGCCCGATCAATCTTTCCAGCCCGCTGCCGGCAATCACCGAAGCCGTTACTATTGACGGCGGCTCTCCCAGGACCGAGCTCAACGGCGACGGGGCCGGTGGAGCCGCGGACGGGCTGTTGATCATGGCGAACGGAGTAACCATTAAGAACATGGTGATCAACAGATTCTCCCTCGTCGGGATTAACGTTCAGGGTGACGGCAACAACGTTCAGGGAAACTTTATCGGGACAAACACGGCCGGCACCTCGTCGCTGGCTAATGCTGGTGGCGGAGTCTCCGTTGCCGGCGCTAACAACGTGATCGGAGGAACCACGGCTGCGGCGCGCAATCTCATTTCGGGGAACGGCTCCAGCGCCGTGACACTCAACGGCAATATTTCTCACGATAATATCGTTCTTGGAAACTTCATCGGCACGGATGCGACAGGCACAAATCCCCTTGCAAACAACGGCACCGGCGTCGGTGTCTTTAGCGGCGCTTTCAATAACACCATCGGAGGATTGGTGGCCGGCGCGGGTAACACTATTGCCTTCAACGCTGGACGAGGCGTCTCGATTCCTGGCGGCGGGGGGAATGGGATTCTCGGTAACTCAGTCTTTAGCAACGAGCAACTGGGGATCGACCTGAGCGACGACGCCGGCGTCACGCCAAATGATTCATGCGACCCCGACGGCGGCGCAAACGGCCTACAGAATTTTCCTGTCTTAACCTCGGCCGCCTCTGGTGGCGGCATGACAACGATTCAGGGAACTTTGGACAGCACGGCAGTCTCAATGTTCAGAATCGAATTCTTCTCGAATCCCTTATGCGATGCATCTGGCAATGGAGAGGGAGCTGTTTTCCTGGGCGCGACGAACGTATCGACGAACGCCGCCTGCGTTGCCAACATCAACGTTAGCGTGGGTATCGCCGTACCAGTCGGACAAGTTATCACTGCTACGGCTACGGATTCCGGCAACAACACGTCAGAGTTTTCGGCTTGCGTGACAGTTGTGGCCGGCGCGAGTTGTGCGATTACTTGCCCGGGCAACGTGTTCAATTTCACCGGCCCCAGTTCGATCAATTGCAAAGCGCCTGTGAGCTATGCCGCACCTTCGACCTCGGGGCCTTGCGGCACTGTGACCTGTACGCCACCATCCGGATCCGTCTTCGATGTGGGGACGACTACGGTCAACTGCGCGGAGGGTAGCGGTGCGAAATGTTCCTTTACTGTGACACTTGCTGACAACACCGCGCCGAAGCTCACCTGCAGCAATGGAGTGACGGTTACGGCGCCGTCCGGCAAGACTTCGGCGGAAGTCGATTATCCGGCGCCGCCCGGAACCGACAATTGCTCAGCGGTAGACATCAAGTGTTCGCCTCCGTCGGGAAGCAACTTCAATATCGGAAACACCCTGGTTACTTGCACCGGAACGGATTCCTCATTGAACACCGCGCAGTGTTTTTTCACAGTGACCGTGCGCGATGCCGATGGACCCGTCATCGTTTGCCCCGCAAGCGTCAACGTCTCCCCTTCGTCTGGACAATCATCGGCTGTCGTTAACTATCCGCCTCCGAGCGCCACCGACAACTTGCCCGGAGTTACGACTGTATGTTCGCCGCCTTCGGGATCGACCTTCCCGCTTGGCACGACTCCAGTGACATGCACGGCTACGGATGCCAACGGCAATCAGGCGAGCTGCACTTTCTCAGTTAGCGTAGGCGGACCGCTGGCAAAGATCACGATTCCGGCGGGCGCGGCAGCGGTCGAGTTTGGGAATCCCACACCGGTCACGAGCAGACGGAAGCCACAAAAGCCGCACAACAATCCTTGTTCGTTGTTTATCATCGAAAACATCGGCGCCGGTCCTTTGGTCCTGACTTTTGATTCGATTAGCCGGACGGGCGCGAACGTCGACAACGGAAAGATCGGAGCTCCAAGTGATTTGAAGTATTTCACGCTTAGTCTTTTTGCGGGTGGTCAATCCCAGACTGATCTCAACGTCGGCGACACGGTGACGATTCAGCCGCGCGCCGCTCAGACGTTCTGCCTGAAATTCAGCCCCTTGTTGCCTGGGCTTGCGGGCAAGACCACGGGCATTGCCGCCGCCGATGACCTACCCGATACCATGACCTCGAAAGTAACCTTCCGCCAGAACGCCGGCTCGCCGATTTCAGTGCCGGTCTTGTCGCACGTCGGAACCGCGTTGACGTTGATCAATCCAACAAATCCGCGCAAGGCTCCAGTCGTCCAGTTCTCGCGAAGCGGTAAC
>Ga0070705_100000131_pt1 | contig 43858 bp, 44 predicted proteins | sample KBSK5253metaG_FD_65455 | JGI IMG/M metagenome (GOLD analysis project Ga0070705, IMG submission 65455) | Corn, switchgrass and miscanthus rhizosphere microbial communities from Kellogg Biological Station, Michigan, USA - KBS K5-25-3 metaG | ecosystem: Host-associated > Plants > Roots >... | reverse complement strand
AGGCACATGTCCCTGATACTGGTCGTCGAACCCGACTCGCGCCACGCGGCCCAGCTCGCGTCGATTGCGCGCAATCACCTGCACGCCGAGCTCGTGATGGCCGAGTCCGGCGACCGCGCGGTCGCCGCCCTCGATCACCGCGTGCCCGACATCGTGTTGACGGCGCCGCTGCTGCCGCACCACGACGAGGCCGTGCTCTCGGATTACCTGCGCGCGCTCGGCGAGGCCGGCGCGCACGTGCAGACGCTCACGATTCCGATCCTCTCGAAGCCGGCCGCGGCGCACCGCGGCGTGCGCGGGATGTTCCGCAAGGAACGCGCGACGCCGGTGTTGCCCGACGGCTGCGATCCCGCGCTCTTTGCCGAGCAGGTCGGCCAGTACCTGCATCGGGCACGGCAGCGCCGCGTGATCGTCGCCGCGCCGCCGGCGCCAGCCATCGCGTTCCGTGAGCCACCCGCGGAGGAGGTGCTCCCCGGGGCGATCCTCTCCGGGCAGGAAGCCGAGGACGTCGACCTCACGCCGTTTCTCGAGGTCATCTCGGATCCGGCCGATCACTACGAGTTGCCGGTGGAACCGTCCGACCGGTTCGACGCGTCCGGACGATTCCCGCAGCACGAACCGATGGCGACGTACGTACCGGCGGAACCCTCGATTCCGGCGTATGCCGCCCCGGAACCGATTCCGGCGTACGAGCCCGTAGAGCCGATTCCGACGTATGTGCCGGTAGAGCCGATTCAGCGCCTCGAACCGGTCGAACCCTATGTCTCCAGGGAACGCGTTGAACCCTACGAACCCTATGAACCCAATGAACCCAGTGAACCCATACAATCCCCCGATCAGTTCATCGAACCGGTTCAGGCTGCTGCACCAGTCGCGCGGGTCGCACCGATCGCACCCGCCGAACCGATCGAACGATTCGCAACTCCAGCACCCGTTGAACCCGCGCCGCGTGTTCAAGCTGTTCAACCGTTTCAACCCGCTCAACCGGTTCAACCGATTGAACCCGTCGCGCCCGTTCGACGCACTGCGCCCGTAGCCGCTCCGCGGGCGGCCGCGATGCCGCCTGTCGAGCCGGCCGTGCCAGTCGTCATCGTTGAACCAGTCGTCCCTGTTGCGCCAGCCGCGCCGGTAGCGCCATCGACGCCGGCTCCGCGCGAACCGCTGACGTCTTCGTACGCGGAGGCGCCATCGCACGCCGAGCTGCTGCCGCCGCTGCCGTCGCCTCGTGCGCGCCGGGGCGATCGCCGGCGCCCGGACCGTTACGAGGACGTGCAACGGCCCGCGCCGCAAGAGCCCGTGCAGCAACCGTCGGTGTCGCAGGCGCTCGTGCCGCAGCCGATGGCGGCGCCGCAGCCGGTCCAGGTGCCGCAGGTGATCTCGGTGCCCACGACCAACGGCGACGGCACCACGACCTCCGTGAACGTGGCGGTGGCCGTCTCGGTGCAGGTGGCCGCGCAGACGACGGTGTCGTCCACGCCCAGACCAAGGCGCGGCGCGAAGAACGAGGTCAAGCCGGTGCAGGACGAGTGGGGGTTCTTCGATCCCGATCAGTGCGGCTTCCGGGCGCTGCTCGCGCGGCTCGACGCCATCGCCGCGAAAGACGACGAGTAGATCGCCGCCGGGTCCGCAACACCGTGGCTTCAGTGGCGTCGCGGGACCCGGCCTACATACCTGCCCCAGCCGCCCTGCTAAGATCGGCGCGTGCGACTGCAGAACCAGACCGTGCTGGTCACGGGCGGTGCGTCGGGTCTCGGGGGCGCCACCGCTGAAATGGTCGTCGCGGCCGGCGGCCGCGTGATCGTCGCCGACGTCAACGAGGCCGCGGGCAGGACGGCGGCCGCGCGGCTCGGGGCGAGCGCGCGCTTCGTCCGCACCGACGTCACGAGCGAGGCCGACGTCCAGCAGGCCATCGCCACCGCCATCAAGGAGTTCGGCGCCTTCACCGGCCTCGTCAACGCCGCCGGCATCGGCCCCGCGGCGCGGGTCGTCGGCCGCGACGGGCCGATGCCGCTCGACCAGTTCGCGCGCGTCATCCAGACCAACCTGATCGGAACGTTCAACGTGACGCGGCTCGCGGCCGCCGCGATGATGAACAACCAGCCGGCGCCGTCGGGTGAGCGCGGCGTCATCGTCAATACCGCGTCGGTCGCGGCGTACGAGGGACAGATCGGGCAGGCCGCCTATGCGGCGTCGAAAGGCGGCGTCGTCAGCTTGACGCTGCCGATCGCGCGTGAGCTGGCACGGTTTGGCATCCGCGTCATGACAATCGCGCCCGGCATCTTCGACACGCCGATGCTGGCCGCGATGCCCGAATCGATTCGCGAATCGCTCGGACAGCAGGTCCCCTTCCCTTCCCGTCTGGGCCGGCCGGCCGAATATGCGGCCCTCGTCTGCCATATCTTCGAAAACGAAATGCTCAACGGCGAAGTGATCCGGTTGGACGGAGCCATTAGAATGGCTCCCAAGTAGTTGGTGGTTGGTAGTTGGCCGCAGGCAGTGGGCAGTGGGCAGTAGGTAACAGGTAAAAAGGGATTACGTGACAGGGATCGTACTGACGGGCGCGCTCGCGGGACTTTTTCACGTGCTGTCGGGGCCGGACCACCTGGCGGCGGTCGCGCCGCTGGCGGTCGAAGACGGCCGTCGCGGATGGTTCGCGGGCTGGACGTGGGGCTTCGGTCACGCCTCGGGTGTCGTCGTCGTGGCGCTGCTCGCGATCGTGTTCCGGGAGCTGCTGCCGCCGGTGGACATCCTCTCCGCCTGGGGCGAGCGCGTCGTCGGCGTCGCGCTGATCGCGATTGGCCTCTGGGCGCTGCGGCGCGGGTTGAACGTCGCGCCCGGCGCGCACCACCACGGCGCCGTCGAGCACAATCACGTGCACGTGCACGCCGGTCCCGCCTGGGCGCGCCGGCTGGGCCACGCGCACGCGTCGTTCTGCATGGGCATCCTGCACGGCATCGCCGGCAGCTCGCATTTTCTCGGCGTGCTTCCCGCGCTGGCGCTGCCGACGCGCGGCGCGGCCGTCGAGTACATCGCCGCGTTCGGCGTCGGCACGGTCGTGGCCATGACGGCGTTTGCGGCGATCATCGGATCGACAGGCGCGCGGGTGCACCAGCGCGCCGCGCTCCACCGCGGCATGATGCTGACCGCCGCCACGCTTGCCATCGCGGTCGGCGGCTTCTGGCTGATCCTTTAACGGCCCGCGAGGTAGGACGCGACCGTCTTGCGCAATCCCTCGTCGAAGTTCGTCCGCGCACGAAATCCGAACCGCTCCTCCGCCCGGCGCGTGTCGAGCTTCCGGCGCGGCTGCCCGTTCGGCTTCGTCGTGTCCCAGACGATGCGCCCCGTGAAGCCGGCGGTGGCCGCCACCTTCCCCACCAGCTCCTTGATCGAGATCTCCTCGCCTGAGCCGAGGTTCACCGGCTCGCTGCTGTCGTAGCGCTCCGAGGCGAGAAGAATCGCATCGGCCGCGTCTTCGACGTAGAGGAACTCGCGCGTCGCGGAGCCGTCGCCCCAGACCTCGATGGAGTCGGCGCCGGTTTTCACGGCGTCGAGGCACTTGAGAATGAGCGCCGGGATGACATGCGACGAGCGCGGGTCGAAGTTGTCGCCCGGCCCGTACAGGTTCACGGGCAGCAGGAAGATGGAGTTGTAGCCGTACTGATCGCGGTAAGCCTGCGACTGCACGAGCAGCATCTTCTTGGCGAGGCCGTACGGCGCGTTCGTTTCCTCGGGGTAGCCGTCCCAGAGATGCTCTTCCTTGAACGGCACCGGCGTGAACTTCGGGTAGGCGCAGATGGTGCCGATGGCGACGAACTTCGGCACGCCCGCCTTCCAGGCCTCGTGAAAGAGGTGCGCGCCCATCATCAGGTTGTCGTAGAAGAACTCGCCGGGACGCTCGCGGTTGGCGCCGATGCCCCCGACCACGGCGGCGAGGTGAATCACCAGCGTCGGCCGGGTGTCGCGATAGAGCCGGATCACCTGCGCCTGTTCACGCAGGTCGTATTCGGCATGCGGCGCGTCGAACACGGCGGCACACCCCTGCTCGCGAAGCTTGCCCACGACATGGGTCCCGAGGAACCCGGTGCCACCGGTGACGAGCACGCGCTGCTGCCGCCAGAACGCCATCGAATCCATCGATTTTATCCGGGTTCGTCTCACGGGTATGCTTGCAGGACGAGGTCATGACCGACGCCATCGCCACGATTCGGCAGCGCCTGCAGCTGGCCGCCGACGTCACGCTCGCGATGAGGGACCAGCACGCGCCGGCGGTGGCGTCCGCGGCGGACCTGATCGCGACGACCTTTCGTGCCGGCGGCAAGCTGCTGCTTTGCGGCAACGGCGGCAGCGCGGCGGACTGCCAGCACCTGGCCGCCGAGTTCGTCAGCCGGCTGACGAAGGACGTCAACCGCCCCGCCCTGCCCGCGATTGCGCTGACGACGGACTCGTCGTACCTGACGGGGTACGCCAATGACTTCGGCTTCGACGGCGTCTTCGCGCGGCAGATCGAGGCGCTCGGCGCCGCCGGCGACGTGCTGATCGCCATCAGCACGAGCGGCTCGTCGCGAAACATCCTGGCCGCGGTGGATGCCGCCCGGCGCAAGCGCCTGGCCATCGTCGCGCTGCTGGGTGAAGACGGACCGCTCGCGCAGGCCGCGGACGTCGCGGTGCGCGTGCCCTCGCGCGACACGCAGGTGATCCAGCAGGTGCACCTCGCGGTCGAGCACCTGATTTGCCAGCTCGTCGAGCGGGCAATGTATCCATGACCCTGACCATTGCCTTCGCGCAGCTGAATCCCACCGTGGGCGACGTCGCCGGCAACACGGCGCTCGTGCGCCGCATGCGCGATGACGCCGCCGCGCAAGGCGCGGATCTCGTCGTTTTCTCGGAACTGGTGCTGGTCGGCTACCCGCCGGAAGACCTCGTGCTGCGGCCGGCGCTTGTCGAAGCGGCCGCCGACGCGTTGCGCGACCTGCAGCGCGAAAGCGCCGCCCCCGGGATGCCGGGCATCGTTGTCACGCTGCCGTGGAAAGAGGGTGGACGCGTCCGCAACACCGCGGCGCTCGTCGCGAACGGGCGCGTGGAGCTGCGGTTCAAGCACGAGTTGCCGAACTATGGCGTCTTCGACGAGAAGCGCGTGTTCGAACCGGGCCCGCTGCCCGAACCGGTCATGTTCAGGGATGCCACCATCGGCATGCCGATCTGCGAGGACATCTGGCTCGACCACGTGACCGCCCATCTCGCGGCCAGCGGGGTGCAGTTGATGCTGGTCCCGAACGGATCGCCCTTCGAGGTCGACAAGTTCGAGCACCGGCTCGAGCTGGCGCGCGCCCGCGCCACTGCGGCGGGCGTGCCGCTCGCCTACATCAACCAGGTCGGCGGGCAGGACGAGCTCGTCTTCGACGGGGGATCGTTCGTCATCAACGCGGACGGCTCGCTGGCGTGCGTGATGCCGTTCTGGCGCGAGGCGTTGACGCTGACGCGCTGGACGTCTGATGGTCCGGCGGGTCCGAAAGGACCCGCCCTACGCCCGGGTGCAAAAGGCCCTGCCCTACGGTGTCAGGAGACGGCGCACTGGTCGCCGCAGCCGCGGCTCGACGCCATCTACAACGCGATGGTGCTCGGCCTGCGCGACTACGCGCGCAAGAACCGGTTTCCGGGCGTCGTCCTCGGCATGTCGGGCGGCATCGACTCGGCGCTGACGGCGGCGGTGGCCGTGGATGCGCTGGGAGCCGCGCACGTCCGTGGGGTCCGGCTGCCGTCGCGCTTCACCAGCAAGGCGAGCCTGGACGATGCGGAGGAATCGGCGCGGATGCTGGGGATGCGGCTCGACACGGTGCCGATCGAATCGCCGGTCGCCGCGACGGAAGCGACGCTCGCGCCGCTCTTCGAAGGGCGCCCTCGCGATGTCGCGGAGGAGAACCTGCAGGCGCGGATTCGCGGGGTCGTCCTCATGGCGCTGTCGAACAAGTTCGGCGACCTGCTCGTGACCACGGGCAACAAGTCGGAGATGTCGGTCGGCTACGCGACCCTCTACGGCGACATGTGCGGCGGCTACTCGGTGCTGAAGGACATCTACAAGACCGAGGTCTACGCGCTCGCGCACTGGCGCAACGAGCACGTCGTCGACGGCGGATGCGGCCCGCGCGGCCGCGTGATCCCGGAATCGTCCATCACGAAAGCGCCGACCGCGGAGCTGCGGCCGAACCAGACAGATCAGGATTCGCTGCCGCCGTACGAGGAGCTCGACGCGATCCTGCGTGGCCTCGTCGAGGAAGAGCTGAGCGTCGCGCAGATCGTGGCGCGCGGCTTCGCGCGCGAGACCGTCACGCGGGTGCAGCGGCTGCTCTACTCGGCGGAATACAAGCGGCGGCAGGCGCCGCCAGGCGTCAAGATCACGCGCAAGAGCTTCGGGCGGGATCGGCGGTACCCGCTGACCAATGCCTTTCGGGAATGAGATCGCCCGGCGGGTCCGCCTGCGCGCGGACTCAGTCGCTCGGCGGGACCCGCCCCACGTACGGTCATCGGGCGTATTCGGTCGGCGCGGCCTCGCCGCGGAGATAGCGCGCGCGATCGTCCGGGCGATAGATCCGCACCTGGCCGGCGATTTCCGCGGCCGGCGGCCAATCGAGCTTGCCGGTGTCGCTGCCGGCGAACCGTTGCCGGAAGTTCGGCTCTTCCCACCTTTCGAACAAGAGATACGGCTCGAGGCCGCGCGTGCGCGTGTAGGCGATGGCGCGGTCGAGCCATGCCGGATCGAGCACGTCCCACACCAGCGTGTTGCGATGGCCGTAGTAGCGCACGCTGCCGCTCTCCCAGCTGGTGACGACCAGCGCATTCGGCGGCAGGTGATCCGCGACGTAGGCGCCAGCGCGCAGGTAGCGCGATTCCAGGCGCTGCAGATCGAAGACGCTGCGCGCGCGTCCTTCGCGCACGAACACCACGGCGAGCGCCACCGCCAGCACCGCAACGACCACCGCGTGCGCCCGCTCTTCGTACCTCGCGCGCCGCGGCGTGGGTGCCCACCGGCGCAACAGGTGAAACATCACCTCGTCGACGACGGCGACGGTGAGGATCAGGATCAACGAGATCGCGGGAAGCAGGAAGCGGAGGTACCACCAGTCGTTGAACACCGCGTACGGCAGGTAGCACAGCGCGTTGACCGCGGCGAGCGACAGCAGCAACAGGCTGACGCGGCGTGGCCGCAGGAACGGACCGGCCAGCGCGAGGAGCCAGATCGGCGTGTGGGATTCCGTCATCCACGTCGCGTAACGGACGGCGTTGGCGCCGACGCGATCGAGGGCGAAGAGCCCGTCGAGCGCTCCGTATCCCGACCGCAGGGGCGAGCCGTAGAACATCCACTGGATGAGCGCGACCGCGATGCAGCCGGGCGCAGAGGCGGCGGCAAAGATCAGCGCAGGGGTCAGACCATGATGCCGACGCGAGGCATCCTCTCGAGTCGTCCCTTCACCGCGGTCTGACCATGTGAGAAAGTACGCGCCGAGCACCAGGCCCATCGGAAGAAGGTTCGGCCTGATGACGATCGCTCCGCTCGTCGCGAGACCCGCCATCAGCGGCGCGCGCGGCCGCTCGCTGGTCGCCAGGGCCGCGGCCAGTACCCACAGCGCCGCCGCGGGCACGTCGCTCATCGGCTGCATCAGTTGAAAGAGAAACGCGGGGCTGCAGGCGGCCAGCAGCGCCGAGGCGAGCCCGACGGGCCTCGACAACCGCCTTCCGAGTAGATACACCGACCACACGAGCAGCGCGCCGAACAGCGGCACGACGAGAAACACCGCGTCGGGCCGCCTGAAGCCGGTTCCTACGTATGCGAAGGGAGCCATGACGAGCGACAGCCCCGCCGGGCACATCGGCACGGCGGCGCCGCGAACGGTTGGGGACGGGATGTGTCCGGCGGGGGCAAATGTCAGCGGCGGGTCGGGCCACGGCGCCTGGAGCGCGAGCGGCTCGACGGCCTGCAGGCGTCCGCTCGCCCACGCATCCGCCTGGTGCACGTAGCAATAGGAATCGGAGCCGCCGGCCGCGAACGTGCCCCAGTGGATTCCAACCGCACACACCGCCGCCGCCAGCGCCGCGACGGCGAACTTCAGCGAAACCTCTCCTTCACCAGCACTTCGACGGCGCGGACGCCGTCGCGCCAGCCGATCTTCTTCCCCTGCGCGCGCGAACGCGGATCGAACTTCACCGGCAGCTCGTGGATGCGGTGCCCGCCGCGCAGCAGCCGCGCCGTGATCTGCGGCTCGATGTCGAAGCGATTGGCGTCGAGCCGCAGCGACCGGGCGACGTCGGCCCGCATGATCTTGTAGCAGGTCTCCATGTCGGTGATCGACGAGCCGAACAGCAGGTTCGTCGTGCCCGTCAGCGCGCGGTTGGCCGCAATGGTGACCCACGGCGCCGCCGGCCGTCCGGCCAGGAACCGCGATCCGAAGATGACATCGGCCTCGCCGCGCACGATGGGCGCGACGAGCGCGGACAGCTGCTGCGGATCGAGCTCGAGGTCCGCGTCCTGAATGGCGATGATGGTGCCGGTTGACGCGTCGAGGCCGAGCCGGATGGCCGCGCCTTTCCCGGCATTCTTTTCGGCGTGCATGATGCGGATCCCGGATCCCGCATCCCGGATCCCGGCCGGCGCCGAGTCCAGCACCTCGCGCGTGCCATCCGTCGATCCGTCGTTGACGACGAGGATCTCACGCGCCACGGGCAGGTCGATGGAGCGCAGCCGTTCGATGACGGCGAGCACGGTGCGGACCTCGTTGTAGACGGGGACGATGATGGAGAGGAGCTCGCGATCCGGGCGGTTCACCGCCGTCGCGCCGGCGTCCGCTTCGGCGGCGCGGGCCGGTATTCGAGCATCACGTTGCTGATGATGGCGACCGGCTGGCCCGGCAGGCTGAAGTTGTCCACGCCGTCGAGCCGCTCGACGGCGAGCTTTTCGCCGAGGATGCTCACGCGCTCTTCGGTCTCTGGAATCTGGATCACGATCGCCTCGGAGCCGGACGGTGCGACCGCCTTCACGCCGCCTGGCCCGGCGCCGCCGCCGATGCGATCCACCAGGTCGCTCGCGCCCCGGAACTCGCTCTGCACCACCGCCCGCGATACCAGCGTGTTGTCCATCGTCAGCACGCCGATGCTGGCGGTGTAGCGGCGGTAGGCGCGGTTCGACTTGATCAGCTCCTCCGAATACATGTGGCGGTTGTGGAGGTCGAAGCTGAGCGTCACCGGGCCGACGTGCGGCGGAATTTCGACCAGGATGCCGTCGGCCGGCTCGCGCCCGGTGAGGACGTCGCAGAACATGCGGCCCGTCCGCACGCCGCTGCCGAGCGGGTTCGGACACGTGATCGAGGCCGGGTCGGTCTGCAGCGGCGGGAGCGGGGCCGGCTTCGGCGCCGCGCGACGGGCCGGCGCGCGCGCGGGCGCCTTGGGCGCGGTACGCGTCTGGCCCCACGCGCCGGGTGCGGCGACGAGCGCGAGCACGACGAGGACGATCAGTCGCTTATACATGCCAGGCCGGGTGACGGCACCATCGAGGTCGTCGTCAGGCCGCGCACCTTGATCAGCTCGAGGAATTCCATGCGCGTCCGCGAGCTGTCGCGGAAGGCGCCGAGCATCGCGCTGGTGATGGCGAACGAGTTCTGCTTCTCGACGCCGCGCATCGACATGCACAGGTGCGTGCCTTCGCAGACGACGGCGACGCCGAGCGGATCGATCTTTTCACGGATCGTCTCGGCAATCTGGTTCGTCATCCGCTCCTGGATCTGCAGCCGCCGCGCGAAGACGTCCACGAGCCGCGGGATCTTGCTGAGCCCGATCACCCGCTGGCGCGGAATGTAGGCGACGTGGCATTTCCCGAAGAACGGCAGCAGGTGATGCTCGCACAGGGAGTAGAAGTCGATGTCCTTGACGATCACCATCTCGTTATAATCGACGGTGAAGAGCGCGTCATTGAGGACTTCGTCGATGTTCGCGTCGTATCCGCCGGTGAGAAACCGCAGCGCCTTTTCGACACGCGCGGGCGTCCGCACCAGCCCTTCGCGATCGGGGTTCTCGCCGAGCTCGATCAGGAGCCGCCTGATCAGATCCTGCACCCTCGTATTGTACATCGCGGCTTTTTCGTCCCTGGTCCAGGCGCAGGGAGACGATCCCGATGCGCTCTACCGCCAGCGGGAGGATGTGGCGAAGGCGCAACGCGCCGCCGACATCTGGAGCAGCCGGCTCACCGCCAACCCGCGCGACTTCGAGTCCGCGTGGAAGCTGGCGCGCGCCGAGTACTGGATCGGCACGCAGGGACCGATGGCTCAACGACGCACCGCCCTCGAGCGCGGAACGGACGTCGGCAAGATCGCCAGCATGCTCGAGCCGATGCGCCCGGAGGGCCTCTTCTGGATGGCCGCCAGCATGGGCGCACTCGCGGAATCGTACGGCCTGCGCCAGGGCCTCAAGTACCGCGGCCCCATCAAGGACGCGCTCGAACAGGTGTTGATGATCAACCCCGCGTTTCAGAACGGGTCCGCGGACCGCGCGCTCGGCCGCTGGTACTTCAAGGTGCCGGGCCTCTTCGGCGGCAGCAAGACGAAGTCGGTGGAGCACCTGAAAAAATCGCTCACCTACAATCCGAACAGCACCGCATCGCACTACTTTCTCGCCGAGACGCTGCTCGACATGAAGCGCACCGACGAGGCGCGCGAGGAGCTGCAGAAGGTGCTCGACGCCCCGATCGACCCCGAGTGGGCGCCCGAGGACCGCGATTTCAAGCGCAAGGCGCAGGCCCTCCTGAAATAGGGGCTGACCGGAAGGCCGGCTCCTGCGATCGATAATAGGGAAGCTTGCCGCTGCCTTCGGCCGTTTCCGTCCTCCGCCACCGCAACTTCCGCCTGATCTGGATCGGCCTGATGCTGTCCTTCACCGGCTCGTTCATGCAGAACGCCGCGCTGCTGTGGAACGTGTCGCTGCTCGTGCCGCCCGACCGGAAAGGCCTCGCGCTCGGCGCGGTCGGCCTGGTCCGTGTCGTGCCGATCGTCATCTTCTCGATGATCAGCGGCGTCGTGGCCGATGCGTGGGACCGGCGCAAGCTGATGCTCCTGACGCAGTCCGGCTCCGCGGTCGTCGCCGCCGGCCTCGCGGCGCTGGCGCTGGCCGGGAACACGTCCGTCTGGCCGGTGTACGCGCTCGCGGCGCTGAGCTCCGCCGTCGGCGCCTTCGACCTGCCGGCGCGCCAGTCGCTCGTCCCGAGCCTCGTGCCGCGCGAGGACCTGCCGAACGCGATCAGCCTCAATACGATCATGCAGCAGACGTCGCAGGTCCTCGGGCCCGCGCTCGGCGGCATCGTGATCGCGTCGATGAACGTCGGGTGGGCCTACGTGTTCAACGCGGTGTCGTTCGCCGCGGTCATCGTCGCGCTGTTGATGATGCGTGACGTGCCGCGGCCCGAGCACCCGGCGTCCATGGACGCGGTGTCGTGGGAAGCCGCGCTCGAGGGGTTGCGCTTCGTCTTCCGCTCGCCGCTGATTCTTTCCACGATGCTGCTGGACTTCTTCGCCACGTTCTTCTCGTCGGCGACCGCGCTGCTGCCGATCTTCGCGCAGGACATCCTCCACGTCGGGGCGAGGGGATACGGCTGGCTGTACGCCGCCCCTGCCGTCGGCGCGACGATGATGAGCGCGGCGATGGTGCTGCTGACGAGCCGCATCAACCGCCGCGGGGCGGTGCTGCTGTGGGCGGTCGGACTCTACGGCCTGGCGACCGTCGTGTTCGGCTTCTCGCGGTCGTTCTGGATCACCTTTGCCGCGCTCGCGCTGACCGGCGTCGCCGACACGGTCAGCATGGTCATCCGGAACATCGTCCGGCAGCTGGAAACGCCCGACCGGCTGCGCGGCCGGATGATCGGCGTGAACATGGTGTTCTTCATCGGCGGCCCGCAGCTCGGCGAGCTGGAGGCGGGCGCGGTCGCCAACTGGCTCGGCGCGCCGTTCTCGGTGATCAGCGGCGGCCTCGGATGCATGATCGCGGTCGCGTGCCTGGCGGCCGTGACGCCGGAGCTGCGACGCTACCGCGCGGCACCGGTGACCACGGCCAAGGCGTTCGCCAACGAACCGGTCCGCACGACGCAGGGAGAGCCGTCGACTTCGTCGTAAATCCCAAATCCCAAATCCCAAGTTCCAAGTTCCAATGCCCAGCCTTTTCGATACATTCACCTCGCGCGGCCTCACGCTTCCCCATCGCATCGTCGTCTCGCCGATGTGCCAGTACTCGAGCCACGACGGGTTCGCCAACGACTGGCACCTGGTCCATCTCGGCTCGCGGGCGATTGGCGGCGCGGCGCTCGTGATCACCGAAGCGACAGCCGTGACCGCGGAGGGGCGCATCAGCCCGCAGGACCTCGGCATCTACAAGGATGCGCACGTCGAGACGCTGCAGCGCATCGTCCGTTTCGTGCACGCGCACGGGAGCGCGGCGGGCATGCAGCTCGCGCACGCCGGCCGCAAGGGGAGCACGGAGGTTCCGTGGGAAGGTCACGGCGGGATCGCGCCGAAGGACGGCGGATGGATTCCGGCTGGCCCGACGCCGGCGCCGTTCTCGGACACCTTTCCGGTGCCTCAGGCGCTGAATTCGTCCGAGATCCGCGCTGTCGTCGACGCGTTTCGCGATGCGGCCGTCCGCGCGCACAACGCCGGCTTCGACATGATCGAGCTGCATGCCGCGCACGGCTATCTGATTCACGAATTCCTCTCGCCCCTCACCAACACGCGCACCGACGAATACGGCGGGTCGTTCGAGAACCGCATCCGTCTCTGTCTCGAGGTCGTCGACGCGGTGCGCGAGGTGTGGCACGAGCGTTCGCCGGTGTGGCTGAGGATTTCGGCGACCGACTGGATCGAGGGCGGCTGGGACGTCGGCGACGCGGTGGAACTGGCCAGGCGCGTCCGCGCGCGCGGCATCGACCTGATCGACTGCTCCTCCGGCGGCCTCGAGATGAGGCAGCGAATCGCGCTCGGGCCGGGCTACCAGGTGCCGTTCGCCGAGCGGATCCGCCGCGAAGCCGGCGTCGCGACCGGCGCCGTCGGCCTCATCACCACCGCCACGCAGGCCGACGCCATCGTCCGCGAGGAGAAGGCCGATTGCGTGCTGCTCGCGCGGGAGATGCTGCGCGACCCGTACTTCCCGCTGCACGCGGCGCAGGAACTCGGCGTCAAGATCCCGTGGCCGGTGCAGTACTCGCGCGCCGCTCCGGAAGGTGCGCCGACACGTCGGTCAAGAGGAGACTGACTCGGACAAGAGCACAAAGACGTGGAGCCACGAAGGCCACGAAGAGCACGAAGGGAAAGAACACAAAGAGTGAGCGGTCGCCGGGGCCGCCGAAGGCGGCCACGGGTTGAGGCGCGCGCCGGGAACCAAGCCGCATGGACAACCGGGCGGCTTGTTCCCGGTGACGCGTCTCACCCGTCGTCGGCCTGCTTCGCAGGCCGACCCGGCGACCGCTCTCTTCGTGTTCTCTTTTCTTTGTGTCCTTTGTGCTCTTCGTGGCTCGAATTCTTTGTGCTCTTCGTGCTATCCCGCCGCGCGCACGTTGACGCGCAGCGTCCCCACCTTCGCGATCGTCGCGACAATCTCGTCCCCTGGCTTCATCGCCGCGACGCCCGCGGGCGTGCCGCTGAGGAAGATGTCACCCGGGTAGAGCGTGTAGAACGTCGACGCGTACTCGATCATCGCGGCGACGTCGCGGATCATCTGGCTCGTGTTCCCCTGCTGGCGCCGCTCGCCGTTGACGTCGAGCTGCAGGTCCAGGTCCTGCGGATCGGGGATTTCGTCCGCGGTCACCAGCCACGGGCCCAGCACCGAATAGGTCTCACACGACTTGCGGAGGCTGCGCTCCTCCTTGCCGTGCGGCGTAATGTCGAGCGCGACGGCATAGCCCGCCACGTGCGTCAGCGCATCCTCGCGCTTGATGTTCGCTCCCTGCCTGCCGATGACGACGCCGAGCTCCACCTCGTGATCGATCCGGCGCTCGAGCATGCGGAGGGCGATGCCCTGGCTCGCGCCCGAGAGCGAACCGTTCGCCTTGAGAAAGAGGCCGAGCGACATCGCGTTGGCGACGGCCGCCTCGTCTTGCCCGGTCCGGTAGTTCATCGGCGCGCCGATGATCTTGCTCGGGTTGGCGACGGGGCTGAGCAGCTCGAGGCGATCGATGGGTGTCGCCGGCGCATCCATCGCCAGCGCGCGGGCGCGCGCGCTCACTTTCTCCAGGTTCGCCATCAGCATGTCGCCGGGCGGCAGCGGATAGCGATAGGCGGGCAGTTCGTCGAGCGCCGCCGTGACATCGCGGACCCGGTCTCCCTCGACGACCCCGAGACGGTTCTCTCCGAAGCGGCACAGTCGCATAGACGGGCGAGTATACTGCCGGCTGCCCACTGCCCACTGCCATGCGATACCTGACCTTTTCTCTTCCCAACGACACCACCCATCGCGTCGGCGTCCTCGAGGGCGACGCCGTCATCGAGCTTCCCGATTTCGAGAACATGCTCGCGCTCGTCAGCGCCAGTGTGGCAGGCCCCGCAGGTACGTTGCGCAGGGGAAAAAAGTACGCGACCGGTGACATCCGATGGAAGGCGCCGATTCCACGGCCGGCGAAGAACGTCTTCTGTCTCGGGCGCAACTACGCGGAGCACGTGCGGGAGGCGACGCAGGCACGCGGCCAGGACTTCAAGCTGCCGGCCCATCCGATCTTCTTCACGAAGGCGCCGACGACCGTCGTCGGCCCGTACGACGACATCGTGTGGGACCGCGGCGTCACCCAGCAGGTCGACTGGGAGGCGGAGCTCGGCGTCATCATCGGCGCCGGCGGCAAGAACATTCCGCGCGCCGAGGCGATGTCGCACGTCTTCGGCTACACGGTGATCAACGACGTCACCGCGCGCGACCTGCAGAACGCGCACATGCAGTTCTTCAAGGGCAAGACGCTCGACACCTTCTGCCCGATGGGCCCCTTCATCATCACCCCGGACGAATTCGGCGACCCGCATCGGAAGCGGGTCAAGCTGCGCGTCAACGGCGTCGAGAAGCAGAACGGCACCACCGCCGACATGATCTTTCCGATCGATCAGACCATCGAGTCGCTCTCGCGCGGCTGCACGCTGGAGCCGGGCGACATCATCTCCACCGGCACGCCGGACGGGGTCGGGATGGGACGGACGCCCCAGGAGTGGCTGCAGGCCGGCGACGCGATGGAGACCGAGGTCGAAGGCATCGGCATCCTCCGCAACCGGGTCGTCACGGCATAGCTTTCGCTAAGCGGACGTAGAGGCGGGCCTTGAGGTCCGCCTGCGAAAGGGGACGCCGATGTTGTTTCTCGTGATCCTGCTGGTCGTCTTCTGGTTCCTCGGGATGATTACGGCCACGACCCTCGGCGGATGGCTGCACGTTCTCCTTGTTGTGGCAATTGTTTTCCTGCTCATCCGGGTGATCAGGGGGATGCCGGTATAGACTTCCCGGATGGCCACGACGTTCAAGGCGACGATCGAGCACGTCAACCACACCACGTCGCGGGCGGTCGTCCGCTCGCACACACTCCTCGTCGATCGAGGCGTCGCCAAGGGCGGCTTCGACCTCGGCCCTGCCGGCGGCGAGTATCAGCTGGTCGCGCTGGGAGGGTGTTTCACGAGCCACCTGCTGGCGTGCATCCGCGCGCGCGACGCGGCGGCGATCACCAACGTCAAGGTGGCCGTCACCGGCACGCTCGACGGGACACCCGAGCGGTTTACGGCGTTCACCGTTGACGTCACGGCCGAGACGGCCGACCCGGCGCTCGCGCGCAAGCTGATCACGATGGCCAGCCGCGCCTGCCAGGTGATGAACACCCTCCGGCAGTCGGCGCCGATCGAGATCTCGTATCAGGGCGCGCCGATCGAGTCGGCGGAAGCCGTGGCATAGAACGGCAGCCCCTCCCGCGACAGCGCGACCCCGATGGCCGCCAGCCCGGCGGCCACCCACGCCCATTCCTTCAGCATCTGCCGCTGGATGAGCACGCCGGCGACGACTGGCGCCACGATCGACGCCATCGACATCAGCGACTGCGTGATGCCGAGCACCACGCCCTGCTCCTGCCGCCCCGCCTGCTGCGTGATGAGGCTCGTCAGCGCCGGGCGGATCACGCCGTTGCCGAACGCGGCCAGCGTCCCCGTGATCATCAGCACCACGAACGACGTCGCGATGCCGAGCCCGAAGTAGCCGACGACGAGCGCCACGAAGCCCGCCGCCACGAGCGGCAGTTCGCCGAAGCGCTTCACCAGCCGCCCGATGAGCCCGCCCTGCAGGATGATGCCGAGGAAGCCGACGTAGCCGAACACGTAGCCGATCTCGCGCGGCCCGAAGGGACGTCCCTGGTAGCTGAACCGCCGCTCGGCAAACAGCGCGAACCCGGAGATGAAGAGCGAGAACGAGGTGATGAAGGCCATGAACTGGAACAGCCGCTCGCGCAGCCCGGGCCGGGCGAAGTACTTCGCGTAGGTCTTCCAGTGGAGCGCCGCTTCGCGGTCGTCGAAGGCGTGCGCCGACTGCCGGCCGCCCTGCAGCAGCGTCGCGGTGCAGAGGATGCTCGTCGCCGACATCACGGCGGCGAGGTAAATCGGGGTCGTCATCCCGTACTTCGCCGACAGGTAGCCCGTCAGCGACGGCCCGATGAAGAAGCCGACGCCGAACGCGATGCCGATCAGCCCGAACGACTTCGCGCGCTGGCTCGGCTCCGTGTGATCCGAGATGTAGGCCTGCGCGAGCGAGAGGTTCCCGGCCGTCGCGCCGTCGAGGATGCGCGCGAGGTACAGCATCCACAGCGCCTGCGCGCGCGCCATGACGATGAAGCCGATGAAGGTGCCGACCTGGCTGATGAGCAGCATCGGCTTGCGGCCGACGCGGTCCGAGACGTGCCCGATGATCGGTCCCGCGAACAGCTGGCACGCCGCGTACACCGACACCAGCATCGTCGCCTGCAGCGGCGTCGCGTGGAAGGTCTCCGCGTAGATGGCCAGCAGCGGGATGACGAGCGTCATCCCGAACACGTCGACGAGCACGATGAGGAAGACGGGAAGCAATGAAACCGGGCGCGGCTGCTCGGCCGCCGATGCATCCATGGCTTCCATTATCATCCACCGATGCAGCTCGTCTTCGAACAGATTCGCGCCGGCGGCGACCGGAATTTCGGCTATCTCCTCGGCGACCGCGACGCCCGCCAGGCGGTGCTGATCGATCCCTCTTATTCGCCCGAGCTCTTCGTCACCCGCGCCGAGGAGCAGGGGCTCGCCGTCACGCACGTCATCAACACGCACGGCCACGAGGACCACGTCAACGGCAACGCGACCGCGACGGCGTTGACCGGCGCCGCGATCGCCGCGCATCCCGCGTGCCCCTCGTGCCCGGGCGTCGCGATTGCCGACGGCGACGGATTGAGCGTCGGCTCGCTGCGCCTGCAGTTCATGTACGTGCCCGGTCACGCCGCGGATCACGTCACGGTCTACGAGGCGCGTCACAACATCCTGATAACCGGTGACCTGATGTTCGTCGGCAAGGTGGGCGGAACGCGCACGGACGAGGACGCGCGCGTCGAGTGGGACAGCCTGCAGCGGGTGCTCGCGGCAATCCCCGACGCGGCGACCGTCTGGCCCGGCCACGACTACGGCGCGCGGCCAAGCTCGACGATCGCGCTCGAAAAGGAGACGAACCCGTTTCTCCGCTGCGCGGACCTCGCCGCATTCCTGCAGTTGAAGCGCGACTGGGCGGACTACAAGAAGCGTCTCGGATTGAAGTAGAGGCGGATCGGCCGTCTGCGCGCGTCGCGCGACGGCGAGCCGCCTCTACGATGAACGCCCGTCAGCGAAGGCCGAACCAGCGCCGCTTCGGCTCGCCATCATGGATGTGGTTGGCCATCTCCTGGATGGTGTCCATCGGAATCATCGTCATGTTGTGATCGGCGCGCGCGTGCGCTTCTTCCTTGGCGAGGACTTCATCCTCGTCTTTCCCGTAGATGACCGTGTCGCAACCGGAGAAAACTTCGCCGCATTTGAGCACTTTCGCCATGCTGCACCTCCCGGTGCGTCCGCCGTCGCGGCTGCACCGCTCGGGCGTGACACGTCCTGCCACCGTGGGCCCCATGCAAGATCGAAGTCGCGTCTCGCGCTCGGAACAACGCCGAGTTAGCGTGTGCTCGTGGTTGCTCCCTTCGTATACCGGAACACGCCTCCGCTCCCGGTCTTCGCCACGTAGACGACGCCGTCGCGATCCACCGCCACACCCTCGCGGCCGCCGCCACCCGCAAGGTCCGTCGCTTCCGGGTCGGGCACGAAGTAGCGCACCTTGCCGTCACGTTCGCCGCCGATGCGGAGGCCGCGCTTCACCGTCGGATTGGTGTTCGGCACGCCGGACTGCGAGTCGGCGCTATAGAGCATTCCCGCGCGATCGAGGAAGATGCCGCTCGGCCGCCCGAACTGCCTCCACTCGGCGAGGAACTTCCCGTCCTGGTCGAACACCTGGACGCGCGAGTTGCCGCGATCGGCGACGAGCAGCCGTCCCTGCGGATCGAGCACCAGGCCGTGCGGCGTGTCGAACTCGCCCTGTCCCGATCCCTTCCTGCCCCACTCCTTGATGTACTTGCCGTTGCGGTCGAACTTGACGACGCGCGCGTTGCTGTCGCCGCCGTGGCCGTCGGCGACGAAGATCGCGTTGGCGGTGACGAGCACGTCGGACGGCTGGTTGAAGGTGTCGGGGCCGCTGCCCGTGACGCCCGCCGTGCCGAGCGTCATCATCACGCGGCCCGTCGGGCTGAATTCGAAGACCTGCTGCCCCTTGCCGTTCTTCGCCTGGCCGTCGGTGACCCAGAGGTTGTCATCGGCGTCCACGAACAGGCCGTGCGGGTAGACGAACATACCGGAGCCGAACATCGCGACGAGGCGACCCGACGAGTCGAACTTCAGCAGCGGCGCCAGCGCGGAGCCGTCGCACGTCGCGCCGCCGCACCGCTCGAACACCCACACCGACTTGCCGTCCCTGTCGATGTCGATGCCGTAGGTCTGACCCATTTTGCGGCCGGCCGGCAGCTGGCCGAAGTTCTCGATCTTGTAGGGGTTGGGATAGTCGTTCGACGCGGCCTGCTGGCCGTGCGTGCGAACCTCGTCGAAGGCTACTGTGGAGACCAGGATGATACCGAGCACGAGGAGATTTCGATGTATCGCTCGCATGACGCCTCCTGGCCGCGGATTATAGACCTGGCAGGTCATCTGTAGGCCGGGTTCCGCGGTGCGGCAGGTGCCAGCGCGCTGCGGACCCGGCGTCAGAGATCTCCCAGATTTTTCTCCCTCACCAGTTTCCACAGCCGCGGCTTCGCGCCCGGATCGATCTCGACGAGATAGACCTCGTCGTTGTCCTGCGTGATTTTCACCGTCTGTTCCGGCGTCAGGTCGAACAGCGCGCGCAGCATCATCTGGTTGGTGATGCGGTGGCCGACGATCAGCACGTTGCCGGCAGGATGCTCGCGCCGTATCCGCTGCAGGCTCTCCCGCGTCCGCGCCAGCAGCTGATCGAGCGACTCCCCGTCGTCCAGGCGATCGTCCCAGGCATCGGCGCGGCGCAGGTATACGGGGTCCATGTCGGACCCGCCCTGGAAGTGCCCGTAGTTCCGCTCGCGGAGACCGTCGAGGCTCGTGACAGTCATCGTGCGGCCGGCCACGGTCCGCGCCGTGTCGCGGCTGCGCGAGAGCGTGCTGGAGTAGATGGCGTCGATACGGACGCCCTTCAGCGATTCCGCCAGCGCCGCCGCCTGCTTCTTCCCGGTTTCATCGAGCGGGATGTCGGTCCATCCCTGCAGCCGGTGCTCGACGTTCCAGCTCGTCTCGCCGTGCCGCGCGATATAGAGACGAAGGCCTCCGGCCGCCTGCGCGTGCGGCGCCACGAGGGCGCGCGGCGCGACGAGAAGCGTGAGGATGAGGAGCAGGACGGTCCGCTGCGTTCGCATACGGATAACCATACACCGCGGGATGCCGGGTCCTATGTACGCCAGATCCACCGTAGAATGCCCGGTCAGGAGATGAACCGATGACGCATTCGATCCGGATAGCTCTCGTACTCGCCATTGCCGCCACGCTCGCGGTGGTTTCCGCTCAGGCGCAGGCGCCCACCGTCAAGCGTACGGTGCTGCTGCAGCACGACACGTCGGTGCCGGGCTACGAGGCGGTGCTCGTGCAGGTCGAGATTCCGGCGGGTGGGCGCGAGGGACGCCACACGCATCCGGGCCTCGCGATGATTCACGTCGAGGAAGGGACACTCACGCTCGACTACGAAGGGAAGCCGACCGTGGGCTACAAGCCGGGCGAGTCGTTCTTCGTCGAAGCCGGCAAGGTACACGAAGGGATAAACAAGGGAACGGGGCCGGTCAAGGCCATCGCGACGTTCGTCGTGCCAAAGGGGCAGCCGATCACGACGCAAGTGGCCGCCGCCACCAAATAGCTGGCGCCGGCGGGGTTGGTGGTTAGTGGTTGTGGTTCGTAGTTAACCACGAACCACCAACCACTATCCCCGTCCGCGAAGTTACCGTCCCGTCGTGGGCACGGCGCCGCTGCGGAACTCGTTCCGCGTGATCACGCCGTCCCTGTTGGTATCCATCTCGTCGAAGCTGCGGTGCGACCAGCCCCACTCGGCGAGGCTGATGCGGTCGTCACCATTAGCGTCGAGCGCCGCAAACGTCGCGCGGCGACCGCGGTTCAACTCGGCCCGGGTGAGGCGGTTATCGTTGTTGCTGTCGAGGTCGTAGAACGTGTTCAGTGCGCCATCCCACTCGGTGCGATCGACGTAACCGTTGTTGTTCACGTCGAGGTACGCGAACCGGTCGCTCGCCGTCATGTTGTAGTCCTCCGCCTCGAGCGAAGCGGACGGCGGCACGGCGCCGTTCTGGACTTCGTCACCCGACAGAACCCCGTCGTTGTTCCAGTCGTGGATCGCAAACTGGCGCGGGCTGCCGCGCCATTCGCCGCGCTCGATCTGACCGTTGTGGTTGCGGTCCATATCGGCGAAGCGCATCTGCGTGTTGTTGACGCTGGTCGTGGTCGACGCGGCCGTGTTGCTGCCGTTGCCGCAGAACGTCACACCGCCGGAGCCGGGAACGCCCCAGTCGCCGAAGGTGCGCGTGTACTCAGGCGAATTGACGATTGTTTCGACGACCGCCGGGCGCCCCTGGCGGTTCGCGACATCAGTCATCGTGCGGAGGCCGCTCGCGTCCGGCTGCCGGCCGAGAATGTGCCGATACATGGTGCCGACCGAGTCCTGGTCGTTCCCATTGAAGAAACGCTGCATGTGCTCGGGCGACTGCGCGATCTGACGGACGATCTCGCGTACGGTCGTACCACTGTTCAGCCTGTCGACCCAACCCTGGCTGCCGGCGTCGGCCGTCCGCTCGAGCATGTGCCGGTACAACTCGTCAACGACGTGGCGTGCATCGGTCGTGCACGGCTGCTGCGCCATGGCGAGGCTGGGCGCCATCGCTAGCAACCCGACGAAAACAATTCCACGGAACATAGATCTCCTCCTGTGGACGTTCCCATCGCAGTACTTATGCCGGGTCCACGCCGCTGTGGTGGCGGCAGCTGCGCGGCACCCGGACTCCATCGATTCCTGCTGTGGTGTCGGAAGCGGACAGAATGTGGCCTACGTACGGGGCGGGTGTATGGCCGAGCGATGGCGAGGCGACGGCGGACCCCGCCTCGCGCGCTTCACCATTGCAAATTGATGGTAACGCTCTTCCGCTGCGTATAACTGTCGAGCATTCCTTCGAGCGAGTACTCGCGGCCCATCCCGCTCTGCTTGAAGCCGCCGTACGCCTGACCTGGGAATTGGCCGAGCCCCTGGTTGACCTGTACCCAGCCGGACTCGATCGCGTGCGCGGTGTTGATGGCCTTGCTGACGTCTCGCGTCCACACGTAGGCGGCGAGGCCGTAGTGGCTGTCGTTGGCCATCGCAATCGCGTCGCGTTCGTCTTCCCACGGGATGGCGACCATCACGGGGCCGAAGATCTCCTCGCGCGCGATGCGCCAGTCGTTGCTCACGCCGGCGAAGACCGTCGGCTGAACGAAGTAGCCCCTGGCCAGCGGTCCGTCGCCGGGCGGCAACCCGCCGAGCACGAGCCGCGATCCCTGCTGCTGCACGCCGTCGGTGATGTAGTCGCAGACGCGATCGAACTGCTTGCGGTTGATGATGGCGCCCATGTCGGTGGCTTCATCGCTCGGGTCGCCGATCTTCAGCTTCTGCAGCGTCGCGCTCAGCTTCGTCACGAACGAGTCGAAGATCGACCGGTGGAGGAAGATGCGCGATCCCGCGGTGCACGACTGCCCCTGCCGCGTCACGCGCATCCCCGTGATCACGCCGTCGACGGTGCGCTGCTCGTCGGCGTCGGGAAACACGATCGCCGGACTCTTGCCGCCCAGTTCCAGCGACACGGGGACGATGCGATCGGCCGCGGCGTGCATGATCAGCTTGCCGACCTCGGTCGATCCGGTAAAGGACAGCTTGCGGACAAGCGGATGGCGCGCGAGCGCCGCGCCCGCTTCCTCGCCGTAGCCGGTGAGCAGGTTCAGCACGCCCGGCGGGAGATGCTCGTTGCAGATCTGCGCGATGCGCAGCAGCCCGAGCGGCGCATCCTCCGCGGCCTTCAGCACCAGCGTGTTGCCCGCGGCAATCGCCATCGCAATCTTGAGCGTGCCGAGGATGACGGGCGCGTTCCACGGCACGATGCCGCCGACCACGCCGATCGGCTCGCGGCGGGTGTAGCTGAGGACGTGCTCGCCGAGCGGGACGGTCTCCCCCTTGGTCTCGCCCGTCAGCCCGCCGTAATACCTGATCACGTCGGCGGCGCTCTTGATCTCCGGGCGCGCCTGCGTGCGGATGGCGTTGCCAGTCTCGAGCGCGACGGTACGCGCCAGCGCCTCGGTCTCCGCCTCCACGGCATCGGCGATGCGCAGCAGCATCCGGCCGCGGTCCTTCGGCGTCACGCGCTTCCACGTGTCGAACGCGGCCGCGGCGGCACGGACCGCCGCGTCGACGTCCGCGTCGCCCGCGCGTGGCACCTGCGCGACGATGGTGCGGTCCGCCGGGTTCTCGATGTCGATGTGCCGGCCGTCGGCGCTCTCGATCAGCTTGCCGTCAATCAGCATCAGCGAGCGGGAGACGTTGACGGTGTTGTGTGATAGCGGTTGCGCAGCAATGGTCATGATCGATCCGGCAGTATACTAGGCGGCTGTTCAGGCGCATTCAGCCGGCCTCTACGCCTCGGCCTTTTGTTTGTGGAGAACCATCATGCGCAGGTATATCGCTCTCGCTGTGTTCGCCTTCGTCGTCATGGCATCCGGCCTGTCGGCCCAGCAGGGGGCGCTGCAGACCGCCGCGGACAAGATGGGCGTCGCCAGGGTCAAGACGCTGCAGATCACCGGCTCGGGCTCGAACTTCTCGGTCGGTCAGAATTACACCTCCTCCGATCCGTGGCCGCGGGTCGAGGTGAAGAGCTTCACCGCGCTCGTCAACTACGACACCGCGAGCATGCGCGTCGAGCTGCTGCGCACGATGGGCGCGGTCATGCCGAAAGGCGGCGGCGCGCCGTTCTTCGGCGACCAGCGGCAGATCGCGGTGGTCAGCGGCGACTACGCATGGAACCAGCCGGTGCCTCCACCCAACGCGCCGGCCGGGACGGCGCCGATGGCCGCTCCCAACCCCGACGCCGCCCCCGAGCGGATGCTCATGCTCTGGGCCACGCCGATCGGCTTCGTGAAGGCCGCGATGGCCAACAACGCGACGACGAAGGCGAACGGCGGCAAGACGGACGTCTCGTTCACCGTCGGCGGCAAGTACAAGATGGAAGGGACCGTCAACGCGCAGGGGCAGGTCGAGAAGGTCCGCACGTGGATCGACCAGCCGATCGTCGGCGACATGCTCATCGAGACGACGTACTCGGGCTATAAGGACTTCAGCGGGCTGCAGCTGCCGGCGCGCTTCGTGCAGACGCAGGACGGCTATCCCGCGTACGACATCACGGTCTCGGCCGTCACGGTCAATCCCGCCGTCGACATCCAGGTGCCGCAGAACGTCCGCAACTTCCAGCCCCCGCCCGCGCGCGTCGAGTCGCAGAAGCTGGCCGAGGGCGTCTACTACCTCACCGGCGGCTCGCATCACAGCCTCGCCATCGAGATGGCCGACCACATCGTCGTCGTCGACACGCCGCTCACCCAGGCGCGCGGCGAGGCGGTGCTGGCGAAGGCGAAGGAGCTGATCCCCAACAAGCCGATCCGCTACGTCGTGACGTCGCATCACCACTGGGATCATCTCGGCGGCATCCGCGCGGCGATCGACGAAGGCGCCACCATCGTGACGCACCAGTCGAACAAGGCGTTCCTCGAACGCGTCGCGAAGACGCCGCACACGATCGCCCCGGACCGGCTTGCCTCGTCGAAGAAGGCCGTGAAGATTCAGACCGTGGGCGACAACGGCAGGCTGACCGACGGCAAGCGTGTGATCGAGCTGCATCGCCTGCAGGGCTACGACCACACGGGCGACATGATGATCGTCTATCTGCCGGCGGAGAAGATTCTCGGCGAGCCGGACGCGTTCACGCCGCCGGCGCAGGCTGGCGCGCCGATGATTCCGCCGGCCGTCGTGTTTGCGAAGGCGCTCAACGACAACATCAAGCGGTTGAAGCTCGACGTGCAGACCATTGCGCCGTTCCACGGCAATCGCACGACCAACGTCGCGGAGCTGGAGAAGGCGGCGGCGGGAACGGCGGCGACGAATTAGTCAGTGGGCAGTGGGCAGTGGGCAGGTAGAGATTTTCTGCCACTCACTGCCAGCTGCCCGCTGCCCGCTGCCCGCTGCCGACTGACGGTCTATCGGTAGAGCCATGGTTGACGCTGGCGACGAGACGAAACCGCCCGTCTCGCTGACTGGACCCGTCGAGCGCATCAACGGCGAGTTGACGCTGCGCATTCCGCTCGCCGCGGGCGGCGCGGCGCTCGCCGCGGCGGCGGGGCGCATCGCGACCTCCGACGACCAGTTCCTGATCATCACGATCAAGCCCTGGCTTGCCGAGCAGCTCGGCATCTCCGAAGGCAGCCTCGTCGACATCGACAACATCGACGGCCAGTTCAACATTCGCACTGTCGCGACGCTGCGGCTGTCGATGGATGCCACGGTCGGCGGCGACGCACCGCACCCACCGCCGGAGCACCGTGATCTCGCCGCGCGCCTGAGTGCCGCGCTGGCGAAGTCGCTCGCCCGGGACGTGCCAGAAGGGTTTTCGATCGAGGGCCGCGACGGCTCCCTGCAGGTGCTCCACGAAGGCCGCGTCATCGGCGCCACGTCCGTCGGGCTCCTCCTCGACAGCCTCGGCCAGTCGCCGGCGCACATCGCGTCGGTCGTCTTGAGCGCGCTCAGCGACGTCCAGGACGCGATTGCGATCGCGCTGCGGACGCCCTGGCCGGCCGACGCCCACCGGCAGCCGATGCCGAGCGTGCGGCTGGTGGCCGGGGACCTCCATTTGTGGTTTGGCGACGAGCGATCGCCGGTCCTCGTGTTCGCGCCGATCTCCCTGGCCAAGGCACTCGGCCGCTGAAGCGCGGGCGGCGCCCTGCGCTATCATGGCGTCGCCTTTCCACGCGAAGGAGGCCGAACGTGCAGCTCAAGACCGTGCTCGTGGCCGCGGCGATTGCCGCCGCGGTGCCGATGATGGCCCAGGGGCAGATCCTCACGGAGCGCAACATCTCGCTGCAGCTCGCGCTGCAGATCGCCAACGCCGCGATGGCGCAGTGCAAGGCCGACGGCTTCGACGTGACGGCCGCGGTCGTCGACCGCGCCGGCGACCTCAAGGTGCTGCTGCGCGCCGACACGGCGAACCCGCACAACGCGGACCTCGCCCGACGCAAGGCCTACACCTCGCGCACCTTCAAGGTGCCGTCGATGGACGTGGCCAAGCGCACCAACGGGCCCACCGAGCTCTCGGGCCAGCGATTCCTCGTGGACATCATCCCGCTCGGCGGCGGGCTGCCGATCAACGTCGGCACCGACACCATTGGCGCCATCGGCATCAGCGGTTCCCCCAACCAGGAAGGCGACGAGAAGTGCGCGCGCGCGGCGCTCGCCTCGGTCGCGAGTTCATTGAGGTAGGCGGACCTGAAGGTCCGCCTCTACGTCGTTGTGATGGGGACGTAGGGGCCGATTTTCACGCATTAGAGAGACGCAGGGGCCGACCTTCAGGTCGGCCCAAGGAGTTGATCATGAAACGCTTCGTCGTGTTGACCCTCGTCCTCGCGGCGTCGCTCACGCTGTCCGCGCAGCGCGGCGGCGGGTTTACGACGCTGTTCGACGGCAAGAACCTCGACAACTTCAACAAGGTCGGCGACGCCAACTGGACGATCGTGGACGGCGTCCTGCAGGCCGACAAGGGTATGGGCGGCTACCTGGTCACGAAGCAGCCGTACGGCGACTTCGAGATCAAGGCGGAGTTCTGGGTGGACACGCCCGCCAACAGCGGCATCTTCATCCGCTGCGCGAACGCGCAGATGCCGGGCGCCGACGCCTGCTACGAGGTGAACATCTTCGACACGCGCCCCGATCCCACCTACGGCACCGGCGCCATCGTCAACGTGGCGAAAGTGGCGACGCCGATCAAGGCGGGCGGCAAGTGGAACACGTACGAGATCCGCGCGCAGGGGTCGCACATGGTCATCACGCTCAACGGCGTCAAGACGGCCGAGGCCGACGACGCCAAGCACGCGCGCGGGCCGTTCGCGCTCCAGTACGGCGCGGGCGTGGTGAAGTTCCGCAACGTGCAGGTGAGGCCGCTCTGATGCCGCGCGGCCTGCGGCCGGCGCTGGTCATCGCGCTCGCCTGCTGTGCCGCGGCGGAGGCTCATCATTCGATCGCCGGGATGTACGACCAGGGCCGGCGGGTCACGCTCGACGGTGTCATCGCGCAGTTCCAGTTCGTCAACCCGCATCCGTTCGTGATGGTGGACGTCCGCGACGCCGGCGGCGCGGCGCAGTCGTGGAAGGCGGAGCTGGACAACCGGTGGGAGCTGCTCGACATCGGGCTCACGGCGACGACGTTCAAGGCCGGCGATCGCGTCATCGTCAGCGGCAGCCCGGGGCGCGACCGGACGCCGCTGCTGTATGTCTGGCGGCTCGAGCGGCCCGCCGACGGCCTGCTCTACGAGCAGATCGGCACCAGCCCGCGCGTGTCCCGCCTGCCGCGTTGACATGCTATAGTCCCGCGCCGGAAGACGCGTAAACGATTTCACGACGGCCGCTCCCGCGGCCGCGCTCCTGGAGGACGCCCAATGTCGCTGTCCACCCTCGCCCGTAGTTTCGTCGTCGCCGCCGCGCTGCCGATCGCGGCGCTCGCCCAGGCGCCCGCCGCCGCGCCGCCGAAGCCCGACTCGCCGGAGGTGCAGGCGATGGTCGAGAAGACCAAGAAGGCTGGCGGGACGGCGTTCGGACAGGCGGCGCACTTCTGGTGCGAGGCGCCGCGCGCCAACGCCGCCACCGACCCGGCGATTCCACCGACGAAGATCTTCGACAACGTCTACGCGATCGGCAACGAGGGCACCGTCGTCTACGTCGTGCAGACCTCCGCCGGGCTGCTGATGTTCGATTCGCTCGGCACGGCGTTCCTGAACAATCAGCTGCTGCCCGGGTTCCAGGCGCTCGGTCTCAATCCGGCCGACGTCAAGATGATCCTGCTCGGCCACGGCCACGCCGACCATTTCGGCAACTCGCCGTACTTCCAGGAGCACTACGGAACGAAGGTCTACCTGTCGTCCGTCGACTGGGACTTCATGGAGCATCCGCCCGCCGGCCGCAACGGCCAGCCGCCCGCGCCGCCGCAGGGGCTGCCGAAGCACGATCAGATCGTCACCGAAGGACAGCCCATCGTGCTCGGCGACTTCAAAGTGATGCCGGTCTCGATTCCCGGCCACACACCCGGCGCGCTCGGCTACATCTTCCCGGTCAAGGACAACGGCAAGACGCGGATGGCGGCCCTCTACGGCGGTACCATCCTCACGCCCGGCCCGATCTCGGACGAAGGGCTTGCCACTTACCTCAAATCAGTCGAGCACTTCCGCGCCGAGACGAAGAAGGCGGGGGTCGAGGTCGCGCTGCAGAACCACCCGTTGATGCTGCCGCTCCGCGCGAACATCGAGAAGCTGCAGGCGCGCAAGAAGGGCGACCCGAACCCGTTCGTCGTCGGGAAGGCGAACTACCAGAAATTCATGGACGTGCTCTACGGGTGCAGCGAAGTGAATATCGCGCGCCGCAAATCGACGTAAATCACGCAACGCTGCGGTCGGGGTCGATCAGGACCAGCCAGATGAGGGCGCCGAGGCCCATGACCGCAGCGCTCACCAGGAACGGCGCCACCCAGTAACCCGCGCCGAAGAGCGATCCGTAGACAATCGCCGTGAGCGACGCGGCGAGCGCGCCCGCCATGTTCATGACGCCGGTCACGGTGCCGCTGAACCGGCCGCCGACGTCCATCGGCACCGCCCATGCGGGGCCGATCACCCATTCCAGGAAGAAGAACGACGTGGCCAGCAGGAGGATCGAGAGCGTCGTGTCGCTCACGGTCGCTGCCGGAATCACGAAGACGCCCGCAAGGAGGAATCCGGGGACGGCGACGCCGCGCCGGGCCAGCTTCGCGTTGCGCGTGCGCTTCAGAATGAGGTCGGAAATCGATCCACCGACGACGTCGCCGGCCATCCCCGCGAAGAGCGGAATCGAGCCCCAGAAGCCGAGCGCCGCCACCGACAGGCCGCGGTGCTCGCGCAGGTAGGTCGGATACCACGTGAGGTAGAAGTTGGTGCCGAAGAAGAAACACGCATAGCCGAGCGCAATCCACCACATGTTCGGCGACGTGAGGATGCGGCGCCACGGGGTGACCGGACGGTCCGCGCCGGCCGACCTGATCTGCCCGGCCTCGTCGACGCCGCGGATGTGCGCGAGCTCCGCGCGGCTCACGCGCGGGTGATCCTCCGGCCGCTCACGGTAGAACCACATGAACGCCGCCACCCAGAGGAACCCGATCGCGCCGAAGACGTAGAACATCACGCGAAATCCGTAGGCGACGAGCAGGCCGCCGGCCGTCAGCGGCGTGATTGCGACCGCAAACCGGCTGAAGAAGTGCGTGACGCCCTGGATGCGACCGCGCTCCGACGGCGCGAACCAGAGCTGCATGCCGCGGCTCGCGACCGGGAAGGCGCCGGACTCGGCGATGCCGAGCAGGAACCTGGCGGCGAAGAGCGACCAGAGTCCGACCGCGGCGCCGGTGAGAATCGCGCACGCCGACGTCGAGACGATCAGCGCCGTGAGCACGCGCTTGGGCCCGAACCGATCGCCAAGCCACCCGATCGGAATCTGCCCGATCGCATACGCCCACGTGAATGCGGCGAGCACGAGGCCCATCTGCCCGAGGGTCAGGCCGAAGGCCTGACGCATCTCCGGCTGCGCGACGGAGATGATGCCCCGGTCGAGGTAGCAGATCAGGTACATCAGGCTGAAGAGCACGAGCATCCACCAGCGCGTTCGCGTGACGCTGGTGGCGAGGCTGACGGCGCGGGGCGCAGCGTCGACGATGGCGTCGTGAGCCCCCATCGTGATCCTCGTGCTACGCGCTGGTCGTGGCGAGCGTTGGCACGTCGGCGATCCTCAGGTCGACCGGCCGGTTGGTCTCGACGGACTCGTCGGCCGCCTTGTAGAGCTGCATGACCATGCGCGCCTGTTCGGCGGTGACGAGCGGCGCCTTGCCGGTCGCGACGCACTCGAGGAAGTGCAGCGTCTCGGCCTCCATCGGTCCCGCGTACACGTGATTGACCTTTTCGCCCGGCATGGTCGACATCGGGAACTGGATGCCGTTCTTCATGTTCGACACGTACACGTCGCGATGCGTGTCGTCGACCATCAAGGCCCCTTCGGTGCCGACGAACTCGATCCATGTCGACGCGAAGTTCGGATAGGCCGGCGGCAGCACCCAGCCGCCGCCGACGGTGAAGACCGTGCCGTCGTCCATGGTGACGATCATCCAGACGCAGTCAGGAGCGTTGTACTGCGCCTTCATGATCTTCCACACTTCCTGCGCGTAGACGCGGATCGGCTTGCGGGGCTCGAGACACCACAGCACGAAGTCGAGATCGTGCGTCGATTCCATGGCCGCGGGCGAGAGCTTCACGCGGCCGCTGATCTTCTTGCCGAGGTTGCGGGTGATGTGCCGGCTGACCAGCGCGCTGACCGGTTCGCCAATCGTGCCGTCTTCGAGCGAGCGCTTGACGTAGGCGAACTTCGGGTTGAACCGCTGCGAGTAGCCGATGGTGAACCGCAGGTTCCTCTCCCGCGAGAGGTGAATCAGGTCGTCGGCCTCGGCCAGCTCGATGGCGATCGGCTTCTCGAGAAACACGTGCTTGCCGGCGAGCATCGCTTCCTTCGCAAACGGGTAATGCGTCCCCTCCGGCGTCGTCGAAATCATGACCGCGTCGATGGACGGGTTCTCGATGATGCGCCGGTAGTCGCTCGTCGCCGTGACCGGGTGGGTCTGCGCCGCCACCTCCTTGAGCCGCTCCTCGCGGGTCTCGGCGATGTGCAGTTCCTTGACCCACGGGCTCGACGCCGACGCCACGGCGCGGATGCCGCCGCACCAGCCGGTCCCGATGATTCCCACGTTGATCTGCTTCATGTGCCGTGTGCCTCGTGTCCCTAGCCTCGTGCTCCGTAGCCTCGTGTACGTAGAGGCCGACCTTCAGGTCGGCCTAGCGAAGTTCCTGCATCATGCCGGCGATATTGCCCGCCGCGGGTCCGGTCCCCCAGTTGAACTCTTTCAGGAGCGTCTGTGTGATCTCGTCCTGGCTCTTCCGCTCGCGGTTCAACGCTCGCACGCGCTCGCGAATCGCCGCGATGCGGTCGCGGAACTCGAGAAACTGGGCCTTCGTCAGCGGCGGTCCGTGTCCGCCGATCAGCGTATCGAAATCGAGGCGCGCCACCTCGTCGAGCGCGCGTCCCAGGTCCGACCAGCTGCCGCCGTCCCCGTAGTTGACGATCGGCGGAATCGTATCGGGCGTCGTCACCAGATCGCCGGCGGCCACGACGCGCGCCGACGGAATCATGACCACCGTGTCGCCGCGGGTGTGGCCGCGCAGCTCCCGCAGCTGGAGCTCCTTCCCCCCGAGCACAATCTGCGACGAGCCGGAGTAGGCAATCTGCGGCGCCCCTGGCTGGTTGCCACGCACCATGTTCTCGCGCGTGCCGGCGGAGCCAACGATGGTGACGCCGTCCGCCTGCAGGCGCGCCGCTCCGCCGGAGTGGTCCGCATGGTTGTGCGTCAGCACAGCGTACCTGATCGGCTTGTCCGTCAGCGTGCGGATTTTTGCCACCACGTCGTCGTGCATCCGTTCGTTCTTGGTGTCGATCAGCACGACGCCGTCATTGGTCAGCAGCAGCGTGATGTTGCCGCCGTTCTGCCCGATTTCCGCGACGATGTGGTTGACGTTCTGAATGACGTAGATGTCGTCGCGGATCTTCACGAGCGTCGGCGGCGGCGCCGGCGCCGCGGGCGGCTGCACCTGCGGCTGCTGCGCGAGACCGCCTTCGGCAGCCAGGATGACGGTCGCCACGAGGACGGCGGCCTTGACACGCCGCATCACGATCGCGCGCAGGTGCATCGGCCGATCCTAGAAAAAGGCGATCGCGCGCCCCGCGCACGCGACGCCGAACCAGAGCAGCAACATGACGGCGCCAGCCAGCCGCTGCGCGATGCGCGGCAGCCGCGGCGCCGCGCGGCGCGAGACGAGCTGGTAGATCGTGAGGTGGAACGTCACCGCCACGAGCAGCAGCAGCATCTTCAACCGGAACCAGTAGCCCGCAAAGTACGCTTCCGCCCCGCCGGTGAAGATCAGGGCGCCGCTCGCGAGCATGATCGCCAGGCCGATCAGCATGACTGGCTGCATCTCGCGGCGCACCTGCGCCGGCGGTTTGCCGGGCTGGAACAGCCCCAGCAGGTTCAGCGACGAGAGCACCACCGTCCCGAGCAGCAGCGTCAACCCGAACAAATGCACGGTGAGCAGGCCCGCGATCCGCCACGTCGACATGCCGAGCCACAGCGCGAACGGCGTGTTGCCGAGGCGTGTCACGTACGGCTGCAGTGTGTCCCAGACCATCGGCGCGAGCGGGTAGGCCGCTCACCTTAGCGCATTTTAATCGTTTACATCAAGTCTTTTTGCCTATAATGGCGTCCGCCCATGCCGCTCGCGCACTGGTGCCTCTGGCTGCAGGACACGACGCTCAGTACGGCGCTCCGCACGTCCGCCTATGCGTATCCGCTCATCGAAGGGACGCACGTCCTCGGCCTCGCCCTGTCGGTCGGCACCATTCTCTGGTTCGACCTGCGCCTGCTCGGCGTCACGATGCGCGGCGATCGCGTGTCGTACGTCTTCGGCCAGATACGTCCGTGGATGACTGCGGGGTTCACGGTGATGATCGTCACCGGCAGCCTGCTGTTCGCGTCGCGCGCCGCCGACGCGTACGCCAGCACGTACTTCCGCATCAAGATTGGCCTCCTCGTCCTCGGCGCGATCAACATCGTCGTCTTCCACGCGACCGTCGATCGGCAGCGCGAGCAGTGGGACGGCGTGGCGACGCCGCCGTTTCGCGCGCGCATGGCCGGCCTGCTGTCGCTCGTCCTGTGGTTTTCGATCATCGCGGCCGGCCGCATCATGGCCTACAACCTGTGAGCCCGACAGCAACGCGCGCCGGCGCCGCCGGCGCGATTTCGTTCCATGAAATCGTTTTACGAACCCGCCCGGAAGGCGTACACTGCCGCCCCATGAAACACGCCCTGCGCGCGACGCTGCTCGGCAGCATGCTCCTCGCCGTCTCATCGCTGGCCTTCGCGCATCATGGCAGCGCCATCTCCTACGACACGACGCATCTGTGGAGCACGTGGGCGACCGTGACGGCGTTCAGCTATCAGAACCCGCATCCCACCATGACCTTCGATCGGACGACGAAGGACGGGACGGTCGAGCACTGGGTCTCCGAGCTGCTGACCAATCCCTCGGTGCTCGCGCGCGCGGGCTGGACGCGCGGCCGCAGCGTGGACGCGCTGAAGAGCGGGACGCGCGTCAAGCTGTTCGTCGGCACCTCACGCGCCGGCGGCCACAGCGGGATCGTGATGAAGATCGAGAACGACAAGGGCGAGAACATCGTCGGCGACCGCGGCGACGTGAAGGCGGTCGATCTCGACGGCGTGCCCGACGGCCTGCAGCCGCAGGGCGAGAAGAAGCTGCCCGGCCAGTCCGCGTCGGCGCAGTAACGACAGGCGAGGAAGAGCGATGGCGAATGTGACGAAGACGCTCGCGTTGATGTGCATTACGGCGGCGGCGCTGGTGCAGACCGCCGTCGCGCAGGCACCGCCTCCGCGCGGGAATGCGCAGGACGCCTTCACCTCCTCCGACACCGACAAGCGCGCCTACAACAAGCGCGACTTCAACGGCCTGTGGGCGCGCAACCCGCAGGCCTACGGGCTGCCCCGCTGCCCCGAATGCGCGGACCCCGGTCCGTGGCCGCCGGCGTCGTACGGATTTCTCGGCGCGCCGCCGGCGCGCACCGCCGAGGGCGAGCGCCGTTTCCAGATGAACAAGCCCGGTCGCGGCTTCGAGTTGGGAAGCGAAGAAGCGAACCGCCGGACCGATCTCGATGTCGGCATGCGTCGCGCGGTGCTGCCCGCGTTCGGCAACGACCCGGAGGCGCGCTGCGAGCCGCTCGGACTGGCGCGCCTCATCACGTTCTCCGGCGGCGGCGCCACGATGGAGATGGTGCATTCCCAGGCGAACGACCGCATCGTGCAGCGGTTCGAGTGGACGTGGGACAACCGCGAAATCTGGCTCGACGGGCGGAAGCTGCCGAACGTGGACGACTACCTGCCGCGGTACAACGGCTATTCGACGGCGCGCTGGGAAGGCGACACGCTCGTGGTCACGTCGACCGGCTTCGACGATCGGCAGTGGCTCGACCAGTACGGCTATCCGGTCAGCGAGAAGGCGGTGCTCGAGGAGCGATGGGATCGACCCAGCCCCAATCGGCTCCGCGTCCAGTTGACGCTCACCGACCCGGCGACCTACGCGGCGCCGTGGAAGAGCAGCCTGAAGGTGTGGACGCTCATTCCGAAGGACAAGATGGCGATCGGCGGCTGGTCGGGCATCCTCGAGGATCGCTGCGTCCCGAGCGACGAGCAGAAGTTCAACGAATTCCGCGATCACGCGGCGGGGAAACGATGACGACACGAGCGATTGCGTCCGTGCTGATCGTCCTGGCAGCGGCGTCGACCGCCGCCGCGCAGGGCACGTGGAAAAACGTCGCGCCGTTTCCCGAGCCGCGGGAAGAGCTGCTTGGCGCGGCCGCCGGCGGAAAGCTGTACGTCTTCGCCGGGCTCATCCCGCTCTGGCATCCGGCGGGGCTCGTCTACGAGTACGACCCCGCGGCCGACAAGTGGGCGAAGAAGAAGCCGATGACGCTGCCGGCGCATCACACGGCGATCGCGAGCTACAACGGCCGCATCTATGTGTTCGGCGGCTTCGTCTACCCGCAGACCGGCGGCGCGGCCTGGGTCCCGATTGACAACGCGTGGGAGTACAACCCGGCGCAGGATGCGTGGAAGGCGCTGGCGCCGATGCCGATCAAGCGCGGCGCGGCCGTCGCGGCCGCTGTCGGCGACCGGATCTACGTCATCGGCGGCGCGACGACGCAGCCCTGGGCGAAGGAGAATTTTCTCAGCTTCGCGACACCGCAGCGCGGTCTCGGCACGGTCCAGGCGTACGACCCGGCGACCAACACGTGGAAGGAGCTGACGCCGATGCCGACACCGCGCAACCACGCGGCCATCGGCGCGGTCAACGGCAAGATCTACGTGATTGGCGGTCGCGTCGGCGCCGCCTTCATCTCCCTCGCCTCCGACACCGCCATCGTCGAGATCTACGATCCGGCGACCGACACCTGGGGCACGCCCGGCGCGCGCATGCCGACCACGCGCAGCGCGCTCGCCTACGGCGTCTACAACAACCGCATCTATATCGCGGGCGGCGAGTTCCAGGATCCGCAGCAGCAGACCGTCTTCCGCACCTTCGAAGAGTACGACCCGGCCAGCAATACGTGGTCGATGCTGCCGCCGATGGCGATTGCGCGCCACGGCGTCGCCGCCGCCGTGATCGCCAACCGCTTCTATGCGGTCAGCGGCGACGTGCAGTCGTCGGGCACCGGCGTCGACGTTTCGACGCCGATCGTGTCGGTCTTCGAGTTCTCGCGCTAGGCGTTCGGGCCGCGGACGGATGCGCCGCAATCCGAAATTGCTGTTTTTGCCAGTTGAAAACGTTTTCTTGACAGGCCGACGCCGCGGCGGTATATCTCTCCAGCACTCGACCCGGTCGCAGCCATCTTCGAAGGAAGGCGCAGGTTCATGCAGCGTGTGCTCGTCGTTCTCCTCGCCGCCGTCGCCGGGTTGCTCGGGCGTCCTCTCGTCTCGTCCGCGCATCACTCGTTCGCGGCCACCTACCTCGAAACGCAGTCGGCGACGATCGAAGGCGAAATCGTCCAGTTCGTGTTCCGCAACCCGCACTCCTTCGTCCACGTGGGCGTCAAGGAGAAGGACGGCACCGTGACCACCTACAACGTGGAGTGGGGCGGCACCGGCCAGTTGAATGGCACCGGCGTGACGCGCGAGACGCTCAAGGCCGGCGACGTCGTGATCATCACCGGGGCTCCGGGACGGAACCCCGCCGACCACCGCATCCGGATGGTCACCCTGAAGCGGCCGAGAGACGGCTTCACCTGGGGCCAGCAGCCCGGCCAGACCTTCGACTAGCAGCCCGTCATCATCTAACCCGGAGGTTGTCGATGAAATCGATTCGTCTGGTGCGATCGCTGGCGCTGACGATCCTCGCGATCGTGATCGCCTCTGCATCGGCGTGGGCGCAGGCGACCGCCACCGTCAGCGGCACCGTGCGCGATCAGAGCGGCGCCGTCCTGCCGGGCGTCACGATCACCGTGACCCAGCAGGAAACAGGCGCCACGCGAACCACCGTGTCGAACGAAACGGGCTCGTACGTCCTGCCGAACCTCCCGCTGGGTCCGTACCGGCTCGAGGCGGTCCTCCAGGGGTTCGCCACGTGGGCGCAGAGCGGCATCGTCCTGCAGGTGAACGCCAACCCGGTCGTCAACCCGGTGATGGGCGTCAGCGCCGTGGAGGAACAGGTGCAGGTCACGGGTGAGGCGCCGCTCGTGGATACGCGTTCGACCGGCGTCGGCACCGTCGTCGAGAGCGAGCGCATCGTGGAGCTGCCGCTCAACGCACGACAGGTGACGCAGCTCATTACGCTGTCGGGGCTGGCGGTGCAGACGATCAGCTCGCCGGCGTTCTCGATGAACACCGGCGTGCGCATTTCAGTCGCGGGCGGCAACGACTACGGGGTCTCGTATTCGCTCGACGGCGCGCCGCACCTGAACAACTTCGACGGCACCGGGATGCACCTGCCCTTCCCCGACGCGCTGCAGGAGTTCAAGCTCGCCACCGGCGCACAGGAAGCCGGCGGCACGATCCGCGCGGGCGCGTCGGTGAGCGCGGTCACCAAGTCGGGGACCAATGCGCTGCACGGCAGCGCCTTCGAGTTCGGCCGCGACAGCCGCTTCAACGCGCCCGACCCGCTGTCGCAGCGGAAGGATGGCCTCAAGCGGAATCAGTTCGGCGGCACCCTCGGCGGACCGATCCTGCGCGACAAGCTGTTCTTCTTCGCCGGGCTGCAAGCGACGACGACGCGACAGAACCCGCTCGATCAGCAGGCGTTCGTGCCGACGGCCGCGATGATGGCCGGCGACTTCACCACCTTCGCGTCGCCCGCGTGCAACGGCGGCCGCGCCCTGGCGCTCGGGGCGCCGTTTGTCGGCAATCGGATCGACCCGAGCCTGATCAGCCCCGCGGCGCTCAACGTCTCGCGCAAGCTGCCGCAGCCGATCGACGAGTGCGGCAAGGTGTTCTGGGGCGCGCCGGTGCACGAGAACGAGTCGCAGATCCCGATCCGCGTCGACCTCCTGGCGAGCCAGAAGCATTCCTTCGTCGTGCGCTACATGCTGACGACCGACGACCGCACGGTCCCCTACGACGCCGCCGGCAACAACGTGCTGGTGACGAACCTGCCGGGGTCCGACGACCGCGCGCACAACTTCACCTTCGGCCACACGTGGGTCCTCAATTCGTCGATGGTGAATTCGTTCCGCCTGCTCGGCAACGACGTCTACGCCAACAAACCGGGACCGAGCTTCTTCGGCGCGCCGGACGTCGGGATCAACGCCTACACCTACGTCCCCGGCTACATCCGGCTGATCGTGAACAACGGGTTCAACATCGGCAACGGCTCGTTCAACTCGAACACCTATACGAAGGTGCAGAACGCCGGCGCCAGCGACGATTTCACCGTGGTGAGAGGCGCTCACCAGTTCGGCTTCGGCGGCCACTATCTCTGGACCAAATCCGATTCGGTGGCCAATGCGTGGTCGGTCGGCAGCTACACGTTCACCGGGCAGTTCACGGGCAACGCGACGGCTGATTTCATCACCGGGCGCGTCGCCCAGCACCGGCAGGCAAACCCGAACCCGGTGCGCGTGACGCAGCCCATCTCCGCCGCCTACGTTCAGGACACGTGGAAGCTCAATCGCGTGACGTTGAATTACGGCGTCGTCTGGAATCCGTTCCTGCCGATGAATTTCTACGACGCCGACGTCTACAACTTCGACATCGATGCGTTCAACAAGGGCACGCGCAGCCAGGTGATGAAGAATGCGCCGCCGGGATTCAGCTACCCCGGCGACCCCGGCTTCGAAGGCAACTCGGGCGTGAAGTCGCACTACCGGGAATTCGATCCGCGCGTCGGCTTTGCGTGGGACGTCACCGGCGATGGCCGGACGGCGGTGCGCGCCGGCGCGGGTCTCGGCCACGACTACGTGCACCAGTACGTCCACCTGAACACCTCGTCGGTGGCGCCGTTCCGTTTGACCGTGAACCTGCCTCCCGGCGTGAGTCTCGACAATCCGTGGGCGAGCTATCCGGGCGGCAATGCGTTCCCCTACGTCTTCAACCCGGCAAACCCGGCGTTCCCGGTCTACAGCTCGTTCCTGCCGCTGCCGGCGGATCTCAAGCCGACGGAGCAGTACTCGTGGGACGCGGGGCTCCAGCGCCAGCTCACGCGCCGGTGGTTCGCGTCGGCGACCTACCTGGGAACGAAGATCCTTCACCAGCTGAACGCCGAAGAAATGAATCCGGCGCTCAATCTCGGGTTCGCGCCGTGCCGGCTCTTCGACGCGACGATTGGCGCCGACCGTGACTACCCGGTGTGCACGACGGCGGCAAACCGCGACCAGCGGCGGCTGCTCAACGTGCAGAACCGCGGCGTCGCGCTCGGCTACGTCACCCAGTACTCCGACGTCGGCTACCAGAACTACAACGGCCTGCTCCTCAACACGCGCTTCGACGTCGGCACGAACGTCAACCTGAACGCGAACTACACGCTCTCGAAGTGCGTGGCGCTCTCGCCGATTGGCGCGGTGCTGAACGTGGGCGCGAACCACCTGCACCAGCCGTATCAGAACAACGGGCCGACCGAGGAGAGCCTCGACGAGGGGCCCTGCCTTGCGGACCGGCGGCACCTGTTCAACGCGACGGCGGTGCTGCGGTCCCCCGACTTCGGCGGCGTGCTCGGCCTCATCGCGTCGCACTGGACGGCGTCGAGCGTGCTGCAGATTCGCAGCGGCGCGCCGGTCAACGTGCTCGCGGGCGGCGACCCGGCGCTCAACGGGTTCACCGACAACGCGCCGACGCAGCGGCCGAACGTGGTCGCGGGCGTCAATCCCTATGCGGATCGCGACAGCCTGACCTCGTATTTCAACATCGCGGCGTTCAGCCAGCCGGCGCCGGGAACGTATGGCGACGCGCCGTTCAACATGCTGCGCGGCCCCGGCTTCTGGCAGTGGGATCAGTCGTTCGTGCGCGGATTCAACATCAGCGGCGGCAACCGGATCGAGCTGCGCGCCGAGGCCATCAACCTCACCAACCGCTCGAACTGGGCCAATCCGATCGCCACGCTGAACAACCCGGCGACCTTCGGCCGCATCACCGCGCTTGCCGTCGGCGCGACGCCGCGCATCTGGCAGTTCGCCGTGAAATACGTGTTCTGACGGAGGCCGGCCAAAGCCGGCCCTACGCCTCTGTCCTGGTAGGGGCAACGTGCCTGTTCGGAGGGGCCGCCTTCAGGCGGCCCTTCGTCTTCGCAGGCGCTGCCTGCAGGCGGCCCTTCGGTATCATTGCCCTTCGTGGCGAAGATCAACGATGTCGCGCGACGCGCGGGCGTATCCACCGCCACGGTCTCACGCGTCCTGTCGAACGCCGCCTTCGTCTCCCCGGCGACACGCCGCCGCGTCATGGCCGCCGTCGAGCATCTCGGTTACGCCCCCAACGCCACGGCCAAGAACCTGCGCATGCTCCGCACGCGCCGGCTCATCGTCACCGTGCCCGACATCTCGCGCCCGATGTTCTCGCTCATCCTGCAGGGCATCGAGGAGAGCGCGCACCGCGAGGGCTACGCGGTGCTGCTCGGCGACACGCAGTACGACCAGGGACGCGAGGAGCGCTACGCCGAGATGCTGCAGGCGAAGGAAGCCGACGGGCTGATCTTCCTCGGTCGCAAGCTGTCGAACGGCCTCGAAGCGCTCGTGCGCTCGACGACCGAGCGCCGCGCGCCGGTCGTCAACGCGCTCGGCTTCATCCCGCAGCTCGGGATTCCCAGCGTGCAGATCGACAACCACGCCGCCGCCGTCGAGGCGATGGATCACCTGTACCGGCTCGGCCACCGCCACATCGGCATCGTCACCGGACCGGCGCTCAGCTTCGTCAGCGATCAGCGGCTGCTCGGCGCGCGCGAGCGGGCGAAGAAGGAGCGGGCGGATCGCCACATGGTGGTGATGAACGGCGATTTCTCGATCGATTCCGGGGTCGTCGCCGGCGAGCGCCTGCTGGGCCGCACGCGCCCGCCGACCGCGATCTTCTGCCTCAACGACGAGATGGCGATGGGCGTCATCCACACCGCGCGGCGCCGGAAGATCCGGATCCCGGACGACCTGTCCGTCGTGGGCGTCGACGACATCCGCTACGCCCGTTACACGGATCCGCCGCTGACGACGGTGGCGCAGCCAATGCGGCAGATGGGCGAGAATGCCGTGCGCGTGCTGCTCGATCTGCTGAACAACCGCGACCCGTCTCCGCCGGACCAGGTGGTGCTGCCGCACACGCTCGTCGTGCGCGCGAGCACGGCGCCGCCGGGCCGCTGGTGAGGGCGTTTTCCACAGATGTAAACCTTTACTTGCGGTAAGATGTGCGCTTCGCATCGCGACCAGGAGGCCACGTGACCGTTGCTCGAACGCGTGCTGCCGTTGCCGCCGCAGCACTTGCCGCCCTTTCGATCGTGGCGCTGTCGGCGCAGGGGCGCGGAGCCGCGCCGCCGGCTGGGCCTCCCCCGACGCCGCGCGCGGGCGCCCTGATCGACCTCACCGGCTACTGGGTGTCGCTCGTCACCGAGGACTGGCGCTACCGTCAGTTCACCCCGCCGAAGGGCGACTACGTCTCCGTTCCGCTGAACCCCAACGGAAAGAAGATCGCGGATGCCTGGGACCCGGCGAAGGACGAAGCTGCCGGCGAGCAGTGCAAGGCCTACGGCGCGGCCGGCCTCCTGCACCTGCCGCAGCGCCTGCACATCACGTGGCAGGACGACACGACGCTCAAGATCGAAGCGGACAACGGCACGCAGACGCGGATGCTGGCGTTCGGCGCGCCCAAGCCCGCCGGCAGCGAATGGCAGGGGCTCTCGGTCGCGGCGTGGGACCAGCCGCGGGCCATCTTCGCGTCGCCGATCCCGAACCGCGGCGGCCCGCAGATTCGCGGCGGCGCGCTCAAGGTCGTCACCACGAACATGAAACCCGGATACCTGCGGAAGAACGGCGTCCCCTACAGCGCCAACGCCGTCCTCACCGAATACTTCGATCGATTCGACGTGCCCGGCGGCGAGTCGTTGATTCTCGTCACCGCGGAGCTCAACGATCCGGAGTACCTCCTGACCCCGTATTGGACCAGCATCCACTTCCGGAAGCAGGCCGATGCCACCGGCTGGCATCCCACGTCCTGCAGTGCGCCTTGAGGAACACCATCATGAAGAACGTCCGTGTGTTCGTGTGTGCGTGCGTCGCCGTCGCAGGCGCGACGCTGCTGGCACAGGGACCGCGCCCGCAGCAGCCCGCCGCCGAGGAGCCGCCGCCCGGTCCGGCCATCGACCTCTCCGGCTACTGGACGCCGACGATGAACGAGGACGGGATGGAGCGCGGGCCGGGATCGGAGCTCGTCGACTTCGGCGGCTTCGCCTTGAACGAGGCCGGGCGCCTCTGGGCGCTGTCGTACGACCCGTCGCGCGTGACGCTGCGCAACCACCAGTGCGACGCCTACGTCACGCCCTACCAGATGCGCGCCACCGGCAACTTCCGCGCGTGGGAAGAGCGCGACCCGCACAATCAGCGGCTCGTGGCGATTCACTGGTGGGCGCAGGTGACCGAAGGCCATCGCGTGATCTGGATGGACGGACGCCCGCATCCGCCGGCATGGGCACCGCACACCTTCCGCGGTTTTTCGACCGGTAAGTTCGTCGGCAACACGCTCGTCGTGCAGACGACGCATCTCAAGCAGGGGTGGCTGCGGCGCAACGGGACGCCCGAGAGCGACCAGGCGACCGTCACCGAGTTCCTCGTTCGCCACGGCGACCACCTGACGGACACGACCGTCGTCACCGATCCGGTGTTCCTCACCGAGCCGCAGCTGCGCAGCAACGACTATTACCGTGCGCCCGTCGATCACGGCACGTGGCTGTACGCCTGCGACGACAGCGAGCAGATCCTCGGCCGCTCGCCGGAGGTGGTGCCGTTCTACCCGTTCGGCACGCAGCCGTTCGCGCACGAGTACGCGGATCGCTACAAGCTGCCGCTCGCGGCCACCCTCATGGGGGCGCCGTCGATGTACCCGGGGTACGCCGACAGCCTGAAGAGCATGACCGAGGCGCAGCAGAAGGCGCTGCTGTCGCCGGCGCCCGGCCGGCCGAGCGAGACGAGCAAGGCCGTGGATCCCGAGCCGCGCGACGGCGAGATCCACGTGCTGCCGATCCGGGAGAACGTCTACATGCTCGTCGGCGACGGCGGCAACATCGTCGTGCAGACCGGCGATCAGGGCGCGTTTGTCGTCGATACGGGCACCGGCAGGCTCTCCGAGAAGGTGATTGCCGCCATCGGGAAGCTGAGCGAACGGCCCATCCAGTTCATCGCCAACACCAGCTTCCACCCGGAGCACACGGGCGGGAACGCGAAGCTGGGCACCGCCGGCATGGATCCCAGCCTGCCGGGATCGTTCTTCATCAATTCCGCGCCGCGCGGCGTCACCGGGCTCTTTGCCGACCCGCTCCGGCACGCGACGATGATCGCGCACAACAACGTGCTCACGCGCCTGCAGGACGCCAACGCACCGGCCGAAGCGCAGCCGGCCGACACCTATCTCGAGGAGCACCGCCGCAAGTTCCACAACGGCGACAGCATCGAGATGTTCTACGAGCCGAATGCATCGACCGACGGCGACAGCCTCGTCGTCTTCCGGCGCGCCGACGTCATCGTCGCCGGCGACGTCTTTACCACGACGCAGTATCCGTTCATCGACGTGAAGAACGGCGGTACCGTCAACGGCGAGATCAAGGCGCTGAACGACATCCTGAACCGGACCAACTTCGAGCACGAGGGCGAGGGGGGCACCTACGTCGTGCCCGGGCACGGGTTCCTCGCCGACGAGCACGAGGTGACCGAGTATCGCGACATGGTCGTCATCGTGCGCGACCGCGTGAAGGCGATGATCGACGCGGGCGCGACGCTTGCGCAGGTGAAGGCGGCGAGGCTGACGGCGGACTACGACACGCGCTACGGCGCGAATACGGGCGCGTGGACGACCGAGATGTTCGTCGAGGCGGTGTACAACAGTCTCAAGACCCCCGGCACCCCGAACCGCGCTGCCAGATAGCGAGGAGGAGATTATGAGATTGGCGATCAGATGGCTGACGGCGGCCGCGCTCGCCGGCGTGTGCCTGACCGTATGGGGCGCCGACATCGCCCGCAACCGCGTGGAGGCGCAGTCGGCCGGCAAGCCGACCGTCATCAAGCGGATCTACACGGGCACCGACGGGCTGTCGCACGTCGAAGACATCCCGCTGACCATGGACACGAAGCTCGAGAAGATCGCCAGCGTTGAAGTGCGTGTCGGAACGCCCGGGCGCTTCAGCGACTGGCACGTCGGCCCGCAGCGCCAGTACATCATCAACCTCTCGGGCAGCGGGCAGCTCGAGGTCGCCGAAGGCAAGGTGGACCTGCCGGCGGGCTCGATGGAGTTCATCGACGACCTCACCGGCAAGGGTCACACGACGCGAATCACCAGCAGCGAAAACCGGGTGTCGATCTGGCTCAAGTTCGAGGACCAGAAGCAGCGCGTCGGTCCGCTGGGCGCCGCCGCGACCTCGGCGAAGCGCTGAGCGGCCCGCCGCCGCAACGGTGGGGCTTGAATGGCCGGCAATTCAATTAGAATTGCCGTCGGAGGTGTGGCGTGATCACCAGGCTACAAATTCTTGCGCTCGCAGCCGGCCTCGTCGCCGCTGCCACTCCCCTGCGTGCCCATCACTCGT
>Ga0070705_100000130_pt1 | contig 43931 bp, 42 predicted proteins | sample KBSK5253metaG_FD_65455 | JGI IMG/M metagenome (GOLD analysis project Ga0070705, IMG submission 65455) | Corn, switchgrass and miscanthus rhizosphere microbial communities from Kellogg Biological Station, Michigan, USA - KBS K5-25-3 metaG | ecosystem: Host-associated > Plants > Roots >... | reverse complement strand
GGCGATTTCAGCCGCTGCAAGGCTCTGTAGAATCGATACGAGAGCCAGCGACCATTTTTGCGGTAGTTGATGTGGTCCCTCAACTCGCCGATGCGGCCGTGAAAGCCGCCAATTGAGCATCGAAAGCACGCCTGAAGGCCGGCCGCGCTTCGCCGCGGGCTACATAGGCGGAGAGGTTCGGATATTCGTGCAGTATGTCTGATCCGTTCAACTTGCGCAGCACGGTCACCATCAGAAGGTCACCGGCGCTGAACGCACCATCGAGCCAGTCGGCATCGCCCAGGCGGCTGGAAAGTTCGCCCAGCCGGCCACGAATGCGCTTCTTGACGACAGGCAGGCGCTGCTCGTACCAGGTCTCTTCGCGCTCCAGGAGTATGGCGATTTGCAGATCAACGATCGGCGGCTCCAGCGTGCTAAGCGCGGCAAACATCCATGTGATCGCGCGCGCACGGGCATTCGCATCGTCTGGCAGCAGGCCACCGTGGCGCTCCGCGATATGGAACACGATTGCCCCCGACTCGAACAGGGCGAGATCGCCTTCTTCATAGGTCGGAATCTGCCCGAAAGGATGAAGCGCACGATGCGCGGGTTCCTTCAACCCACTGAACGACTGAAGACGAACCTCGTAGGGTTGGCCCGTTTCTTCAAGCGCCCAGCGAACAGGCATGTCGCGCGCCAGCCCCCTGCCGCGATCGGGGGACCGTTCAAAGGCGGTGATGGTAGGGGTCATTGGAAGGCTCCTCGCGGTCGGCGGGATCGTTGTTACCGGGGGCCGTGCTGTCAAGGGGACCCGCTGCGTCATCGACACGGAGAATGACCTGCCGAGATCGGCCTTGACGATCGTTGCGCAACCTGTCCTGGAGGCAAGAACGTCAGGGGCTCTGGACCCGGCGCCACCGCACGTCCGGTGTCGGAGCCATGGTGCCAGACCCGGAGGGCCCGGAGGGGCTGACACCGATCTTCGGGTGCAGCATGTCGGCCAGGATCTCTGCGGTGTCGGCGAGGCGGGGGCCGGGGCGGTTGAAATAGGCGTTGCCGTCGGCGAAGTAGACACGCGCCTCGCGCACGGCGGCGAGGTCGGCCCAGCCGGGCTTGGCCTGAAGCAGCGGCAGCTCCTGCAGGCAGCGGGGGAGGTCGTAGCCGCAGGGGGCGACGACGATGGCGTCGGGATTGGCGGCGACGAGCTCCTCCCACTGCATCCAGTCGGAGTGCCTGCCGGCGGTGCCGAACAGGTTGTGGCCGCCGGCCGCCTCGATCAGTTCCGGCATCCAGTTGCCGCCGGCCATCAGCGGCTCCACCCACTCGATGAAGGCCACGCGCGGCCTCGGCCGGCCCGCCACGCGGGCGCCGACGGCGGCGAACCGCTCCTGCATGCGGCCGACGAGGGCGTCGCCGGCACCGGGCGCCTGCAGGGTCTGTGCAACCCTGCGGATGTCGGCGTAGGCGTCGGCGAGGCAGTCGGGCCTGAGCGAGACGATCTGCACGGGCCGGCCGGTCCAGGTGCAGGTGGCCGCCTCCACGTCGGCGAGGCTGACGGCGCAGACTTCGCAGTGGTCCTGGGTGAGGATCACGTCGGGGGTGAGGGCGGCCAGCGCCTCCGCATCGACGCGATAGACGGAGAGCCCCTCGCGCACGATGGCGCGCACCCTGGCATCGATCTCCGCGCTGGAGCCCTCCACCTTGAACTTGGGCGCCGTCAGCGCGGGGAGGGGCAGGACCTCGGCGGGAAAGTCGCATTCATGGCTCCGCCCGACCTGCAAGGCGCCGCACCCCAGGCCGTGCAGGATCTCCGTGGCGCTGGCGATCAGGCTGACGATGCGGGGGTGGGTGGCGGCGGGCATATTTTGTCTGGCTCTCCGAGAATCGAGTGGGCGAGCGCTGCCCGCTCGCCACCATCGTGCCGCCGTGCTCGCGGCCGTCAAGGACGAGCCCCTGCGGGATGGCGCGCTTCGCGCGCCATCCTTGACGACCGCTGCGCGCGGCGGCTTACGAGATAGGCGTCGGGGCGGAAGGATGCTCCGCAGGGGCCGAACAGAAGGATGGTATCAGAGGGTTTGGCCGATACGGGTGGCGCGAAACGAGGAAACTTAAGTATAGAAACCGGTAAATTCATTTGTATTCAGGTCACGGATTGTCTACGCTAAGAGCGATGGGATCTAACGCCACCCCCCACGAATGAGTCGAATTAGTCAGTCACTGGAGCCCGTTGTGCAGGCCGCAGACAACTCTGGTGGACTTACACCACGGTATGTATGGGATTGTGACCGCTTGCTTCCGGGCGAAGGAGAGGTAGAGGTCACCATCGGTGACTTGCTAATCAGGCTCGATCTCAGATTTCCACATGAGCGACGCTATGCGCTTGGTTTCTTATATGGGTTCCGCAACCCCCAGGCGGATATCGACCGTGCATTGTTTCAAAAATATGTGCGCCGTGGCGACTGTATTCTTGATGCGGGGGCGAACATTGGCGTCACGGCCGCCGAGGCGCTAGCCTGCGGGGCCGATCACGTTGTTTGTGTCGAACCCGAGCATGCTCTGGTTGGGCGATTAAAGTCGCTCAAATTGTGCTCGCGAGGTCGTATGAGTGTCTGGGACTGCGCCCTTGGTGCGGGCGGTGGCTCCGCTCAGCTATTGCTGTCACAGGGACACAATCAGGGTCACACGATTTCACCCAGGATGGTATCTTTGTTCCCGAACCTCTTTGATAAAACCGTGGAGAGAGTAGAGGTAACGACGGTTGACCTTATTTTGGCCGAGCGGTCGGCGACCCTTTGGAAGCTGGATGTCGAGGGTATGGAAGCTGACGTGATCAGAGGAGCTCGCCAGACGCTTGAACGCTCACCACCCCACACGATCTTCGCGGAACTCTACGACCCGTTTGTCGATGAGTTTTTAGAGTTGTTGCCGGGGTTCCAGGTCAGGCGAGCTGCGCTAACAAAGAAGGACTATGCGCTACACTTGTTTGATCAGATTGGCGGTCCTCTGACGGATGAATTTTGCTCGACCAGCCCGACCTACGTCTGCACAAGAGACGATTGACTCTCACGACAGGCGGTTCTGGCAGAGCGTTTCCAGCGCTCGTATCCGTGTTTCTTGTCGCTTGACTATGCTGAGGAGCAGGACGGTCACTCTTTCGTAAGCCACCCCATCTGGCACACGCCTAGCGCCGTGCTTGAGCATTTTTTCTCCAGTAATCCCGGCATCTGCTCGCCTCTCGACGATCTCGTAATCCTCTGGAGGATAGCCCCAGCTGACGAGGCGGGGTTCGATTTCGGCGACCTCCTCGGCGATCAAGCCATACCAGGACCATGCTGGATTGTCCGCCGGGCATTCTGATCTGTACCAAACAGGGCGGAGCTTCAGTACGTTGTTAGCATAGGTCGGTTCTACATCTTCGACGTCGGATTTGTAGCGTGCCGAAGAAGTGGATCGCAGGAGTTCGTTCGCTGGAGCGGAACCACTGTTCAGTACGGCGTTTGCTGCGCTCGCCGTGGTAACAACTCCGGGAAAATAGGGATTCCCGCTTGGCGCTATCTCAAATTGTGCGCTCTGGGAGCCGGCGTTGGCTGGTAGAATCCTGAACCGACCTGAGTTGTCCGCGCCCGAGCGTGCAAACTGGAGCGACCCAATATTGTTTACAACTAAGCTGTTGTCCTGAATGGCAAAGTCGTAGTTGACAGCGAAGCCATCGGTCATATTGCCGGACGACGAGGCTAGGACCTGGGAGCCACCGATTGCGGTGTTCGTACCGCTGGTCGTGCGTTCTGTTCGCAGCGGCGGATATGTGCCGCTCGACACGAACATCTGCCCCGCGGTGCGCACCACGCCGGTACCTTTTGGGGCGAGGCGGAGGTCGATGTTGGGGTCGGTGCCTTCGGCGGCGAGTTGCGGGCCGGTGCCGGTGGGGGCGTTGGTTACGCCGATCTGGTTCACGGCGCCGGCGGTCTTGTGGAACACCAGCTGCTCGTTGCCGGCGTCGTCGGTGAGGCCGGTGGCGTCGTCGAAGGCGATGTTGTGGCCGTTGGCGTCGAGGTCGCCTCCGAGTTGCGGCGCGGCGTCCTCCACCACCTCGTCGAGACTGCCGACGGCGAATGCGGTCCAGGCCGCGCCGCTCCAGATGTAGAGCGTGTCCTCGTCGGCCACCCAGGCGAGCCAGCCCTCGTTCGGGGTGTAGAAGGCCCAGGCGGCGTCCTGCCAGGCGGCGATCCTGCCGGCCTGGCCCGACCAGACGCCGGTGGGGCTCGCGGCCACGATGTAGCGGGCGCCCTCGGCAGGCGAGACGGGCGGGGCGGCGAGGTCCTTGTCGAGCACAGCCAGCTGGACGATGGCGTCGAGCGCGCGCAGCGCCTCGTTATGAGTGACGTGCTTCTGCGCCTGGGCGGCGGCGATGTAGGGGAGGCTCAGGTTGGGGGTGGTGTCCATGCCGTCGGGTCCCATGCCGGTGTTGCGTGGGCGCAATTGGAGCACGGCGGCGAGGGGGCGGGGATAAGTGGGCGCGATTTCGCCGGAAGGTCCGGGATAGCCTGTGGCATCGGCTTCCGGCGAGGACCGGTTGCGGCCGGCAAAAAAAAGAGCCGCTTGGGGAGAAGCGGCTCTTCAAGTTGACAGGGAGGCGTAAGGGAGTGGACGGGGCCACTCGCATCCAGATGTCTGGATGGCGTGAATATCGGTGCGAATGCCTAAGATTCGGTAAATGCCAGCCCACGTCGCAATCGGTGGCGGGGAGGATCAGCCGCCGCAGGCCCACTATGGCGCGCTGCGGGGGCCGGTGCGCAGGCTCGGCGCGCCGCGCATCCCGGTGAGCTATGCGCCGACGCTGGAGGACGAGGTGCGGGTGACGGCGGACCGGATCGCCGCGACGGCGCGCGAGATGATTGGTGCGGGGTCAGACCCGTTGGTGCGATCGGGGTCAGACCCCTCGCGCAAAGCGTAGAGTTTTCATCGAGGGGTTGGAGGCGAGGGGTCTGACCCCAGCGATAGAGGCGAGGGGTCTGACCCCTATCACGGAGGAAAGCGGAACAATGAAGAACGGATGGAGATCGCTCGCCGCGCCGGCGGCCGTGGTTGCGGCCGGCGCGATTGCCGCTCCGGCACAGGCGTAGAGCTACAAGGCCGAGTACCGCGTCTCGACCGTGGTCGGCAACCCGTTCCCCTGGTTCCTCTCGGCGCAGAAATGGGCCGACCTCGTCAAGGAGCGCACGGCCGGCCGCATCGCGATGAAGATCTATCCGGGCACCTCCCCTGGTCGGCGGCGATCAGACCAAGGAGTTCACCGCCATGCGCCAGGGCATCATCGACATGGCGGTCGGGTCGACCATCAACTGGTCGCCGCAGGTGCAGGAGCTCAACCTGATCTCCATGCCGTTCCTGATGCCGGACTACAAGGCCATCGATGCCCTCACCGGCGGCGAGGTCGGCAAGAAGCTGTTCGACATCATCGCCTCCAAGGACATCGTGCCGCTGGCCTGGGGCGAGAACGGCTTCCGCGAGCTCACCAACTCCAAGCGCGCCGTCCGCACCCCTGACGACCTTAAGGGGCTGAAGGTGCGCGTGGTCGGCTCGCCGTTCACGGCGCTCGGCGCCAACCCGACCCAGATGAGCTGGGCCGATGCCCAGCCTGCCCTCTCCACCGGCGCGGTGGACGGCCAGGAGAACCCGCTCACCATCTTCACCGTGGCCAAGCTGCACACCGTGGGCCAGAAGCACGTGACGCTGTGGCACTACGTGGCCGATCCGCCGATCTTCGCGGTGGCCAAGAGCGTCTGGGAGACCTTCACGCCGGACGACCAGAAGATCCTGCGCGCGGCGGCGCTGGAGGCCGGCAGGTACGGCCTGGAGATCGCCCGCAAGGGTGTGACGCCTGAGGATCAGTTGATGCTCAAGGACATCGGCGGCCTTGGGGTGGAGATTTGGCCTGGCGAGATGGGCATGCCGCGCCCGCCGTTCTGGCGCTCTTTACGCGACGCCATCTGGGGCTGATGGCGCCGGTGCTGATCCTGGGCGGCATGCGGGCCGGGTGGTTCACGCCCACGGAAGCCGCGGTGGTGGCGGTGGTCTACGGCCTGTTCGTCGGGTTCGTGGTCTACCGCTCGCTGACGCTGCGCGATCTCTACGAGATGCTGGTCGAATCGGCCGAGATCACCGGCATCATCTTGATCATCGTGGCGCTGGCCTCGATCTTCGGCTGGGCCGGCGCGACGCTGGGCGTGTTCGACAAGGCTGCGCAGATGGTGATGGCCTTCGGCAGCCACGAGTACGTGGTGCTCGCCCTCCTGATCGCGATCCTGATCGCGCCCCATCCTGCTCGCCGGTGGCGGCGTGCACCTGAGCCGGGCGAGCGAGGAGGTCGCCGCGTTCGCCGAGGCGCTCAACATGCCGGTCGCCCACACCATGACCGGCAAGGGGGCGATCGCCTGCACTTCGCCGCTCTCGGCCGGTCTGTTCGGCCGCTACGACCGCATCGCCAACGGATTGATCGCGGAGGCGGACCTGATCCTGGTGGCCGGCTGCAAGCTAGGCGAGATCGCCACCAAGCGCTACACGGTGCCGCCCGGGGGCAAGCGGATCATCCATATCGACATCGACGCCGGCGAGATCGGCCGCACCCTCGCCCGGGACCTGGGCCTGTGGGGCGACGTGCGCGAGACCGTCGGGGATATCGGCATGGCGCTGCGCGCGGAGTCGGCCGGTATCAAGGAGCTGCAGGCCGGCTACGCCGCCGCGGTGGCCTGGCGGATGGCCGAATGGCGCGCGGGCGTGGCGGAGTGGCTCAACGCGGACGAGACGCCGGTGTCGATGGCCCGGCTCCTCAACGAGCTGAACCGGCTCATGCCGGCCGACGGCATTCTGGTCGCCGACGGCGGCTTCGCCGCCCATTGGGGTGGGCTGCTCTACGACGCCAAGCGGCCGGGCCGCGGCTTCGTGCCCGACCGCGGCTTTGCCTCCATCGGCTACGGCCTGCCCGGTGCCATGGGGGCCGCGCTGGCGGCGCCAGGGCGGACGGTGGTGGGCCTGACCGGCGACGGCGGCTTCAACATGATGATCGGAGAGCTGGAGACGGCGCGGCGGCTGGCGCTCGACCTCACCGTCATCGTCGTCAACAACGCCGCCTCGGGCTACGTGAAGGCGCTGCAGCACCTGATGTACGGGGCGGGCTCCTACCACGCCTCGGACCTCGCCGAGACCAACTACGCCAGGGTGGCCAAGGCCATGGGCTGCCACGGCGTGCGGGTGGAAAGTCCGGCCCAGCTCGCGGGCGCGCTCGCGTCCGCCGTGGCAACCAAGGGGCCGAGCGTGGTCGATGTGGTCGTGACACGCGATCCGGCCAAGATGCTGCCCGCAGTGGATAACCGCACGGTGGAGGTCAAGACGGGCGACTGGGTGGCGTGAGCGCGACGGCGGCACGTCCACCTGAGCCCGGGCGCTCAGGCCAGAGCCGGGGCTGCCGAGGGGCGGCTCCTGTGGCGTTGGGCCGCCGGGCGCTACCAAAAGGCCGGTTGACAAATGGCCGCTTGACAGGCGTTCCTCGCCTCAATTGATGCGGATCCGGCGCGCCGGGCGCGCCGCTGCTTGGTCGAGTCTGCAGACCCTTACCCACAGTGCGAGAGTTTGATGGCCGACCAGTACGTGCTGGAGACCCAGGGGCTGACGAAGGATTTCCGGGGCTTCACGGCGGTCAAGGATGTCGGCCTGCGCGTCAGGCGCGGCACCATCCACGCCCTGATCGGCCCCAATGGCGCCGGCAAGACCACCTGCTTCAACCTGATCACCAAGTTCCTGCAGCCCTCGGCGGGGAAGATTTTCTACAACGGCCGCGATATCACCGCGGCGCTCCCGCACGCGGTGGCCCGGCTGGGGCTCGTCCGCTCCTTCCAGATTTCGGCCGTTTTTCCGCATCTCTCGGTCCTGGAGAACGTCCGGGTCGCGCTGCAGCGGGCGCTGGGCACCTCCTACCACTTCTGGCGCTCGGAGCGGTCGGTGGAGGTCCTCGACGGGCGCGCCCTCGAGTTGCTGGACGACGTGGGGCTCAGGGCCTACGCCGGCCTCCCGGCGGTGGAGTTGCCCTACGGCCGCAAGCGGGCACTGGAGATCGCCACCACCCTGGCCCTGGACCCCGAGATGCTCCTGCTTGACGAGCCGATGGCCGGCATGGGAGCGGAGGATATCCAGCGCACGTCCGCGCTCATCAAGCGCATCGCCAGGGACCGCACCGTGCTGATGGTCGAGCACAATCTGTCGGTGGTGGCCGACCTGTCGGACCGCATTACCGTGCTGGCGCGCGGGCACGTGCTGGCGGAAGGTGCGTACGCCGAGGTCAGCAGCAACCCGCAGGTCGTCGAGGCGTACATGGGTACCGGTGGGGGGACCGGGCATGGCTGATGCGCAGCTGGCGGTACACGACGTACACGCCTGGTACGGCGAGAGCCACATCCTGCACGGCATGACGTTCAACGTGAAGGCAGGCGAGGTCGTGACGCTGCTCGGCCGCAATGGCGCCGGCAAGACCACCACCATGCGTGCCGTCATGGGCATGCTCGCCGCACGCAAGGGCTCGATTGCGTACGAAGGCCGCGAGACCATCCATCTCAAATCCAACCAGATCGCGCGGCTCGGCATCGGCTACTGCCCGGAGGAGCGCGGCATCTTCGCGAGCCTCAACGTGCACGAGAACCTGGTCCTGCCGCCCGTGGTGAAGGAGGGCGGCCTCGGGCTCGACAGGCTCTATGAGCTGTTTCCGAACCTCAAGGAGCGCTCGTCCAGCCAGGGTACCAAGCTGTCCGGCGGCGAGCAGCAGATGCTGGCCATCGCCCGCATTCTGCGCACCGGTGCCAAGATGCTCCTGCTCGACGAGCCCACCGAAGGCCTGGCGCCCGTGATCGTGCAGCAGATCGGCGCCACCATCCGCGTGTTGCGCGAGCGCGGATTTACCATCCTGCTGGTCGAGCAGAACTTCCGCTTCGCCGCCACGGTGGCCGACCGCCACTATGTGGTCGAGCACGGGCGGGTCGTCGACATGATTCCCAACTCGGCGCTGCAGGAGAACCGGGAGAAGCTGCAAAGCTATCTGGGCGTGTAGTAGACCTATAATAACAAGTGACCGACTCGGCACAAAAATGGGAGGAGAGGCTATGAGATGGAGATTGAGGTCGTGGGCGGCCGCGATCGCCCTCTCGGCCGGCGCGGGCGCTGCCCTGGCCGACTACACCGACGGCGTCATCAGGATCGGCGTTCTCAACGACCAGTCGGGTCTCTATTCGGACATAACCGGGCAGGGCTCGGTGTGGGCGGCGCGCAAGGCCGTCGAGGACTACTGCAAGCTGCGCGCCACCATCCCCGCCGAGCAGGCGTTCCGGCCTCTCGCCGAGAGCGACTGCCCGCTGGTCAAGAAGTAGCGTTGCGACAGGAGAAGGAAAAACAATGCGTTGGAGCTTGAAGGCGTGGGCCGCTGCGGCCGCGCTCTGTGCGGGCGCGGGAGCGGCCGTTGCAGACTACACGGACGGCGTCATCAAGATCGGCGTGCTCAACGACCAGTCGGGCCTCTATTCCGACCTGTCGGGCCAGGGCTCGGTGTGGGCCGCGCGCAAGGCGGTCGAGGACTACTGCAAGGCCAATGCCTGCGCGACCAAGATCGAGGTCGTTTTCGCCGACCACCAGAACAAGCCCGACGTCGGCTCCAACGTCGTGCGCCAGTGGTACGACGTGGATAAGGTGGACGTGGTCGTTGACGTGCCCACCTCCTCGGTGGCGCTCGCCGTCAACACCATCACCAAGGACAAGAACAAGGTGTTCCTGGTGTCCGGCGCGGCCTCGGCCGACCTGACCGGCAAGGCCTGCACCCCCAACACCGTCCACTGGACCTACGACACCTGGTCGCTGGCCAACGGCACCGCCAATGCCATCGTCAAGACTGGCGGCGACACCTGGTTCTTCCTCACCGCCGACTACGCCTTTGGCCACGCGCTCGAGCGCGACACCACTGCGGTCGTCGAGAAGGCCGGCGGCAAGGTGTTGGGCAAGGTGCGCCATCCCTTCCCGGGGCAGGACTTCTCCTCCTTCCTGCTGCAGGCGCAGCAGTCCAAGGCCAAGATCATCGGCCTCGCCAACGCCGGCGGCGACACCATCAACTCCATCAAGCAGGCCGGCGAGTTCGGCATCGTGGAAGGCGGACAGAACCTCGCCGGGCTCCTCGTGTTCATCACCGACGTGCATGCGCTTGGCCTGAAGACGGCCCAGGGCCTGATCTTCACCGAGTCCTGGTACTGGGACCTCAACGACGCCAACCGCGCGTTCGCCAACGAGTTCGCGGCGGCCAACAAGGGCAACCGGCCCACCATGGTGCAGGCGGGCGTCTACTCGGCCGTGACCCACTACCTCAAGGCCGTGCACGCTCTCAAGTCCGACGCCGACGGCGCTGCCGTGGTCGCCAAGATGAAGGAGATGCCGACCGACGACAGGCTGTTCGGCAAGGGCAGCATCCGCCAGGACGGCCGCAAGATCCACCCCATGTACCTGTTCGAGGTGAAGAAGCCGGCCGAGAGCAAGGGGCCGTGGGACTATTACAAGCTGCGTGCCACCATCCCCGCCGAGGAGGCCTTCCGTCCGCTGGCCGACGGCGGCTGCCCGCTGGTGAAGTGAGGGAATAGCGAATAGGGAGTTGGGGAAGGGAAGCGGGCGCAACCAGCGCCCTGCTCCCTACTCCCCATTCCCTACTCCCCTCTTCTTTCGAGAGAGCAGCATGTTCGAGCTCATCGGGGTATCGCCGCAGGCACTGTTCGGCCAGCTGCTGCTGGGCCTCATCAACGGCGCCTTCTATGCGCTGCTGTCGCTCGGGCTGGCGGTGATCTTCGGGCTGATGAATGTCATCAACTTCACGCACGGCGCCCAGTACATGATGGGCGCGTTCGGCGCGTGGATGCTGCTCAACTATCTGGGCATCCCCTATTGGGGCGCGCTGGTGCTGGTGCCGATCCTGGTCGGCATCACGGGCGTGCTGATCGAGCGCGCCTTTATCTCGCGCCTCTACCATCTCGACCACCTTTACGGCCTGCTGCTCACCTTCGGCCTCGCCCTCATCATCGAGGGGCTGTTCCGCCGAGAGTACGGCATCTCGGGCCTGCCCTATGCCAACCCGCTGCCGGGCGGCACCAATCTCGGGTTCATGTTCCTGCCCTGGTACCGGGCCTGGGTGGTGGCTCTCTCGCTCACGGTGTGCCTTGCGACCTGGTTCCTGATCGAGAAGACCCAGCTCGGCTCCTATCTCCGAGCCGCCACCGAGCGGCCCGACCTGGTGCAGGCGTTCGGCATCAACGTGCCGCGCATGATCACCCTCACGTACGGTTTCGGCGTCGGCCTGGCGGCGCTGGCGGGCGTGCTGGCGGCGCCGATCTACTCCGTCAACCCGGTGATGGGCGCCAACCTCATCATCGTGGTCTTTGCCGTGGTGGTGATCGGCGGCATGGGCTCCATCATGGGCTCGATCGTGACTGGCTTCGGGGTCGGCGTGATCGAAGGCCTCACCAAGGTGTTCTACCCGGAGGCCTCCAACACGGTCATCTTCATCATCATGGCCGTCGTGCTGATGATCAGGCCCCAGGGCCTGTTTGGAACGCCGAGGTGAGCGCGCCGTGACAACCTCGTCCAAATCCTGGGACATGCCGATCTTCTGGGCGCTGATGGCGCTGGCGCTGATCGCGCCGGCGTTCGTCTACCCGGTGTTCCTGATGAAGGTGCTGTGCTTTGCGCTGTTCGCCTGCGCCTTCAACCTGTTGGTCGGGTACGTCGGGCTCCTCTCCTTCGGGCACGCCGCGTTCTTCGGCTTCGGCGCCTACGTGGCGGCGCACCTCGCCAAGGTCGGCACGGTGCAGCTGCCGCTGGGGCTGCCGGGCTTCGGCTGGATGTGGCTCACCATCCCGCTGCCGCCGCTCACGCCCGAGGCCGCCATTTTGATCGCCACCCTGGTGGCCGCGCTGCTCGGTCTCATCGTCGGCGCCATCGCCATCCGCCGGCAGGGCATCTACTTCGCCATGGTGACGCTGGCGCTGGCGCAGATGGTGTATTTCCTCTGCGTGCAGGCGCCGTTCACGGGCGGCGAGGACGGCATCCAGGCGGTGCCGCGCCGGCCGTTGCTGGGGCTGCTCGATCTCCACGACGACTTCGTCTTCTACTACGTGGTGCTGGCCATCTTCTGCATCGGCTTCCTCATCGTCTACCGCACCATCCATTCGCCGTTCGGCCAGGTTCTCAAGGCCATCCGCGAGAACGAGCCGCGGGCCATCTCGCTGGGCTACGCCGTGGACCGCTTCAAGCTGATCGCCTTCGTGCTGTCGGCCTCGCTCGCGGGCCTCGCGGGCGCCACCAAGTCCATGGTGTTCCAGCTTGCCTCGCTCACCGACGTGCAGTGGCAGATGTCGGGCGAGGTGGTGCTGATGACGCTGGTCGGCGGGCTCGGCACCGTGTTCGGACCCATCGTCGGCGCCGGGGTCATCATCGCCATGCAGAACTACCTGGCCGGCTTCGGCGAGTACGTGCTGGTGATCCAGGGTGGCATCTTCGTCGTCACCGTCCTGCTGTTCCGGCGCGGCATCGTCGGCGAGCTCCAGGCCCTGCTCGGCCGCATGGTCGGCGGCCGATCCGCCAAATAGGTGTCAGCCCCTCTGGGTCTGACACCGCAGACGGACCTGTGTCGGGCGATGTGCGGCCGATCGCTCGGCTCGCGGCAATGGCGATGCCGCTCAGGGGGCGCCGCGCGGATCCCCTCTCCCCGCTTGAGGGGAGAGGGTCAGGGTGAGGGGCAGCCACACGGGAAAGCCTCTCCACGCGCGAAGCCTTCGGTCCTGCGCATGCCTCGGGACCGCCGTCGACGGGTCAGAGCCCTGGGCTGCCCCTCACCCCGCCCTCTCCCCGTCGCCCTCGGGACGATTGCGGCGAGGCTTGCCTTTGTGGATAGCCGAGGGCGGCGGGGAGAGGGAGTCGTGCGCGGCTCGCCTCTCTGCCACCTGCCTCACGCGGGCACATGCGGTTTCGTCATCGAGCGTCGGTGCAGCCTGTGATCGGCCGCACATCGCCCCGATACCCAAGCTGCGCGGAGATATCCGACGCAGCCCGTCATCGGCGGTTGATTGACCCGTACCGTCGGTCGGCGGACCAAGCACTCGTATTCGAGGGCACGCCCCAGTTCCATCCACCCCGCAGGGTGGCCTCGGGGCTGCCCCCTACTTCGGCGTCAGCGTCCACGTTCCCAGGCTCGCCGCGTCGACCGCCTGGCGCTGCGTCGGAATCTCGATGTACTCGCCCTTGGACCAGCGCGTCGCGAACGACCGGTAGAACGGCGAGAGCGGGTTGCCGGACTGGCCGGTGGTCTGGATGTAGAGGGAGTGGTCGAGATCGGCGAGGTCGTAGATGGCGCGGAAGCTTGCTGCGTGCCGGTTGGCGAACGGTTGGTCGGTGCCGAAGTCGGACTGGCCGCGGTTGAGCGTGTAGTTGCCGCCGCCGCTCGGTACCTCGACGTTGAAGAACGGCGCGAGCCCGCCCACCAGCCCGAACGGGCGGTGCTCGCTGAATGCCGTGTGCGCCTGGCCCCACCGCCACTTGGAGCGGTCGCCGCCGTAGCGGAGCTGCAGGTCGTGCAGCGCCCGGTTGAGCGCCCCGGCGAGCACCGCGCCGCAGCTCTCGCGCTCGGGCGTGGTGCGGTCGTCGCACCAGTCGCGCGAGGTAGCGCGGCCCTCCAGCAGCCGGATCAGCGCCACGGCGCGGGAGCCGAGATAGCGGTCGAAGGCCTCGCCCAGGTCGTCGCGGTAGATGGCGCGCACGGCTTCCCGCATCCAGGCGGTGAAGATCAGCGGCTCGGGGCGGTCGGCACGCATGGTGCCGTCCCATACGGTAATCTGGTCGAGCACGGCGTGCTCGACGGAGCCCGCCGCCTGCGCCGCGGCGATCATCAGGGGCTGCAGCTTGAGGACGGCCAGCGACAGCACGTCGGTCTGGGCGGCGCGCATGCTGGCCATGTCATGCTTGTCGGCGTCGAAGATGAGCTGCTTGATGCGCTGTTGCCGGAAGGCGGGCTCCCAGTCGTAGGTGAGGAGGTGCGGGTACTCGGGATCGACCATGCGCGCGTTGGCTGTGCCGATGGCGCCCACGTTGGGGTTGTCCTCCCGCGGCAGGCTGTCGAACTTGAGGTAGCCCTTCCAGTCGTAGGTGGCGTCCCAGCCCGGCACCGGCGCCCGGCCGGCCACCTTGTTGGCGGGGTCGCGCACAGGCACGCGGCCTGGCGCGATCATGCCGATCCGCCCCGACGTGTCGGCCACCACCATGCTCTGCATCGGCACCAAGAACAGCCGCATGCGCTCCATGTAGTCGGTCACGCTCTTCATGGAGGGGTCGAACAGGCCGGCGGCCAGCGTGGTGTCGTCGTCGCTGAGCGCGGTCCATCTGAGCGCCGCCACGTGATTGGCGGCGAGCAGGCCTTCGAGGTTGCGGTAGAAGCCCGGCAGCACAGGACCGTGCCGCGTGCGCCGGCGCTCCACCTTGCGCACCCCGGCGTCCTTCACGGCGATGGTCATTTCCTCGACCGAGAACGGCAGCCAGCCTTCGGGGGTGAGATATTCCCGCGGGTTCTCGGGGTTCACCTTCTCGATGAAGATGTCCTCCACGTCGGTGCCCGTATTGGTGAAGCCCCAGGCGACGTTGTCGCCCCGGCCCAGCACGATCAGCGGCACGCCGGACAGGCTGGCGCCGGCGGCGTTGGCGGTGCCGCCGCCCGGCAGTTGAAGGGCGAGGTGCGCCAGGTACCAGATCGCCGGCGCCTCCAGCCGCAGGTGCGGGTCGTTGGCGAGCAGCGGCTTGCCGGAGTGCGTGCGTGCCCCGGAGACCACCCAGTTGTTCGAGGCCCCCGTGCCGATCAGCGCCTCGAGCACGTCCGAGGCGTCGGCCCGGCGCACGGCCGCGCCGGTGCGTTTGAGGGGATAGAGGTCGGCGATCTCGGGCAGCGGCGGCGGCGCGTCGGCCGCATCGAGCGGCATCAGGTCCTCGATCTCGGCCGAGGTGAGGCCCTGGGCCGCCAGGGTAAGGCGCAGGATCTCCTGGTTGATGTTCATGGACAGCGACAGCGCCATCAGCTTGATGATGACGATGCTGTCGGCCGGCCGCCACGGCTGCGGCTGGTGCCTGAGCAGCAGGAACTCGGGGGGCAGGCGCGGCTCCAGCGACCCCACCGGACGCGTGAGGAAGGCGTTGACCCCGCGGGCGTAGGCCTCCAGCGCCTTGGCCGCATCGGCCGGGAGCGTGGACAGCGAGCGCTCGGCGTGGCCGTAGAGGTCCAGCGTGCGCAGGAACACGTCGGCGCTGAACGTGCGCTCGCCGAAGATCTCCGACAGCCGGCCCTGGCCGGTGCGGCGCTGCATCTCCATCTGCCACAGCCGGTCCTGGGCGTGCACGAAGCCGAGCGCCATATAGAGGTCGTTGCTGGTCTTGGCGAAGATGTGCGGCACGCCCTCGCGGTCGCGCACCACCTCCACCGGCTCGGAGAGCCCGGGCATGGCGAGCGTCCCCCTGGGTGAGGGCACGGTGTTGCGCAGCGCCGCGTAGCCGATGCCGGCGGCGATGACGGCAAGGCCGACAAGCCCCGCCAGGCCGATGCCGGCCCACTTGAGGATGCGCTTCATGGCTCGCAGGCCCTGGCCCAGATTCGCAGCCGCCAGATTCGCAGCCGAATGTCAGAATCGGTAGCCGCCCGCGCCGACAAAAGCGAGTCCTACTTGCCGGCCTTGGCCGCTCCAACCTCCTCCTCGAGCTTGGCGAGCTGCTCGCGCAGCGCCCTCTGCTGCTGGCCGCGCGTCGCCATGCGTCGCTGGATCGTGCCGATCTCCAGGCTCAGCGACTGGCGCGCCTCCGCCGAGGTGTCCGACCCGCGCTTGTTCATGGTGTCGAAGATGAGCTGCTGGTCCTGCCGGATGCCCTCGTCCAGCTGGCGCAGCCGCTCCTTGATCTGCGACACCTCCACGAGCTTCACGGTCAGCTGCGGGTCGGCCTTGCGCTTGAGCTCCTCCTCCAGCTGCCTGATCCGCTCCTGCATGGCCTCGGTCTCGGCCTTGGGGGCCGGCGGCGGGGTCTTGGGCAGCATGCCGGGGGCGGCGGCGAGCTGGAAGTAGAACTCGCCCGTGAGCGCCGAGTGGTCCCACGGCACCTGGCGATTGCGGGTGGCGGCCAGCACCTCCTTGCGCACATCCACCATGACGGCGGTGAGACCCTTGCCGGGCGCCTTGACGGCCTTCGCCAGCGCCGCGGTGAAGGGCGAGTTGCGCCCGTCTCCGTCCTGGGCCACCTCGCCCGGCTTGGTGGCGTAGGCGATGAACGTGCCGACGCCCGCCTGCACCTCGGCAAGCCCCCGGCCCACGCCGACCGAGCGCGTGCCCATGGCGCGGGCGAGATTGCGGGCCAGCGGGTTGTCGCGACAGGCGTCGAGGAACACGATGTTGGTCCTGCCCTCGCGGCCGATCTCCATCTGCCGCATGACGAAGTCGAGCGCCACCGTCTCGAACTCCAGGTCGCGCTCGCCCTGCAGCTGGGCGTCGGTGGGGACGAGATAGTTGCGCAGGCCCACCTGCAGGCCGTGACCGGCGTAGAAGAGGATGCCCACATCGGCGTCGGCCAGCGCGCGGGAGAACTGCCGGAGCTTGGCATCGAAGCCGGGCTTGTCGAGATCGCGGCCCAGGATCACCTCGATGCCGAGCCCCTTGAGCGCGGCGGCCATGTCGGTGGCGTCGTTGCCCGGATTGGGGAGCCGGCCGGCGTAGGTATAGGCGGCATTGCCGATGACCAGCGCCACCCGCTTCTGGGCCGCGGCGGGCTGAGCCATCGCCACGGCGGCGAGCAGGCCGGCGAGCCATAACGAGATGACGGAAAGGCAAACGCCGGCCGGCCGCCGGCACGTCGGACGCGATAAGGTCCGACGCGAGATCGTTAGGCGCGACATGGGCAACCCCCTCGTTAGAGCCCCCTGGTGGCGCGCATCAGGCGCGGCGATTTCGGCCGTTCCAAGACGGTGTGCGGGCAGCGGGGGGCGAGCGCAAAGCCGCCCAAGTGCGACGCTAAAGCCACCCTGTCGGGGCGCGGCGGGCGCTACAAATCGGGGCAGCTTGTGGAGGGAGGGACGAGATGCGGGTCTTCGCAGCGGCCGGTGCGCTTGCCGTGGCCGTCGTGCTCGCCGGTTGCAGCAGCAGCGGCACCCAGGCTCCGGCCGCGGCGGCCAAGGCCGAGGCGGCCACCATCAACTACGCCTCGGGGCTACGGGTGGCCGACACCAAGGTCGGCACCGGGCCGTTCCCCAAGCAGGGGCAGATCTGCGTGATGCACTATACCGGCTGGCTCTACCAGAACGGCCAGAGGGGCGCCAAGTTCGACAGCTCCGTGGACCGCGGCAAGCCGTTCGAGTTCCCGCTGGGCGCAGGCGCCGTCATCAAGGGTTGGGACGAGGGCGTGGCCGGCATGAAGGTGGGCGGCAAGCGCACCCTCATCATCCCCCCCGACCTTGGCTACGGCGGCAACCCCCGCACCGGCATCCCGGCGTACTCGACGCTGATCTTCGAGGTCGAGCTTCTGGCGGTGAAGGGATAGGCAACTAGCAGACCTCCGAGGCCTTCTGAGCCTGACCACCATTTATGCCGTCTTGTCGCTGCGCGACACCTTGACGACCTACGGATTGGCCGTAGTATGTCCATCAAGTTCGAATGGGACCGCGTGAAGGCGGAAGCCAATAGGCGGAAACACGATGTCACGTTCGAGCAGGCTTGCGATGTCTTTAGGGATGCTCTGGCTCTCGACGAGCTGGATGACAGGGAAGACTACGGCGAAGCTCGGTTTAACCGCACCGGCATGGTCGAAGGTCGGCTTATTGTTGTGACCTATACAGGACGAACCGACGTAGATAGTGGCGATGAGGTCATCCGCATCATCTCAGCGCGTCCGGCGGAGCGGCAGGAAAGAAAGCGGTACCATGAAGTCTAAGCATCAAAAGGGCGCCGCGCTGCAGAAACAGAACGCCGCCAGCCGGAAGGTCGCCAGCACGCGTTCGACGACGAAATACGATTGGCGCGCCTTCGATGCGCTGACGGATGAGGAGATTATGAGGCGCGCCCTCAGCGATCCCGACGCACAGCCTCTCAGCGACGCCCAGCTGCAACGGATGAAGCGCCCGAACCCCAAGGTCGTGCGGCAGGCGCTGGGGCTGTCGCAAGAGGAATTTGCGGAGCGGTTCAGGATTCCCGTCGGCACTCTGCGGGATTGGGAACAGGGCCGGGTGGAGCCGGACCAGGCCGCGCGCGCCTACCTCATGGTGATTGCGCGCATCCCCGATGCCGTGCTCAAGGCGCTGCGCGCGGCGGCGTGACCGTCTACCCGCCGTAGTGAACGGAGCGAGCGAGCCGGAGGCCAGCGGCGCTCCGATCCGGCCACGCTTATGCCGTCTCGCCGATGCGCAGGCCGATGTAGCGGTCCAGCGTGGCAGCGTCGCGCAGCAGCTCGGCCGAAGCGGCGCGGTGGACGATGGCGCCGCGCTCCATGATGACGGCGTCGCGGGTCAGCGACAGCGCCAGCTCCGCGTGCTGCTCGATCAGGATCACCGCCATGCCCTCTTCGGCCACCATGGTCTTGATGGCGGCGGCCAGCTCCTCGACGATGATGGGCGCCAGGCCCTCCATGGGCTCGTCGAGCAGGAGCAGGGCGGGGTTGGTCATCAGCGCCCGCGCCATGGCCAGCATCTGCTGCTCGCCGCCCGACAGCTGGTTGCCCATGTTGCCGCGGCGCTCCTTGAGGCGCGGGAACAGCTCGTAGACGGCGGCGAGCGCCCATTTGCCCGGCCGCTCGGCCACCGTGAGGTTCTCCTCCACCGACAGGGAGGGGAAGATCTCGCGCTCCTGCGCCACCCAGCCCAGCCCGAGCTTGGCGCGGCGGTGGGTGGCCATGCCGGTGATGTCGGCGCCGCGCCACTTGACGGCACCGCGCATGGTCTGGGTGCAGCCCATGATCGACAGGATGAGCGTGGTCTTACCGACGCCGTTGCGGCCGAGCAGCGCGAGGCTGCCGTGCTCCGGCACCTCGAGCGAGACGTTGTCGAGCACCACGGCATCGCCGTAGCCGGCGCGCAGGCCTTCGAGTGCGAGCAGGGCCTCAGCCATGGTGCGCCCCGCCGAGATAGACCTCGCGCACGCGCGGGTCGGCGCCGATCTCCCGAGGGGTGCCCTCCAGCAGGACGGCGCCCTGGACCATGACGATGATGCGGCTGGCGAAACGGAACACCAGGTTCATGTCGTGCTCGATGAACAGTACCGTGATGTCCCGCGGCAGCGCGGCGATGGCCGCGAACAGGTCGGCGCTCTCGTCGCGCGGCACTCCGGCGGCGGGCTCGTCGAGAAGGAGCACCTTCGGCTTGGTGGCGAGCGCCAGGGCGATCTCCAGCAGGCGCTGCTGCCCGTAGGCCAGCTCGCGAGTGAGGCGGGTCGCAGCCTCGCCGAGGGAGAGGGACTTGAGGATGGCGTAGGCCTCGTCCACCGCATCGGGGAAGGCGGTCAGCCCACGCCAGAAGTTGCGGGAGAGCCCGCGCCGCTCGCTGACGGCGAGGACCACAGCCTCCAGAGCGGTGAGCTGAGGGAACAGCGTGTTGATCTGGAACGTGCGCACCAGCCCGCGCTTCACCCGCCGGTGCGGCTTCAGCGTGGTGATGTCTTCGGCCCCCAGCTGGATGCGGCCCGAATCCGGCCGCAGCATGCCGGTGATCAGGTTGATGAGGGTGGTCTTGCCGGCGCCGTTCGGACCGATGAGGGCGTAGCGGGCGCCCTGCGGCAGGGCGATGCCGATGTCGCGGGCCACGACCAGCGAGCCGAAGCTCTTGTTGAGCCCCTGCATGGAGAGCGCCGGCGTGTCGATGCCGGATGCGGAAGAGGCCACAGGGGCGGCCGGCGGAGCGGCAACCGTAGTCACGGCCGCCTGCCTTTCCAGCGCGCCGCCAGCTGAGCGAGGCCGCCGAGCACGCCGTTCGGCAGCAGCATGACGACGACCACCAGCAGGAGGCCGATCCAGAAATACCACAGCTGCGGGTTGATGCCGGAGAACTGATCGCGCGCCACCATGAAGACGATGGCCCCGATCAGGCCGCCGTAGAGCCGGCCGGTGCCGCCCAGCACCAGCATCACGACTGTGTCGGCCGAGCGCTCGAAGCTCAGCACCTGGAGCGAGACCGTCTCGGTGGTCTGGGCCAGCAGCGCCCCGGCGATCCCGGCGATGCCTGCGGAGATGGTGTAGGCCTTGCGCAGGTGCGACTGGCTCGGCGCGCCAATGGCCGGCATGCGCGTCCAGTTCTCGCGAATACCGCGGAGCGAGAGGCCGAACGGGGAATGGATAATGCGCCGCACCGCCAGGAACACCAGGAACAGGACGATCAGGGAGTAGGTGTAGGCGGTGTAGCCCCACAGGTCGAACTGGAAGAGGCCGAGGACGGGCCACATCCGGACGCCCTGCAGCCCGTCGGTGCCGCCGGTGAGATCGTGCGCCTTGTTGGCCACCTCGTGCAGCAGGAGGCCGAAGCCGAGCGTGATCATGATGATGGCAAGGTGGCGGAAGCGCACGACCACCAGGCTCGACAGGTAGCCGGCGATGGCCGCGACCACCGCGCCGAAGGCCAGCCCCGTGAGCGGCTCGCCCCACACATGCTTGGAGAACAGTCCGGCGCCGTAGGCTCCCAGCCCGAAGAACGCCGCGTGTCCCAGGGTGACGATCCCGGCGTAGCCCAGCACCAGGTCGATGGAGAGGGCGAAGAGCGCGGTGATGGCGATCTGGTAAGCCAGCAGCAGGTTGCCGGGGAACAGGAACGGCAGCAGCGTGCAGAGCCAGAACAGCACCTCGGCCGGGTGCCAGCGCGTCTGCGACCTCAGAAAATCGTGCGGCGTCAAGGCCGCTGCCGGCGCTCCCATCACCGCCTCCCGAACAGGCCCGCCGGCCGCCACATCAGAATGACCAGCATCACCAGGTAGATGAAGAACGCGCCGACCTCGGGGAAGTAGTATTTGCCGAACATGTCGCTCATGCCGAGCAGCACGGCGGCGGCGAACGACCCGCCGATGGAGCCGAGGCCGCCGACCGAGACCACGATCAGCACGTAGACGAGATAGCCGAAGGCGAACCAGTAATCGAGACCCACGATCTCGATGGCCAGCGCGCCGCCGAGCCCTGCCAGGCCGCTGCCGAGCGCGAAGGTGATGGCGAACGCCGCCTCGACGTTGATGCCGAGGCCCGCCGCCATGCGCTGGTTGTCCACCGCGGCGCGCACGCGGGCGCCGAAGCGGGTGTACTCCAGCATCGCCACCAGCACGATCGCCACCAGCAGCCCCGATCCGATCAGGAACAGGCGGTAGACGCCGAGGTCGATGCCGAGAAGGTGGACGGAGCCGCGCAGGAAGGCGGGTGTCTTGATGGGCTGTTGCAGGGTGCCGAACACGTAGGCCGCCGTCGCCACCGACATGAATACGATGCCGATGGTGAACAGCACCTGGTCGAGCTCGGCGGCCTTGTAGAGGCGGCGATAAAGGGTGCGCTCTAGCACCACGGCGACCGCCGCAGCCGCCAGGAACGCGACCGGCAGGGCGGCGAGGAACGGCCAGCCCATGGTGTTGACGAGCGTGACGGCAACGAAACCGCCCAGCATGGCGAAGGCGCAGTGGGCCAGGTTGATGAAGTTCATCATGCCCAGCGTCACCGACAACCCCACCGATAGGACGAACAGCAGCATCCCGTAGGCAAAGCCGTCGAACAGGACGTTGAAGACGGGAGGCAGCATGGCGCGGGTTCTACTCAGGCTCCCGGCGGCGCGCGGCGGCATCGGGCGCGGTCGACCTGCCGTGTCTTAAGACTTCTCAAATACTCCTGGAGGTGGAAGCGCCACGGGGGGCGACGAGCGCCGCCCACCCGCGTTGCCTTCCGGCCGCGAGGGCCCGCCTTACTTCGGGTCCTTCACGTTCTCGTACTTGTCGATGACGACGTTGACAATCTCGTTGCCCACCTTCTCCACCTTGCGGATGTAGACGGTCTGGACCACGTCGCGGGTGTTCGGGTCGATCATCATCGGACCGCGCGGGCTCGTCCACTTCAGGCCCTTGGCGGCGTTGACGAGGGCCTCGGCGTCGGTGTTGCCGCCGGTCTTCTTGAGGGCCTCGTAGATGACGTGCATGCCGTCGTAGCCGCCGGCGGCGAAGAAGTCGGGGTTGCGCTTGAACTCGGCGTTGAAGGCCTTCACGAACGCCTTGTTCTCCGGCGTATTGAGATTGTAGTCGTAGTGCCAGGCGCTGATGCGGCCGATGGCCAAGTCGCCCAGCGCCTTGATGGCGGTCTCGTCAACCGGCTCGCCGGTGCTGAGCAGCTTGATCTTGCCGGGGTCGATGCCGCGCTCCGCGAACGCCTTGCCGAGAGCGGCCGGCTGCGCGCCGCCGGGGATGAATATGAAGATCGACTCGGGGTTCTTGTCCTTGGCGGCCTGCACGAAGGCCGAGAAGTCCGGGTTCGCCACCGGCATGCGCACCGAGCCGACGATCTCGCCGCCGGCATCGGTGAAGGCCTTGTGGAACCACTTCTCGGCGTCGATGCCGGGGCCGAAGTCGGCCACCATGGTGTAGGCTTTCTTGATGCCGCCCTTGGTGGCGGCCCAGTTGCCCATGGTCGCGGCGATCATTGGCAGCGTCACCGAGGTGCGGACCATGTAGGGCGACTTGGTGATGACCACCGAGGTAGCCGCGTTCATGTTGACCATGAACTTCTTGGCCTTCTCGGAGATGGAGGCCGCGCCGAGCGCCTCCGGCGTCAGGGTGAAGCCGGCGAGGATGTCGGCGCCGTCACGGGTCACCAGCTCCTGCGCCAGGCGCGTCGCGGCAGCGGCGTCAGGACCGCCGGTATCCTTCGGGATGATGACGATCTTCTTGCCGGCAACGGTGTCGCCATGCAGCTTGATGTAGAGCTTGACGCCCTGGTCGATCTGGGCCGCGGTGTCGGCGAATTGGCCGGTGTAGGCGGCAATCAGCCCGATCTTGACGGTGCCCTGGGCATATGCAGACGTGGCGGCCATCGCGGCCACCGCGAGGCTGCTCAGGCTGGCGAGCAGTTTGCGCATTGGGTTTTCTCCCTCCCTGTCGCTTTAAGCTGGATGGTTTGCGCACGAACGTAGTGCGACCCTATCGACTGGTCAAACCGGAGAGTACGCGGCGTCGTGTCCTGCGCTCATTTCAATTACGACACGAGTATCTCCCCTGTCAGCTTGTCAATGTTTCCGACGTAGATTTTGTCGCGGGCTCCAAGCGTGCCATGCGCCGCTGCGGTGATGGGTTCCGTCCGCCGAGGGAGCGTAACTATCGCCTCGTGAAAATGCGCCCGCCAGGTCGTCCACTGTGCCCGTCGAGCCAGGCCGTCCGATCCGTCGCGACCAGCTATCGGCCGCAGTCGTGGCGGGGAGAGCGATGGCCTCGAAATCGACGCCACCCTTGCCGCTGTGACCGGGAAGCCCGTACCTAGGTCCGGCACCTGGCCCGGCCTACCGGCGTCCCGTCTCCCGGTCACTGCGGCGGGAGAACTCGGTGTCGCCGCCGGCCGCGAGGATGCGGGCCTGCTCCACCCAGTTCTCGCGCTGGATGCGGCCCTTGAAGTCGAGCGACTTGCTGACGCGGTCGATGTCCTCGCTGGTCCAGTTGGCGATGTCCTCGTAGGTCATGACGCCCAGCGCGTTGAGCTGCTTCTCGATCTGGAAGCCGATGCCCTTGATGCGCTTGAGGTCGTCGGCGGTGGCGCGGACCACCTTGCGCATGGACGCGGCGCGGCGCGCGGCCTCGGGGCCGGGCTCGGTGGCGTCCTGGTAGGCCTCGGAGCGCACCGAGCGGAGCAAGCCGAGCTCGGTGCGGGACGGTGCCCCCGTCCGCGCCTCGTGCTCGCGGATGGCGTCGGGCAGCTTGATAGGACGGGGCGGAGGACCGGGCGGCGCGCCCGCGCGCTGGTCGAACTCGCGCGAGAAGCGGGTGTCGCCGCCGCGGCTCAGGATCTGCGCCTGCTCGATCCAGTTCTCCCGCGAGATGCGGCCCGAGGTGCCGAGCTCCTTGTCCATGCGCTCCACGGCGGCCGGCGACCACTGCGCGATCTCGGAATAGCGCGAGACGCCGAGCCCGTTGAGCTTCCGCTCGATCTCGGCGGTGATGCCGCCGATGCGCTGCAGGTTGTCGTGGGTGGGGGCCTGTGCGGGCCGGACCGGAACCGCGGAGGCCGCCTGCGCCGACCCGCCCTGCTGGGCGAACGCCGCCCGGTCGGAGACCAGCGGCGGTTGTGCGGGGGACGCCGCCGGGGGCGCCGCCTGAGGTGCCGACGGGGCGATCACGACGGCGGCAACGCCGGCGCGCGACATCGCCCGCGGCAGCGAGATCTCGGATGGCAGCGCCGGCTCGCCCTCGTCAGGGCTGGGCGCGGCGGTGCTGCCCTCGCCCCTGGCGCGGCGCACCGAGAACAGCGTCTGGCCGCCCTTGGCCAGGATCTGGGCCTGCTCGATCCAGTTCTCGCGGGCGACGCGCCCCTTCTGGCCCAGCGCCTGGCCGACACGCTCCACGTCGGCGCGCATCCAACCGGCGATCTGCTCGAAGCGGGAGATGCCGAGGCCGTTGAGGCGCGCTTCGGTGGCGGCGTCGATGCCCTGGATGCTCTTGAGGTCCTGCCGCGCGGCGGCCGACGGCGCGCCCGCAAGGCCCGGACGCGCCGGTTGGGGCGCGGTCGGGGTGGCAGGAGCTGGTGCCGGCTCGGTCGTGCGCCCGGGCTGCGCCGCCCGCAGCGCCGCCGCCTCGGGCAAGGGATCGACGCGCCGCTCGGCGGGAACGCCCCGCACGGCAGCCGGTGCCAGGCTGCGCCGGATGACGCACGCCAGCATCGCCCCCAGCAAATAGGCTGCCGTCATCAGCAGCAAGGTTTCAGCCCAGAACGGGATCATCGCGCGCACTCCCAGCTTTCGCGTGCCGCAGCCGGCTCTCAGGACGGATCGCTCTCCGAGCGGCTGCATGACACCCAACCGACTACGAAGCCGAACGCCAGCGCGAGCAGCAGCCACCAGATCAGCTTGACAGCGAGGTATTCCATTCCTTGTCCCTTGCGGCGTCCTGCCGGCGCAATGTTATGAACGGTTAACCTGCCGGCTCACTTGGGCCGCACCAGGATCTCGGTGCGGCGGTTCTTGGCGCGGGCCTGCGCGGTGGAGTTGGGCGCCACCGGCCGGCTGGCGCCGAAGCCGGCGGTCTCGATCTGATCGGCACCCACGCCGGTCTTGATCAGGCAACTCGCCACCGCCTGTGCGCGCTTGGCGGAGAGCCGCTGGTTGTAGTCCGGGCCGCCCTCGATGTCGGTGTGGCCTTCGGCGGCGATGCGCACCCCCGGGCACCTCTTAACGGCGGCGGCGATCTTGGCCAGTGTCGCCAGCCCCACGGCATCGAGCTCGGCGCTTCCACGCTCGAACACGATGGGGTTGGCGGCGGCGAGCTTGGACAGGTCGTCCCGGCAGGCTGCCGCCACGTCGGCGGCCGGCGGCGCGGCCTCGGGCCTGGGGGCGGGGGCCACCGCAGCCGCGGGCGCCACTGCCGGAGGAGCCGCCTCGGCCGCAGCCGGGGCCGGCGTTGCCACGGAGGGCGCCGGTGGCGGTGGCGGAGCCGCAGCGGGCGGGGGAGGAGTGGGTGCGGGAGCCGCCTCCGGCGCGGGCGGCGGGGAGGCCACTGCAACCTTGGTCTCTGGCTGCGCGGCGGGGCCAGACGGTGAGACCGTGTCCTTGGCTGGTTCCGCAGCGGCCGCTTGCGGCGCCGGACGCTGCGGATCTGCCGGCGGCTGGGCTGCCGCCTTGACCTCCGGCTGGGCCTCCGCCTTGGTCGGCGCAGCCGCTGCGGGTTGCGTATCGGTCTTGGGCTGCTGCATCGAGGGCTGCGGGTCGGCGGTGGTCTGCCGCTCCATGCGCGGGGGCGGCGCGGTCTCGGCCGGCGGCCTGGCCTCGATCTTGGGCTCGACTTTCGGCTCCACCTTGGGCGGCTCGCGCACCCGGATCTGATCGGTGAGCTTGAAGTTGGAGGGCATCGAGGCGCGCAGCGCCTCGCGCACCGCCTGGGCCTGGGCCTCGTCGGCCGCGACGCCGCCAACTGTGACCGCCGTATCCTTCATCTCCGCGTTGCCGCTCTGCAGCTTCGCGATCTGCCGGATCAGGGTTGCCGCGGCTCCGGCAAAATCCGCCGGCGCGCCCCTGGCGGTCTCCAGACGGTCCACGACCCCCGTGCCCGCAGGGGCCGCCGCGGCGGCGGCGAGCAGCTCCGACTTGGCGCTGTCGTCAGCCACGTGGCCCGACAGCACCAGCTGGCCGCCGGCGAACTGCGCCGACCATGTGTAGGGGCTCACAACCGGCGCCGCCACCTGCAAGCCTGCGAGCGTGATCCCCTTGGGCAGGCCGCCCTTCAGCGCCGCGCTCACCGCCCGGTACTCCGCGGCGTTCTCCGCCTCGCCCGAGATGGTGAGGGCGAGATCCTCCAGGCGTACCTCGCCCTTCTTGAGGGCGGCGAGCTGCTTTAGCGCAAAGCTCACGCCGGCGAGCCACGTATCGGTGGGCGGAACGCCGCGTCCGATGCGCGTGCGGTCCGTGATCTCCAGGCCCGGCAAGGCGGCGTTCGTCATGCCGACGATGATCTGCCGGGTGCCGCGATTGGGAACGTGGCCGTAGAGGCGCACGCGGTCGCCACGGCGGTTGGCCTGCCAGAGATAGGGCTCGACCTTGGGCGGCAGGTTGGCGCCGTTGTTGACCTGGCGCACGCCCCACAGCTTGCGAAGCACGGCCTCGGCCTCGGGGGGCTCGTTGTCAGCCGTCGCATGGCCGGTGAGGGCGACGTCGCGACCGGTGAAGTTGACCTCTGCCCAATACGCGCCGCTGGCGGCCAGCGCCTGCGTGGCGCGGTCGGTCAGGTCCTTCTCGATCACCCCGCGTTCAAGATAGACCGCCGCCACGCTCGCGCAGACGAGCGGAATCACGCCCCATAGCCAGCGCCGCCAATTGCATCGCATAATCTGAATTGGCTCCCCGTATTCGACTTTCTTTGCGCTGGCAACGCGCGGGCACAACGGCCGAAAGCCGGCCGGTCGGCACCGACTGTGCCCCGCATGATCGCTCAGGCGCCCCGCAAGCCCGTCGGAAGCCCGCCGACTATCCCGGGCGCGGCCACACTATAGCAAAGGAGGCGGGCATTCCAAGCCATTGCACCAGGACGGACGGCCGCCGGCCGTCTATCGGGCTTGCCGATGCTGCGCCGGAACAACGCCGGTGCAGCTATCCGCTGTCCGCAAGCGCATGCGGAGGATTTGTTGCAGATACTGCATGACAGTTGTCTCGCGCAGAGGTGGCGGTTTGCCGCGGGCGCTCAACCGTTGAGACCGTTGCGCCGGCCGATCCCCGGCAGGAAGCGGCCCACGCGGCGGGCGTAGTCGCGGTAGGTTGCGCCGTAGGTGCGCTCCAGGTAGGCCTCCTCGGCGGCCGCCTGGATGCGCACTCGTGTATATGTCGTTGCCAGCAGGAGCAGCGAGACCGCGGTCGGCAGCAGGGCCGTGTAGCCCGCGATGGCGGTGAGAAGCCCAAGGTAGATTGGATGGCGGCAGAAGCGGTAGAGGCCGCCCGTCACCAGGCCAAGTGCCTCCCCCTCCTTGATGCCGACGCGCCAGGACGCTCCCATGTTGAGCTGGCCGGAGGCGAGCAGGGCGATGCCGGCGGCCATCAACACGGCCCCCGCCACCTGCAGCAGGTCGCGAATGGCGCCTGGTCCCACCACCAGCAGCAGGGGCTCCCGCCGCCCGGCGGCCGCTACGGCGGCCTGCGCAGTCAGGAGGGCGATCACCACGACCAGGGCGGCGTCACGCAGGTCCTGTGACAGCTTCCCTGACCGGAACAGCACAAGGCCGGACGTCCCATAGCGCCGGTGCTGCACCCAGGGCCGCACACAGACCGTGATGACAACAATTGCCGCCATGCCGGCCAGCGGCAGGGAACGCCAGAGCATGTGTCGGGGTCGGACTCCTCGCCTCCATCCTCGCATTCGAGCTCGCTGTTCGCACGCGAGGCCGCTGCCCCCCGTCGCGGCAGACCCGCTCACGCCTTCCCGCTCAAAATCCCCTCCACATACGCCGGAACCACCTTGGTGGCCGGGCCGTGATGGGCCTCGTGGAATAGGGAGGCGCCTTCCGACGGCTCCAGGTTGAGCTCCACGGCATGGGCGCCGGCGCGGCGCGCCTCGGCCACGAAGCCGCTGGCGGGATAGACGTTGCCGCTGGTGCCGATGGACAGGAACAGGTCGGCGCGGCCCAGCTCCGCGTAGATGCGGTCCATGTGGTAGGGCATCTCGCCGAACCACACCACGTCGGGGCGCAACCCGCCCGCCTTGCCGCAGGACTTGCAGGCCAGATCGACGCTGAGGTCCTCCCGCTCCCAGGGGTGGCGCGCCTGGCACCGGTTGCACAGCATCAGGTTGGCCTGGCCGTGCATGTGGATAATGCTCTTGCTGCCGGCGGCCTCGTGCAGAAGGTCGATGTTCTGGGTCACGAGGGTCATCACGCCGCCGTTGGCGCCGTGCTCGGCCTCCAGCCTCGCGAGCGCCAGGTGCGCAGCGTTGGGCTCGGCAGCGGCGGCGTCCTTCCGCCGCGTGTTGTAGAAGTCGAGCACGAGCCGCGGGTTGCGCGCGAAGCCCTGCGGCGTCGCCACGTCCGTCAGGTCCACCTTGGACCAGATGCCGCCCTTGTTGCGGAAGGTGGAGATGCCGGACTCGGCGGAAATGCCGGCACCGGTGAGAACGACGATGCGCCTGAAGCGAGTCATGGCCGACGAGCCCCCGAGCCGTGAGACGGGTATTGGACGGCGAGACTAAGCCAGCCGCTCGATCCTCTGCAAATCATCCACTTTCGGATTGAGAAACGCCTGTCGCGCCGCGCTTTGCCGGTTGCGCGCAATGGGCTAGCGTCGCGCCATACCCCAGCCGGAGGACGCATCATGCAGGCCGTGCAGATCCAGAAGCTCGATCACGTCAACATCCATACAGCCGATGTCGAGCGCATGGTGGAGTGGTACGACCGCGTGCTCGGCATGCGCGCCGGCTTCCGGCCGCCGTTCCCGTTCCCCGGCGCCTGGATCTATTGCGGCAACGACGCGACCATCCACCTCGTCGGCGTCGAGGAGCTGCCGCCGCAGGAGGGCATCCTGCAGCTGGAGCACTTCGCCTTCAACGCTGTCGGCCTCAAGGACTTCCTGGCCCGCCTGGAGCGCGAGAAGGTGCCCTACGACGGCCGCCGGGTGCAGGGCGGCGGCGGCGTGCAGATCAACGTTCGCGACCCGGACGGCAACCATATCCACGTCGACTTCTTCGGCGCCGAGACCGAGGGCGTGGAGTTCCGCGCGGTCGATCCCTCGGCGATGAACAAGCGATAGGTCGACGCTACAGCGGCGTGGCGGACGGGCAATTGTAGTCGGCCGCTTCACGCGACAAACGGCGGGTTGCGGCTATCAGTCGATCCGCCCACCCGCTCCGGCGGCTGCGCCAATTCCTTCGTCGGCAGATGAAGCTCTGCGTGGTAAGCGAGAACGGCATCAAGGCAGGGAATTGGCTCGCATACCCGCCAATCGGGTCGCCATAACTCTGGCGTGGTCATGGTGCGGTTGCGCTCGCACGGGGGACACTATGGCGTCTACGACGGCTCCAGCCGCATTGCCGGTTTGGCCAACGGTCTCGGAAGCCTTTTCGTCGGTGCCAGCGAACTGGCTGGCCGTGATCCGAATTTTCTGGGCCTGGGGCGTGATCCTCTGCGTCCTCTTTGCGGCCAGATTGTTGGCTCTGCTGAATATGGCAGAGCTGTCCTTCTCGACGATCTTCTTTGGGATGCTGCTGCACGCCGTGATCGTCGCCCTGGCGTTCGCCTCGACGGCGGTGGCTTGGCACCGCCTGATGCTTCTCGGCGAGCAGCCACCGGCCATCTACCTTCGCGTCGACGGACGAGTGCTGCGCTACATCCTCCGCTTCCTGCTGATCGCCTTGGTGGCCCTGCCGATCCAGATTCTCTGCGCCCTTCTGTTGCTGCCGGTGATCGGACATTTGGTTTTTCCAAGTCCCGGCTCGCCACCGTCGGTCGGAAACCTGCTGGCCATGAACCTCATGGGCCTGTTCATCTCTTTGCCGGCCATCGTGGTCACGATCCGCCTCTCCGTGTCCTTGCCGGGGATTGCCACCGGACGGATCGTGAGACTGGGGGAGGCATGGCGGCTCACCAGGGACAACACCCTGGAGCTGTGCGCCGGCACCTTGTTGCTGTACGTGCCATCGTACGCGATCGGCATCGGCGTCATGCTCCTGCCGGAGGGTCAGAGCGGCAGCCTGCCGGTCATCCTGTCGATCATCGGCGTCGGCGTGCTCTCCACCGTCGCCGCCATCGGCTTTCTTTCTCTGAGCTACCGCTTCTTCACCGGCGCCCCTCAAACTGCCCAGCCCCAATCCGGTTGATGCGTGCGCCGCGGCGATTGCCGAGAAGGGCGCCGCCACCACGGAAGTCGGCAACGGCGCAATGTCGCGCGTCCGGACGCTGGCCACTTGACTCGCTCGCGTCGGGGCGTAGGGTCCGCGCCGCTTGCACACTGCCGCAACGGCAACCCTAGCCAAGGCACCAGAGAGGCCGCCATGGGAGCGCTCCCAGCCCGTTTCTTCTCCGACAGCGTCAACCGCATCTCGCCGTCCCAGACCATTGGCATGGCGACGAAAGCGCGCGAGCTGAAGGCCAAGGGCCGCGACGTGATCTCACTGTCGGCCGGCGAGCCCGACTTCGACACGCCAGAGAACATCAAGGAAGCCGCCGTGCGCGCTCTCAAGGAGGGCAAGACCAAGTACACCGACGTGGACGGCATCCCGGAGCTGAAGGCCGCCATCGTCGCCAAGTTCAAGCGCGAGAACGGTCTCGACTACAAGATGTCCCAGATCTCGGTCGGCACCGGCGGCAAGCAGGTGCTCTACAACGCGCTGCTGTGCACCCTCAACCCTGGCGACGAGGTGGTGATCCCGGCGCCCTATTGGGTGTCCTATGCCGACATCGTGCTGCTGGGCGGCGGCAAGCCGGTGTCCGCGCCGTGCCGGATCGAGGACGGCTACCGCCTCAAGCCCGAGGTGCTGGACGCGGCCATCACCGAGCGCACCAAGTGGCTCGTCTTCAACGCGCCTTGCAACCCCTCGGGTGCCGCCTACAGCCGCGAGGAGCTGAAGGCCCTCACCGACGTGCTGATGGCGCCCAAGAACCGGCACGTCTGGATGCTCACCGACGACATGTACGAGCACCTGCTCTACGACGACCGCACCTTCTACACGCCGGCCCAGGTTGAGCCCGCCCTCTACGAGCGCACGCTCACGCTCAATGGCTTCTCCAAGGCCTACTGCATGACGGGCTGGCGTCTGGGCTACGCCGGTGGGGCGGAGCCGCTCATCAAGACCATGTGCAAGCTGCAGTCGCAGTCCACCTCCAACCCCTCGTCCATCACGCAGTGGGCGGGCGTGGAGGCCTTGAACGGCCCGCAGGACTTCATCCCACGCAACCGGCAGGCGTTCAGGACGCGGCGCGACCTGGTGGTGTCGATGCTGAACCAAGCCAAGGGAATCAAGTGTCCCAAGCCCGAAGGCGCATTCTACGTCTATCCCTCCTGTGAGGGCGTCATCGGCAAGACCACGCCTAAGGGTGTCAGGCTCAACACGGACGAGGACTTCGCGCTGGCTCTGCTGGACGAGGAGGGCGTGGCGGTGGTGCACGGGGCGGCGTTCGCCATGAGCCCCTACTTCCGCATCTCCTACGCCACCTCCAACGCCGAGCTGGAGGACGCCTGCAGCCGCATCCAGCGCTTCTGCGGGAACCTGAAGTAGGTGCCAGACCCTCTGGGTCTGACACCGTTACCCCCAACTTCCGCCGTCGCTATGGTGTCAGACCCGCAGGGTCTGACACCTCTCATTAGCGGCCGCCTGTGCCCGTCGTCCCCGGCCCGGTAGGCGGCCGCACGGGGCGCTCGCTGGCGCGCTTCTCGGCCTCGATGTCCTTGCGGGACTTGAAGGCCGGCGCGTTCGCCAGCTCGTCCTTCTTAAGATCCGAGACGAGCTCGACCCCGCCCTCCGCCTTGGGCGCGATCTTCAATCGGTCCATCTTGAGGGCGACGCTGCGCTCGCCGATGCCGAGGAAGCCGCCCACGCCGATCACAAAGCCTTCGACCGTGCGTCCGTCCTTGCTCATGACGAGATCGCTGATGTTGCCGATCTTGGTATTGTCCGGCGCGTTCACGGTCTGGCCGATGAGATCGCGTGCGAGGATGCTGTTCTCTGGCTGCGTGACGATCTGGCCGGCCACCGGCGTCCGCGGGGCCTCGGGTTGCACCGCTGGCGGAGAGACCTGCTGTTGAGCCGCAGCTGCGGTAAGGCCGAGTGTCAAAGCCAGGGCGGTTACGCTCGCCCCCGTCTTGAACGACATGTTGAACCTCCACAGTTGGGTCATGCAGTCCTGTCTGGACATGCGACTAAAGGTTTAAACGCTGGAAGCGTCGCGATGGTTGCCAGGCGATGCGTCGGGCGATGCCGTCGGGCGCCGGACATGCTGCGGGGGCCTCCGGGCGATCCGGCGACTTGCCGCGGCCGTGCCCTGCCGCTACCACTACAAGCAAAGCCTTGAAGCAGAGAAACCTTGGGGAGGAATGCCGCTATGCCGAGCCGACCGCATCGTTCCGCCGTGCACGCCAGACCGCGCGGGGCGAGCCTGTGGACCCGTGCCGCGCTGGTGGCCGGCATGGTCGCCTTGGGGGCTGTCGGGGGGGCTGCCGGCGCCGTCGCCCAGACGTACGGCATCGCCACCATGCAGCCGGGCACGCTCAACCACACCACCGGGTCGGCCATCGCCAAGGTGCTGAAGGAGAAGGCGGGGCTCAATGTGCTGGTGCAGCCCACCGCCGGCGAGACCACGCTGATCCCCATGGTCGGCCGTGCCGAGGCGGAGCTTGGAATTGCCAACGTCGCCGAGATGGACAACGTCGCCAGGGGCACCTCCGCGGCCGGCGCGCAACCAGACCTGCGCCTGATTGGCGCCATCCACCCCTTGCGCGTCGGCTGGTACGTGCGCAAGGACAGCGGCCTCAAGACCATCGCCGATCTCAAGGGCAAGCGAGTGCCGCTCGGTTACTCGGCCATGCGGACCCAGGACGCCACCACCAACGCGGCGCTCGCGACCGCCGGCCTGACGGCCGCCGACGTCCAGTCGGTGCCGGTGCCGAACGTCATGCGCGGCGCCGACGCTTTCTCCGGCGACAACGCCGATACGTTCACGTTCGCCTTCGGCGGTGGCAAGCTGCGCGAGGTGGACGCGACAGTGGGCGGGGTGCGGGTGCTGGAGATCCCCGAGGCCGGAATGCCCGCCGCGCGCAAGCTCTTCCCCTTCGCCTACCTCACCGAGGTGGATCCGGGCCCCGCCTACCCCGGCGTGCTGTCGCGGATGAAAGTGTTCGCCTACGACAACATTCTGTTCACCAACGCCAAGGCGAGCGACGAGCTGGTCTACAAGATCGTCGCCACCATGGAGGCCAACAAGGCGGAGCTGGTGGCGGTGCAGCCGGCGCTGCGCGACTTCTCGGCGGAGGGCCTCTACAAGCAGTATGACGTGGTGCCCTACCACCCCGGCGCCTTGAAGTACTTCAAGGAGAAGGGCTTCTCGCCCAAGGCCATCCAGTGAGCGAGGAGCGGATTGTTCCGAGCGCGGCGGAGTTCGCCTCCGCCGCGTCGCGGGCGACCGTGGTCGCTGCCGGTATCCTGCAAGCACTGCTGGTGGCGGCCGTCGTGCTGTGGGTGCTCGACGTGCCCCAGCAGTTCCGCCTGGCATTCTACACCGAGCAGCTGCTGGCCGTCTGCCTCGGCCTGTCGCTGGCGCTGGCCTTCGTCACCGAGCAGGCGGCGCGCGCGCGCTTCGACTGGGCCGGGACGACCGCCTCGGTCGGCCTCGCTGCGTACATCGCCTTCCGCTACCTGCGCACCGGCGACGTGCCGCTCGCGCTCTATCCCGCGCTGGCGGCGTGCGTGCTGTGGACGCTGTTCGGCAGCGGCGCCCCGGTCGCGCGCACGCTCGACTGGATCGCCGCAGGCCTCTCCCTGCTGATCTGCGGCTGGATCGCGATATTCTACGAACGCCTGACCGGAGAGGTCGCGCTGATGCCCACCGAGGGCATCGTCGGCAGCGCCATCCTGATCCTGCTGGTGCTGGAGGCGAGCCGGCGCATCTCCGGGCTCGGCTTCGTCGGCATCATTCTGGCGATGACGGTCTACATCTTCATCAGCCCGCACTTCCCGGGCACGTTCCAGACGCGGCCCGTGGCGCCCGAGCGGCTCGTCGTCTATCTGGGCCTCGACACCAACGGCATCATCAGCTCGATCCTGCAGGTGGCGGTGCTGGTGGTGATCCCCTTCACCATCCTGGGCCAGGTGCTGGCGCGCACGGGCGGGGCCGACTTCTTCTCCGACATCGCCATGTCGGCCATGGGCCGCTACCGCGGCGGCGCCGGCAAGATCGCGGTGGTGGGCTCCGGCCTGTTCGGCATGATCTCGGGCAGCGCGGTGAGCAACGTGCTGGCGGTGGGCATCGTCACCATTCCCACCATGGTCCGGTCCGGCTTCACGCCCTACCGGGCGGCCGCCATCGAGTCGGTCGGCTCCACCGGCGGGCAGCTGATGCCGCCGGTGATGGGCGCCTCGGCCTTCATCATGGCCGAGTTCCTGCAAGTCTCCTACGGCACCGTGTGCATCGCCGCGGCTATTCCGGCGCTGCTCTACTACGCCTGCCTGTTCTTCCACGTAGACCTGGAGGCCGCCAGGCAGAGGATCGGTGCAGCGGCCATCGCGGACGCGCCGGGCATCGGCGAGGTGTTCCGGTCCGGCTGGCACTTCCTGGTGCCCATCGGCTTCCTGATTGCGGCGCTGATCTATCCGGAGGTCTTCCACCTGACGCCGGAGAAGGTGGCCGTCGTCAGCACGGTGCTACTGCTGCTGCTCTCGCTGGTGTTCGGCTACCGCGGCAGGCGCACCACCATCGGCCAGGTGCTGAAGGCCATCGTCGAGACCGGCCGCGTCTCGCTCGACATCATCCTGATCGGCGCGGCGGCGGGGCTCATGGTGGGCGTCATGAGCATCTCCGGCCTCGCCTTCGGCATGACGATGCAACTCCTGGCCCTCTCCGGCGACAACGTGTTCCTTCTGCTGCTGCTGATCGCCGTGCTGGCCTTCCTGCTCGGCATCGGTCTGCCGACGGTGAGCGTCTACATTCTCACCGCGACGCTGCTGGCGCCGGCGCTCGTCAAGCTCGGCGTGACGCCCATGGCCGCCCACATGTTCGTCATGTACAACGGCATTCTCTCCATGATCACGCCGCCGGTGGCGTTCGCCGCCTACGCCGCGGCGAACATCGCCCGCACCGACGGTTGGACCACGGGCTGGGTCGCCTGCTTGGTGGGCTGGAGCACGTTCCTGCTTCCCTTCCTGTTCGTGCTGACGCCGAGCCTCTTGATGAACGGCTCGGCCCCCGAGATCGTCCTCAACCTTGCACGCGTGCTGTTCGGCATCTACCTCGGCACCGCTGCCGTGGTGGGCTTCTCGCTGGGTCCGCTGTCACGGCTATGGCGCATGCTCTACGGCGTCGTGGCTCTCGCCGTGGTGCTGCCTCCCGAGTCGTTCGCGGGCGCGATCTGGATCAACGCGATCGGCGTCACCCTGGCCGTGGTGCTGCTCGGCTACGGCCATGCGCAGCGCCGGACGGCGCTGGCATAGGGCGGATTGGCTCGAAGCGCGTCATCCGCCATCTCCGCGGGCGCATCGGCGGGTTACGGCCTTCGGCGTAATCCGCCCGACGACCGTGACCACCAGGAACGCGGTGTAGAGCGAGACGCTGCCCTTCTGCGCCTCGCCGGCACCCCCTTCACGACCACGTTGGCGGACGGCCCGACGCTCCGCCTCCTGCGCGTCGAGACCGAGGTGGTCACCGACGTGGCTGGTCTCGCGCCGCCTCCTGCGCTTCGTCTATTTCGACTGGGCGGGAAACTGAGGTCCCTCGCCTTCGCCCCTGTCCGTCAGGCCGCCCGCGAGGCGGTCGCGCCGGATTGAAATTCCGGCGGGATGCGCACCAGGTAGGAAAAGTCGTAGCGCCCGCTGCGGGCGGCTAGAACGGCATGATCGAAATCCCTCGGCGGAATGGAATTCGGCGCGCCGCAGGCCGGGCATATCACCTCGCCGTCCGCCCGCATGGCCGCAATGCTCGAATACCACTCGTGCTCGCAGGCGCTGCATTTGCAGGGCCAAAGTCCGTCGTCGTTGAACATGGCGTGTCTCCACGTTTGAGCGATCGCGGGACACTAGTGGGGCCGGGGCATGGCGGGAGCTGTGCGGACGTGTATTTCCACAGCGATTCCAACGTCTTTTTGGTCGACAACGCTATTCTTGACGAGTCAACGGACAACCGGTGGAATTTGCATGACGGCCACGGACAGAGTTGCAACTGCGAATCGATTGGGCGACGACGGAGAATGAGACTGTGGTTCAAGTCCGGGCCCCGATCAGGCGTCAATATGGAGTTTCGAATCCCCGCAAAGGCAGATTTGCTGGTCATATATCTTATATAGTTATTTTCGATGTCGGAGCCGTGGAGTCCTGAGTCTGAATATCCACAGCGTCTAGAGGTAGTTGCAAAGCATAACGATTGCCTTTGACACGCCCTACTCCTCGACCATTATAAGCACGGCGGGGATGTTGGCAGTTGTCAAGCGTGGAGGGGGCATGAGTGACCGGCGTGACGATGCCATGAGACATGCCGTGGAGTTGGCCCGCTCGGGTCTGTGCAGCAACTGGTGGTCCGTCAAGGCACGGCTGCGTGCCAGGCGCTACCGGGAATGCGACGTCGAGTGGACGCGGGGCCAGTGCGCGTGGCTCGACCTTCTGTGTGCTGAGGCGCGTCGCACCGCCTTGGAGGGCGACCCGTGGCGGCCTTGCGCCTGAGGTGTGTTCCGGAGCGGCAAGTCGTCGCAGGCGGGCTTCGGCGTGCCGTCCTGAAGCTGTTGGGCGTCCCGGGGCGGCGTCCGCGCCTGCAGAAGGCGGCCCGACCCGCCCGGAGAGGACAACCGGGGAGGACAACCCGGCTGAATGTTCTCGCACGATCCGCTTAGCCATGATCGCTCAACCAAGGGAGCGGTCGGCATTGTCGATCCGAGGCTCGCGCCGGACGGCGTGCATCACCGGCCGCAGGTCCCGGCCAGGTGGCTGAGTGCGGACGATGCGGGACGCTCCACATTGAACGGAGCCAAAGCCAGGCACGAGAAGGGGTCAGACCCCTCGCATCCGGCCTTCGCATTGAAACTTCGAACGCCGGAAGCGAGGGGTCTGACCCCTGCACTCCCGTAACCTGGGACTTACTGGAGCACCCGATAGAAGCCTCGGCCGTCGGGCAGGCACGCGAGCCACACCTGCGTGCCGGTGGCAGTCGTGACGGTGGCCGACACTACCCAGCCGTTGCCCACCGCCTCGTGCCAGATGGAGCGCGTGCAGATGCCGCTCTCCCAGGCCTCAGCCTGGCGCTCCGGCCAGCCCTCACGCAGACTGCTGGCGGGGGCCTTGTAGAACCGCTTGAAGTGCACCGTCTTGAGGTCGCAGCCGATCTCCACGCCGTCGTTGCGGGTGAAGCGGTCGGTCCAGGTGCCAACGTCGCCGGCCACCGAGCGGACGAACTCCTTGGCGGCGACGCAGAACTGCGCATCGTCGAAGGCCAGCGACGACTGGGTTGTGACTGCCAGGATGGTCGCCGCAACCAGCGTTGCCGGCGATGAGAGGCGCATGGCCCGTACCTCGTGCGCGAATCTCCCGTAGACGGTTCTTGACACTACGCCAGACGGCGGCGGTGGGCCAGTGGTCGTCCGAGTGGTTGTGCGAGCGGCGCCGGCGCGCGGCGCCTCCGAGACCGCCTCCGCTTGCACTCGTCCCCGCGTCGGCTAAACAAGGTCCTGCAAGGGGCTCGGCTGGCGAGGGAGTGCCATGTTTCTGCGCTTCGCTTTCCTGTTGATGGTGGGCTGCGGCGCCGCTGCCTGCGGCGACGACCGCGCGGAGCTGGCGGCGGGCTGTCAGGACCCTGCCCACGCGCGGCGCCAGGTGGACGCGTGCACGAAGCTCATCGCCCTCGACCCGAAGCATCGCAAGGCCTACGACAACCGCTGCCAGGCCTACAATCAGCTGGAGCAGTACGAGAAGGCGTCTGCCGACTGCGAGGTGGCCGTCAGGCTCACTCCGAGCACCGCCTCGCCCTACAACAACCGCGGGGTGAGCCACGAGATGCGCGGCAATCTGGATGCCGCGCTGCAGGACTACGACAAGGCGCTGGCGATCGACCCGAGGTTCGCCGTGGCGCTGGCCAATCGCGGCGACGTATACGCCAAGAAGGGCGAGAAGGACCGCGCCATCGCCGATTACCGCGCCGCACTGGCGATCGACCCCGGCAACGGCGTGGCGCTGAGCGGCCTGCAGAAGCTTGGCGCGAGGCCGTGAGGCGCGCTTGCCTCGCGCTGCACTTGACCGCACATTGCGCCTGATATCCACACGCCACACCACAAAGGTCTACGCCCCGTGCCCCATCTCTTCTCTCCGCTTGAAGTGGGTCCCCTCACCCTCGCCAACCGCATCGCTGTCTCACCCATGTGCCAGTACTCAGCCGACGACGGCAGCGCCACCGACTGGCACCTGCAGCATCTGATGCAGCTCGCCATGAGCGGCGCCGGCCTCGTGATGGTGGAGGCGACCGGGGTGGAGCGTGCCGGGCGCATCACGCACGGCTGCCTCGGCCTCTACTCCGACGACAACGAGGCGGCGCTGGCGCGGGCTCTGGGCGCGGCGCGCACGGTGGCGGCGCCGGGCACGCGCTTTGGCATCCAGATCGGCCACGCCGGCCGCAAGGCCTCCTCGCAGAGGCCCTGGGAGGGCGGCAAGGCCCTCAGCGGGGCCGACGGCGCCTGGCAGACCGTGGCGCCCTCGGCGATCCCCTTCTGGCCCGACGCGCCGGTGCCGACGGCGCTGGACCAGGCGGGCATGGAGCGGATCGTCTCGGCCTTCCGGCAGGCGACGGAGCGCGCGGTACGCCTTGGCTTCGACGTGGTGGAGCTGCACTTGGCCCACGGCTACCTGCTGCAGGAGTTCATCACGCCACTGGCGAACAAGCGCACCGACGCCTACGGCGGCTCGCCGGAGGCGCGCATGCGCTTTCCCCTGGAGGTGGCGAAGGCCGTGAAGGCGGCGCTGCCGGCGGGCAAGGTGCTGGGCGCCCGCATCAACGGCACCGACTGGGCCGACGGCGGACTCACCTCCGACGATGCGGTGTTCCAGGCGGCCCGGCTCAAGGCGGCGGGCCTCGACTACGTGTGCATCTCCGGCGGCGGGGCGGTGCTGCAGATGAAGGTGCCGCTGGCGCCCGGCTACCAGGTGCCCATCGCCGCCAAGGTGCGGGCCGAGACAAGCATCGTCACGCGTGCGGTCGGCCTGATCGTCGAGCCGGCGCAGGCCGAGACGATCGTCAGCTCCGGCCAAGCCGATTTCATCGCTCTGGCGCGCGCCATCCTCGACAACCCGCGCTGGGTCTGGCACGCCGCCGATCGGCTGGGCGCCAAGATCGCCTACCCACCGCAATACGCCCGCGCTGCCGCTGCAGTCTGGCCGGGTGCGGCGATGGCGCGCCCCGGCTTCGCCGCGGCGTGAGGCATTGGCGCCGCACTGCGCCGCAGCAAATTCGGGATTCCCTCCAAGACCCCAAAAACCCCCATGAGGACGGTTTGGAGAGGCCGTCCCTTGGGGTATCCTCTCGCATGCTTACGCTCAGCCTCTTGCGCCACGCCAAGTCGAGCTGGTCGGACCCTGGCCTCAAGGACTTCGAGCGGCCGTTGAACGATCGCGGCGAGACGGCCGCCCCGCGCATGGGCGCCTTCATGGCCCGGCGCGGGATCAGGCCTGACCTGATCCTGTGCTCCACCGCCGTGCGCGCGCGCCAGACCCTCAACCTGGTGCTGCCGCATCTCAAGGGCGCCCCGGAGCTCATCTACGAGGACTCGCTCTATCTCGCCTCCTCGGCGACCATGCTCAAGCGCCTGCACAGGGTCGGCACCGAGGTAAGCCACGCCATGATCGTCGGCCACGACCCCGGCATGCACACCATGGCCGTGGAGCTGGCCGGCTCGGGGAGCCCCGGCGACCTCGGGAGGCTGGCCGAGAAGTTCCCCACCGCCGGCCTCGCCGTCATTGTCTTCGACGTGGACGCCTGGCGCGCGGTGCACTGGGGTGGCGGCCGCCTCAAGCTCTTCACAGCTCCGAAGCGTCTGCAGGTGGCGGCGTGACGGGCGGCGCTCGATGGTCGGTAGCTGGCGACTGCCGAAGCCCCATCGCCGCTTGACCTGAACAGTGCGGCTCTTCTAAACCCTGGCGATGCTCGTCCTCATCGATAACTACGACAGCTTCACCTACAATCTCGTCCACTACCTGGGCGAGCTGGGCGGTGAATGCCGCGTGTTCCGCAACGACAAGATCACGGTTGCGGAGGTGCTCAGGCTCAAGCCCAAGGGCATCGTGCTCTCGCCTGGGCCGTGCACCCCCAACGAGGCCGGTATCTGCCTGGAGCTGATCGAGAAGGCGGGGCCCACCGTCCCGCTCCTGGGCGTCTGCCTGGGCCACCAGGCCATCGGCCAGGCCTACGGCGGCAAGGTGGTGCGGGCGCCGGTGCCGATGCACGGCAAGCTGTCCGAGATCAGTCACGCCAGCAAGGGCCTGTTCAAGGGCCTGCCCCGCAAGTTCGAGGTGACGCGCTACCACTCGCTGATCGTGGAGCGGAAGGGCCTGCCCGCCGACCTCGCCGTCACGGCCCGCACCGCCGACGGCCTCATCATGGGTCTGCAGCACAAGACGCACCCCGTCCACGGCGTGCAGTTCCACCCCGAGAGCATCGCCTCCGAGCACGGCCACGCCCTGCTCGCCAACTTCCTCGACCTCGCCGGCGTCTCCCCCCGCCGCCGCAACGCCAAGCCTACCCGCCACGCGGCGTGATCTGGCTTCGGATTTTCGCCAGGTGGGAATTGTCCCGCCGTAGTCGCCCGATGATTGACAGGGCAGCGGGCTGCTAGATGATATGAGCTGCGGAGCACAGTGGCCGTGCGCCCAGAGGGCGCGCGAGCGCGGTGCATTGCGGCGGCGAGAACTGTCCGGAGAGAAGGGGCTGCTGCAACGGGGGAGTAGTGCAAGAGTCCTATTTGCCTGGACCGTGGCGCAAAGCCAGGCTGGTCCCAAGCCGCGAGCCAAGACGGACGACAACCAAGGAGGTATAAATGTTGGCAATGAAGCGAGCCGCCATCTTTCTCGGCGCCGCATCGGCTATAGCTGCCGTCGTCGCGGTTTCCGCCCCGCTGCCGCAAGCCGAGGCACAGCAGCGCAAGTCGCTCCGCTGGGCCACGTCGAGCGTCGATTCTTACGGCTACAAGGTTGCCGCCTCCATGACCAAGCTGGTCGAGGACGCGCTGGGCGGCGAGTACACCGTCACCGTCAACCCCTATCCGCAGACCACCAGCGCCACCAAGGCCGCCATGGAGGACAACGCCGAGATCGGCTACACCGCCGACATCGGCATGACCCAACTCTACAGCGGCGATGGCAGCTTCAAGAACTACGATCCGCCCAAGGGCAAGCTGGTCCACACCTGGTACGCGTACCCGATGGAATCCTTCATGGCCGCGCCGGCCAAGGAGGTTTCCAAGTACAAGTGCCTCAAGGACTTCAGCGGCAAGCCGGTGTTCTACACCACCGCCGGGTTCATGAACTGGTTGAACTTCCAGCGCATATACAAAGCGCTCGGCTACGAGTTCAAGCACGTCCAGATCGACGCCAAGACCAACTCCGACGCCATGCAGGCGGGCACCGTCGTCGGCTCGGTGGCCTACACGGTCTCGGGCAAGTCGCTCGCGCCCTACTGGAAGGAGACCGAGGTGCGCATGGATGTGGGCGTCATCAACCCGTGCGCCGACGAGGTGGCCAAGCTCAAGGCCGCGGGCCTCGCGGTCGTGGAGGTCGATCCCAAGAGCGCCTTCAGCAAGGACGTGGGCGTGTCGAAGATCTTGGGCGTGCCCATCCTGTTCGCCTACAACGTGCGCGCCGACCTGCCCGAGCACGTGGTCTATAAGATGCTGACGGCGTTCTACAGCAACCGCGACAAGCTGGCCTCGCTCGACCCGGGCTTCGCCGCCCTCGCCAAGGATTTCGTGGGCCTGCAGGTGAGCGGCATCAATGCCAACCCTCAGATTCCCGTGCACGCGGGCCTCGCCAAGTTCCTCAAGGAGCACAAGGCGTGGAACGAGAAGTGGACGGTCGGCAAGAGCGGTTGATTGCCCTCGTCTGAAGACTTGAGACGCTGGGAGGCGGGGAAGCGCAAGATCGAAAGCGCTGCTCCCCGCCTCCGTGCATCACTTCGTACCGGCGCCCCGCACGCGGCCGGCAGGAATCACACCCATGATCGACCGGCTCAGGGCTCAGCTCAGCCTCGGCAATCTCATTCTTGCCTTCGGAGTGATCCAGCTTGGCTGGCTGCTCTGGTATTACTACACCGGCCGCGGCGGGCCGCAGGAGCTGGTGGCGCATGTGCTGTCGATCGCCATCATCCTGCAAATTCTGTTCATGTATCAGCAGGATTACCTCTACCGGTTCCTGCCGCCGGCCGCCAACCACCTCATCGTGGCAATCTACATCGGGATCTGCGCGTACGCCTTCATCCATTTCTACTTGGAGTTCGAAGAGATCGCGATCTGGCGCCAGGGCACCTACACGCGTCAGGACTTCATCGTCGGTCTGCTGATGTTCCTGCTTGTGATGGAGCTGTCGCGGCTGGCACATCCGTCGCTGTTCTGGATCAATGCGATCCTGGTGGTCTACACCCTTTACGGCTATCTGAGCCCGCTCGACTTCTTCTGGCACCCCGGCACCACCTTCTATCGCGTTGTCACGTCGAGCACGATCGAGCTTTCCACCGGCATCTACGGCATCTACGGCCAGCTGGCGCTGACGCTGGTTGCCGCCTTCCTGCTGCTGGCGGCGGCCGCCGCCGGATTCGGCGCGCAGGGCGCCATGATCAACGTGATGCGACGCCTCGCCGGCCACACGCGCCAGCTGGTGCCGCAGACGGCCGTGCTGGGCTCGCTCTCCATCGGCATGATCAGCGGCTCGGGCTCGGCCAACGCCGCCGTGGTGGGCACCGTCACCATCCCGCTGATGAAGCGCTACGGCGTGCCCGGCGCATTCGCCGCGGCCGCTGAGACCGCCGGTTCCATGGGCGGCTTGATCATGCCGCCGATGATGGGCGTGGGCGCTTTCCTGATGTCGGACTTCCTGGGCGTATCCTACTGGGAGGTGGTAAAGCGCGGCTTCGCCCTTGCCGCCGTCTATTACGCCTCCATCGCCTTCGCCATCTACCTCATCTGCGTGCGCCTGCTGCCGCGCGACCAGGTGGCGGTGCCCAAGGTGCCGGCCTACGATCAGATCCGCACCTTCATCTTCTTCGCCGCAGTTGCCTTCCTGCTCTACCAAATGGGCTGGGTCGGCACCGGCGAGCTGCTGGCGGCTCTGTACACGGCGGGCTTCCTGTTCGCGCTGCTGCTCGTCGCCTTCCTGGTCTTCAAGCATGCCTTAAAGGACCCCACTCTCGAGGGGGAGACCTTGTGGGGCAGCATCCGGCGCGCGATCGAGACCCACGCCGACATGACGTCGTATCTGACGCTCCTGCTGGCCACGCTCGGCATCATGATCGGCTTGTTCACGGTG
>Ga0070705_100000128_pt1 | contig 44196 bp, 79 predicted proteins | sample KBSK5253metaG_FD_65455 | JGI IMG/M metagenome (GOLD analysis project Ga0070705, IMG submission 65455) | Corn, switchgrass and miscanthus rhizosphere microbial communities from Kellogg Biological Station, Michigan, USA - KBS K5-25-3 metaG | ecosystem: Host-associated > Plants > Roots >... | reverse complement strand
GTCTCACCACTTAGGAAATCCTGGCGATTCCGAAGGCCCCCCGGTTTCCGCCGCCGGGTTTCGTGGTCGGCTGACGGATTCCGATCGTGACAATTTTCCGGCGACGATCGCCGACCTCAACCCTTCCGGGTATTGCACGAGGTGCACAGCGATTGATGGTTCATCGGGTCGAACACGGCGCCACCCTGCGCCACGGACCTGATGTGATCGACGACGCGCGCTTTCGTCGGCAGCCCGCGCCGCGTGCACTCACTGTGTTCCATGTGACGCTGCCCGTCCTGTCTCGTACCGCACAGAGGGAAGCGGAGCAACCAGACCCGCGCATACTCGGTCCAGCCTGCGATGTAGCCGCGCGCGTGCGGTGTCGGTCGCTGATGCTGGTCGCACCGGCTGTGGGCACGGGCCCACCGACGGCAGCGCGGATAGGTGCACGGTGTCGGCGGGGCGTTCGGCATGTCACTCGCCACCCGTCGGTGGTGGCGGGGGCTTGGGTGGTGGCAACGGGCGCACGAGCGGCGGCCATCCGCCTCGACCCTGCTTCCGCTCCTCGACCAGCACGCTCGCATACGCACTGCCAATGAAGCCGACGATGACGCCGACGATGACGCCGAGGCCGAACGTCACGAGCAGCGTGCACATCAAGGCTGCACCACGATCGCCACGACGAAGCGGGTGCAGATGGCGCACGTGACGGTCACGACGCCGTTTTCGTAGGCGACGATCGTCCCGCCTCGCGCGTGACACGCCGCCTTCAGCAGTAGGCCGCCCTTGTCGTGCGTGCTGTGGTCACAGCCGGGCGTCGTGCATTTCACCGCGTCGAGTTCTCGTCGTGTCAACGGTTTCATCATCGGGATGTTCCCTACAGCGCCGTTCGGTTCCGGTAGAAGTTCAGCGTGGCGCTCACGTTGCCGTGGGCGATGATCGCGACCGACCTGGCCGCGTGCGCGGTGCCTCGGCACAATTCACAGCGGTCGCACGTCAGACGATGTCCGGCTTCAGCACTCGCGGGGCAGATGACCTCGACGGCGGCGACCAGCGGGTCGGCCGCCGCACGCACCCGGAACGTCCGCCAGCCCGCCTCACGTGCCGCGCAGAACTCCTCGAGGTCGTCGACGCTCGCCATCACGATCGACTTCAGGCGCGGGTCGCACGCCCGCCACTGATGCGTGTAGCCGGTCCAGCCTTGCGCGTTGGCAAGAACGACTTGCCAGACCTCAAAGGGCAGTGCCGCCGGATCGCCGTAGGCACCCAGGCGCACGTGACGCCCGACGAGCTGCTGTCGCACGTCCGCCCACGACGCGCGCGGGTAGGCGTCGAGGTGCTTGAACACATTGTTCGGCGCGAGCCACGGCACGACGTAGCAGGACGACCCGAACCCGTCGCGCCCTCGGTGTCGACAGTCGCCGCAGATCGCGTCGTCGACGTTCTGTCGCTTCGCGGCCATCGGCGCCACATCGCTGCGGATGATCCAGACCTGCACCATCGGGCCCGTTTTCTCGTTCAGTGAACGAGACGACAGCCCGGTGGCGACGGCGACGATCGGATCGCCGGTCAACAGGCTCGGTCCCCGATAGAACTCGAAGCCGTTCATCGGTCTCCAGCGATGGCGGACGCGTCGATGAGAATGCCCGCCTCGTGCAGGTCGACGCCTTCGTGGCGCACGCGGATGTGCTCGACGAGCAGCGCGCGCAGGAACACCGTGACCTCCAGCGCCGGTCCGCGATGCTGCGCGCGCCACTGGCAATACGCGCAGCTGGCGTGCGCCGTCACGACCTCATCGACTCTCATCGCGTCGGCACCGCCTGCACCGCTGCGACGGCGACAACGGTCGTGGGCTTGGTGCTCTTGCCGCAGTACTGACAATCGAAAAACACCTCGACGTCGCCGTGTTTTTCCTTCAGCGCCTGCATCAATTCGATCGCCCGTTGCAGGGTCATCGTCAGTGCTCCGCGTGCACACCCGGTCGGAGCTCGTCACCCGCCTGGACTGGCGGACCACCAGCAGCACGACGACGGCCGATGCGCCGCGCGGGTTCCGGCTCGCCGGCCGGCGGATCGGCGCCCTCGAAGTTCAGCGCCGGCTCCTGCGGATGGAAGCTGATGAACCGTTGCTGTGTGTGCCAGTTGCAGATGTATTCCAGATCGCCGGCGCTCACGGGCCCGATGCTCGCGTAGAACACGAGCCCGAAGCCGTCGACGCCCTTCTCGGTGCGCGCGCGTGGCTCGGTGACCTCGACGTCCGTGAACCGAATCCCTTCCAGACTCTCGGGCAGCAGGTAGACGTCGAGCGACTGCCGCGCCGTCGTGATGTTGAAGTGCAGCGCCTTGATTTTCGGCTTCGGCGTCGCGTCGGTCATCGCGAACAGCAGCGCGCGCACGTCCGGGTCGAGCGACGCCGCCAGTTCCGGCGTGAACGGCTGGACGCGCAGCGTGAGGTCGACCATCTTGACCTCGCCGCCATCCTTGGTTTTCTCCACGCGATGCCCGATGTCGTCGAGGTAGCAGCCGACTTTGTCGTCGTCGAAAAATCGCATCGTGGTTTTCCTTTCGAGTGCTGAAGTGGGTCGAACCAGTCCGCATTTGGGGCAGAACGAATCGCTGTTGAACCTGTGCTGGCACCGGCGCTGTTCATCCGCGCGCCGGGCGTTTTGCTTCGCGATGCGCGCGCGCTCGCCGGGGCGGTAGCCCTCGGTGTCGTAGGTGCCGTTGAGCACCAGCGGGTCGTTGTCGTCGTAGATCTTCATTGGTCGCCGCCAAGGTGTCGTGCTGCGTGCGCCCGAACGAGCGGGCCGATCCGCCGTCGCCATTCCGCTTGCTCGTCAGGTGTCAGCGCCAGCACCCGCAGGGCCTCGCGCGTCGCGTCGTCTCGGTGCATCGTGCCGCCGTTAGCCGCCATCACAAGCAGCAGGATTTCCGCTTCGGGCGTCAGGTCCGCCATCACATCCTCGGCAGGTCGCCCAACGTCGCCGGTTGAATCGTCGCCGGTCCCGACTTCATGCACTCCTTCGCCAGTTCGAGCATCCCGAACGCGTATGCCTTGTGCTTCAGCAGCGCGCCGGTGCCCGCGATCGACACCAGGCCGTCCTCGGTCATCGTGATTTCCAACTTTGCGACGATGCGATCGCTCATGGCGTGGCTCCCAGCAGTTCGAACAGTGGACGCGTGCTCGGCTGCGCGACGAGCGGCTGGCCGGGTGCCGGTTCAACCCGGATGTTGACGTGCGCAGCGTCGTCGACGTCGGCGAAATACTTGCCGACGATCGCCTCGGTCACCTGCTTGTCGTCGTGATAGAGCACCTGCGTGAGCGCGTCGAGCACGGCGCGCATCAGGCGGTCGAGGTCGGGCTTGTTCGTGTGCGGCACGAAGACGCCGCGCTTCGCGTGTTTTTTCGGGCGCGGCAAATAGAACGCGAGCGTCAGGCGGACGCCGAACTCGAGGAGCCGCCGCTCGGCGGCCGGAATCTGATTGAGCGCGTGGCTCGCTTCGGCGGCAACGAGCTGCTGCCAGCCCTTCACGTTGCGATTGCTCTCGGTGATGATCGGGTGCTTCATGCCCTTCAGCAGCAGCGCGGTGTGATTGCCTTTCGGCAGCGCGGCGCCGTAGACGGTGAACGCCAGCGTCATCGGGCGTGCCGCTTCTTGTCGGCGTCGGCGGCGAGCTGCGCTGTCACGGCGAGCGTCGCGAGCTTGGCCAGGTCGGTCAGCGAGACGACGAGGTCGCGTATCGCATCGAACAGATCGGCCTTGTGCTGGTTGGTTTCGAGTTCGGTCATTTTCGCTTCCAATCTGCCGCCTGCGGGCATGACACGAAGTGCGAGCACGACGAGTCGACTTCCTCGACCAGGCGCCCGCCGATCAAGGACTCCTGCACGTTGTCGACGACGACGGCATCGAACGGATGCCGCTTGCCGCTGGTCAGCTCCGCCCACTCGATGCTCGCGCCGCAGGACCGGCACGTGCCGCGCGCCCGCGTGTCTCGGTAGATCTTCAGAATCGGCATCAGCCCCCCTTGCTCCATCGCGTCCGCGCTGCGTGCTGGGCAATCTCGCGGCGCCGTTGCGGCGACAGCGCGGCGGCGCGTGCGCGCCCGCCCCGCGCACCCGTTTTCCTCATCTGCCGCAACACGACCGCTCGAACGATTTCGCTCACGTCGCACCCGCAGGCGGGACACCAGGCGCCGCGCATCAGCCTTCCTCTCCGGGTTCGCGCTCGGCGGCGCGCTGCTTGTAGTCGAGCGGCAGCAGACCGATGCGGGTGAAGTCGATCGCGGGTTTCGGGGTGCGGTCGAACTCGATGATGGTCGGCAGGTCTGGCGGTGCCCCGCCCTCACACTCGGCGCAGCGACGCAACGTCAGCGAACGTCCGTTGGCGCGTTTGAACGTGTATTCGATCATCGCGTCGCCGACGCGGATCTCGGCGCCGCACCCCCCGCAGTGCCTGGTGCCGCGCGCACGCGTCCATTCCCTCATCGCGTCGCTCGCAGGTGGCGACGAATCATCGCCATGATTTCCGCCGCCTCGGCACGACCGACGGCGAACGTGAATGCCTCGGGCGGACCCAGGCGCGCCGGTCTCGCCGGCGGCACGACGACGGGTCGCGTCCGCGCCACCAGCGTGATCGCCGCGAGCACCCGCCCGCTGTCGTAGGGCACGTGCAGGCGCGCGCAGCGGCACTTGACCGCCTCCACCAGGTCGCTCTCGGTCGTGAACTGCCGATCGCTCAGCACGTCGTGCGTGATGGCGGCGATAACGTCGGTCCGTGGTCGGGTTCTCAACAGGTTTTCCACAGGTGAAAAGGCGCGCAGCGCCTGCACTACTGGTTCAATCAACATAAAAGCCGCGACCCGAAGATCTTCCGTAGAGACAGAGACAGAGACAGAGACAGAGACAGAGGCCATAACTCGGGCGATGCTCAAGCATCACGTGTGGATTCCTCTTTCGGCCCCCGCTGCCAACGTGCTTGCGCAGCCGTAAGTGCCCTGGCTATGGCACGTTCAGAGCGTGCCTTCGATTCGAGATAGACCTTGATCTGCGTGTCGTTGACCAGGGATTTGCCTTCTCGACGCCAAAACTTTTTGATCAAGGGCCACGATCGTTTCCACTCGGGCAGCGTCGTCGCCGTGACCCGGCGGATCTCATCGTGGTTGTTCGGCAACTTCGCGCCGCGTCGCCACGCCTGCGTCAGCATCTCGCGATAGACGCCGCGCGCTTCCTGCGGCAACCCGAAGGCGCTCGACCCGACCCAGCGATCGATCCAGAACCATTCGGCCAGGAGATGCGACGCCGCCTTCCCGTTCTTTGCACTCACGGTCAACCCCACGGGTCGTCGCCGACTTTGTCGTAGCGGTGATCGAGGCACCACTTCCGTGCCATCGCCGCCATTTGAGGCGGCGGCCGGCGGCGCCGACGCCAGGCGCCGACCCCGACACAAAGCGCGCAGAGCACGCAGAGCACGATCGCCCGCGTCACGACGGCACCCATCCGCACTTGACGCACATCTGGCTGTCGATGAACTTGTGATCACAGCGCAGCGTGCGCACCGGCGGATTCAGCCAGCGCCCGCACGAGCCGCACTGCCAGAGTCCGCGCTCTTTCCCCGAGGGCCAGCCGTGATGCCCGGTCCGATTGCCCGCGCAGCGTCCTTCCCAGGAGTCGTCGGGGCCGAACGTGCCCGGCGGTTCATTCGGGCGCTCGTGTGCCGCGCGGTCGCGTTCGTCCGCCAGCTGCTGACGGCGCGCGCGATCGGCACGGCTCATTTGTTGCCGTCGGCCTTGTCGGCGGCGGTCGTCGTCGTGCGCTGCTGCTGTTGCTCGACGAGCCGTTGGCGCGCAAGCGTGAGGGCTTTGATCTGCTGCTGATGGTCGTCGATGTCTCGGTCGAGGTTTTGAATCGCGCGATCGAGCTGCGTCGGGCGTTTGCTCATCTGAAAATCTCCCCGGCAGTAGGTGGTGCGGATTTGCGTTTCGAGAGCACGTCGAGGCGCCCCTTGTAGTGCACGCGCAGGGACGCGAGAGTGGGCGCGGGGAGCTTGGCGGCGTCGAGCTCCTTGCCGATGGCCTTCAGCGCCGCGACGGTGGCGGCGCTCTCGATGCGTGCAGGCCAGTCGACTGCGCCCGCCTCGCGCGCTGCGCTGCCGCCGTCGCCTGCGTGAGCGCGTGCGTCGAGTGGTTGGGCACCGCCGCGCGCCCAGGCCGCCAGTCGGGTGCCCGAGTCTTCGGTGATCACCTGGTCGGCTGGAAAGAGCGCCTTGTGTTGTTCCTGCAATTTGATCGGCAGCGGCACGCCGGGTCGATCCGCCATCAGCAGGAACGAGGCGGTCAGTTCATACGGCAGGTTTTTCTCGCAGACCGGCACCCACCCGTTGAGGCCGGTCAGGGTTTTCTTCTCGACGATCTCCCACTTGCCGTCGCGTCCCTTGACCATCTCGATTTTCGGCTCGGCGCGGAAGCACAGAATCAGGTGGGCGCGCACCTGTAGCAGGCGCTGCACCATCTGCTTGTGCGACATCTTCGGGCGCACCCACGCCGCCATCGTGCACGCCTCGCGGCGCTTCCAGTCGGCGTCCTTGCCCGCGATGCGATCGAGTTCCGCGTCGTGCCACTCGATGACGCCGCCTTCACCGGCCCACTCGTGCGACGTCGAGTCGACGACGATGACCGGATACTTCGCCGCGTCGGCGGCAGCGATGGCTTCGGCGTAGGCGTCGGGCGTGAAGGGCGGTTGCAGATCGCCGTGGTCGAACCGGAACCGATCGGCGTAGTGCTTCGCACGACCGGCTTCGGTGTCGATGACGGCGAACGGACGATCGCCGGCGATCCCTTTTGCGAGCCGCATGGCGGTGTAGGTCTTGCCGCTGCCGCTCGACCCGGACAACCCGATGAGCAGCCCGACGTTCTCACGCGCCGCCGGCCGAAAGCTGAACGCCATCGCCTATCGCCCTGCCTGTGCGAATCGCGCCTCGACGCGTGCCTCGGGTCGCAGCAGCCCCATCGGTGAGAGCGCCGCGTCGGGCACGAAGTAGGCGGCAGGTCGGTCGCCGTGCGTCTGCAACCAGTCAAGCCGCTTCGCATCGGCGCCGCGAATCCAGCCGACGACGCTGAACTGTGGCGAGCGCCCGCGCACGAGGATGAACGTCGCGTCGTCGTCGTCGTCCTCGCGGACAATCAGCTCGTACGTGGCACGACTGCGCGTGCGAACCTGATACAGCCCGACGTCGCCGCCACGCTTGAACGTGTTGACGCTCGGCTGCCAGTAGACGTCGAGCACCTTGGCGACGGCGAGTTCACCGCACGCGCCCTCGACGTGCGCCGTCCAGCCATCGTCGTCGCTGCGCCCGTTCGCATCCGGTCGCGCGTCGCGCAGCGCCTCGACGTGTCGCCGCATTCCGACCTGGGCGGCCAGGACGACCTCGTGCCACGTGAGCCGCACGGTGATCTGCGGCATCTCAGGCGCCCTCCTCGAGGAAGGTGCGCACGTCATCGAACCGCTCGGCGATTGCGGCCAAGTGCCCGCGCGCTTCGGTCTCCTCGGCGACGGCGTCGTCCCAGGCGTCCTGATCGATCAGCCCGGTGACTTCGTTTCGTATCAGCTCGACGAGGACGGCGGGTTCAAGCGCGTCGAGTTCCCAGCTCTCGTTGCCGTGGTCGCGCAAGTAGGCGCCGATGCGGCTGTCGGTCAGCTTCGCGGGGTTCGGCGGCGGGTCGTATTGCTCGACCTGGTCGAAGTTCAACGCCAAGCGCCGGAGCTCCAGGCCGCCCATGAATAGTTGCAGGCGGTCGCGGATGTCCCGCGTCATGTCGATGCCGCTCGGGTCGTGGTCGCCGAAGTGCAGGATGACCGGCGGCTGCTTGCCCTTCCGATAGCGCAGCAGGCGTTGCCCGGCGGCCCACATCTCCGACTGCGAGGTGTAGCCGCGACAACTGAAGTACGGCACGTCGAACTCTTGGCAGACGCCTTCGATCACGCCGGCGAGCGCGTCCTTTTCGATCCACACCTCGACCCGGTGCGGTTGTCGCGCCCACTTGTCGATCCGGTATTGCTGGCTGACGGCCTCGACGATGTCGGTCGGGCTGTCCCAGTGGGCCAGCGTTTCGAGGTTGCGCGTGCGGTCTTCGAGCGCCGACCAATCGATCAGCCCGGCCATCCGACCGTCGTTGATGATCGAACCCAGGCGTTTGTATTCGCGCATGGTGTTCTTGATCAGGTCGCGGCTGACGAACTGGTAGTAGAGCTGCCGCAGCGTGAGGATGAACCCCTGGGCCTGATACTCCTGAATGATCGCGTTGGCCTGCTTCACCACGGCCAGGTGGGTCGGGTTGCGCTCGATCGGGAGGTCCAGATATTTCATCTTCGCCATCGTCGTCACCGGCACTCTCGCTCAAGCCACCAGGCTTCGTGCACCGGCGGCAGCGTCGCCCAGCAGGTGCGGCGCGGGTATCCCATCCAGTCGTTGCGTGCGCGTGCCTCGCGCCAGACCTCGATGGCGTAGCGGCACTTTTTCTCGGCGAGCATGAGCGCGTCCGGTCCGAGCCCGATGACCGACAGCGCGTAGGGCGCGAAGGTTTCCTGCACGGCGAAGCGGAACGTGGCGTCGGCGCCGGTGATCGCTTTCAACCCGCGCAGATACCAGGCGACCTGAATGTCGGTGCCGCCGTAGAACAGCGTGCGCGTCCACGTGTCCGGGTTCGCGCTGGCGCTCGTCGTCTTGTAGTCGTCGATGGCGACACGAGCGACCGGGTCGAGCACATCGACGCCGACGCCGCCGACCGGGTCGACGCGCAACCAGTCGAGACGCGCTCGGCACCACACGTCGTCGTCGAGCCAGACGAGTGTCTGCTCCGGCTTGCCGTGGGTGAACATGTCGGCGGCGCCGTCGCGATGCTCGGCGAGCTGCGCGCGTGCGCACGCCACCATCGCCTGCACGTTCACCCAGGTCGACGCAAGCAGTGGCGTCCGACCCTGCGCGTAGGCGGCAGCGCGCGCTTCCTGCGCCGCCTTCGTCCGCCAGTCCTTCGCGTCGACGACGTCGATGTTCGCCTCGGTCCCTTCGAGCAGCAGCGCGTGCGCGCCAGTGCCGATGTCGTAGTGCTCGGCGTTGTCGTCGACGGGCAGCGGGTTCAGGCGCGGGTGCGCGTGCTGCGCGTGCGCGGCGGATTCGAGGCAGAGCATCTTCGCGATCGAGGCCGAGAGCGACGGCTCGGGGCAGGGGTCGCGATGGTAGTGATCGGCGCTGATGTCGTAGATGCCGGGCTCATCGATGACGATTGACGGGTGCAGCGTCATGCGGACCTCCGACCAAACGTGCGCCCCCACTGCCCGGCGAGGTAGCGGTCCACCAGGTCGGCGCGATAGCGCGGATGTTTGCCGAGACGTGGGCGCAGTTCTTCGAGGAACGGCAGCCGGCCTTTTCGGCGCAGGGTGAGGAACGTCGGGCGCGGCATCTGCAACAGGACGAGCAGTTGCGGCACCGTGTAGCAGCGCGGGTCCATCACGCATTCACTCGCGACGCCGTCGCGGCGGCGGGTGGCGGCAGGCGCTTCTTCTTGCGGCGTCCGCGTCGCGCGCGCCGGTCCTCCAACGTGCGCACGTGTTTGAGAAACAACTGAATCTTGTAGAGCGTGCGATCGAGCGGCTTCGCGTCGGCGGGCGCGCGCACGAGCAAGTAGTGCAGCGTGCGTGGCGACATCTCGATGCGAAGGGGCGGACGACCCATCGCGGCGGAGAGTTCCCCCCACGTCAGATCGCGCTTCAAGCGATAGGCGTTGAGTTCGGCACATTCAGGCGGCATCATGGGCGCGGCCTCGTTTGTCAGCGTCGCAAGGTCAATTCTTGCAACCGGCGCAAAGACTACAGATCGACTCGCGACAATGTCAAGAGCACCGACCATGTTCTCTATGTGGCAAGGTGAGTACTTGCAATCTGCGCAAGTCAGGAGTATGAATATGGCCGACGACGACGACAGCAGCGGATGGAGGCGGGCGATGGAGGAGTTTCGGCGGCTACTCGTGGACCTCGCGAAGCAGTTCGGCGGCACCAAGCAGGAGTTGGCGCGACGCGCAGGGTTGTCGCCGTCGGCGTTCAGTCGATTGCACGCTGGGCGTAGCGTGCCCAGCGTCGAGGTCTGCCTACGACTCGCCATCGTGACCAGCACGTCCGCCTCGAAACTATTGCGCGCGGCCGGGAAGGGGACGACAGCGGACCTCCTCGAAGATCTCTATGGCGCCGCCGCGATTCGGCGACACGCCTTCGTCGGCGTGCGCCACCTGAATCCCACTGAGCAGCGGCACATGGAGGCGGTGCGCGCGCTCGCACCGAAGGACCAGCGGGCGTTTTTCTATTTAGTGGAACGCGCCTCCGCGCAGCGGATGAACGGCGGCAAGACGCTGCCCTTCGACGCTGCGCGCCAATGAGAGGAGAGATTCCGAATGGCAGGATTTGATGCGTTGGCGGTGCGCGACCTGGTGGCGTTGACGGTGATCGCGGCGCGCACCATCGCGCAGTATCACGCGGCGAACGCCGAGGCGCTGGTGGGCGAAGCGTTTGAGGTCGCGGACGCGTTCATCGCCGCGAGCGAGGGCCGATGGGCGGACGGCGCCCGCGCCAACCACAAGGCCAGTGGGGACCGACGACAGACGAGCGAGGACCGGCAGCAGAAGTAGAAACGGCGAAGACGGCAAAATAGTTCGCGACGCACCCACCCCCCCCTCCACCACTCCAGCGTCGCCTTTTTGGGGAAAGGGCGTGTGTGTGATGGCGACAACCAAACGACCGCTGCGTCTCGTGGTGCCGAGCGGGGCGACCCGCACGGTGCCGAGACCCAAGCCGGCGCGGGCAGAACGGGAGCCGCGCGAATGGGCGAACCTCCCGCTGGCGGTGCAGGACGCGTTAACGACGGTGATGCGCGCAGTCGCGCGAAAGGACTGACGATGGTCGCTGCAACTCTTGCAACGTCTGCAAGTTCCACCTACACTAGCCATTCGCATGAGCGCGTTGGGTCGGTTGATCGAGAACCTGGTCACAGAGTACGGTGGCACGAAGAAAGACTTGGCGCAGGCCGTCGGCCTTCGGCAGGAGGACTTGAGTCCGAGCCGGACCGGCAAAAAGGAACATCCGTACAGCGTCGAGGTGTGTTTGCGGTTGGCGCTCGTGACGAGCACGTCCCCCCAGCAGTTGTTACGTGCGGCCGGGCACGGCGTGGTCAACGACCTGATCGAATCGCTCTACGGCCCACCCGGAAAATTCGAGCAGCGCGGCTTCCGCGTGAAGCCGATCGAGCAAAAGCACCTGCGCAAATGGCGGGCGCTTCGTGGCCCCGGCCGCAGAGCGCTCGAATTTCTACTCGACAGCTTGTCTGCCGAGTCGACCCCGACCACCGAGCGGTCCGCCTAAAGCCAAGCCCCCCCCCCATCAAAAACTGCGCCAGAAAGGTAGGTCGCTAATGGACCTATCAACACGCGTTCTCGGCACGAACGTCGCGACGCAGCTGGAGAAGCGGGCCTCGTCCGTCCTGCTGCGCATCGGGCGCGACACGTTCACGCGCGGCGATCTGTCGCACGTCGCCTGCTTCAACTTCACCGCCGCCGCCAACCTCTCCTCGATTCTCAATCGCGAGCTGAAGGTGAAGGACACGCGCGACGTGTTCGACAACGTGCCGCCGACGGAGCTCGCGCTGCCGCGTCTCGGCGCCGTGTCGCTCGCCGTCCTGGGCGCGGCGTTCGAGGTCAAGGGCGTCGGCGGCGAATCGCCGCTCGAGTCCTGGGTCAAGCGGCATCTGCCGAAGGGCGTCGAGATGGTCACGTTCGCCAGCCTCAAGCATCGCGATGAGGTCGAGCGCGCCGAGGAACAGAAGCGGGCGAAGGCTCGCAAGCACGCGCGACGGGACACGGCGCACCGTCTACGCGTTGAGCGGTTCACACAGCGCCAAGGAGCAGCCTGATGGCAACGCATCCCAAGCACGCGACGAATGGCAACGGCAACGGGCACGGCAACAGCGGCGACGCGCGTCTCCAGAAACTGCTCGCGCACCACGAGGGCATCGCGTCCGCGATTCGGACGACGATCGAGGCGCTGAACGGCACCGCGAAGGTCGCGAAACAGAAGACCGGCGCATCAGTGATCGCCGCCGCCCTCGCCATCGACAGCGCGCGCAAGGTCGGTCGACCGAAGAAGAACTCGCCGGCACGCGTGCATGGCATGACGAAGCAGAAGCGCGCGCAGCGCGAGCGGACGGGCGCGCTGCTCAACGCGTTCACCGCACGCGATGCGATCCCGGCGGACAGTGAACTGCGGCGGATGAGCGGCGGGCTGACCCGCCACGGGTATCTGCGCAAGACGGCGACGGGGCTTTTTCGCACTGCCAAGCCCTACGTCGTCGACCCAGCGGCGGCGAGCGCGTGAGCGGTTCCGTGCAGGCAAACGACTCTGGAGCAAGGCCGACGATGCCGCCCTGCGTCGCGTGTATCCGCACACGCCGTCGGCCATGATCGCCCGACAGTTGCGACGAAGCCTGCGAGCGATCTACGCGCGTGCCAAGTTGCTCGACCTGCGCAAGAGCGCGGCCTATCTCGCGAGTCCTCACGGCTGCCGACTGCGGCGCGGTGATGGCGTCGGCGCGCGCACGCGTTTCCAGAAGGGCCACGTGCCGTTCAACAAAGGACTGCGGCGTCCGGGTTGGGCGCCTGGTCGCATGAAGGAGACGCAGTTCAAGAAGGGCGTTCGGCAGGGCGTCGCCGTGAAGCTCTGGAAGCCGATCGGCACCGAACGTCTCAGCAAGGACGGCTATCTGGAACGGAAGGTCAACGATGATCTCCCGCTGCAACGTCGCTGGCGGGCGGTGCATTTGTGCGTGTGGGAAGCCGCCCACGGGCCGGTCCCAGCCGGGCACGCGATCGTCTTCCGCAACGGCGACAAGTCCGACGTCAGGCTCGACAACCTGGAGAGCATCACGCGCGCGGCGCTGATGGCGCGCAACAGCGTCCACAACCTGCCCAAGCCGCTCGCCCTGGCCGTCCAGCTCCTCGGCGCGCTCACCCGTCAGGTGCGAAGGAGAACACGCCGTGACGAATAACATCGACGACCTGCGCGCCCATCTGTTCGACACACTCAAGGCGCTGAAAGACAAAGACAAGCCGATGGATCTCGACCGCGCTCGGGCGGTCGCTGACGTCGCGCGGGTCATCGTCGACTCCGCGAAGGTCGAAGTCGACTTCCTGAAAGTAACGGGTGCCATCCGCAGCACAAACTTCTTGCCGGACGCCGGCGACGACGAGACGGCGCCCGAGGCCCGGCGACTGCCAGCTCGGAAGACAACGTCATGAGCATGAACCCTGACGACGAAACGCTCACGTCGATACGCGGCGAACTGGAAGAACTCGCACCGATGACGATGGTGCTCCGGCCGTCGTCGGCGTTCACGCTCGCGAGCCTGCTCCAGCTCGCGCTTCGGCACCCCGGCGTCGGCGACGGCGTTCGTCAAATCGGCGAGACGTTCATCGGGCACGTCCGCGTGTACTTTGCCGACACGGTCGCGGTCAGCGAAGTGCTGGAGCGCGGCGATGACCCGACGCAGGACGTGCCCTCGGAACTGCTCGATCGCCCGCTCGCCCTGCGCCTGCGGTATCGCGTGCTCGGCGGGCACGTGCACTGCCGGTGGTTCACGGCGCCCGACCCGACCGAGGTGTTCGCAAAGGCGGGCGACCTCGTGTTCACCGTTGAGGAATGGCCCTCGCTCTGCGCGTTGCTCGCGCCAGTCGTCGAACTGTTACCGGAGACGGACGCGTGAGAATCCGAATCGCGATGGACTCGACCTGTCGTTCAAACGCGCGGCTGCGGCAATGACGAGGAAACCGAAGCCGGTCGCGGACGATCGGATCGCCAAAGAGGTCGCCGGGCTGGACACATTTCTCGACGGGCGCCCGGCGCGGCAGCTCGCGATGTATGCGCTCGGCGCCCGCCACGCGCTTCAGTGGGTCCGCGACGCGCGGCAACCGGACGCGATGAATCCGCTGCGCTGCATCTCGCTAACCGAGTATGCGCTCGACCTGCCCAGGGTGCTCCAGTTTCAAAGAGGAGACGCCGATGACACGTGAACAGATCGTCGACGGACTGGCGCTGCTCGCGGCGCAGCTGGCGGACCACGGCGCCGACATGCCGCCCGGCTGGCACCCGCACGAATGGTCCTACCTGCTGGGGATTGCTGGCGGCGAGATTCTGCGACTGCGCGATCGACTCGCGTCGGTGGGCCTGGCGCCGTCGCCGCTGCCGGAGCGTCCGTCGTGAGCACGCGCAGCAGCCTCGCCTACGTGACCGAGGGGCCGGTGACGGTGCACCTGTTTCACGAGGGGCACGACGACGAAGTGCACCTGGAGATCCGGCACGGGAAGTCGAACGCCCTCATCAACGTCGTCGTGCCGAAGGTGCTCGTCGACGGCGTCAGCGCCATGCTGTTGCGCCTCGAACACCAGGGCACGCCCGACCGCATCGTGCGCCTGGTCAGGGGGCGACCGTCAGACCTTGTCAACATCCCGTCGAACATCACGCGCGAAGCCATCGCCGAACTGCGCGTCGCCGTGCGCGACGGCGCCGGGCACGATTGCGGCGAATGGATGGACGGGGGGCGCTGCCTGCTCTGCGACGAACCGGACGCAACGTTGGAGCACTCGTGATGGACGAGCCCGATCGCCCCATCGAAATTCGCAACGCCGAGACGGGCGAGTCGTTCGAGTTCGACCCGCCCGATGAATTGTGGCTCGACATGCTGGCGTTCTGCGAGGCCGCTGGCATCAGCGTCGCCGAACTGATCGAGCACGCGCTTGGCGAGTTCTTCAGACAGAGGAAGCCGTGATTAGTTGACGGCACAGGTGAACCTCCGATACGGTTAACCACGGAGGATAACTATGACCGACTATCTGAAAGTCTTCGGCCTCAACGTGCAGCAGGCCCGCGAGCGGCGCGGGATGACTCAAGCCCAGCTCTCGAAACGCCTCGACCATCTGTCGTTGCCCTACATCAGCCGCGTCGAGCACGGCGGCGCGAACCTCACCGTCAAGCAGGCGGTGCGGTTCGCGCACGCGCTCGGCCTGCCACTCGATGCGCTGTTCGATCCGAAGGGAGTTGCCTGATGCCTGAGAAGGACCGCACCGAGGTCGTCGCCCGCGCCCGCCGATGGTTGGAGCGGCAATGCGATGGGCTCGAATGTCGCATCTGCGGCGCGGCGGAAGGGGAGAACCACGAGCCGACCGACCCGTGCGGCATCGTCGCGGACCTCGTCTTCGCAGTGACGGGTGAAGAAGTCTACCGGAGGACGCACCATGCCTCGTAAGCCGCAACGGGGGAAGCGACGCGGGCGCGGCGGCAAACCCAAAGCCTACGTCGACCTCATCATCGGCGGCGTCGCGTGTCAGCGGTCGAAGACGTTCGACGTCGGCACGAGCGACGACGTGATCGAGGAATGGCGCGCGGCGATGAAACGGAAATTCAAGGGGCAGGGCCCGTGCGTGCCCGGTTCGTTCGGCGAGCTGGTCGAGGACTACAAGCCGATGGTGAGCGCCAAAAAAACCTTCAAGCAGATCGCGGCGCACCTGGCGGAGTGGGTCGCGTTGCTCGGTCGCGATCGCCGGCCGGAAACGATCACGAAGGCGGACATCAACGTGGCGCAGAACCAGATGCTGACGACGCCGACGAATCAGCCCGACCCGGCGATTCGCGGGCGACGCGGGCGCCCGACGTCGGCGAAAGGGCAGAACCCGGCGACGGTGAAGAAGAAGCGCGGCACGCTGCGTCGCATGTTCAACGTGCTCAACGGAGCGGACGGGTTCAACCCGGCGCGGGGCAGTGTGTGCCCGGTCGTCGGCGACTACGACGACGTGCGCGGCATCGACCCGCGTGACGCGATGCGCATCGTGGCGGCGATGCCCCTCTGGTGCTGGATTCGGAAGGGCATCAAGGTGCTGTCGAAGGCGCGCGTCCGCGCCGAGGTGATGATCTGGACGGGGCTGCCGCCGCACCTGCTGATGCTGGTCAAGCTCCGCCATCTCGCGCTCGACGCGCCGGTCCCCTACGTGATGGTCGCCCGGCGACTGAAGGGCAAGGGCGTGCGCGCGGCGCCGGTCAAGCTCAGTGCGCAGGCCGTCGAGGCGTTCCGACGGTTCATCGCGGCGAACGCGTTCGGGGACTTCGCGCCTGAGTCGTTCAATCGATCGGTGAAGGCGGCGGTCAAGCGGTCAGGCGTGGTCGTGCCCGAGAACTTCCACGCCTACGACCTGCGGCACACTTTCGGGAGCGCGCTCGCCTCGGTGGGCGTCGAGGATGCCGCCATCGGTCGGCTGATGATCCATGCGGAAGGGTCGACGATGTCGCGACGCTACACGCAGGCCGCGCACGCGAAGGTGGACGATGCCGCCGTCGCCGCCCTCGGCCAGGCGTTCGTGCCGGTCGTGCCGGTTTCCCCCTCGACGCTCCCTAAACCTGCCCAGGAACCTGCCCGCGTTCGTAAGTCGCACAATCGAGGGCGGTTGTCGCGCGTGTCGTAGCTCTTTCAAGGCCAAAACACGGGTTCGAATCCCGTTGGGGACGCCATCGAAAAAGCCCGCAAACATTGGTGATTCAGAGGGAAAACGGGGTGATCGTCGTGATCGCTCCGTCTCTCGCAGAGTATCGATTCCGATCAATCAGATCCCTTCGAACACCCCCAAACCTGCCCGAAACCTGCCCGCTTTTTCTGCCCTCGCCGATGGAGAAAAAAGCACAGGCCTCGCCGCTCACTCAGGCCGCTTCCACCCTGTGCCGGTGACGCGGTCGCGCACGAACGGTGACCCGGAGTCCGGGCACGGCTCGACGCGTCCGTGGTGCACCTTCTTCAGCCCGTGCCGCGCGAGCACGCGGGTGGTGCCGTCATTGCCGACGGGCACGTAGGCGCCGACGCGGCGTCCGCAGGTCGGGCACGTGATGTAGTCGAAGACGCGCGCCGTCGAGGTCACCAGCTCGCCTTCACCTCGAAGCCGCCCGCGATGTAGCGCGCGTGATCGATGGCGACGGCAGCGCGGAGTTCCCAATGCTCGCCGACTTTGGCGGCGACGGCAGCGGTCACGCCGATGGCGCCGTCTGCGTCGCGCGTGACGACGGCGACGACCGCGTGCTCGTCCTTGCCCAGGTCGACGCTGCGCAGCTGCTGGTTGACGGCGGTGGCGAGCGACGCGCGGTCGAAGATGGGCATCACCAGACTCCGAGCACGAGCACGCCGACCGTGCCAGGGATGAAGTGGTCGGCAGTGTAGATGCGCTCGATCTCCCAGGCGCCCGCCGCCTTGCGCATCAACACGGCTTTGCTGCTGGTCGTGTTCGAGATGGCGACGAGCGCGTGGTCCGTCTTCCGCCGAGTCGCCGGGTGCAGGGCGAGCGCGTGCACGGCGGCGTTGTGGAGTTGCTGCGTCGCCCAGATGCCGCCCATCAGGTCGGCTCGACCGGCGCGCGCCAGCGGGCGGGGTCGACCTCGTTCTGGCGCAGCAACCAGATCGGGTTGTTGGCGCCGCCGCCGTCTTGCAGCAGGTCGACGATGTCCGTCCGGTTCGGGCAGACGACCACGTCGGTCGCGAAGGCTTCCTGCGAGCCGGGCGGTTTGCAGTTGTTGCCACCGGGCTTGCTCAGAAGGCCATAGCCGCTGGTCCTGAGCCCCCAGGCGACGACTTTGACGATGGCGAAGGCCCCACATGGCCCCGAGAGGTCGACGCCCCTGGCGGTCAGCCAGGCTTTCACCGCACCGACGTAGGCGACGGTGGGTTCGGCAGGTCCAGGGCCGGCCGCCGGCGGCGAAGTGCCGGGCGGCGTGCCGGGCGCCACAACCGGCACCGGCTGGAGCTCGAATCCCTCGAGGTCGACCTCCTCCCACGGCCCGGCTGTGTCGCGATACTCCACGCGGCCATCCGGTTGAAAGCTCAGATAGCCGTGCGCGGTTTTGAATTTCACTTTCATCGGGGTTACCTCGGTGTCGGTTGGGGCGGCGTCGTCGGCAGCAGCGCGCCCGCCGGGGCGGGCACGTAGATCACCTGCGGCGCGGGTGTCGGCGCGGTTGCGGTGCGGTTGAAGACGCCGAGCGCGTTGAGCGCGACGAGCAACCCAACCCCGGCGACGAGCAGCTTCCACATCGAGTCCATGCCCTCGCTCTTACCGGTGCCCGATTGCAGGCGCGCGGTGTTCTCGCGGACCGTCGTCATCAACTCCGACATCCGAGGATCGACGACGGCGGCCTTGCCCATGTCGGCGGCGCGTTGGGCGGTCAAGCTGCGCATTTCCTGAATCAGTTGTTCCATCATCGGGTCGGCGACGGCTTGCTTGCCCGCGCCGGTATACGACGACTTCTCCAGGGCGGCGATCCGTTCGGTGATCGCCGTGACGGTGCGATCGAGTTGCGTCGCGAGGTTCGTGGCGCTGGTGTTCACCGCCGACCGCAACGTCTCGGCGGTCGTTGCGGCGGCGTTGGCGAGCGCAGTGATCGCGGCGGCCGATCGATCCGCCTCGGTCTTCACGGCGAGCTGGTCGACGCTGCGCACGGCGTCGAGGCGTTTGGCTTCGAGCGTGTCGAGGTCGCGCTGGTGGTCCGCGCGAATCTTCACCTCGTGTTGCAGCCAACGCATCCCGGTCTCGATGCGGAGGATCTTTTCTTCCTGCAACCGGCGTTCGGAGAGGCGCAGATCGTCTTGCCGCGTCGACCCCGCCTCGAACAGCTCACGCACATTCTCCGTCGGGTCGATGACTGGCCCGCCCAGCGCGTCGATGCCGATGCCGCTGCCGCTGCCGCTGCCGCTGCGACGCGGGCGGCGCGGGCGAATCTTGGCGTCCTCGCGCTCGACGCGCCGCCGGTCCGTCGTCGATGATGTCGGCATCAGTCACCCACCAGTGGCGGCGAGGGCGGGCCGACCTTCGGCACCAGGACCGGCTGCACCGTGCCCGGCGCGATGATCGCCACGGGCCGCACCGTGACGGTCCGCAGCCACAGGTTGACGCCCGCGACGATGGCGAGTTGCAGCGAGAGGAAGCGCGGCGGAATGATCGAGGTGACTTCGGTCAGCGAGAGCAGCGCGACGATCCCGTTGGCGGCGTTCCACCAGAACGTGCGCGACTGAAACAGGCTGATGGCAAAGTAGGTGACGGTCGGCGGCGGCCGGGCGGTGTCATCGGTCACGGCTTCTTCTCCGGGGCTGGTGCCTCGGCGACGTCGATGGTGAGCGAGGCTTCGTCCCAGCCCATTGCGACGTTCACCGTCGGCAGTTTGTATTTGGCGGCCAGCGTGGCGTAGAACTCGTTGCGCCTGGCCGTCGCGGTCGCGATGTCGATCTTGGATTGCGCGGCGATGAGGTCGACCGTCTGCGCGAGGCGCACGAGCCGGTCGAACTCCGCCTCGGTGAGCGTCGCCTTCATGGCACCGTCCCGCTCTGCGTCCCGGCCAGTTTGCCGTCGGTGATCGCCTGCGTGAAGATGCGCTGATTGAGCGACTGCGTCGAGAGGTTCGCTTTGTTCAGCGACAGCATCATGGCGTCGGCTTGCGCGCCGTTCCACAGCGCGACCACCTCGCGCCCGTTCGGCACGAACGCGCCCGACGCCCATTCCGCGAAGACCACGCGGATCAACGACTGGCGCACATCGAGCAGGACGGACGCGATGCGGACCACCGCCGCCGCAGGAATCGGCGTCGTGAGCGTAACGATTTCAGGCATGTCGTTTCCCTTCGAGCGCGGCGACGCGGCGCCACAGGTCTTGAATCACGAGATGTTGCAGCCCGATGATCGCGAAGTCGCGATTGCTTTCCGGTCGGCCCTCGGCGTCGTAGTTCAGCAGAGCGGATCGTCCGTAGTCGTTCGGCACCAGGTCGTCGAGGTCTTCCGCAATGAACCCGACCGCGCCGGTCTGCTGCCCGGTGTAGTCCCACGCTTTCGGCGCGCGATCGACGAAGCGCGCGAGCGTATCGGGCGTCACGTCCAGCGGCGCGAGGTGTTCCTTGAAGCGCGCCGATGACGTCAGCTTTTGCATCCAGCCGCTCGCGTTGACGATGAGAGCCGTGCCGGAATCGGCAGTGGGGTTCAGCGAGGCCATCGGAATGCTGTGGCTGCTCCGATAGGTGTACGCGTAGATTTCAGCAACGGGAAACGATGCATTTCCGATTGAAAGCGTTCCATTGGTTGCTGGTAGCAGATAGCCAACTGCGTCGATCTCCCACCGCTTCGTCGTTCCTCCGGCGTAGAAGCGGATCGAGCCGTTAATCGCGACGATCGACAGGCCTCCTGACCCGTCTGACTGGAGCGTGGTGCCGCTCTGGAGGTGCTGACCGGCAGAGGTCCACGTCGAGCTGAAACTGTAGGCGGTCAGGCCAACCGTGTCGCTCACCACGGATATGGCAGCGTAGTTGCCGCTACCCGCGAGGGGATTGTTGACGGTCAGTGCATTGGCCCCAATCCCACTAGCGGAGAATGCGTGGGTTCCGAAGCCGGTGACGGTGAGCAGACCGCCGAGGGCGACGTTGCGCGAGAAGAACCCATCGCGCGGACGCGTCGCGCCCGCCTTGCCGATGTCGTATGTCGCGTCCGTGAACTTCAGATCGCCGGTCAGCGTGCCGCCGGCCAGGGGCAGCTTGGCAGCCACAGTCGCAGCGATGACCGCATCCGCAGCGGCCCACGCCGCGTTGACGATGACGAGCTCCGCGTCGACCGGATCGAGGATGACGTCCTTGATTTGGCTTTTGTCCCAGAGCGTGCCGGTGAACTCGTCGCCGTCGACGAGCGCGTTGAAGTTCGTGCGGTTCAGGGCCATCGGTCAGACTCCTACCGTCGCAGCCATTTGCCGCAACAGATCTTCCAGCGAGTAGCGCACGCTCGATGCCGTCACGGTGAAGCGTGGCGCGAGGTTCACCGCCAGATCGATCTCGGAGATGGCAACGTCCTGAATCGTCAGCGTCTCGTGAATGTAGGGGCTGTCGAGCGCGAAGACGATCGGCTTGCCCGCTTTCGTTTTCAGGTCGCGCGTCGCGTAGACGACGCTGACGATCGGGCGCGAGAACAACGCCAGGTCCGCATCGCAGAGGGCCGCCAGCGACACTTCACCGCGCCGCTCATCGCTCAGGCGGTGCTCGACGACGCCGTCACTCGTGCGACCCTGCGCCGCATCGAGTGCAATCATCGCGGCTTGCGCGACGAGGTCGTCACGCTGGACCCAGATGTTGACCGTGATGCCTTTGATCGCCGGTTGCGTGAGGCCGGTGACGCCCATCAGCACCGGCGCGGCGTCGGCGTGTTCGCCGAAGCGGACCGTGTTCACGAGCGCGCCCGGCTGCCCAGGCCCAGGGATGCCCGTCAAGACGTTGCCGGCGATGCCGGTGTAGCGGACCGCCTGCGACCCAATCAGCACCCAGCCCCCCGTCGGCGAGAAGGGCGCGCCTGCGCTCGCGACCGGCAGCGACGTCGACCCGGCGAGCACCTGGCCCGTGGGCTGCGTGAGCCCCGAGATGTCCGAGACGGGCGCGTTGGCGCCGAGCGAGCCGTCTGGCGTGCTGTCGGTGTAGGTCGTTGTCGTGTTGTTCGCGATCGTGGCGACGAGCTTCAGCTGCGACCCACCGGCGGCGGTGCGGTAGATTTTCCGGCTCACGGTCGACGTCGGCCCGATCGGAATGCTCGAGAGCGCCGCCTGGTTGGCGGCGGCGGTGTTCACGACGGGCGCGTTGGCGCCGAGCGCCGAGTCGAGCACGGTGTCGGCGAACGTCGTCGTCGTGTTGTTCGGCAGCGTCGCGAGCAGTTTCAACTGCGCGCCGCCGGCCGCCGTTCGATACAGGTTCCGCGCCGTCACGAGCGAGGGCCCGGTGGGAATCACCGAGAGCGCCATGCGCTGGAGATACGCCGTGTTCACCGAGGGCGGCGCCGCGCCCAGCGCCGCGTTCACCACGTCGTCGGTGAACGTCGTCGTCCCGCCGGTCAACGTCGTGAGCAGGCGAAACCCGGCACCGCCCGAGCGCCGGTAGACCTTGCGCGCGGTGACGGTGCTGTCGCCGGTCGGGATGGCGGTCAACCGAATCTCGTTGATGGCGGCGGTGTTTGCGGTGGGCACGTTGGCGCCGAGCGCCGCATCGGCGTCGTTGTCGAGGAACGTCGTGTTGACGTTGCCGCTGATGGTGCCGAGGAACTTGAGCTGCGACCCGCCCGCCACCGTGCGATAGAGCTTGCGGCTCGTCGTCGTCGCTGGCCCGGTAGGAATCCCGGTGACGTGGTTCGTCAGCAGGTAGGCGGTGTTGCTCGTAGGGGCTGCCGCGCCGAGCGAGGCATCGACGGTCGTGTCGCGATAGGTGATCGCCGTGTTGTTGCTGAGCGTGGCGACCAGGTGCATGAGGCCGCCATCGTCGCCGACGTTGGTGCGATAGAGTTTCCGCGCCGTGACGTTGGGCGAACCGGAGATCGGCACGTTGTCGAGGTTGTTGATGTTCAGCCACGCCGTGCCGACCGTCAACGGGTTCGGGCGCGTGGTGATCTGCGAGTCCTGATACCCGTCGTCGTAGGTCGACGAGAGCGCGTGCAGGTAGTCGACCGGGCCAGGGCCGAAGGCGTTCGCAAACGGGATGCGGTAGTAAGTGCTGCCGCTGCCGCCGCCGACGACGGTGCGATAGAGATAGCACCCGATGATGCCCTGCGCGGGCGGCGCGTAGGGGAAAACGACTTGGATCGGCTGCCCGAATGGCGGACTCGGCGGATACGCGACGCACGTATACGGTCCCAACGCCACCGACGGCAACGTCTCGCCAGCCGCCGTCACAAAGGCGAGCTTGTAGTAGTAGGCGCCGGGCAGGATGGCGCCCATGCCGTGCGCCATCGTCGTCCACGGGTTGAAGGCCCAGCCCGTATTGGGCGCGGGCACCGGGTCCGTGACTTTCTGCACGCGCGGACCCGCCAGGGTTTCGCCAACGCTGGTCACAAACGAGACGGCATACTCGTGACTGCCGCCTTCAGGACCAGCGCCGGATTCGCTCTGCGTGAACGACGGCGTGCCGCCTGGAGCCGTCACTGTGGACGTGCCCTTCGAGACCGTTGGTCCTGGCGTCGTTTCGCCCGCTGCATTGACGAACGTCACCGCGTAGAGATGCGTGCCGGGTTCGGGTCCACTGCCCTGCGTCGACGGGTCGAAGGTGGGCGCGGTCGTTGGCGGCACGAGCGGCGCCGTCGGAATGGCGGTGCTGATGGGACCGGGCAGCGTCTCGCCGATGGCGGTCACGAACGTCGCCGCGTAGTCGTGATAGCCGGTGTCCGGTCCGACGCCCACGACCGCCGCCGCCGGGACCGGCGCCGACGCGGGCGACGCCGTCTCGCTGGTCGCGCGCGTTGCGAGCGGACCGGGCACCGTTTCGCCCACAGCGGTGACGAACGACACCGCGTAATCGTGACTGCCGGGATCAGGGCCGGTGCCAATCGTCGGCGCACCAATCGTCGGCGCGGTGGCGGGCGCGTCGAGCAGACCGACGCTCAGCACCCCGACCGGACCCACCAACGATTCGCCGGCCGCCGTCACAAACGACGCCGCCCACTGATGCGCACCCGTCGTGATGCCGCTGCCGCTGGCGGGCGCAACGACGGGCGCGTTCGCCGGCGCCGCACCAGGCCCGACCGCCGACCCGGCGCCGCCCAGCTGCGTGCCGGTGTAGGTCAGCACCTGCGACTCCGCGATGGCTTGCCCCCCGAGCGGGTTGAACGACGCGGTGTCGGCGATCGGCACCTCGGTATCCCCGATGGCGAGGTCGCTCAGCAACGTCGCGCCCAGCCCGCGCCCGTAGACGCGCGTGCGCAGCTGGCTGAAGTCGCGCGTCACGCGGATCGGCGGGTCGTTCAGGAAGGGATGCGCGTCGTCGATGGGATCAGGCAGGTCGGTCGCTTCGCTCGTGAACAGGTGCAGGTCGAGGTTTTCAAAATAGAAGTAGCCGCCGATCAACTTCGCGATCTGCCGCAAGCACCCGCTGAACCCCTCGCTGCCGTCGAAGGTGACGGAGATGGGATCGAGGCCCGCCTGCACGCCGAAGCTGGTGAATCCTGGCGCGTAGGTCGCGACGAGATAGTTGGCGATGGTCGTCGCCGAAACGTTCAGCCATTTGCCAAACGGCCGGCGGCGATTCGCGCGCGCGGTGTCGTCGATGCCGGTGCAGGGATAGGCGAGCTGCGCGGGCAGGCCCTCGTAGGTCTCGTCCACTGTTTGCAGCGTGCCGTTGAACAGCAACGTCGGATGATCGGTGCCGACGCTGATGCGCAGGTCGGCGACGTCTGCCGGTTTCGTCCCTTCGACGACCAGGCTGCACGTGTTCGGCGTGTCGTTGAGGCCATCGTGGACGGTGAGCGACCCACGACGCACGCGCATCCGCGCATCGACGCCGCCGAGCGTGATGGCGACCGACGTGCGCCGAATGCCGATGAGCGCCGTCGGGATGTCGCCCAGGTGGAAGTTGCCAAGGCGCGCGAGGCCGAGAATCGCCGGTTGCTTCGCCATCAGGCGGACCCGAGTTGCTGCCCGGCCTTGACCGTGCGCATGATTTCCGCCGCGACCTGGCGCGCGACGTCGGCGGCGGTGCCGTTCACGTAGATGTGATTGACGATCGACGCGCCGCCGCCACCGTTGGGTGTGATCGATCCGGCGCTCGCGGGCACGAATAGTTCGGGGCCGCGCTCGCCGACGATGTAGGATTCGCCCGCTGCCACCGGACCGCCGCCTGCTCGATGCCCTGGCTGATTGACGCCGGGGATGTAGACATACGGGTTGTTGTAATCGTCGTAAGCGATCGTGCCGCCCATCGAGCGCGCGCGCGCCTCCATGTCGCTGCTCGAGCCGCCGACCGAGAAAATCGAATTGATGCTGTAGCTCGCCGCCTGTGCTTTCGAGACGACCTTGTCGAGCCCTTCTTCGGCCTTCGCCGCCATGCGGTCGACCGCCGTCGCCATCACGTCGGTGATCCCGCGCGCCTCGATGTCCGCCATCCGGTAGACGAGGTCGGTGTGCTTTTCGATCTGCTGTTCGGTGCCGCTGAAGGCCCGGATCTCCGCCTCCGCCTTCTCGTAGATCTTCATGATCTGGTAGGTGGCGGTGTCCATCGACGTCTTCATCTCGTAGTCGTGCAGCTTGTCGGAGAGCGCCATGATCTCGGCGTTGCCGTCGACGACGGTCTTGTTCCGCAGCTTCAGCACGCGGGCCTGTTCGGTCTCCTGCTCCTTGAAATGTTTCATCGCCTGGGCGTGAAACAGCTTCTCGATGCCGTCCCACTCGGTCGTCGCTTTCGCCGCGTCCTGGGTCGCCTTCTCGCGAATCTTGAGGGCGGCAGCCTGGTCCGCCATGTACTTGGCGAATTGCCCGGTGGTGACGCCGACGCCGAGCGCGTTCTCGGATGTGAGTTTGCCGATCTCCTTCAGGTGGCCCAGGTTGGTGAGCTGCGCGGCGGTCAGCTCGCCAGCGGCATCCTTTTCGAGCGCCGCCATGAACTGTTCGGCCTTCGTGCGCGTGTCGATCGCCTTGACGGTCTCGCCGTGGCCCAGCGCCGACCGCTTGGCGGCTTCGGTATTCTCGTCCTGCTTTTTATTCAGGTGGTCGATGGCGGTCGCGAGCCCTTCGGTGCCGGTGCCGACGAGCCCGAGGCCCTTCGGTAGCAACCCGAGGAACAGTTCCCATTTGCTGGCGCCCTTCGTCGCCGCGTCGTAGAGGACGTTGAAGCCCTCGGCGAGCGGACCGATCATGTTCGCAGCGATCGACGACATGTTCTTTTCGGCGCGGGCGATCGATTCGCCGAACTCGTCCATCGCCGCCACCGACTCGGCGCTCGCGACGTGGTTCAGCCGCTCCCACTTTTCAATCGTGCCCTTGATGTCCTCGGACGCCCCCGCCATCGCCGCGCCGAGCCGGCCGCCGAATAGTTCCGCCGCCGCCGTGTCACGCAACCCGCCCTGCAACGTCGCCAGGCCGTCTTCGATTTTCAGGAACAGTTCTCTGCCGTTCAGCCCCTCGACGTCCTTCAGGGACATGCCCATCAGGTGCAGCCCGTGCGAGACCGAGGCGTCCTCGCCCGCGATGCCCTTGCTCAGTTTGTAGAGCCCTTTGCCGAGCGTGTCGGCGTCGACGCCGAACTCCGACATCGCGCCCGCCAGCGTCTGCAAATCCTCGACGTTGATGTGGGTCTGCGTGCTCAGGTCGGCGAGCGCCGACGCATCGGTCAGGACGTCCTTCACGAAGTTGAACGCCGCGCGCACGGTGAACATGGCGGCGAAGCCGAGCGCCAGGTTCTTCACGGTGTCGAGCATTCCGCCGTGGGCTTTGTCGGCGTCCTTGGCTTCGTTGGCGATCTTCTGAATGCCGGGCGGCACGTCGACGCCCATCGCGACCATCTTGTCCGCCGCTTCCTTCGCGGTCTTCGACACGCGAGCGAGCTCCGCCTCCGTCAGCTTCGAGACGCCGCCGACGCGCTCGACGGCTTCGGCCATCAGCGTCGCGTCCTGAATCACCTTCTTGCCAGAAAAATTGTCGACCATCGCGTTCAGGCGGGGGCCGACCTTGTCGGCGCCGCTGGCGAAGTCGACCAGGCGCGTCGTCGCCTTCTCGCACTCGCGCACGAAGTCCGAAAAGTCGGCGAGGAACAGCCCGCGCAGGCTGGCGCCCACGTCAGAACTCCTCGGGCGGCGGCGTCGGGATTTTCTTCATCAGTTCCTCCACGATCACGTGGTAGACGTCGGCGTCGAGGGCGCCGACCCACTCGTAGCGCCAGCCGTAGTGTCGGGCGATGGCAAGGTCGCTGATGATGCGCTCGCGCCAGCCAGCCTTTTTTTTTCAGCGGCGCGCTCCTCGGCCATCGCCGCTTCGTGGTCCTCGACGGCGTTCTTGATGGCGGTGAAGACGTCGGGGTCGAGCGCATCGAGCTTGGCCTCCAGCTCGTCGATCGGCACGCCCTTGATGACCTCACGCGCGCCGGTGCTATCGGTCAACGACCAGTCGAGCAGGAAGGCGGTGATCGTGGCGAGGCCGGTCTGGAACGGGTCGACGCGCACCCGGCCCTCGGCGGTCGCGAGATACATCCGCGCCATCGCCCGCCGTTCCTCGCCTGCGTTGAGGCGCTTCTTCACGACGAGCGTGTGCCCGTTGGCGAGCGTGAGCGTTTTGGTTTCCGGGTCGACGAAACAATACGGCAGCATCGAAGCCTCACTGCAACGGCGGTCCGAGTTTGGCGATCAGGCGGGTCTCGCCACGTTGAAGCGCGTAGACGTCCCACGCCCAGAAGCCGCCAGGGCGCGGCGCGGAGAACATCAGCCGGGGGTTCGCCGTTTTGGTGATGTAGTGCGCGTCGACGCGGGCGAGCGTGGCGCTCAGCATCCACTGCCGCCCGACTTTTTCAATCGACCAGGTGCGCAGCACAGCGGCGACGTGATAACCCCACAGGATTTCGGCGACGGTCCCGCGAATGCGCAGACCGCCGCCACCTCCACCACTGAAGTCTTGGAACACGAGCGGCGACCGGCGATTACGGAATCACCGGCTCGCGCGTCCACGGCCCCGCCGCCATGAACGAGCCTTGCACCGTCGGGGCGCCGTCGACTTTGCAATCGATCGACGCGTCCATATAGGCGAGACCGGACCAGAAGAAGGTGGACTCGTCGGTGTTCGGCACGAGCTTGAGCAGGCCCGGCACGTCTTCATCGGCGGCGCCGACGAGCACGACGTTGCTCGAGTTCCAGAACGCGCCGATCGAACCGCTGATGTCCTTCATCCCCGGCACGTAGACTTCGTTCAGGTCAGAAAAGCAGGTGACCTTGATCTTGCCGGTCTTGAGGTCCAGCTTCCACGAGTTCGTCGAGACGAGCGCGACAGGCGTGGTGCCCGCCGGGTCGTAGAGGATTTGGCCGAGTCGTCCGCTTTTGATTGCCATCGTCGTTCACCCTTTCAGTTCGTTGCCAACTGCACCCGGTAACGTCCGCCGCGCCGCCTGACCACGATCGAGGGATCGAGCGCGTCTTCTTCCTCGCCCTCGACGGGTTCTTCAAGATGCATCGTCATCAGCCCGTAGCCGGTGACGGTGAGCGTGCCATCGTCGAGCAGCGCGTCGATGCGCAGGGCGGCAGCGTGCGCCGCTGCCCCGTCGCCACGCTCGCGCGCCTCGACGAGCACGAGCCAGTCTTCGTAGGCGCGCCGCTGGCCCGCTGCACCGTGCTTCGGCACGATGGTCGCGATGATCTGCGAGACGACCACGTGCCGCGTCGAGCCCGTCGGTGGCAGTCCCTTGTAGACACCGTTCGGCATCAGCGCCAGGAGTGCCGCGTCGGCGCCCAGCTTCGCGACGATCGCGTTGAGAATCGCCCAGCTATCCGGCATCGACCACCGTGACGCCTTTGCTCTCGACGAGGACACGCAGGTCCGCCCACATCGGGTCGCGGGCGCGCATCATCGCGGGGATGAACACGTGGGCGGCGGGCATCCGACCCACGAGCTTTTTCACACCGCGCTTTTTCGTGATGTAGTGCCGCAGCTCCGACCCGTTCTCGAACACCCAGGCGATCGGGTTGCGGTTGACCACGTTGGCGCCGACGCCGAAACGTCCGAGCAGTAGCGGTTCGACGAAGACGCCATCTTGCAGAGCGCCCAGGCGCCGCGACTTCTGATAGCCCGCGCGCGCGTCGGCAGCGGCACGTTCCCCAGCGGCCTGCACAATCGCGCGGGCTTCGGCGGCGAGTTCGTCGGGCAGGTCGCGCAGCGCCTCGCGCAGCTCGTTGAGCCCTTCGAGCACCAGGCGGTTGTCAGCGCCCATGGAGCGGCGCTCCCGCCGTCAGCGTGATGCCGTAGACCGTTTCGATGGCTGCGTGCCGCGTCTCCGGGTCCACGTAGGGTCGACCGCTGGCGTCGTGCTTGAACAGATAGGCGACGCCGTCGTTGGTGTCGTCGGCGAAGTAGCAGCGGCGCGTGACGTCGACGCCCTGGTGCCACACGTGCAGGTGGATGCCTTTGTGCGAGAACAGCAGGTGCCGCCTGACATCGACGGCGCCGTAGCGGACGGTCTCGGCGGCGGCGGCCGGCGGCGCGAAGCGGGCGAACCCGATCGCCGCCAGCAATCCGGTGAACGACTTCGCCAGGTCTCGTCGGGTCACTGCACGATCTCCACGCACACGGCGACCGTCGTCACGTTCGCTTCGTCGACGTTGTCGACGCCGGTCACACTGAAAAACCGCCCGTTGTAAATCCCCCGCGACTTCGTGGTGATCTGCGGGTGATAGGGGCCGGTGATCTCGTGCGTCGCCAGCGACGTCGGCGACCCGGCGCGCACGCGTTCGAGCGTCTGCAACGACGGCGCCTTGATCTCGCAGAACGTCGACGGCGGCGCGCAGTCCGTCCACGACTGCGAGAAGCCGCCCTCGTTGTTCGGCACCGGCGGGCCAGGGTTCTGCCACGTCACGCGGCAGCGGCGTTCGTGGACGGACGTGCGCATCCCGATGCCGCTCATCCGACCACCACCAACTGATACGGTGCGATGACTTCCTCGTAGCCGAGCGGTGTCGTGGCGACGATGGTGCCGACCTGCACCAGGTCGCGCCCGACGGTCGCGTAATGCGCCGTCAGCATCGCGACCGCGTGCAGCAGCGACGGCGGAATCTCCGCGACCGAGGGCCAGCCCGCCATCAGGCGGAGCACCCACGGCTGAAACGCCCGCAGGTCCGTGGGCCAGGCAATCGTCGAGAACGCCGCGCGCGCAGGCAGGGGCGCCTCACTGCCGGGATCGAGGTTGTAGTTGGCGACGTCGAGGCTCTGTCGCCCGCCTGCGCTGTCGATGGCGTCGACCGATACGAGCGACGCGATCGGACGCCACGGCAGGAACACCGGCGCGCGCGTGCACAGCGCGTCGAACCATACGTCGAACGTTTGCAGCAGCAGGATCAGGCCGGTGTCGTTCTGCACCTTCGCGGTCGCCGAGCCGATGAACGTCAGCATCTGCGCATCGCGGGGATCGCCGTCGAGCCAGTCGAGGCCCGCCGCCAGCTTCCCTTCGGCGATCGTGAGCGGCAGCCGCGCGAGGGTCCGCGTCACCGTGCCGCCGGCGCCAGCCACCGAGACGTTGACCGGCACGCTGAAGTGGCTCGCGTCGATCCGGGTCACGACGCGCGAGCCATCGAGCGCAGGCGTCGAGCCGACGTGCCCGACGATCGCGACCGTGTCGCCGGTCACGAAGCCATGCGGCGTCTCGGTCTCGACGACCGTCGGATTCGCCAGCGACGACGCCACGATGGCGGCGGCGGGCGACACGAGGACCGGCAGCGCGTGCACGTTACTTGGTCTCCGTCTCTCCAGCGCCCAGCCCGAGGCCCGTCGCCTGCGCGGGGGTGGCAAAGAGTGCCAGCGCGGCGGCGATCGATGCGGCGTTCTGTTGCAAGTCCTTCAGCGCCTCAGCGCCAATCTCGCGCGGTGGCCCGAGCACACCGTCGGCGATCAACGATTCGAGCGCGACCCTGGCGGCGGTCAGCAGCTGCACGCGCCGATCAAACTGCGTGAGGCTGGCCTTGACCTCGACCTGCGTGTCACGTTGGATGTTCAACGACGCGAAGTCGCGGAGCCCTTCGTGCGCGGGCGCGATGGCGGCCAGCGTCGTGACGATCTCGGCGAGGGCGGTGTCGACTGCGGACATGGGTTCCCCCCTGAGCGCGCCGGGCAGGATGTCCCACCCGGCGCGTGTCTCGATTGACGGTGGATCTACTTCGGCTCGACGACGCCCGCCGCGAGCCCGAACGCCGCCGCGTTCTCGCCGGTGACGGTGAGTTCGACGGTGTCGGAGATGTTGGTGATGCCGGTGCCGAGGTCGACGTCCGCCTCGACGAGATAGACGGTCGTGCCGGGATCGTCGCCGCTCACAGCCTTGAAGCTGTTCGGTGTCGCCGGGTCTTGCTCGACGCTCCCGCTCCCGCTCTGCACGGAAACTTTCAACGCGCCATCGAAGCGCGCCGGGCGTCCGGTCGCGGTGACGGGCGTGGCGGTGACGGTGACCTTTTCGGCATTGGTGCAAGCTACTGACAGCATTCGGGACTCTCCTTGAAAAACGAGTTCAGATACGACGACCTTGCAGCAGACGAACGACGACGAGCACGAGCGCGACGACGAGCAGCGCGTGAATCAGCGGCGTGCCGATCGGCAGCACGACGCCACCCATCAGCCACGCGACCAGCAGGATCACGATCACCAGTTCGAGAAGACTCAGGCCCATCGTCAGCTCGTTTTCTTTCCGCGCCGATACGTGCCCGTCGTGAACTGACCGGGCGGTAGCGTCGCTTGCACCTGGTCAGCCACGAGCGGCGCGGGGGCAGCGGCACCCCCCTCACCGGCCGGGGCAGCCGATGTTCCCAGCGGAGAACCCGACGCCGCCCGCGCCGCTGTGGCTGGCAGTTGTTGAACCTGGATGGCCGGCGACGCCGTGCACGCGGTGTGTGCCGCGCCGCAGACGCCGCACGGGCCAGGGTCAGGACCGAAGGCCATCAGCTGATGACCACGCCGTAGGGCGCGCCGGTCGGCACCCAGCGCAGGGCGTCGGCCTGCACCTCGATGCCGCTGCCGACTTTGCCGTCGAAGGTCAGCACGTCATCCGCCGCGTTGCCCCCGAGCCCGCCCGCGACGGTGACGACGTGCGCGAACGCCGTCCGACTGACGATGAACAGCCGCATCCCTTCTTTGTCGGCGGTCGGGGCGGCGAGGGTGTAGGCGCCGACGCTGGCCTTCGTGAGCGCGTGCGTGCCGTCGATGTGCGTGATGGCACCGTCGACGAGGTGCAGCGTGTCGTCGTCGGGACCGGACCCGGAGACGAACTGATTCCGCGCGCTGTCGTAACGTGGTTGACCCATCAGAGTGCTCCTGCGGAAACGCGACCCGGTAACGACCCGGCAGCGACCGGGTCATTACCGCGCGGCGAAGGTTCTAGTTGAGGCCGGTGACTTCCCCGATGGCCGCTGGGCGATAGACGGCGAGCGCGAGCCGCTCCTCGCACCGGATCGCCACCAGGTTGCGCACGAAGAAGTCCGAGTGGCTGTTCGAGACCTCGACGCGGACGCCGCCGCGATCGAAGATCTGCGCCGCCATCTTGAACGCGCCGACGAGCGCCACGGTGGCGGCCATCGCGGGCGTGACGGCGACCGGCAGCCCCCAGAGCGTCGGCGATTGCGGACCCGCCCAGGGGCCCGTGCCCATGTAGTTGCCCGCCGCGTTCTTGATCAACTGGATGGTTTGCCAGTTGGTGGGGTTCATCACGATGCCGTCGGGCTGAATCAGCGCACCCGTCGCGATGGCGGTGATCTGCTTCAGGATGGCGTCGATGTTGGTGTCGGCGCCGCGCACGACGTCCGCCGCCAGCCCGACGTTCGTGCGCAGGCCGAGCAGGTGTTCGGCGAGGCCGCTGCCGTTCAGCAGCTCGTCTTCCTCGGTGAGCGACAAGCCGAGGCGTAGCCGCGCGTCGACGAAGGACCGGATGCCGCTGAAGTCCTCGAGCATTTCCTCGGTGACCGGCAGCCAGTGCGCCAGCTTTTTCACCGTGCTCGTGGCGTTCTCGAACGTGAGCGTCGACTCCGGTTTCACCGCGCCCTCGGCGACGGCCGCCGCCGCGTTCGTGAAGACTTTTTCCTTCAGGTAGAGGATGGCGTTCGAGTCGGTGGAGCCCGGCGACAGCAGGTCGCGGACCGTCAACCGCCGATACATCAGCTCCTGAATGCCGGGCAGCAGCTGCGGCTGCACGAGCGTGCCGCCGGATGCCGCGTCCTCGGTGAGCGTCGCCCCCCGCAACGGGTGCGGCAGTTCCCACGCCTGCGACGTCCACGAGCCCGAGCGCCGGTGCTGTTGCGTGCGGATGAAGTGCTGATAGTCGGGGTGCGCCGCGAGCTGCGCGCCGAGCGTGAGCCGCGCGCGCGGACCGGGCTCGTTCGACCCGCCCTCGGTCATGCCCGCCGTGAGCGCGGCGAGACCCGCCGCCTGGCGCGCTTCCGCCCTGGCGGTCTCGATGCGGGCCTTCAGCGCATTTGCCTCGTCATACTTCACCTGCACGGCGGCGATTTCCTCGGCGGTGCGCTCGCGATTTTCGGCCTGCGCGGTGGTCATCTGCGCGGTGAGCAGCGCGGTGGCGGCGGCGGCTTTGGTCCTCAGGTCGGCTTCCATTGCGGCAATGTTCATGGTCGTGTCCTCGAAAAAAGGGTTGGGGTCAAAGCGACAGAAGGTCCAACTTCTGCCGCTGGGTTGCCGCTGCGCGCTCCTGGGACGTGGCCGCCGACAGCGGCAGCTCCTGGTCCGTGGCACGTGGCGACGACGACGGGTCGGGGTTGGCTGCGGGCGTCGGGAGGTAGCGGCCGAGCGTATCGGCGAGGGTGGCGACGCGGTCGATCATCCCGAGCTCCAAGGCATCAGCCGCGCGCACGAGGCGCCCTTCGCCGTAGCCGTTGCGCACGTCGGACGCTTTCACGCCGCGTCCTTTCACGATGTCGCCGACGAACTGCCCGTAGGCGCCGTCCACCAGCGCCTTGATGTGCGCGCGCGTCTCCTCAGAGAGCGGCCCGCCATCGAACGATTCCCCCTTGAACTTGCCTGCCGCGATGACGTCACGCTTGATGCCGTTTTTCGCCAGCGCCTCGGAGATGTCGGTGTGCATCGTCACAACGCCGATGGCGCCAACGAGCGACGACGGCGACGCGACGATCTCCGTGCAGCAGGCCATCGGCCAATAGGCCGCCGACGCCAGCAGGTGATTCGCCTGCGCCACGATGGTCTTCTTCGAGCGCGCCGCCAGCACCTCGCGGGCGAACTCCGTCGCGCCTGCGACGTTGCCGCCGGGCGAGTCGATGTCGAACACGACCGTCCGCACGCGCTCGTCATCGACGGCGGCGTGCAGATGCGCCGTCAGCGAATCGAAGTCGGTGCCGCCCGACATCGACCCGAAGGCGTTCATGTGCGGCGCGATGGTGCCCTGGATGGGAATCACCGCCACGCCGCCGCGACCAGGCTTTGGCTCGTTGCTGCGCTTGACGAACGCCGCCAGCTCCGTCGCATCGGGTTCCTCGCCGAGAATCCGCCGCGCCAGCAGACCGGCGATGAGCACGCGCATCGAGTCGGTGATCGCCCACGGGTGATCGAGGACGAAACTCAGCACGTGGTCGTAGCTTTTAGGCATGAGCAGGTTCCCCCAGCAGCGGCGTGTCGCCGCGCAGTAGGCGATGGGTGTCGGCGTTGATGACCTCAGCGAGGTCGTCGGCGAGTTCGCGATCCCAGCGGTCGGCGTTGAGCGCGAAGGTGTCGGCACGCGCGCCGGCCGGCGAACTCGCCAGCCACGCCGTCTGTCGGGCGCGATGCGCCTGGATGATGCGATCGACGTCGAGGGTGTTCGCCGACGGCGCCGACGGCGCCGACGGCGACATCGGACGCGGCGCGGTGGCGGACGGTCCGCCCTGCTGCGCGGCGATCTTGTCGGCACTCGGGTCGTCGCTCTGCGGCAGGTTCTGTTTCGCGCGCGCCTCGTTCGCCGTCATCCACGGTCGGCCAGTGGCGACCTGCAACGACGCCGCTTGTTCCTCGAAACTGCCCGCCAGCTTCGCCTGAATGTTGAACTCGGTGTAGACGCGGTCGTTGTCGGCGCAATCGGGCAGCAGTTGCCGTTCGATCTCCTGCTGAATCATCTCCAGCCACGGACCGAGGCAGTCGGCATACAAATGCTTGTGCTGCTCTTTGATGTTGCTGAAGGTGGCGTGTTCGAGGATGCCGACGAGCGGCAACGGGATCTGGTAGGCGCGCGCGCACTCCTCGGTCGTCAGCTTCCGCGCCGACAAATACTCGGCGTCCTTCGGCGACCAGCCTGCGGGCGTGAACGTCTCGCCTTCTTGCAGCAGCACCGTGCGCCCTGCGCCCAGCCCGCCGCCATACGCGGCTTGCCACTGCTCGCGCCAGGACGTGAGCTGCGTCGGGTTGTATTTGGGCTTCGTCGCCGGACGCGTGACGATGCCGTCGATGCGCGCGCTGTTGCGCCAGAACGCCTCGCGGTGTTCGCCGGCCGCCGCTTCTTCCGCCAGGACGCGGTGCAGCGTGGCGAGCGGCGACAATCCCATCCGCGTGTTCAACGGGTTGTAGCCGTTGAAGTAGACGACCTCGGAGAGCGCGAACTCTTTCCGCCGCCCGTTCACCGTCCACACGTAGTGCGTCGGCAGCAGGCCGCCCTCGACGCTCATCTCCTCGGGCGGCAACCGCACCAGGTTGATCGTCGGGCGCCCGTGCTCGCCGAGAAAACGCACCTTGGCCCAATAGGCGTTGAAGTAGATGCCCAGGTCACCCATCAACGACTCTTTGAGGCGGAACTCGCTCGTCGTCGGGTTCGGCTTGGCGAGCCAGCGCGCCAGGTCGTGATCGATCAGGCGTTCGCGGTCGGTGTCCGAGTGGCGGCGGAAGACGGGCAGGCCCAGGTGCGCGACCGCGCGACTGAGGAAGTCGACCATCGTGCGCACGTTCGGCTGGCGCTTGTAAATCTCGCCATACGCCTGCGTGTTGCCGTAGAGATTGATCGACGTCGGCTCGTTCCACGTGGAACGGTTCGGCGGCGTCGTGAGCGATTGCAGACCGGCGAGCGTGCGCACGATCACGGCAGCACCTGCACGTAGGCGACCTGCGATCGATGGACGACGATCTCGCCGGGGATCTTCGCGGGCTCCGCGCTCGACTTCAGCGCCGAGACATCGCGCAGCGTCATCCAACCACCCCAGTCGTAGGACCAGAGCACGCCTTCAAACGCCGACGTCTCGTCGTGCGTGAAGTTGACGATGACGCGGCGCCGCAGGCAGGGCGGGTTTCCAAACAGCACACGGGATGGACCGAGTGTGCCGCCGCCGCCGAACGCGGCTCAGTTTGTGGATTTTTTCCGGTCGAGGTCGCGGCGGATGATTTCCGGCACGCTCACGTCCTCGCGAAGCGCGCGGCGGGCGAGGTCGTCGTATTGTTTCGAGGGCAGCTTGACTCCGACGTGCACCGACGGATCGTCGGGGTCGAGCGGGGGCCGTCCGCCGCCGCGCTTCGGTTTGTTCATGCGGCCACCACAGCGGGATCTTCGGCGTCGGTGTCGTCGCCCATGCTCGCGACCTTGCGGGCGATGATGGCGGCGGTCACCGGGTCGATGCGCCCGCGCGACTTCTTCTTCGTCGGGAAAATGTTGTCGTTGCTGTCCCGCACGACGACGACGTTCGACGCGCACCACTCCATCAGCGGGTTGCCGCCCGCGTCGACCAGTCCATCGAGGACGTCCGCCTCGAAGTCCTTCGCAGGCGCGCTCAGCTGCGCCACGTTCTGCGGCACCTCGACGACCGGCACGCCCAGGTCGCCGAGTTCCTTCACCAGGTTGCCCGCGTTCCAGGGATCGACGCCGACGCTCGCGACGTTGAACCGGGCGCGCAGCTCCTCGACGATCGCCTTGACGACCGCCTGGTCGATGCGATTGCCGGGATTGGTGCGCAGGAAGGCGGCGAGCGGGTCGAGCTGCCGCGCCGCGTCCGACGCCTCGACCCACAGCGGATAGGGCGCGCGGTCGCGGCGACTGCGGGCGAGCAGCGTCGCTTCGGGCGTCAGGCAGATGATGACCAGGCGCCACGCCAGCCGGTCCTCGGTCGGCGGAAACGCGGCGACGATCGCCGTCAGGTCGATCTTGGAACTCATGTCGACGCCGACGTAGCAGAGTTGCCCGTCGAGCGACGCCAACGTCCACGGCGTTTGCCCGCGCCGCCAGCCATCGAGCGCGAGCCAGGGCGCCGTCGTGTTGACCCACTCGTTCAGCCGCTTCTGGCGGAACGCGGCGGCGGCGGCCGGCATATTCGTCGCCTTCGTCGCCAGCGCGCGCATGTCGTCGGGGCGCACGCTGATGCCGTAGTTTGGGTTCGCCTTCCGCCAGGTGGTCTCCAGGGTCCAGTCGTCGTCCGTGTCGGCGTGCGCGATGAACCCGAAGACCGTCTCGTCGGCGAGGACGCCATCGAGAATCTTGCAGATGTAATCGTGCATGTCGCCGCACGGGGACATCGGGTCGTCGCCTGCGGTGGTGATCCAATTCAGGAGCGGCTGCCGACGGGAGCCCGTCGCCGTCTCCATCACGTCGATCATGCCGCGATGCTTCATCGCGTGCGCCTCGTCGATGGTGACGGCGTGCGGGTTGAGCCCGTCGGTGGAGTCGCGGTCGGCGCCGAGCGGTTCGAGTTTGGATGCCGTGTCCTCACGGTGCAGGTTCGCCGTGAGCGCGATGATGCGCGACCGCAGCCCCGACGACTGCACGAGCCGCTTGCAATCGGCGAACACGATTTTTGCCTGGTCACGCTTCGTCGCGACGCAGTAGCCCTCGGCGCCGGGCTCGCCATCGAAGAAGGTGAGGTAGAGCGCGACGACTGCCGCCTCGAGGGATTTGCCGTTCTTCCGTGGCAGCTCGTTGTAGGCGGTGCGGAACCGGCGCAGCCAGGTGTCGCGATGCACCCACCCGAACACCGAGCCGAGCCGGAACAGCTGGTGCGGTTGGAGCTTGATGAACTGCCCGGCCCATTCGCCCTTGTAGTGCCGCAGTTTTTCGGCGAAGCGGAAGAAGCGCGTCGCGCGGATGATGTCGAACCGGAACGGAAACGCGGCGGTGCCCTCGCGCTGCCGGTCGCGCAGATGCCGGGCGCACGCCAGCTGGTGATACTTGCCCGCGAGCACGACGCCCCGCACGACGTCGTGCGCGTATGCGTCGAGCGGGTTCAGCGGGTCGAGCATTCAGGTTCCCTTCAGTGTCGGGTCGGCGGCGGCGGGCCCTCGTGTGGCTGGTCGAACTCCGAGAACGCATCGCCGCCCGGTCCGGGTCCGTCGGCAGTGACGCGCGACCTCGACGACGGCGTCAATCCCAATTCAGGCCACAACTTGCAGCACGCGGCGAGCGCCTTGTGTTGGATGGCGAGCCACGGATTCGGCATCGCGTAGCCCGACGGCGCGCGCACGACGCGCGGGTAGGCCGCCTTCTTCGCTTCCAGGTATCGGTCCCATTCGATGCACAGCGCGATGAGGGCGGCGCGATCGGCTTCGGTGACCTGACGACACCGACGCAGCATCGGCGCGAGACGCGTCCACTCGGCGCGCGCGGCGGCCAGGTCGGTGCCACCCGGCAGCTGCGGCGCCAATTCCGCCGGCGGTTCGTCGAACGAATCATCGACGGCGGGCGGCGCCGGTTCGTTCGCGTTCAGCGGTCGACGACCAGGGTTGCCCGCGAGTTCACGCGCGGCGGTCGATTGCGGTTTGCGCCCTCTCATATAGACACACGGTCCCCTTGAGCAATTTGACCGACGGCAGGTTATAGTTGACAACCAGAGCGCTCCGGTTCATACTCGTATCTCGGTCGGTCGACGCGAGACGAAACGCAGCAGCTGAGAACACGAACATGCAACCACGAACCGCACAGCAGATAGCCGACGCAGCCGCGAAACGACGCGCGACGCAGGCCGCGAACAAAGCACAAGGTCTCCCGACGGTCAGACAAGCTCGCGCTGCTGCAAAGGCCGCCAAAGCGGGTCAGACCTATACGCCGCCCGCGCCCAAGGTCAAAACCGCGCCGAATCCCTACGGCGGGAGTCGTCGTCGTCGTCGTTCGCGGTTCAACAGCGGCTACGCTCCGCCGCCGCCCGTGCAGTCCGGTCCCGTGTTCACGGCGCCGAAGCCCGACGCGCGCGCGCTCAAGCTGGTTGCCCTGGTCGCGCTCGAAGCCGCGTTCATCGCGAAGGTGACAGCGACCGGCGCCACTGACGAACTGCGCCACTCGTATGCCAAATACAAAGCGGTCAAGACGCGCGCGCTGTCGCCCGCCACTGGTTCCTCGCCCGACCTGATTCGCTGTTCGCAGAACGAAGCCGACGCCGCGCTCTGCGTCGCCACCATCGCGCTGGTCAAACTCTGCTACTGATTCCTTGAGCAATCCGACGCGTTCCAGGTTATCCTTGACAACCGGAGCGCTCAGGTTCATACTCGTATCTCGGTCGTCGCAAACGCGGTCGACCGCAGCCAACAACCGACACGAAAGAGAGCAACGACAATGACGACCACGAACCCGACCGCAACGACGACCGCCACCGTTCCCGCGTCGACCGACCTCGCCATCGCCGAAAAAACCGCGCTCGCGTCGCTGAACAAGTCGCTGGCCAAGAACGACCTCGACGACCTGCTGAGAGGCGCGCGTCGGTCGCTGTTGCTGGTCGACTGCTCGGGTTCGATGAACGAACGCATCAAGTCGGGTGCACGCAAGATCGAACAGCTGCGCGAGACGGTCACGACGATGCGTCAGACGAACAGCTTTCCGATGGCCGCGTTCGGCGCCTACGGGGCGGACGTGCAGGTCGTCGACGTCGTGCCCGAGGCGTGCGGACAAACGCCGCTCGACCGCGCCATCCAGTTCGGGCAGCACGAAGGCGCCACCCACCTGGTCGTCGTGACGGACGGGCAGCCCGACGACGCGCGCGCCGCCCTCGCCGCCGGTCGTGAGTTCGGCAACCCCATCGACGTGATTTACATCGGTGACGGCAACGACGAGGGTTCGCGCTTCGCGGCGGAACTCGCGCGCATCACCGGCGGGTCGTGCAGCCTGACCGACCTCGGCAAGCCGAAAGAACTCGCCGGGAAAATCTGCCTGATGCTCGGCGACGGCAACTAGTCGCTGCGCGCTGTGTGGAGCGGTCGACGCGGTCGACCGCCTCACAGAGCAAACCAGCAGACGACGACCGGGTGACCCTATGAAAAACACAATCAACGTTTCGTGGCCCTCGCTGCACGCCAAATTGGAGTCGCACACCGTGTCGCTTCCGGTCGACCAGCGACGCGGCGGCGTGTCGGTCGTCGCGGGCTTCTTCGTGCGCTGCACGCTCAGCAACATGCACGTCGGCTGGATCTGGTCGCAGGGCGACGCGTTCGCATGGCGCACGCCCGACGATGCGAACTTCGGCACGCGCTCGACGTTGCGCGGCGCCGTCGAGGTGCTACGCGATGCGCAGAACCTGCGCAGCAGCGGGTGTGCACAGCAATCGCCACGCCGAACGCTGCTCGACGACCTGCGAGACAGCATCGACGAACGCAGCGCGACGACCGCCACCATCCGGGAGCGCGCGTCGGTCGTCTCGGCGCCGGTCAAGCCCGCTGCACCCGCTGCGCCTGCTCGACGCGTCGTCTGGAACGACAGCGCGCCCGCGTTCGACGTCGCCGCCGCGATTCGCGCCGGTCTCAAGGTGAACCGATGACCACCAAGCATTCCGCCGCCACGCTGCGCGCGCACGCGGTCGACCTCGCCAAAGCGTTCAACGTGCGACTGATTGAGAGCACGCAGCTGCAACCCGAGGAAGCGGTCGGGCTGTCGCGCCTGCGCGTCGCGCTCGTCTCGACCATCATCGACGAAACGACCTACGCCGTGGCGCTGCACGAGATGGGCCACCTCGCGTCGCCGACCGGCGTGCTCCGTCACGCGTCGACCGGCGACCTCGGCAATCTGATGCGCGCCGAGGAAGACGCCGCGTGGACCTGGGCGCGCCACTACGCGCTCGAATGGACGCCCGTGATGGACGCGGTCGCCCGCTGGGCCGAAGCGACCTACGCGGCGCCGCCGACCCGACCTGTTGTCGTCGCACCGCCGGTGCCGGTCGCACCGAAACAATCGATCAACTGGAACGACTGGAGCAAAAAGTGAACGACGTGATTGAGACCTGTGCAGCGTGCGGCCGGAAGAATCGTCTACCCGCGACGCTCGCACCCGGCAAGGCGTTGCGCTGCGGCGAGTGCAAGGCGCCGCTCGACGGCGACATCGGCGGCACGGGCGACGGTGATGACCTCGACGACGAAGACGAAGACGACGACCTCGACGAAGACGAGGATGCCTGACATGAACGCGAAGACGACGACCTGCACCGCGTGCCCGCTCTGCGGCGGCGTCGTGCAGGTCGTGCTTGACGGTCTCGTGAGCCGCCTCACCGCGCCCGGCTTCTTCATCGTGGGTCGTGACGAACTGGTCTATCGACTGCACCCCGCCCCCTTTGCCGCGTGCAGCGCGTGCGAGTTTTGCGTCGAGGTCACGCTGTGACCTGCGCCTGGTGTCCGAACTTCAGCAGCGCGTCGGGCGCGTCGCACGGGATGTGCGGCGCGTGCTCGACGCGCATCGAGCGGCAAATCGCCGCGAGGAGAGCAACCGTGGGTCCAAAGTTTTTCGAGACGCGGATGGGACAGAAGTTCTACGACGGCGACGTGCCGCGTGTCGTGCGCGCGCTGGAGTCGATTGCGACCAGCCTCGACGCCCTCGACCAGCGCCACGATCTGCGGCAGCTGGTGCGCGAGGCGGTCGCCATCATCGACGAGTCGGACATTCCCGACGGCACCGACGACGCGCAGGCGCACGTGGTCGACGTGCGCGACTGGCTCAAGTCGGCACGCGCCGCGCTCGAAGGGCGGGCGTAGATGAACGCGACCATCGGCTATAATCCCGACCAGTCCGATATGGCACCAAAACCTGTGATGAAAAACCCCGCCGCGCAGGCGCTCGGGCGTCTCGGCGGGAGTGCAGGCACGAAGGCGCAGAACAAAGCCCGGAAGCAGAACGCGAAGCTGGGCGGGCGCCCGCGTCGCGTCTGCACGCACTGCGGCGAACCTGTCAGCGGCGGCCACGCGGACCGCACGCTCGACGAGACGTGCGGCGCGCACGGCTGGAAGTGGGAGCAGGGCGGGCGCGAGGTCGATTCGCCGCCGAACCCGGTCATCGACCTGCTGCGCGACGCCATCGCCATCATCGAGAGCGGCGACCCGATGAACGCGCCGTCGAAGCAGTGGCTGCGCGCAGCGCGCAAGGTCGTCGCGTGAGCGTGCTGCGCATCGTTCTGATGGTCGTCGGCATACTGGTTGCGGTGGTGGCGGGCCTGCTGTTCGGCATCGTGGGCCTGGCCGTGGGTTTGTTTTTCGTTCTGCTCGCAGCGATGGCGAAGAAGTGACGCCATGTTGATCTTCGTGAAGGGCGATTACCTGCGCCTCATCGAGAGCGGGCAGAAGACGACGACGATTCGCCCGTGGCGCCGCTGCAAGCTCGTGCCAGGCGGCACGCTGTCGTTCAACGGGCGCGTCGTCGTGACCCTCACGCGCGTCGAGCACCGGCACCTGGCCGACCTCACCGACGCCGACGCGCGCGCGGACGGCTTCGCGTCGCGCGCCGCCTTCGTGCGAGCGTTCTGCGGGCACTATCCCGCCATCGACGCGCGCGACCGCGCGACGAAGGTGTGGGTGCTTCACTTCAAGTCTCCATCCCGCTCCGACCAGAGGGCGCGCGCGGGCGCGACGTCCGCTGCCGGTCCCGCATAACGAAACGTCGCCGTCATTCGAAAGGTCCGCGCCTCGCGCGGCTTCGCCCGTGCGCGCGTGTCGGTCCCTTGCCGTTGCGGCATCGTGAACCCTGGTCGACGTGTCATCTGCCAATCCGCTGCGCGCGCTCGAGCCGCGATGAACGCCGGGTGGCTCGTCGTGCTGAAGTAATCGCCGCCCGTCGCCGCTTTCACGACTGCTCCCACCAGACCCGATTGCGCCATCCCGATCCCGACGCCCTGAAATTCCGGCAGACACACCGTGCGATGCTCGCGCCAGCGTCCCTTGAACCCCATCGACGGCAGCACCGCCGTGAACCCCACCGGCTCGTTCTCACACCAGGTCAGGAAGCATCGCGCGTTCGCGTTCAGGTCGACACTCAGATAGTGATGCTGACGGAAGCGCGCCCAACTCTCAGGCCCGCAGCGCGTGAGGCGTAGGGCGATTGCTGGGCGCGGTTGAAGTTCCCTCCAATGAAACCGTTGCAGGTGCGGCTGATAGATCCAGTCCGGCTGCAACCATGCCTCGACGTCGTAGTGACAGGTCACCGCGATGAACCGCTGTTTGTTCCGCCGCACCGTCTTCGCCAGCGCCGCCGACCCGATCTGCGCGACGCGGCGATCGATGACCGACGTGAACTCGTCCATCACCCGCACGTCCTCGCCCGCTTCGGCGAGCGCGCGCGCGAGCGTCACGCGGAACTGTTCGCCGGTGGAGAGCACGTTGAACGGACGCAACCAAGCGGGCGGGGACGAGAACCCCACCGACGAGAGCAGGGCAGTCACCGCCTTGATCGACATCGACGCCGGGAACCCGTCGACGACGGCACGCGCGGGTGCCCACTCGTAGACCGGCACCATCCGCTCGGCGCCGAACAGCTCACGCGCGACCGTGCTCTTACCCGACCCGCTCGGTCCGACGATGAGCCCGATCGCCCACGTGCGGTCTTCGCACGGCAGGTCGACGTCCCACGCCAGGTCGGACGATTCGGCGGGCGGCAAATCGAAGTAGCCTTCGAGTTGCATCACGCGCGGCGTGCGCACGATGGTCGACGTTCTCACGACACGACCGCGCGGCATGACAGCCCCTCCCTGATGAACCGCTCCAACAACGTCGTCTGTTCGGCTTCGGTGGCGCACGTGACGACGATCACGAACTGCGGCGCCCCGCCCTCGACACCGCCGCCGCTGGCCGGCGATCGCAAAATCGCGGCGAGCTCCGTGTCGAAGAAAAACGGCGTGAGGTCGGCGCCGGCCAACTGGTCCGCCGCGAGCTGGGCGGGGTTCCACTCGGCGAGTTCCGCCGTCCGGTTGTCGTAGATCGCCAGGTCGCGCTTCTGATTCGCCGTGAGACCCGACCGCCGCACGGCCACGATCGTGTCGCCGTCGACGTCGACGACCCGCACCTTGTGAATGCCCGCCTGCGCGGCAGCTTCGATGAGGCCGTTCCCGGCGCGGACGATGTTGTCTTCGTCGATGACAATCGAGCGCGCAGCCCCGACCGCGCGCAGCGAATCAACGACCATGTCGACGTTCCGCGCTGTGTGCTTGCGGCGGTTCGTCGGGTCCGGTCGCAGGTCGAGCACGCTGCGCACGCGGGCAGGTCGTGCAGGTCTGGCCCTTCGCTGGCCCTTCGCGCTACGCGTTTTGCTGGTCATTTCGCGGTTCCTGCCTACAAGCTGGGTCTGGCGCGCTGGCAGCGCCCCTGGCGCGTCCGGTTGGCGAGGTCGTAGGTCTGCTACCCCCAGCCGGTCGACGCGCCAGCGGTCGTCTGGTCGTGCAGCTGCGAGACCTCGACGCTGCCGGATACCCCTGTGCCAAATCTGCGACGGCGAGCGCGGCTG
>Ga0070705_100000126_pt1 | contig 44413 bp, 36 predicted proteins | sample KBSK5253metaG_FD_65455 | JGI IMG/M metagenome (GOLD analysis project Ga0070705, IMG submission 65455) | Corn, switchgrass and miscanthus rhizosphere microbial communities from Kellogg Biological Station, Michigan, USA - KBS K5-25-3 metaG | ecosystem: Host-associated > Plants > Roots >... | reverse complement strand
AGGCTCACACAGAGAAGCAACATGCACGCAACGCGGAATGGACCTCTTGTCAGCATATTCTCTCCTTCTTAAAACTGGCGTTTAGCTCAGCGGGCATCAAATGCCCCTCGTTAAGGGTAAGTTGAATCGGCTGCCGGCCGTGTGAACTCCGCGTAGGGCAACCGGTGAAAAAGTTGAATCAGAACATTGCACTTCTACTTCATAAAGAATCGTTCTCTCTTTGAAGCCTCTTCATATTGTTCCCTTGCGGCGCGCACCGTCGTCGCTTCTGAGACTTCCGCTACAGGTACATCCCACCACGACTCATAACCCGGCACCCGCATTTCCTTATCTACTTCAACAACGATGACTGTGGTGCGCTCGCCCGAGCGAGTTTCTTCCAGGGCTCTTTCCACATCGTCAAGCGCGACGGCTCGAATTACGTCCGCTCCCATGCTTTCGGCGTTCGCAGCAAAATCTACCTGAATGCGCTCACCGTCCAGTTGTCCACTCTCGGAATCGCGAAGCCGGTAGTCGGTGCCAAAGCCGCCCGACCCAATCGACTGCGAAAGCCCGCCGATGCTCGAAAATCCATGATTGTCGAGCACCAGGATCGTCAGCTTGAAACCTTCCTGGATCGACGTGACAATCTCCGAGGACATCATTAAGTAAGAACCATCGCCGGCCATCACATAGACTTCTCGGGTGGGATCAGCCATCTTCACGCCGAGCCCGCCGGCGATTTCATAACCCATGCACGAGTAGCCGTATTCGACGTGATAGCCCTTCGGATCGCGCGCGCGCCACAACTTGTGCAGATCACCGGGCAGGCTTCCGGCGGCGCAAACCACGACGTCACGCGGCGCCGAGAATTTGTTGACCGCGCCGATGACCTCGCCCTGACTGATCGGAGGGCCATGACGGAGAGCGAACACGCGCTCTGTTTCGGCTTCCCAATCTTTCTTCAATGCGGCGATGCGCTCGGTGTATTCGCCATTGACGCGGTAACCTTCAAGAGCGCCGGCCAATTCCTCAAGCGTCACTCGGGCGTCAGCGATCAGTGGAAGGGCCGCGTGTTTGTAAGCATCCATAGCCGCGACGTTGATGCTTATGAAACGAACATCAGAATTTTGAAATGCGGTCTTGGAAGCCGTCGTGAAATCACTGAGCCGCGTTCCAATCGCAATCACAAGATCAGCCTCGCGAGCGATGATGTTTGCTCCGGGTGTGCCGGTCACCCCGATCGCGCCAAGATTCCGCGGATGATCGAACGAAAGCGACCCCTTGCCGGCTTGGGTCTCGCCAACCGGAATACCCGTTCGCTCGGCGAAACGAGCAAGCGCAGCCGAAGCCTCGCTGTAGATCACCCCGCCACCGGCGATGATCAGCGGTTTCTTTGCCGCGCGAATCAACTGCGCCGCATTTTGCAACAACGAACGATCGGCCGGCGGACGCGCGATATGCCAGACGCGCTTCTCAAAAAACTCTTCGGGATAGTCGCACGCTTCGGCCTGCACATCCTGAGGCAGCGCGAGGGTCACGGCTCCGGTTTCAGCCGGTGAAGTCAGAACGCGCATCGCTTCCATCAAGGAGTATGGAAGTTGATCCGGTCGATTGATGCGATCCCAGTAGCGTGAGACCGGCTTGAAGCAATCGTTCACTGATACGTCCTGGCTGTGTTCCGATTCGAGTTGCTGCAGCACAGGAGCGACGTTCCGACGCGCAAAAATATCGCCCGGCAGCAACAACACTGGTATTCGATTGATCGTGGCCGTTGCTGCGCCGGTGACCATGTTCGTAGCGCCCGGCCCGATCGAAGACGTGCATGCAAAAGTACTCATGCGATTGTTCATCCTGGCGAAAGCCGTAGACGTGTGAACCATCGCCTGTTCGTTGCGAGCGAGATAGTAACGAAGCGCTGATTGTTGCTGCAGCGCCTGGCCAATGCCGGCGATGTTGCCGTGACCGAAGATTCCCCAGACTCCGGCGAAGAAGAGGCCCTCTTGTCCATCGCGCTCGACGTACTGCTCCGCGAGGAAGTTAATGAGCGCCTGAGCCATTGTTAATCGCCGTGTCTTCATTGCTGTTTGTTATCAGCGCGCCTGAAGCTCCGATTCCTTTTTGCGCATAACATCTTTCGCCAACGCGAGTGCTTGCTCGGCCTGCCAACCGTGATGAACGATCCCGCCAACTGCTTCGGCCACGGCTAGCGGATCGTCATCGCCGGGATAAAGCACGTTGCGTCCGACCAGGGCGCCGCGCACGTTTGTGCCGGCCGACATCCCTGCCGAGACTTCGCGCAAATAGCCTGTCGGGTCGCCTGCGGATTCGCCGCCAAGCAGCAGAATCGGCAAAGTCGTCGCGCGCGCGACTACCTCGTAGTTTTCGCAATAGGGCAGCTTCAGCCACAGCAACCGGCTGCTGTCGCCCAGCGCCGATGCGACGCCAACGATCTTCGCCAATGCCTCTGCGTTCTTGATGACTTTGTATCCCTTCTCGCTTTTAACGACCGGCAGCGGTTCGAGAAAAGTGGGAACACCCAGCGCGTTGAGATCAGTGATCGCGGCGGCGCTTGCCATCATCGTCTTGAGCGAGTCCGGTTCGTCATCGCAGATGCGCATCAATATCTTCGCGCCGTCGAGCTTCCAGTTTGCGCAGGCCGCGGGAGTCGCGCCGGTCATCGGATCGTTCATTTCCCAACTGCTGCCCGCAAGCCCGCCTCGATTCAGACTCGCGATCAGCAACTTGTCCTTTAGAAAACCGTCGCGCCCCGACACATCGAGGATGAGCAGGTCCTCGATGATGTCCATCGTCGCCATCACGCCATCGACTGATCCGCCCATCAACACGCGCACGATGCGAGCGAGATAATCGTGACGGTCCGCCATGCCCAGCGAATTACCGCCGACGCCCGTCACCCGGCGAGCAGGATGATCCGCGGCGAGAATGTTGAGCTTCCCATCGAGCGTCAGCTTTATGCGCCGTTCCCGCGAGCCCGCCGCGCGCAAGGCGCACTCCGGATCGCTGACACGGATTTCGGTCAGCCGGGCAAACAGTGCCTCTGAAACACAATCACTTGCTCGAAAGCCCAACTAGAATCCTCCTCGCTCGTCGATGAAAAAAAGAGCTTCCTGTTCGAATGGCATGAAGTTCGCGCAGCCGTGACGAGTGACGACTATCGCGCCGCAAGCGTTTCCCATTCGTGCGGCGCGATGCCAGTCCCAACCTTTCAAGTAACCGTAGATCAACCCGCTCGCAAACGCATCTCCGGCGCCGAGCACGTTGCACACATCAACAGGAAACGGCGCGGCTTCGAACACTTCACCGCCGCGCAAATAAACCGTGGTGCTTTCGCCGCCGCGCTTCATCACCAATGTTGAAGGACCCGACGCGAGCACCGACTCGATGGCTTTCGCTACATCGCCGCCGACTCGCGCGCTCGAAACTTGCGAGTGCTCAACCGAGACGCTCGATTCCGTTTCGAGTGCCGCAGCCTTCACTTCGTCGGCGGTCCCAATCACGACGTCCACGAGCTGCATCGCTGCGCGAATCGTCACGCCGTACGCTCGCGCGTCGTGCCACTGGTCCGGCCGAAAATCCAAGTCCAGGAAAACAGTTGCGCCGTTAGACTTCGCTTGCGAGGCGGCAAAAAGCGTCGCGCTTCTGGAAGGCTCACGGCTCAACCCGGTCCCGGATATCAGCAACGCTCGGCTGTCGTCGATTGGAGCGGCCAACACGTCATCAATCGTCAACTCGATATCCGCGCAGTTGTCCCGGTAGTAGACCAACGGAAATTTATCGGGAGGCTCGATGCCCAGAATCACCGCGCTTGTGCGCCGGCCCGGTTTGCGTGGAATAAAGCTCGTCACCACGCCTTCCTTCTCCAGAAAACTCAGAATGAAATCGCCTACCGGATCTGCGCCCACCGCCGTGAGCAGCGCGGATCGCAAGCCAAGCCGCCGCGTGCCGACGCTGATGTTAGTCGGACAGCCGCCAACATACGCAGCGAAGCTTTTAATTTCGGTGAAGGGCGCGCCGATCTCGTTGGCATAGAGATCGATCGAGCTGCGGCCCATCGCCAAAATGTCATAGCTTCGGTCAGTCATCATTGTTCCATTTGGCGAGTCACCACCGGCACGCGCGGGTCTTTCTCTTTCCACGTCTCACGCACCCACGCATAAGCCGGGTCGTCTGAAGCGGCCATCGATCTTGCGCTGCCCGCAAGCGCGTTCAGGTAATAAACGTTATAGCCGTGCGCCGCCACGACCGGATGATAGCCCTCAGGAATCAGCACGATCTCGCCGTCACGCACAGTCAGCGTCTGATCGATCCTGCGATCCGGCGTGTAGACCTTCTGTATCGCGTATCCATCCGGGTGATTCACTTTGTAGTAATAAATCTCCTCGAGATCTACTTCGTCAGGCGGATTGTGCACGTCGTGCTTGTGAGGTGGATAGCTCGACCAGTTGCCGCTCGGCGTATAGACCTCGACGATAAGAAGTCGCTGGGCAGGGAATTCGGGTTTCAGTATGTGATTGATCTGCCGGGTTGCATTCGCTCCGCCGCGAATCTCGACCTCAACGTCATCCGGAGTAACCAGCCGGGCGGGATACTTCTGATCGGCGCGGCAAAAACAGAAGGCAAGATCACAATCAGACTCGGCGCGCACGGTGAAAGCTGTTTCGATCGGCAGATAGAGAGCGTAGGGCATCCCACTGAACACGTGTGCACGGCCACCAATGTTTGACCAAGAGCCTGCTGAGGATTCGACCGAGCAGCGTCCGCCAAGCACTACCAGCCCCATTTCATTATCGACGGTCTCATCGGAGAAACTCTCACCCTTGACCAACTGCCGCGCGCGAAAACTCAGATAGTCGAAGCCGGCGGATTCCCGCGTCAATCGCATTGTCTCTCCTGAACCGCCGTTCATTACTTTCTGTGGGATAAGCAAGTCTCTTTCAGGTTGCATCGCGCCTCTCGTCTTAGTGAACTCGCCTCGGTGGAGCCGTTGACTCCCGTTCGATCAACTGCCCCTGGACCTTGATGTTGGTTTTGGAGTTCAACCCCGAGAACAGCTTTATCAATATGTCCATCGCCATGCGGCCCATCTGCCGCATTGGCTGGCTGATGGTTGTCAGGGACGGGCTGGTGTACGAAGCGATGAAAAGATCGTCGAACCCAACGACGGAAACATCCTCAGGCACTCTCAACTTTTGCGCATGAATTGCGCGCAGAGCGCCGAGCGCCGACATATCGTTGTAGCAAAACACCGCCGTCGGAGGGTCGGGCAATGCGAGTAGTTTTTCCATCGCGAGCATTCCGCCTTCGGCCTTGCCGTCGCCGTGCGCAATCAAATCAGGGAGGAAAGGAATGTCCGCGACTTCGAGCGCTCTGCGATAACCCGAGAATCTTTCTGTGTCCGACTGAAAGCCAAACTGATCGCCGATGTAAGCGATTCGCCTGTGCCCAAGCCCAATCAGGTGCTCGGTGGCCTGCCGGCTTGCAGCGGGATTGTCGATCATCACCGAATGCACGAATTCGCCGGGATGCTGATTGTTGATCAGCACAGTCGGAACTCGCATTTCATCGAGCAGCGGCATATAAAGCGCTCCGACGCGGGAAGCGGTAACCAGAATTCCATCAACTCGTCTTTCGTGAAACGAGTGAACAACTTTTACTTCCCGGTCCGGGTTCGCATTCGAGTTAGCCAGGAACACCGAATATCCGTGATCATTGGCAACTTCTTCGATCCCTCCGACAACTTCCGCAATGAACGGGTCGGCGATTCTGGTGACGACTACGCCGATTGTTTTCGTCCTTCGAGTGACCAGGCTTCTGGCGACTGCGCTTGGCCGGTAGCCTTTCTCACGAGCAATTTGCTGAATGCGCACGGCCGTCTCCGTATTCACCAGCGGGCTGTTATGAAGAGCCCGCGACACGGTTGAGTGCGACACCTTGGCGACCCGCGCAATGTCTTTGATTGAGATCAAAGCCGCTTCCTGCACACGTGTTCAATAAGACGTTAAAAGAAAAGCAGCTCAAAGCTGCCTGGCACAATCGAGCCGCCGGAGGAGCGGACTTAGGCTCTTCCGAACTCACCCCGAGCAATGTTTCCGGGTTGTGGGCCTAGCTTATATTGAAATCGTTTTTGTTTGTCAATAGCGGCGAGTGTCAAGGCGGGAAGCCAGCAAGTACTTTTGTTTGACGCGAGAAATTGGAGTCGGATAACATCCAAGAGCGTCGGCGGGAATTGAATTCAGACGGGCCGTTAGCTCAGGTGGTAGAGCAGCTGGCTTTTAACCAGCGGGTCGCAGGTTCGAGTCCTGCACGGCTCACTTTAATTGTACCAATTACGGCTACCGGAATGGTAGCCTTTTCTTTCGTCTACACCTTCATCTACACCTAGTGTATTACCGATAGAGCTAACTTTGGTCGGTTATTTTGTCAGTTAATCAAAGGTCAGATCAGAATCGGGCTTCTCTGATCTTCGTTACTGTCCGAACCTTCCCATTAAAGTTAGGCCTCGCGGGAGAACGTAGCGCCCCGAATCTGTATTCCTATTTGTCGCCGAGCTAGTAGCAAGGAGGAACCACAAAGTGACTCGTGCGGAACCTCCGCGCCTTCATCGCTGATAGATAGCCGACGCCCGTTTCACACCTAACAGCAAAGTACTTCCGAGCAACGACAAGGCCTCCGTGGAGGCTGGAAGAATCAGCGACAGTCACCGTCTTTTATACAAGGATATCAATTTACGAAATCGATCCTCCAGCGATTCGGCTTGCGGGTTCGCTGAGGTTGGCAGACGTCAAGGCGCGGACGAGATGCATTCAATCACGCGCCATTCTGGCGGACGAAAGAACGACGAGCATAGCGAAGACCATGTCAGCAACACTTGACGGGATCATAGGACACTCAACAGTGATGCAAGAGCTCACGACTCTTGTTCTGAAGGTCGCACCCCACGATTGCACTGTTCTAATCCGTGGAGAATCAGGTACCGGCAAGGAACTCATAGCCCGCTCCATCCAAGGGAATTCCAGGCGCGCGAAGGGCCCTTTCGTGCCACTCAACTGCGGAGCAATGCCAGACGCTCTTACCGAATCCATTCTCTTCGGTCACGAGAAAGGTTCCTTCACTGGCGCCTCCTCCGACAAGCGCGGGCTCTTCGAGGCAGCCAACGGCGGCACAATCTTCCTGGACGAAATAGGTGAAATGCCATTGCCGGCGCAAGTCAAACTCCTCCGAGCCCTCCAAGAGAAAGAGATTGTGCGCGTGGGTGCCACGCGGCATATCAAGGTTGATGTCCGGGTGATAGCAGCAACCAATCGGGATTTGAGGAGCATGATAGCGGAGGGTCGATTCCGACAGGACCTCTATTACCGTATTTCAACATTCGAGATTCAAGTCGCTCCGCTCAGAGAGAGACGAGCAGACATCCCGTCATTGGCCAACCATTTTCTCGCCAAGCTTTCGAACCTAGCTTGCCATCCGCTACCCATGACCATCGAGGACGATGCGTTGAAGGCACTGGCAAGTCAGGATTGGCACGGCAACGGACGGGAGCTTGAGAACGTAATGAATCGCTTGATCGTCGTCGCGAGTGCGTCGACGATAACACGGGCCGATGTGGAGAACGTGCTCGGCATACAGCCGGGCACTGCTAGCCTAATTGTCCGGACCCGCTCGAATACACACACCGAAGCGAAACTAGTGCTGCCTCCCAACACATCGGAACTTTGCGAAGATGAAACAATCACAGCTTACATGAGGCGAGTTAAGCTCGACGTACTTAAAGCAGCAATCACTCAGTACCCCAGTCGAACCGCTGCAGCCCAGAGGCTCGGCTTAACCAAAGATGCGCTCAAGAGACAGTTGCGATATCTGCGTAACGCTAACGTGCGCTCGACAAATATATCAACGAGTGATCAGGAGGAGGTATGAGCAGACGAGCAAATAATCTACCAGAGAGCAACTATCCGCTGGTCAGTGTCCAGCGCTTCCAGTCATTGAAATGTGACGTGAACACTCGGCAGCTCGACGAACTTGCAAAGTACATTAGCTACGTTGAGTCGGCTAGCGGAGACAAACCCACTGAGGGAGAAGTTGTAGGCGCCGCACTCACCGAGCTCTTCAAGCTCGACCGTGGCTTTCAGAAGTGGAAAGACCGGTCCCAGAAGCCTGATGCAAGTTCACACAAAGACGGGGAACTTACAGCACCGAGCAAGGCGTGATTCTAGTGAAATCGACGGAGGCTTTGCGGCGCGCCATGCTCCTTCAGGGTTGATTAGGAGTCTCACAAGCAAAGAATGATGTGCACTTTAGTACCGCTTAATTCCTTATTCGCTAACCGCTCCGCGGCTCTGCCAGGACTGTTGACGGCTGGCAATTCACCTTCGAGGACTCGATTCGCGGTCTGCGAGTAGTTGTCACGTAGCGTCGTTCGTCATCGATTGAGATGGAAAGGGAAGCAGATGGCCAGGCCGAAACTACCAATAGCGCAACTCAAAAGTCTGGTGATAATCGTGAGAATGAGACTGGATCTGGACGAAGGCTTGGCAGCCGTCGCTCACCTGCGCGGAACGACAAAGAGCGGACTTGTGAGTCAGTACGCGGCAGAACAAATCAGGCTTGAGCAGGAGCGTGATCGCCTTGGCTTCGACGCAGCTGTCAAAGATATTCGGTTACAAAGAGAGGCGCAGCGGAGAAAAAAGTCTGCTCAATCGCGACTCGAGCGCCAATCAGATGCGCATGATTTTCTGAAAGCCGGCACAGAGCAGCGTCCACCGGCTAGGCCTTGGTGCCTTGAATCGCGGCCCCATGATCGCTTAATCGAACCTCTATATGACGGCCGGAAAAGGGTCATTCAAGATACTCGCGGAAGGCTATGTCTCCTCGCACGACGAAAGCGAACCGCTTGTAGCCAGTCAAGAGCTAGCTCCAGCGACATCAATCTGGCACTAGCACCTCGCGAATAAACTCACTCAAGAGAAGCGGAAAAACCCTGTGATTAGACGACCGAAAGGAACTGACGAATTTAGAGCTTAAGGCGGGATACGCATTCGCGGCACCGCGAATGCACGGAGGCCAAGGAGGCCTCCAACAGAATCCATGGCGGGACGAAGACTATATCCCAAATCGACCAGAGTTCGGCTCACTGATGATGAGCACATGCGCATAAGTGACCGGGCGAAGCTGGCCGGTCTGTCTATTTCACGTTATCTGATCGAGAACGCTCTGAGAGAAGAAGCAATGACTGTTGATGAGAGGGAGCACGCCGAAGCGATCGTTTTCCAGCGCGATTGGGCTATCAATGAAGTTGCAAGAGTGGGAAACAACCTCAATCAGATAGCGCGACAACTCAACTCGCAACGAGGGAGCATCACTTCAGACGCGATCCTAACGGCTCTTATTGAGGTCGCTTCCGTTCTAAATGAGCTGCGCCGGCTTTTGAGCGCAGGACTCTCAATAGATGGACAGGAATGGCAGAAGCTTTTGCAAAGTTCAGAGTAGGAACGCCTGGAGCGGGAGCTGCCCACGCTTCCTACATCACTCGCTATTCGGCTTTGGAGCCCAATGGCGAGCGCAATCGCGGCAGTCAACTCGAACTAAATGATCACGAGATGAGCGTGGCTGCTGCACTGGAGGAGGACCTTCATGATCCTGCGGTTGATGAAGGGGGACGATCTGATGAGTTCGATCCGGTGTGGACCTGGAACGCGCCCAGCCACCTCACAGGGGACCACTACGGCATTCAAGAAGACAAATCATCGCGCGTTCTTCGTCAAGTCTCCAAGCAAGACCGCGCGGTCCACAACAGGATAACCGCAGGCATCACCTCCCCAAACCGTTATAAGAGACTAGACGAAAAGACAGCCAAACTGCGCGCGTATTTTGGCTCGAAGGAACAGTTTGAGAAGGCGAAGGGAGGAAGGACGCACTACCGACTCATCCTATCGTTCGACGTTCCTGCCAGCAATTCGCAGATTCGCGAGCTAACAAATGAGTTCCTGAAAGAAACCTTTCCTAAGGCCATTGCTTTCGGAGCTATCCACCGAGATACCGAGCACCCTCACGTACACCTGTACCTTCACGCCCGCCAGATTGACGGAAGGAAGATATATCTGGCCAAGAACCAATACACCTCGATCGACGAGAAATGGGCAAAGATATACTCGGAGTTTGCCGGGGAGCGAAGTGTTTACGTCCAGCATCTTCGTAAGAAGGAGGAAACCAAGCAGTGGAAGATCGCAGCAGCCGAAGCTTATCGAAAAGGCGAACCAATCCCACTCAAGCCGGAAAGAGACATGATCGTAGGGAGCGATTGGCCGAGCAACGACTCTCAGCGCATAGATCTCAAGCCAGGGACCAGGGCAAACAACTCAATGCTCGTCCGCAAGCTGAGCCGGTTATGCGGCCCGGATCAGAGAAGGAAACCAGCCGATTGCTAGCCAAGGCGGAAGTCGCTCGCGAAGAGCTTGCTCACCTTATCAGAACTGAAGCGCCCGCGACGCAAGTCAAATGGGCTGCCAGGACCGCTCACGAATTTGCAGTTGCATTGGAAAAGACACTTGCCGCCAGAAAGGAGATGGGTAAGGAAAAAGCGCCACACGTCGTTTACACAACTGGAGAATGGAAGCAGTTGAAGGAGTATGCGAAGACGCGTGACATGGCGGTCAAGGACGACCGGGCGGCCGCCCGGCTTCAGTCAACACGTGTATTCGCCGGCGCTGAACAGAAGGATGCCCAGGCCAAGGTTGATGCGTTCCAGACTCGAAGGCACTTTTGGAAGTTCCATGTCGAAGGCTTCGGGAAGGTCTCACTCAGGGAGATCGAACAGAAGATAAAGACCGAGACTGAGGATAAATTCAAGCTCTACAACTTCCTGCGCCCAAGCAAGAGAGAGGCGATTCAACTCAGGATAGAGTTCCTGCAAGAAACCAAAAGGGACATCCAGAAAGAGATCGCTTCTGCAGAGCGGCCTGCTCGGAACAACCTTGCTTCGTCACAACTCAAGTACGAGACTGCTTCGAAGCTTGTCGAGTACGCGGAGAAAGCCCGTGCTCAACAGGGGAGCGAGATGCCCCTGCCCGTCTTTGAAAGATCCGAGCTTGCCAAAATGAGCGAGATTGCCAATCGTAACAAGGACGCGAAGCTCCTCGAATTTGTGTATCACGAAGTCAAAGACAGCCTGCTGGCAAATCCAACTCCCTCAACTTTGTCTGAAGTGAAGGGCAAGGCCCTAACAGCCAGGATGGACATGCTTAAGGCTGCCGATCGACTCAAAGCCACGATTGAGTACGGCGACTATCGCCAGCTTCCAGTCACGGACGCCCAAGGACTGACATACACCACGAGCGTCAGGGAGATTGAACCGAAGGGCGCACTTGAAACGCTCATCAGGCATTTCACAGACTCGCCGGAGAAGAAGCGCGAGCGACATGCTGTGGCCGACGCAAGAGCTGAACAGCTAAGAATGGCTCATATGCAGTCTCGAGATGCTCGTGACTACAGTGTCATAAGAGACAGGATCGCGCAGGATTTCTATCACGCTGCTGGAGTACGCGAGAAGGCAGTAGCGCCAACGCTTGGCCACGAGCAGATCGCAGAGCTCAACAAGTACGCTGACTCGTTGCCATTCTTCAGTACCGATCGGAAGGAGTTTAGAGAGGCAACTAAAATGGCTGGAGAGAACTTGCTCCGCATTGAAACACTGGAAGCCGCCAGAAAGGAATCTGCACCATTACGAGGTCACGACTTCTCTGTACGAGGTATAGAGCAATCGCGCCCTGACACAAGCGCAACGAAGACCGAGCGCTCGGATCGCGATAGTTTCCGCGGTAGATGAAGAGATATCCACCAGAGAGGGGCAGCCAAAGTCATTTCATAAAGCTGAGTTCGGTTACTCGACCGATGTAGCGCAGCACCGCGCCCAACAGCCGAGCATCGGGTAATTTGGAACGGCACCGATGTCGCGACGGGCGAAATCGAAGATAGTGACCCGAACCTAAGAGTAATGCACTGCGGCGCGCGCCCATCCTCGGCGTGCCATTTTCGCTCATCCCGTTCAGGAAAACGGTGGCCTTTTGGACGGATCGGCTGACCAGGAGAGTTATGTCGAAGCGAGCGATATCTGGCCAGTGGAAGACTTGACAGGCATTGGAGCCCGGATACGCTAAACAGACTTGTGTATTCTGCCAGTCCGCAAGAGAGATTCAACGTAACCTATCAGAGTTGCTTGCGTGTTGGCAGGCACTGCTAATTCCAACTGGGCTAGTTTGCCGAATTCATCGTTGTTCAGTTTGTAGTTCTTCGGCGTATAAACCACGAGCGGTGTCTGCAATCGTCGCTTGATGAAAGCGTCCAGTACACGAGCGAATAGTCTCTTTGCCAAGCCGGCTTCATCCCCTTCGTGGGAAAGGATAATCAGATCAGATTCCAGATCAGAGGGAGCCAGGGGAGCGTCATCTCTGACAGGCACAGCACTGATGTTTTGCAAACCGGCAGACTCAAGATGTGAGCGATCCGGAAGGGCGCAGCCGGCGGGATAAAGCCACTTGATGTGCCGGCGTTGATAAGCCGTGATGTTGTCGAGCTCGTCTTTGAGCTTTTGATACCCATCTCTCACTGACCTCAGTTCACGCTGCATCTGCGCGACACCGGCTTCTTCCAATTTCGCCCTCACACTTTCCCGGACCTCCTTCCTCGCTTTGACGAAAGTCCCTCCGAGCAAGCCGCCAACTACCACGGCCGCAGCGCCAAAGAACCACGTTGCGCGCTCAATCAACTTGTCGACCCGGGCGTAGTACTTCTCTGACTGGGCTTCAAGGAGTTTGCGCTCTCCTTCGAGGATCTCCTGGTAGTTCTTTAGCGGAATGTCTCGATCCTTCGTGACACTATCTGATTGCGCACTCCGTTCCGGTTGCGTGGGCTGGCCGGCTGAGATTTGCGCAATTACACCGACGGTGACGAGGATAAGGATTATTGCGAATCCAAGACGACGAATATTGGTCATGAGTAAAGAGGCTACGCGTTACGCAACAGCATGCGGCCGTATCCGCTCGAGGTCTTGGCGCCGACGCCTTCGTGTTCGAGCGCAAGCTTGAGGATCCGCCAAACTGGCTTCAGCCACGACTCGCCCTCGGGAATAGTAGAAAGCGCGATGAGGTAATCGCCGGTTGCTGAGAGAAACGGCAATGGGATTGGGTCATCCCAGTCAGCGGGAGGCGAAAGCGATTCGTTGCCGGCAGCGTCCTTTGTTTTCTTGTTCGCGTAATAGTCGGGGTGATGAACCGTTATTACATCAGGTCGCAAAGGGTGACCATTTGCTGAAGTTGGGAGATACAATGCATCGTGGAAAGTTATGTAGCCGGCGTCCTCCATTTTTCCAAAGACGATCTGATATGCCTGCTTGTCCTGGGTCCAATCACCGCCGATGCGGTTGCGGGCATAACTTGCCGCCAGACCTTTTAGCGAGCTGCCCGGAATGTAAGGCACACCGTATGTGCGATGGAGTTTCACCGAGGTTTCCAGCACCGTTTCATCTCCCAACCCGATCGCCATCCTTCCCTGCACACTTGCGATGCCTCGACCGGCGTTCGGACAAATTGATTCGATGAGTTTCTTCCAACGTTCGAAGAACTCAATGTACGGCGAAGGGATCGGAATGGCTGTTACGTCTTCGATCAGGCGCGCCTTGGGTGTTATGCGCCTATTCCTATCAAGGCGACTTTCACTTGTAGGCTCACTGCTTTGCTGGAAGATAAACTTATCCAGCCATAAACCGGCATTCGGGGCTTCAGCCGGCTTGATCCCCGACGGGAGTGTGATGGCGGATAAGTCCGCTCGTCTTGTGCATGCATCCATCTCGCACCTTCCTGTTGTCTTCAGCGATCTTGGTCGGGGTCATCTGGTTCGTCACTGGATTCGACGTCGAGAACCGATTGCGCAAAGCGTTTGTACCAGAGCAACGCGGCCAGCGCGTTTTGTGTAAGAAAAATGTATTCATCAAGCGGCGCCCTGCGGCTTTCGGTTAGCAGGGTGTCCGCATCCTTCAGGTTTAGCGATTGGGCCAGGTCATCAAGCAGTTGTCGGTGCGGCGACCCCTTTGCTGGCGCTCCATCTTTCGCTTCTTTACCTCGCTTTGATGTGGCGGCGACAAAGGCTAAAGCCTGTGACAATCCGGCTGATCGAATCAAGACAGGCAACTTGTGCGACATTGAACCGTACTGCTTTTGTTCTGTCCGGTTGCGACCCAGCAGTTTCTCTACGCGATCGTAGACTTGAAGGGCGTAGGCTTGATCACGAGATTGAAGCATCACTGGCCTCCTGCGGTTTTGGCCACGTAGTGACAGAGCAAACACCGCGACCAACCGTAGCTTTGCCGCCAAGCTGGACAGCGCTGTGATTAGCCAACACGCTATCGACAACTTCAAAGACGACATCTTTCGAAGCCTTGACCTCAGTTGCGACGAGCAAGCCGCTAAGAATGGTCTCGCTCGGCAGAGCTTCTTCATACCATAGCGCGCCGCGCGCTACTGTTTTGAGCTTTTCGTCCAGTCGAATCCGCGCGGTGATTTCAGTCGCTGTATTGAGCAAGAAGGTCAGCACGTCATCGGGCACGACGCAGAATCTCGGCTTGAGTGATTCCTTGTCACCAAAGGCGCGCTCGCCAATCCACTCTGCCCAGTCACTAGCATCGAAGGTTGAGTGAACATCGAGATCGAGGTCTTCCAAAATCACAGTCGCGATGGTTCCGGCGCCGTTTGGTTTCCTTTTTTGATACAACAAAGCGCAGCCAGTTTTTACGACGGCAAATTGCTTTCCAGTGAGAGCTGGTGGCAGGGAAGGACAACTGGTACTTCCATTGGCGCTCTTTCCGTCCCGGGCCAATCTCCCAAGCAGGTAGCGCGACGTTACCCATGCAAAGGTTCCCTTCAGACTGCGAATCGGCAGCAGCAACAACCGTTGATCGGAGAATTGAGCCGAGCCTGCGTAGTCGGCGGCATTGGACGTCGGCGGACCAAAAACATCGTCCTTGCGCTGATGAGTGCACAAATCGCGCAGAGTCCCCTTGAGCGATGATCCTGGCAAATATGGAATGCCTGTCGCCCTCTCCCGTGCGATAGGCAAGTCGATCACGCCGACGCCCTGTCCGGTACCAGCGTGTAGAGGTGAAAGTGCGTGAACGAAAGTTAGTCTAGCGTTCATCTTTTGTTATCTCCTTTTGAATTTCATTGAGAAACGCAAGCAACGGGTCCGTTTCCTCTCCAAACAGCGGACCGCCGGAATCAACCCTCTTGATCGACTTAGCCTCGGCTTCTGATAGTTTCGCTTTCAACTGGCTTACTATTTTTTTGCGGCCGTCCTTCTCTGTCAGAACCAGATCAATATCATCGGAGCAAAAGTCTTCGGGTTGCAGAGTCCCGTTAAGCAGCACCGCCAGTCCAAAATATCGCTGCTCAGACATGCGTATTGGCCGCAATATGAGGGGACTGGCCATGCGGTCATGAGAGTCGAGTTTTAGCAAAACGTCGCGGGGCTCTCTATTCGGATTTCTTTCGTCAGCATCCTTGAAATGAAAGACTATAGGCAGACCGAAAGCCGCGCGCGGGAACTTACCAGAGTTCTTAGGATCAGGCGCATGGCCGGGGTGACCAGCTGCCTTAACGCCTGACTTCAACCATTGGCCCGTCGCCTTACGAATCGCATCAGGCTCCGGCCAACGACTCCTTCCATAACCGGGCCGATGCTGGCGAAACCTTTTTAAACTACTGATGATGGCCTTCCATGCGTCGTTTGCACTGCGCTTAGACGGGGTGAAGCGGTAGTAGAAAATCTCGTTGCTGAGATATGGCACATCCTTGGGCCAATCTCCTTTTATGAGGTGCGTTCTTAAGCCAGCTCGAATCGAGTTCTGCACCGCGATGGGGGTAGTCGTGTCGTCAGCAAACGAGCAGGGATTCTGGTTTATTTTCGTGCAATGCAAAGCCCCAAAACCACGTCGAGTTCGCGCCCCAATACCACCGAATGTTTCCCAGGCCCATAGCGCGGCTTCAACTTCAGAAAGCAGGTTCTCAAAGAATATCTTGTTCCCACCGTCGTCAACTAATTCAATCTCTCGCGGGAACGAGATTCTCACCGCGAACTTGACGCCAACAAGGACGGCTTTATTCCCTTCTTGCAGTGGGAATCCCGCGTATTGCAGTTCCCTATCGAGGTCGCTGTAAGTCTTGGGTTGTCCGGAAGCTCTTTTCTCAACCGCGATTTGTACCTGCGAAGGACGCGGATCCCCGGCTGCACTCGCGCCACCCCAAATCAAACTTTCGTCTCTCCGCATCGAATCCAGATCATCACGGTATCTGCCGCCGCGTGTTGCCCGCCACCAAAAGCGCAAGTGACCGCGGATCTCGGTGCCGCGAATTGGCGTCAGGTCGTCGCATTGTCCCGGCTCCACGCCGCCGCCAAACAGGGGCGTGATCAACTCGTATTCGCGCACCTGCACGATCAGATTCTCATTTCTGGCAGGCTCGATCTTGCATTCCGTCTCGTTAGGGGGACGTGGAATCCGTCTCATGATTTCACCTCCGCTGATTCGTACTTACCCGACCACGTTCCGAGCGCTGAGAGGCCGAACCCGTCGCGGCAGTCCTGTTCGTCGTCGCTGACACAGTGCAACCACATCTTCGCGCACCAGTCCAGGACTTTAGTTTCAGGGCCAGTTAGTTTGAGAAAATACACCGAGCCTGAAGGAGCGAGCCGCCTGGTTGCTTTTGGCTGGCCGTGCTTCGATTTCGTCCGATCAAAATCCCAGCCTGATACGACCTGCGCGCGATTGATGGCTGCACCTCTGAGTTCGATCGCGACATCCGGGTTGTCTGTTCCAACCCATCCTGGGCTGAACCCGTTTGTGAAATGCGCAGGCGTCAACAGAACGAGCCGGCAAAAGTAGCTGTTTCCTTCTCTCGACCTCTTGATTGATTCGACTACAGCTTTGTTACATTCTGAGAACTCCACTTCGATCGCTTTCTCGCTTCGGCGCCAGTGCGTAAGACGACGCTCGCCGCCGAACGGGACAAGGGCTTCGAACAGCTTCTCAGCCGTAGTCCAAATCGCAAGCGCGAGTCGTTGACCGCCGACGTGTGGCGGTTTCCCTTGATGCGTGAACTCCAACCCGCGCGTTTGGTACAACGCCCCATCAATTGCAGTTTGGGAAGCGGGCAGGATTCCGACATGGGTGCGCGTCTCTTTTAGCGGACCATCATGACCCCAGTCGACAATCCCTACGTCGCCGCAGGCCTGAGGATTGGTCAACCATCCTTTGAATCTTTCTAATCTCCAATAGCGCGGTGCGTCCGCAAAAGGTTTACCGAGGCATTGCCACGTACCAACCGGAACTAAATCTTTTGACGGAAGGTTCGTGAAAGAGTCGTCGGGCATCTGCAGAGGCGAGAGTCGTATCAAACGGGCTCGATCATTCGGAACATATCCCTTGGCATCCGGTTCCAAATTGCAAAAGAGGACATCGTTAGGAGCAGGGATCAGCCAGTCATTGATTTCTCCATCACCATCCAATGCAACCAACAGAGGCCCGCACACTGTGACTTTCTCCTTCAACTCCGTAATAAGCCGGCCGATTTCTTCCGGTGGCCTGTTCCCAAATCCGCCCGAAGCCAAACCTTGTCGAGTGCGAACTCCACCGGTCGTCGTTGAAGGAAAAGGGAAATCCAGTGAGGTAGCTCGCGCGCCGGCAATGTCCGCGCTGAAAGGACGGCCGTCGCGAACAATGAGTGGATCACGCGGCTCAATCAACCAAGTCTGCATAGTCAACTCCTGTTTTGTCCCTCGCCTGCCTCAAAGTAGTCGGGAAGTTTCCTTTTTTGAACATCTGTCATAGCCTTTTCCTGACTCGGATATGACTGTTCGCGCGCTGCCGCAAGGGCTCGCGCTATGATCAGCTCATCCGCAAGACGAGTCAGCGCTCCGCTACCATAGCTGGCTTTCAATTCCTCCAGATATTTCCGGAGTCTGCCAGCTACCTCATCATCAAGCGCCTGGGTTCCATGACCGGCATGCTTCCGCTTTAGGATCCGTTTCACTTCGCCAGGAATCGCATCCTCAACGTCTCGCAACTGACCGCCGACTTTGTGAAATTCATAAGCCACACCGTCCGGCAATTTGTCGCCGACAAAGAGCATCGTGAAAAAGTGCAGTCGATCGTCGATCTTTCCCCAATGATCGACGATCGTGGTAGTTTCTCCGCTACGCTTATCGAGCTTGATACAGAGAGCGTTTTTTCCCGGCAAGCCCTTTGCCACCTTCTCGGCGTCGCGAGCGAGCGATAATGCATCTGCCAGCGGGTCGAGATGATGGCAGATAGCAACACCGACCGACAGTGTCGGACCGCTACTTAGCGTCTCCCGGAAAGCGCAAGCCAGCACCTTTCCGCAATACAGGGCCTGATGAACCGGCACGAAGGCGAGCACGTCATCGCCCCCCGCATAAATGAGTGAACCGTGCTGCATCGTTTCGACAATTCCTCGTACTTCATTTGCGAACGACGTCAAGCTCTCGGACAAACCACGATGTTTGTCAGGATCATCAAGCTGCTTTATGGCGTCTCCCATTCCGTCGCCATCCGCCAGTAACAGCGCGTAATAAGGAAACGGCTTGCGATCATCCAGAGCGACTTTCAAAAACTGACGCAACGCAGATTTGGCGGCGTTGATCTTCGCGGTGCGTTCTTCTCTTGAAATACCTTTCGCTTCAAAGTATTCGGACAGCCGATCTTCGAACAGGAGTCTCCCATCACAGGGTTTTGAGTTTCGCTGGAAAACGCTCGATATCTGTTTGTGGTCCGCACTCGATCCATTTCCGGAAACGCGGCTCCAGGCGCTCTTATCGATGCCGAGGCTCTTTAGTTCTTCGAAATACCTGTCAACGGCGTCTTTGTGCGCTTCAGTTAAGTTGCTCAGCAACGGCAAAGCGGCGACATGCGAGGTACTGAAGAACCCTTCCTCCTCTTTAGCGTTGCCGAGCCGCTTAAGCAGGCCAACACCACACAGGCGCTCACCGGGGCGCGTCTCAAACTTTTGTCTTCTTTCTTCGGCGGAAAGGTCATCGTAAGCCGCCTCATCAATGACCGACTCTCGCTGTCCATCGAGCGAAGACTTCGGCACACCCAGTTGCGCCCACTCTCCCACCCTCGTGAAGTCACGTGTGTTCTTGCGTGCAATGAGCAACGCCTCGACTTGTTGGCGTGCTGCTGAGTAATGACTCCGATCCGGATAGGGGACGGCCGCCCAGTAGAATTCCAACAGATCGTCGATCTGCAATTTCGCTTGGCCATCTTCAAAGTACGTCGAGTTCCGAATTCCTTTGAAGGCGGCCGTGCGAAGCTCGCTCAGGCGCTCATTCATTGCGTCCCGAACACCTTCAGCGAACTGGTCGACATTATTCGTTTCAACAAGCGCAGTGATTTTGTTGACTACACTGAAATAGCCACCGGGCTCTTCGCGCTTGTTTGAAGGCGACAGATCCGCAAGATTGCTAATTGCCGGAAAGATCAATCGCTTGATGTCTCCGTCAGCAATCTTGTTCGCGGCGGCTTTTGAGAGTTCACTCAACAACCAGGAACCGAACCACAAGTCGCGGCTTCGTCGCGCGGAAGCAATAAAGTCCTGCACCGGCCCAATTGAAACAGAAACCAAATATTTCATTCGCGAGTCTCCACGATCGTCAGATCAAGCTTTTGTCAGAACTACGTCACTCCCCTTTGAATGGAGGAGTCGCCTTAAGTCGCTTCGCGATTCGAAGCGCCCGATCGAAGCAGATCGGTTCATCCGGAAAGGCGTCAAGCAAAAGGCCCGGGAGTAGTCGTTGTGCTATGTCCGAGTAAGTGAAGCCATACGGAACATCCTTTGACGGCCCGATGATGCTTGCAAGTTCAAGGATTTGTTCCTCAGTTATGTTTGAGTCGGCAAGAGCCGCCCTAAGAACCGCGGCGCGCTGCAGTTCGCTGGGCCGATTGAACTCAAAGGTGTCAGCGGCACGACGGCGAACGGCCGGGTCGAGTGCTTCAAGGCGGTTAGTACACATAACCGCAAGCGCCGGCAGATGGCCAGTCGCAAATCTGCTTACTCCCTTAACCAATGCATTCACGCCGGCACGATCTTCATGATGCATCTGATCAAGCTCGCGCGACTGTGCCAGCGCATCCGCTTCATCGATCAGGAGAATGACTGCCGAGCGTGGTTTACCATTCTTAGAAACTGCCTTTCGAGCTGCGTCAGTTACCTCGCTGAAGGCCGTTGCGAGGAGTCTTGTCATTTCGCCAACAGCGCCGGTCCCACGCGCGGTGAGACTCAGGCTATACAGGATCGCTGGTATACCTTCTTGACGCGCAATCTGATCTCCAAACGTTTCCGCCAGTTCAGTCTTACCCGTGCCGACATCACCAGCGAAGACGAACAGTGGGGATCGCTCTCTAAATCTCTCAACCAGCGCAATACGTCTACGGTGGTGGTGGCGCTTACTCCATTCGTCCAATATTCCTGGATTAAGGAGTATCCGTGCCTCCTTCAGAAGTCTCGCCTTGATTTCGTCTAGACCGATGAGGCGCTCGTATCGCCTCGCGCAATCAGGACTCGGAAACTCAATGACGCTTTCGAAAATTCCGTGTGCCAGTGAACTCATTTTTTTCTTATCGTTCGCCTTGTCAGGCTCGTTCCACTACTTGTGTACACCTTGTCTTGGCTCCAAATATTGCCCTCGCCGACCTCGGGCTCGTCAGCACTAGTGCGCTTGACTGGAATTGATTCCTCAATCTGTTCCTGTTCTCGTTGGGTCAATCCGCTCCACTTTGAGCTATGCCTTAGGTACGAGTACCACAACTCTCCTGCGACGTCGGCTCCGACTGGCGCTCTTCCCGCGGAGTCGTCCGTTGTGAACGTACCGTCTGCCAGCACGGTATAGCTAACTGCCACAACCCAACCATTGTCACGACGAAATCCATAATCAACGGATGCAAGATAACCGCCTACCAAAAGTTCGGTTAACTCCTCGATGTAGTCATCGATTTGGGTGTCGCTGGGCCGACCGTAGAACAATTTCAACTGCCTAAGATCCGCCGCCACTTTCGATGCAAGATACCTGGCATGTGTTCGCGTAAAACTTGTCGAGAATGAATACGAAGAAGACATTAAAGCAAATCACCTCCTATGCTTTGAAGGATGGTCCGAGAACGACCTTCCATAGAGATTCAGCTCGCCCTTGGGTAGTCGAGTGATGGGCTTCGTTGAGCGCATCAAGAGCGTCGTGCGCTGCTTCGACAATCACTTCGCGGTCAGCGTTAGAGTAGCGAATAGCCACGTTGTTCTGCGAGTTAACAGGGTCGAAGATCTCGATTGGAGCGTAACTTGGAGCGGCGAGCTTCGAACTGTCGTAATAGTCAGTAAAGTAAATTCTTTCCTTTAGTTCGGTTGTAACAATGTAGGCAAAGAAACTCTCAAGCGCCACTGAGTAGTCGTTGAGGTCAATCCCCTTAGCTACCAAATGGGCGCAGATCAACTCGATCATAAAGGACTTGAAGCGAAACGACTCGCGATCGCGCTTTTGTAGCCGCGCCCACCACTTTACAAACCGAACAAACTGCGCAAACCGAATTGGATTCTCATTCTTTCGCTTTCTAGTGAACTCCAGGTGAAGACGGACGCTCGTGAGCACGCGGTCTCCCGTATCTTTTGTTATTAGATAGCCACAGTCGTTCGAGTCACCCTCGTAGAGCACAGGCGCGACGTCTACGTCGAGACCGGAACCGCGAAAAGAGATTGTCACGCAGTGTGTCTGGGGTGTGAATTGTTCAGGCTTTAGGTTGGAATAAGCTTCTCTCAGCCGGTCTGCGAGCCAGCCGATTAGCTTGCCTTCATCCGTAGGAGCATCTCCCGCTCGCACATAAACGGCGACGTCCATATCATTAATTGTCTTTAGAGCTGTTCCTTTCCTAACGCTACCTGAATGCAGCATCTTTACAAGCGAGTAATCCGGATGGTCGTTGATATATTTCTCAAGGCGGTCTCGAAGTCGATTCACTTGCGCGCGGTATTCGTCGACGTCTTCCTTGCGAAGGTTAACGGAGCTATTCGCGAATGCCACTAAGCTACTGTTGGATACAAAGGTTTGCGACATAGTTTTGATCACCTCCGAATTGGTGGCCCAGTTCCGCGTCCGCGTAATAGCGTGTGATATGAGCTACCGAGGTCAATCACAAGGCCTCAGCACGACCGCCGGGCGATAGCGCCCGGTCGAGTCAGCCGACTCGAGATCGTAGGTCTGAACGGGCCCCAATACATTCAGCAATTGGCCTATCATCATTGCCAGTCCCGATGGAACCGCCATAAATAAATGAATGACGCCCAATCGCGGATAATTCGTTCTTGCATCCCGCACGGCGTCGCGAATCTTGAATGCAGCATCGGCGGCTTGGCCGGCCGTAACCAGCGAGTCGGTCCCAAACGGTGTTTTCCAGGCGCGAACCATTGCTCGGAACGGTGGAAGTTCGGGGCGACTCAGTTCAAACGCTTGTTCTACAGATGCCGTTATTGACACGAGCACCGCCAGGTCGCTGCCATCAGGTTGGTAGCTGTTCGTGTCGACCGTGATTCCACATGGCTCGCGACCCGCATCGATACTCCACATCTGATCGGGCCGTCCGCTGGTGTGCTGGGTCCACCCAACTTTTATGCCTTTTGGCTGAATGAATGCGCAGCCGAATGCTATGACTGCCGGCAGTGACGGACGTCCGTCTAGATGCATGACGCGTCCTGGCGCCTTCGTCTCGATGACTCGAACAATGTCCCGAAGTGCGGGCAGAAGAGAATTCGTCCAGGCGTCCGCCGTTGCAAGTCGTGGTTTGAATCTCTCGGTCCAGTCAATAACCAGCGCTGTGCCTTGCTCAAGTGGAGGCTGAGCCCGAGTGTACAACTCGACACGCAGGGGATCGCTCTTAGGCAGAGTTTTGTGAATCGCAGAGATTCTCTTTTCCAAGGCAAACCTAGCTATCTCTCCGGCCTCGGTGGGACCGACTTTCTTCTTTGTCAATTTGTGGATCTGGAATCCACGGGACCTTAGCTGGACCCCGACTTCCCCGGAATCAACATCGGAAGTCTGTGTCGGAATGATGAAAAAGCTGTTCCCTTTGCCAGCGCGATTGAGCATCAAGGGAAGCTCAATGCTTTTGACGGCCTGCGAGTCGACAGCTTCAGGGGTCAGAGAGATGAGCGCACCTGAGGTGCCAGGACTTTGAAGAACTTCGGTTATCAGACCATCCATCAAATGCCGGTCTGAAGAGAGCGCCTCTTCGGACAACGGGATGCCGCGATCGCGCAACGCCAATGCAATGAGTTGGGTCTCGTACATGCGCGACGGGGCGCAACTCAAATATAAACGGCCAGTCGGGTCAGTCTCGATCAAGGAGGAGTCCGGAACAGACGCTGGCACGGACGGCTCTACTGTTTCGATCAAACGCGTGCGATAAGGATCGATGTCCGGTCTGGATAGAAGGCTGATCTCGCCCTCTCCCTGCCACTCGGCGCCAAGCAACTGTGCCTTCCCAAGATTGAATGCCTGACCAATTGTGAATCCATTGCCAAGACAACTGTAGAATGTCGATGCGAACGCGATTGCCGCTCGGTCGGATATGGTCTTGGCGGTCCCAACTGCTGATTCAACCACTTCAGCGATGGCTTTCGCCTCCGGCGCGGTGAAGCACGCATTGAGGAAAACAAGTCGGACCGTTTCATTGAACTCTGCGAAGATTGCTTTCAGTGCGTCGGCGGACAAAGGCAGATGCTTGTCGTCATCAGATAGAAGAAATATCCGACCATCTTCGCTTCCATGGCCCGCAAAGTGCACAACGTTGGGTCGGTGCCGTGCCAGCAGGCTAATCAACTCCGCTCGTCTTACAGCCAATTCGAACTCGATCTGGAAACGATCTCTATATTCGGACCCCCATATCTCGTGAGCGATCTGGCGGCCCTCCTTCCCAACGTTGAGGCGACTGAGACTAGGGGCATCGCCCGTAAGCACCAATATCTTTATCTTGTCTTTGGCCAAGGAACACTCCTCTAAACGTCAGAGATGAGTAACCGTCAGGAAATGAGCCGGTAAACTTGTAACAAACATGAGTGACACACTTACTTCATAAATTTCAGTAGGTCCCGAAGAAACTTTTCTCGGATTTTCGTTGCCGCTTCGCACGCGGTTGGTGTGACGCTTCTTGCGAGGAAGGTGTAAACGAGGGACGCAGACTCGACTGGCACGTTCTGGCTTACAAGCCCTGAATGCTGAATGCAGCCCAGAAGTACGGATCACGCCAGCGCTCTTCTTGCATCATCTCGACTTGAGCAGATCGAAGCGCAGTAGACGGACTGAGCTTTTCCGGACCAAGCATGCCTCGGTAGAAGAGTTCCATTAGTCTCGATGACCCGTTGTCATCTACGTTCCAGAGACTCGCTACGACTCTGGCCGCGCCTGCATAAAAGAATCCGCGTGTGAGGCCAATTAACCCCTCGCCTCTTATTTCCTTTCCTAATGCACTCTGACAGGCGCTCAGCACAACCAGGTCAGCCGAGAGCTTCATGCTGTAGACATCCTGCAAGCGGAAGTATCCATCCTGGGGTACGCCCTTGTGGTCGAACCGCGAGAGTACCAGGCAAGACAGCCGCGGATGTTTGAAATCCAGCAACCCGTGCGTTGCAAAATGGATGATTCGAAAATGACTCAATGCCTCGCTAGATGCCATCTGACGATTCGCATCGAATCCGGTTGCAACCAGACGCTCGCTTTCGGGCACCAGCTTTATCAACATCTCCGCTTCTTCGGCAGCAAATGGCAGACGGACGAAGTTCACAATTTCATCAGCACCAGCGGATGTATTGAACGGATTGCGCACTCCCCCGAACGCGGGGAGACCGCGACGACCACTTACGGCGCGCAGTCGAGAGGTCGAAGGGGTTTTTGGTTGGGCGAGTCTCGGATCGTGCCCTTCTACAACCGGATCGGCGAGCACGGCCAGGGTCTTTGACGCACTTGCCCTAGTCGAAGATTCGGCTCGTATTTCCAAGAGAACCGACAGGGACGGGAGCATCGCGAGTTCATGAGAGACGACTAGCGGTTGTTTTGAGTTCGGGTCAACTAAAGCGGCAAATGGAATATACTCCAGCGCACCGTCTGGAATTATCAGTAGTCGCTTGGAACCAGCGATTCCTTGAAGTGGCGCCAGTAGTGTCCTGCTAAGCTTATCTCGAGCAGTATTAAAGACCGCGAGATTGGTACGAGATCGCTGAGGCGTCGGTCCTTGCTTTCTTTCATTGGGAAGCGAAGTGAGGGCTTTGTAAAAACGCCTCCGATTGACGATCGATCTCAGTCCTTCCCGGAAGCACATAACTCGTCAAGGAGTCCGAGTCGATAACCCAAAGATAACTGCGATCTTCCCCAAGAGAATACTCAAGCGCAAGCGAATCAGCATCGAGTAACTTATCCTGCAGTTCTTTGAGACCGACACTCCGAGGTCGTACGAGATTCTCATACTTCCTTGGCATGCTCGCCGCTATTTCTGTGGTCGCCTGATCCAGCTGCGCGGTGAGCTGCGTGATCTCGCGATTAACGGAATCAAGCGCCCGGCTGTTCTGTATTAACCGTTCCGCGCGGTTCCCGCTTTCTGGTGTCCTGGTTTGCGTGAGCTTGAACCTTGTCTCACGTAATGACATCTCTTCGCCTGCCTTCTTCCTCAAACTTGCCAAAACCACGTTCTCCCGTTCGATAAGTTCCGCCGGAACCCCTTCACGTAAACTCGCGCCAGCCTCGGAGAGCATTTCACTAAGACTGCGAGCGCGCCCCAGCTCACTCGCCTCGAGTGCAGCGATGTCATGGCCGCCCCTAGGCTCACGATTGTGTTGCTGCATAAGAAGATCAACGAGCAACTCGTAGTTTCGATGGATCGCGCCGAAGTATGAAGCTTTGAGATCCGAACTAAGGACTTCGGCGCGCTGGGCGTCAGCGACCTGTATCATATGACGCGTGTCCGTCAAGGCACTGTCGATCTCTCCGCGATACTGCTTGAGTCTAGCTATGTTGTAGAGAATCAGTTCTTCTCCTGCTTGATCCTCTGCTTGTTTCATCAGTGAAAGCGCCGCGTCCTGCTGCGAACGCGCCTCATTTGGTTTGTTGAGTCGGAGGTAAAGAGCGCCGAGCCTAGTCAGACAATACGCCTGTACTCTCGGATGCTGGAGCAACTTGCCCACCAGAACGGCTCGGTCATAGCAACCTCGCGCGCCCGAGAAGTTTCCGAGCGACTCGTAGATCAGGCCTACGTCAGCAAGTGCGTACGCCTCCAACTTCGCGTCTCCCAAAATCTTCGCAATCCGGATTGCCCTCCAATAGAAGCGCAACGCTTCTCGGTCGCTGCCGTTGGCGGCATGAGCACTGGCTATGTGCAGTAGCGCAAGTTCCTCATATCCCGCGCGGCCCATTTTACGAGAGAGAGTCAGCGACTCGGTAAACGTTGCTAATGACTGGCTGACATCACCCAGTTCCTCGTACACCTCGCCCAGTCCGTTGAGCGCGATTGCCAACATGGGTCTGTCAGCTATTTGTCTCAGCAACGCCACAGCTTCGCGGTAAACATCTAGCGCTTTTTGCCACTGCCCTCTCGACATATGCACTAGCGCGATTGCGAGATTGATGCGCACTTCCTTACGCGGATCCGCCGCCGCTTTCGCGTAAATGAGCGCGCGTTCAAGAAACTCTTGTGCTTTACTTACATTGCCAGAATCTCCATACGTCAGACCGAGCCTAGTCAAAGCCTCAGCCTGTCCGGAACGATCGCCGTTTTTGCTCCAAAGTGAGAGAGCACGTTCGGAATACTCGATGGCTTTCGATGGATTATTGTTGAAGTACGCGATCAATGCGAGATTGTTCAGCGCTTCGGCCAATCCGATTTCATAGCAGTCATGCTCGGCGAGCGAAACAGCGCGTTGCGCATGCAACTCATACGCGCGATCATGGCTCTCGATCTCGATACGTGTTACGCGATTGAGAATATCTATACCCAACCGTACTTGATTTATCGACGTTGTGAGCCGCAGGGCCCGTTTATATTGAGTCAGGGCGTCATGTCCTTGGCCAATCATGACCAGCATTTCGCCCTCTCCAAGTAGTGCCTTCGCTTCTCCCGCGTTGTCGCCCTTTTGCCTGTACGCAGTCTGTGCTAATCGGTACAAGTGAAGAGCCCGCCGCAGCGATTCCGCCGACCACTCGGCACGTAAGCGTTCGGCATCGCCTAGTAGGGCAGCTCCGCTCCGACGGTTCTGCGGGGTGGAACCAGACGGATGGTTCGTCGATTCTTTCGTGCCTGAGTACTTCGCTGTCGCACGATTCTCAGGTTTCTTCTGGTTAGTTGCTCTGCTCGTTGATGCAGTAGTGAGTACAATCCAAAACAAGAGGGCGCAATAAAAGCAGTACGACGTGATCGGAGCACGGCTTCGGAGAAGAAGACTCATGATTTTGTAACCCCAGCCGGACAGCGTTTTGGCTTTCAGGAAGCAACCGCTATCAGGATCGAAATCCGAGGTTAGTATTGATCGTGAGTCATCAAGCGATCAAGGTACAGGTCGGCTATTAGAGGAGCCTAGGTTCGACACAGGTGACCCCATCAGTTCGCCAAGGTATTCTTTATTGAAGTATTTTGAGGATATTAAGAATAAACAGAGGATGGAAGGCTGTTCTCTGTGGCAAGGTAAACCCCGGGTCACATCGTACCTTCAGAATGTCGCCAAAAGCTAACGATGCGTAGCGGCTACCCTTGCCACAGAACCCTTTGGAATGCGTTGCCGCGCCAAGGCAGACCAAATTCGATACCGCTTGATCTGTTTTAGGCGAAGCTCAAAACAGTAACTAACAAGAGCAGTTCGTATCGCGGCCGCGGGTTCAACTCGGAGCCTCGTGATGAGCTCAATCGCTGAGCGAACCGTCTCTAAGAGTTACTTGTTCTTTTCGAGCAGTGGTATCGTCCGCGGTTAATCCGTCTGTCGTGGAAGGGGGATCACTAGGAGCTTGAGTTGTAGTATCCACTTTCACACCCCGTTCCCAATCTTCGCGCGTGCCGCGCAATTGAGTTCCAGCAGGTTGATCTTTTCCCGGCTCAACTACCGCGCTCCGCTCCCATGCTTCGAGAGTACCGCGTTCTTGAGCGCCTTCCTCAACGCTCTTGGATCCCCCGGTCCCTGCAGTCGTCTCCGAGGCTTCCTGTTGGCGATTGTCATCGCTGTGCTGACTACTCCCTGATTGCATACTACCTCCATCGATCGGTTCTCTGCGATTTTCGGTCGCATTCATTAGTGACTGCGGGCGTCCGATTATTTCATAAGACGAGCGAAAGAAATTGATTCTTCCTTTGCGCAGGTGCATTTGTAGGCGCCAAAGACAAGTCATCTCGAGTCTGGTGTACTTGATTCACATCTAAAGCGCTGAGAAAGGCCCGACTAATGCAATTAACATTGCCTTCATGACCTACACAAATCTCGGGAAATGTGACAAAGTTAACCCGGCTCACTTCTAGGCTGGTCCGCTCGAGCTCAATAGCACTACAAGTGTAAGAATACAATCCGAAATACGCTTGTTGCAGAACAGATCCTTGGAACACGGCCGCGACAGTCCTTAGCGTTTTACAGCGTTGACAGTATGCTTGCGGCCAGGCCCGAATAAAGCCAATGACCACCGACGACGCCTTTGATGAATTTCTGATCCGTCTCGAACCCGATATTGCGTCCACCGCGCTGCGGTACGCACGCCTGCGGCATAAACTGATAAGGTTTTTTGAGGGCAGGTCTTGCCGGGACGGGGAAGGCCTAACAGACGAAACGGTCCAACGGCTGCTGAAGGACCTCAGCGTGGGCAAGGAGATCGCAAAGCCATGGAGCTATCTCTATGGAGTTGCCACTAATGTTCATCGGGAATACTCGCGACGAATAGGGAGATTCGTAGAACTGAAGAATGATTTTGAATCTGTGGTCGATGAGGTGGATGATTTTGTCGGGTGCGCGACGATCTGTCTTGAGAGACTTCCTGATGACAAGAGAAGGCTAGTTGAACAATACTATTCGGACCGGGGTAGCCGCATTGAATTGGCCAAGCGGATGGGCATTTCATTGGCGAGATTAAGATTGAAGATTCATCGAATCAAGAATGAACTGAAAGAATGTTATCGCAAATGTATTCAAGGTCAGATCAGTTAAGAAGAAATTAGTGGCGGTGTTTCGTCACTAATGGATAGGTGTAATCAAAATAACGTGATCGATAGCATCGAACAAGAAGAAATGATGCTCCGCTATCTCCTGGGGCAGTCACCTGAGGACGAGCGAGTTCAAGTCGAAGAGCGATTCTTTTCGGACGGAGCATACTTTGACGAGCTCCTGGCTCTGGAAGATTCTCTCATTGACGATTTTGTCAGCGGTCGTATGTCACCCGAACGGCTCGATTCGTTTAGACAGTTGCAATCGATACGTCAAGAAGATATTCGCTTCTCACGAGCGCTGTCTCAAGCAGCAACCCAAAAAAAACTCAACCAGACCAACCGCTGGGATGACCATTACCTGGGTCTATCGCAATGGTTATCGGTTCCGCGACTAAGTCGATCTTTGTTGGCCGGCACAATGGCGCTGCTGGTACTCCTTGCGATGAGTGTCGCATTGTTGTTGAGAAACGGAACGCTTCAGAACAGACTATCCGAAAGGGAGTCTCAGGTTACCAAGCTCAGAGAAGAGAAGGAGACCGCTGAACAGGAAATGAGTAAGGCTGTTTCGCAGAGCGAAGCCTCGGCGCGCGAATTGGAGAATGAGCGCAACAAACGAATTGACGCCGAAAGCATACTTCAGAGGCTAGGCAAACGAGACTCGCCCAGCAGATCGACGGATGTCCTCACCATCGCGCTTGGCGGCGCGTTCATTTCTCGAGGTGGAACAGGCGCAATCCACGAAGTCCACGTCTCCGAAAGCGTTCACTCGGTCCAATTCGAAATACCGGTTGGCGCGTACGGCGCCTATGCCAGTTACGGGGTATCGATCAAACTGGCCGGCCAGTCAGAGATATTTTCAAATGCGTCTCTGAAACCCAGCGGACTGAGGAAATTGATCGTCACAATTCCGGCAGCAGATTTTCATTTTGGCGACTATATCCTTACGTTGTATGGAGAGGGGCTGTCCGCGCCCGCAACAGAGTTGGAACAGTACTCATTTCGGATCTCACGTTAAGACACCATTTTCTAGCGGCAAAGCTGTTTGGCTTCGGAGGCGCAGCCGTCGCCCTCGGACTCGCCGCTGCGCCGCTGATTTCCAAACTAAAACAGAGATCGCAACCAGCGTCGGCTGGCGCAGCGCAAGGCGCACCCTTGTCGCCTCTTTTGTCAAACGTCTACCTTCACTCCTTCGACGTTGCACTGACCACCGCTCACCTGCGTTTGATTAGATACGCCGACGACTTCGTAATCTGTTGCGCCTCTGAGAGCGAGGCTACAACTGCTCTGCAAGCCGTTCGATCGGCGCTCGGCGAGCGCCGGCTTGAGCTCAATTTCGAAAAGACCAGAATCGTACCACCTTCGAAGGCGTTCGAGTTCCTTGGCTATAGCTTCGAACCTGATGGCCGCGTCGTTCCGCCTGAGACTCTACCCGACGTCGTTCGCCGCCGCGTAGTCGAGTTCGCGCGTCAAAGGCTCGCGAAGGGTCGCGCTCGCCGTTGACCTCTGATCTCTGACCTCTATGTTTATTGTGGTCGCATACGACATCTCAGACGACAAGATGCGCACAAGGCTGCACAAGACGCTGCGGCGATTCGGCGAGCGTGTGCAGTTCAGCGTGTTCGAGTGTATTCTCACTCATGAGATGTTCGAGCAAATGTGCTGCGAGGTTGCAGCAGTTCTTGAACACCGGGAACTGTCACGCGTGCGCTACTACAAGATTTGTGAGGGCTGCCGTCGCCGGACCATCACGCTCGGTCAGGCCTTCACGACTACTCTCAAGCGGTTCTATGTCGTGTGACTTCGATCCGGCAGAGTTGCAGATTGAGATGGTCTTCGATTCTCAATTACTCGAAATCGCGAAATTCATTTGGAAAGGCGATTGCCTCAGTCTGACTCAAATTTTCTCCGGTCGATAGAGTGGCGCTAACCCCAACCAATGAGAAATGCCCTTGCGGTTAGCGCTGAGAGTTTAACTTACTCAGACGTTGGAGGTTATTGACGTCTGCGCTTGATCTTCAAGGGACGATAGGCATATGATGACCCGGAATCAACGTGGGTTAGCGCGGGAGGCACCCTAAGTGCCGGCAGCTTAAGGGCGCTAATTGCCCACAGGTGATGACGCTTCCCCGATGAAGAGGGGATTGAAACGAAGCTTGGTTCATTGGATTCTCAGGCCATTTTCCCAGGTGATGACGCTTCCCCGATGAAGAGGGGATTGAAACGGAGCAATAACCATCCTGCCCCCTAGAGCCAACCATAAGGTGATGACGCTTCCCCGATGAAGAGGGGATTGAAACGGATCATTTCCATAGGCTACCACATGCCCCTGATTAAGGTGATGACGCTTCCCCGATGAAGAGGGGATTGAAACCGCTTTGGCCTCGCGCTCGCGAGCTACGCGATCAAGGTGATGACGCTTCCCCGATGAAGAGGGGATTGAAACAAGTGACCGGACTGGAGTTCACGAACGTCCAGCAGGGTGATGACGCTTCCCCGATGAAGAGGGGATTGAAACAGAAGAGTCCTCGTCTTCGAAGACCTCTCTGTTTATTGGTGATGACGCTTCCCCGATGAAGAGGGGATTGAAACGTTGTGTGGCTCATTTCTTGCCTCCTTTACCCCCGAGGGGTGATGACGCTTCCCCGATGAAGAGGGGATTGAAACGTTTTCTTCTTCTTCAAAGAGGATCTGGTCCTCATGGTGATGACGCTTCCCCGATGAAGAGGGGATTGAAACACACTCTCCGGTGTGCCTCCAGAGGTCAGCAACCCTGGTGATGACGCTTCCCCGATGAAGAGGGGATTGAAACGAGAGAAAACTTGTTTATCTTTTATCATTTAGTCCTTGGTGATGACGCTTCCCCGATGAAGAGGGGATTGAAACAATTCATTCGCAGCGCTATCGCACCGCTTGCAGATGGTGATGACGCTTCCCCGATGAAGAGGGGATTGAAACAATTCATTCGCAGCGCTATCGCACCGCTTGCAGATGGTGATGACGCTTCCCCGATGAAGAGGGGATTGAAACCTTCTGTCGTCTCCTGATTGAGACCGTCGTCTGATGGTGATGACGCTTCCCCGATGAAGAGGGGATTGAAACTACGACTCCAAACTTGTGCCGGGTCGGAATGCTTCAGGTGATGACGCTTCCCCGATGAAGAGGGGATTGAAACGGGAGATAAAACGACCTCATTAAAGGAAAGTCTGGGGTGATGACGCTTCCCCGATGAAGAGGGGATTGAAACGGTTTGCATTGTTCACTTCAATCGACGAAGTCTTCTTGGTGATGACGCTTCCCCGATGAAGAGGGGATTGAAACGCCGTAACTATGACTAGATAGTGCTAGTCTCATGTGGTGATGACGCTTCCCCGATGAAGAGGGGATTGAAACCTGGACGAACAGCATATCTCCCTTTTCTGTGCGCTACAGGGTGATGACGCTTCCCCGATGAAGAGGGGATTGAAACCGTAGTATTTGCAAATATCGTGGTGCAACAATGAGGGGTGATGACGCTTCCCCGATGAAGAGGGGATTGAAACAGGTGCTTGTTGGCTGCCACGTGGTAGAAGGCAGGGGTGATGACGCTTCCCCGATGAAGAGGGGATTGAAACGTGCAGTTCGCTCGCATCCCGGTTCCCATCCCGGACGGTGATGACGCTTCCCCGATGAAGAGGGGATTGAAACAAGCGTGCAGAGTGAAGCTCTGGATCATCACGCCCTGGTGATGACGCTTCCCCGATGAAGAGGGGATTGAAACAATGACCAAACTGGTGTCGTTGGGAGTTGTGTCTACGGTGATGACGCTTCCCCGATGAAGAGGGGATTGAAACCCGACAGCTTGAAGAGGGCGTCGATCCATGCATCGCCGGTGATGACGCTTCCCCGATGAAGAGGGGATTGAAACTAAGTGTCTTCCACTGAACCAGGCTAACTCCGCCAAGGTGATGACGCTTCCCCGATGAAGAGGGGATTGAAACCCAGAGAAGTTGTAGAATTGACTGCGGCTCACCGCTGCGGTGATGACGCTTCCCCGATGAAGAGGGGATTGAAACGTTCCGGTGAACAACAATCACAAGCACCTTTCTCATGGTGATGACGCTTCCCCGATGAAGAGGGGATTGAAACCTGCTTGCCTCCTGGAGTTTCGTCTCCATGCGCCGCAGGTGATGACGCTTCCCCGATGAAGAGGGGATTGAAACACATTATTCCAAGGTCCCCGGAAAGTTTACTGGTTAGGTGATGACGCTTCCCCGATGAAGAGGGGATTGAAACCAAGGCGGCTGAGCGTTTCCGTGCTCCATAGGGGCATGGTGATGACGCTTCCCCGATGAAGAGGGGATTGAAACATGTTGCGGAAGTTCCCAAAAGTGTGATGCAGAACCGGTGATGACGCTTCCCCGATGAAGAGGGGATTGAAACTGAAGCATCTTCCCTATGTCGGCAGCCCAGTCCAGGGTGATGACGCTTCCCCGATGAAGAGGGGATTGAAACATTTGCGTTTCCATCCCTTCGTTTCTAGAATTTGATGGTGATGACGCTTCCCCGATGAAGAGGGGATTGAAACTCGGCGAGTTGGAAGGAACGGTCGCGCCTTCGAACGGTGATGACGCTTCCCCGATGAAGAGGGGATTGAAACGCAAGAAAGGAAGTGGGGACCGAACAAGTCGGCCCCCGGTGATGACGCTTCCCCGATGAAGAGGGGATTGAAACATCTACGTTTAGGCTGTATCCGGCACCGAGTAACTGGTGATGACGCTTCCCCGATGAAGAGGGGATTGAAACACGCCGATTGTTCTCCGATTGATTAACCTTTTCATGAGGTGATGACGCTTCCCCGATGAAGAGGGGATTGAAACATCCCCCGGAGCAGCTTCTCATGACGATCAGTTTCTGGTGATGACGCTTCCCCGATGAAGAGGGGATTGAAACCGCGCCTTTGTCGTCTCAAAGAGGGGTTCCTGCGGGGGTGATGACGCTTCCCCGATGAAGAGGGGATTGAAACCTCATTGCTCGTTAGGTCAACTTCCATGCCTTCTAAGGTGATGACGCTTCCCCGATGAAGAGGGGATTGAAACCATGACGTAGCACAACGAGACTATACTCGTGATCTCGGTGATGACGCTTCCCCGATGAAGAGGGGATTGAAACAAGTGTTGGCAGGACGGAATAATAGTTCTTTATAAGGGTGATGACGCTTCCCCGATGAAGAGGGGATTGAAACTCACTTGTTCGCGTCGATGGAGTACCAATCATCGTGGGTGATGACGCTTCCCCGATGAAGAGGGGATTGAAACAAAGATCGGCACACAAAGTAGTGTCACAAACAGAGACGGTGATGACGCTTCCCCGATGAAGAGGGGATTGAAACTTGGAGGGTTCCTACTGATCACTTCGGTTAGAAGGGGGTGATGACGCTTCCCCGATGAAGAGGGGATTGAAACAAAACCGGCAGACTGTTATCACCCTCAGCCGTCCCCGGTGATGACGCTTCCCCGATGAAGAGGGGATTGAAACTTCTGCTCCAGAACCAGCACCGGCGCAGCCAGCTAATGGTGATGACGCTTCCCCGATGAAGAGGGGATTGAAACCCCCCAAGTCCAGCTGGGAGGCGACTGGAGTTGTGCGGTGATGACGCTTCCCCGATGAAGAGGGGATTGAAACGCCTCTATCCTCGACAACCAAATCGCCTTTTCTTAGGGTGATGACGCTTCCCCGATGAAGAGGGGATTGAAACATCCCTTACCGCATCCGTGACCGCGAGATTCTTCGGTGATGACGCTTCCCCGATGAAGAGGGGATTGAAACCACCTTTCCCGTGAGTTCTCGCAAAGGCGATTGCGGTGATGACGCTTCCCCGATGAAGAGGGGATTGAAACTCGTGAGAAGTGGGTCGTCCTTAATGCCGAACATTTTGGTGATGACGCTTCCCCGATGAAGAGGGGATTGAAACTCGTCCTTTCTCGTCACAGTTCCGTCTTCGTGAACGGGTGATGACGCTTCCCCGATGAAGAGGGGATTGAAACCCTAGCCTTCAGATTGATGAACAACCCACATACAGTTGGTGATGACGCTTCCCCGATGAAGAGGGGATTGAAACATTAGCAGCGTCGCTTGATTCCGTGCTGCTGTTGATGGTGATGACGCTTCCCCGATGAAGAGGGGATTGAAACGCCGTAAGTAAGTCTACGGCTTAGACCCGCTCTGGGTGATGACGCTTCCCCGATGAAGAGGGGATTGAAACGGCGCTGATTTTGTGTCTGGTCAGATCTTCGACGACGGTGATGACGCTTCCCCGATGAAGAGGGGATTGAAACGGAGGATATTGGAGACCTTGGCGCCACGCGCAACTCGGGTGATGACGCTTCCCCGATGAAGAGGGGATTGAAACTTGGCAGTCGCATTCTATTGGACAAGGGCATATAAGGGTGATGACGCTTCCCCGATGAAGAGGGGATTGAAACTCCAGAATCATATGCACTTCAGGGGTGAATTTAGGACAAGGTGATGACGCTTCCCCGATGAAGAGGGGATTGAAACTTACCTCTCTTAAGAGAAGTTGACAATCAGCCAGAGGTGATGACGCTTCCCCGATGAAGAGGGGATTGAAACCCCACTCCTGCGCTTCCCGTAACAACCCGACGAGTTCGGTGATGACGCTTCCCCGATGAAGAGGGGATTGAAACAGCGTTATGACTACCCTATCCAACTTATTCGGCATTGGTGATGACGCTTCCCCGATGAAGAGGGGATTGAAACCTTCCGACCCAACCCACGAACGCCAGGAACCCTGCCGGTGATGACGCTTCCCCGATGAAGAGGGGATTGAAACATTCTCATCGTTGTACCTACTAAGCGTCCTGCTGCGGTGATGACGCTTCCCCGATGAAGAGGGGATTGAAACATCAACAGCGCAGCAGTTAACAGCACGGCGGTTGCAGGTGATGACGCTTCCCCGATGAAGAGGGGATTGAAACATGCGAGAATTTCTATTACAAAGTATAAATCTGCGGTGATGACGCTTCCCCGATGAAGAGGGGATTGAAACGTAGATCGCCGTAGCGCTCTCGATCGCTTCGCTGATAAGGTGATGACGCTTCCCCGATGAAGAGGGGATTGAAACCTATCTCCCGGCGCTCCAAGGTGGTAATTTTGCGCAGGTGATGACGCTTCCCCGATGAAGAGGGGATTGAAACCCCGAGCACGTCATTGGGTATGACGCAACCGCGAGGGTGATGACGCTTCCCCGATGAAGAGGGGATTGAAACCAGAACGGCGGATCGCGGGGCATTGATGCCTGCCAGGGTGATGACGCTTCCCCGATGAAGAGGGGATTGAAACATTTTATGAAACTCGAGTGCTGCGTTGATGCCCATTGGTGATGACGCTTCCCCGATGAAGAGGGGATTGAAACCGAGTAACTTCTTGAACGTCATAAGGCGTCCTCCTTGGTGATGACGCTTCCCCGATGAAGAGGGGATTGAAACATGACCAGCTCGATGGAAAGGAACCTGCTCGGCTTCGGTGATGACGCTTCCCCGATGAAGAGGGGATTGAAACGTGCAGGTTGCTCAGGTTCACTGTTCCCTCAAGGTGAGGTGATGACGCTTCCCCGATGAAGAGGGGATTGAAACACAACCAACCTTCTAAAAATGTCGAGTCCCCCTTTTACGGTGATGACGCTTCCCCGATGAAGAGGGGATTGAAACCACAACAAGGATATCGTCAATGCGATTGTAACTGTAGGTGATGACGCTTCCCCGATGAAGAGGGGATTGAAACCAAGTAAAACCGTCTATGGCTGCACCCTCGTAGGGTGATGACGCTTCCCCGATGAAGAGGGGATTGAAACTGCAATTCTGTTCTCATTAGCAATTCCTCCAATGCGGTGATGACGCTTCCCCGATGAAGAGGGGATTGAAACCCATTCACCGGAAAGTCAGTGATAAAGCCCCTGACCAGGTGATGACGCTTCCCCGATGAAGAGGGGATTGAAACCTCAAGTCCAATAGTCGGTTGCGCGAGGTTCGTCGCGGTGATGACGCTTCCCCGATGAAGAGGGGATTGAAGCGTTATTAGTCGTTGCAGCCATCTTCGAACTCGTTAGGGTGATGACGCTTCCCCGATGAAGAGGGGATTGAAACGGTTATTCGTCATCTGAACCGCCGCCGGCATAAGGGTGATGACGCTTCCCCGATGAAGAGGGGATTGAAACCAGGTCAACAATTACCTGAGCATTCTGTTCACGCCGGTGATGACGCTTCCCCGATGAAGAGGGGATTGAAACAGGTTCTAGGTAGCGGGGTGCTAACTCAAAAATGCGGTGATGACGCTTCCCCGATGAAGAGGGGATTGAAACCAGTTCGGTGGCGTCCTTTCGGAACCACTTGGTGAGGGTGATGACGCTTCCCCGATGAAGAGGGGATTGAAACGGAACCACTTGGTGAGTTTGTCAGCTAGAGCGTCTCCGGTGATGACGCTTCCCCGATGAAGAGGGGATTGAAACTGCCACTCCTGGTCGAGATTCACCATCGCCTTGATGGGGTGATGACGCTTCCCCGATGAAGAGGGGATTGAAACCTTTCCCGCAAGTGTTTTGCGTGTGCTTCACTCAGAGGTGATGACGCTTCCCCGATGAAGAGGGGATTGAAACCATAACGTTTCCTCCAAGAAATCTAGTCTGGGTATGGTGATGACGCTTCCCCGATGAAGAGGGGATTGAAACGTGCCCCGTACCTACTACCAAATACCCAATACTTACTGGTGATGACGCTTCCCCGATGAAGAGGGGATTGAAACGAAGCTACTTTTTTTGAAATGGAAGGATAACCATTTTGGTGATGACGCTTCCCCGATGAAGAGGGGATTGAAACAAGCCCGCTTGTTCAAGTCTGCGTTTTGATACCGGGGTGATGACGCTTCCCCGATGAAGAGGGGATTGAAACCTCTGGGTCTCTGGCATCTCCATTGGAACCGCCTACGGTGATGACGCTTCCCCGATGAAGAGGGGATTGAAACACCACTTAGGCCTTATTGCCTATCATTGCTTCTGGGGTGATGACGCTTCCCCGATGAAGAGGGGATTGAAACCTTGCGATATAGGCATGATTGCCCCCTTTTTGCTGTGGTGATGACGCTTCCCCGATGAAGAGGGGATTGAAACGCTGTAGTCCTGAACCTCCACAAGCCATCTCTATCGGTGATGACGCTTCCCCGATGAAGAGGGGATTGAAACGTAGTCCTGATATGGAAGAGATACCCTAGAATGTTATGGTGATGACGCTTCCCCGATGAAGAGGGGATTGAAACGAAATTCCATCATAACAGATAATGGTTCTTCAATAGGGTGATGACGCTTCCCCGATGAAGAGGGGATTGAAACCTGGCTTTGGCCGCACACCCCGAAGGTTGTGTCGATGGTGATGACGCTTCCCCGATGAAGAGGGGATTGAAACTTCTGCCGCGCGGGCCACGTGGTCCTTGCCCTCCCATGGTGATGACGCTTCCCCGATGAAGAGGGGATTGAAACTCGGCGAGCCGTATTCCTAGTAGCTTGAGTTCCTCCGCGGTGATGACGCTTCCCCGATGAAGAGGGGATTGAAACAAAATGTGCCTCCGACGAACTTATCCGTTCCTGATATGGTGATGACGCTTCCCCGATGAAGAGGGGATTGAAACCGCCGACGTGAAGCCCGACATGGTGACCGCCGCGCTGGGTGATGACGCTTTCCCGATGAAGAGGGGATTGAAACTGCTCCAGACATTTGCCAGCAGGAAGTAGCTAGTCGGTGATGACGCTTCCCCGATGAAGAGGGGATTGAAACATAATCGGCTCCTTTTTGGTTTGGGGCTCCGATACGGTGATGACGCTTCCCCGATGAAGAGGGGATTGAAACATCACCAAGTTTGGGCTTTCGGTCCGCAGAGTCGTAGGTGATGACGCTTCCTCGATGAAGAGAGGATTGAAACTGCATTACATCGAGCGCCCCCACCTTCCTTACTGATGGTGATGACGCTTCCCCGATGAAGGGGATTGAAACCTTTTGACCAACGGCCTTGTGAGCCAATCCAGAGACGGTGATGACGCTTCCCCGATGAAGAGGGGATTGAAACCAGGCGTCCTAGTGATTAGCTCGCGGTGAATAAAATGGGGGTGATGACGCTTCTCCAATGAAGAGGGGATTGAAACCTGGCCGGAAACTTTGAGAGAGCTGTTGTCCTAAAGGGTGATGACGCTTCCCCGATAAAAGGGGGATTGAAACCGGAGCGTTCTTGACTCGCAGGTAGTTGTTGATCGCGGTAATGACGCTTCCCCGATGAAGAGGATTGAAAACGCTCGCCGTAATTTAACACTGCATCATGACAAACTTGACATTGGTCGTTTGTGTCAGTACGTTGCGGTAGTCTGCTGAGGCTGACTTGCTAAAGGGACGCTCGAAGCGCGGGGCTCAGGTCTGGCAAGAGAATACGCTTGGGGTCTGACGCGATATCTGTGGCTCGGCCCTGTGTCCCCAGTTAGCTAGGCTGGTCCCATGGTGTTGCGCGGCCGACCGGAGTTTCGTTCGGGTGAGGAGTCCCCTTATTCAACCTGTTAACACAAAATGGTCATTTACAAGGCTGCGAATTGGAGTGCTCCGGTTCAAACTTGCCCCGGTCTCGGTTCTGATTGTTCCGGCCGTGAACAAAGGCAATATGATTCGGGGCGGCTTCGGTCACGCCTTTCGCCGCCTGTGTTGCATCCCTCAATGTCAAGATGCTCATTCCTGTCCAATCGCGGAGGCCTGTCCCTACAAGCAGATCTTCGAGCCCTCACCTCCAGCGGGCTCCGACCGGCTATCGAAGAACCAAGACATCCCGCGCCCATTTGTGTTTCGCCCACCTCAATTGAGTAAGACTCATTTCGACAGAGGCGAGTCCTTCGAGTTTGATATGGTCTTAATCGGTCGAGCACTCGACTACGTTCCGTATTTTGTTCTCGCATTCCGCGAACTCGCTGAGGGCGGACTCGGTCTAAGTCGGGACCAATGTACGTTGGATCGAGTGGAGGCACTCAGCATCGGTGCTTCCAGCCAGTTGTCGTCATCGAATGGCCAGTCGACAGATACGGTCGGCGGGCAGCTGTCACACGGCAAGGTCATTTATAGCAGCGAAGATCAACTCTTCCACTCGGTCGAAAGCATCGCCTCAACTGACTGGTTTGAATCGCGACTCCAGGAGCTTCAATCTTCCATGGGCAATTCGCCGTCCACAATAAGTCTCTCCTTCTCGACACCCACCTTAATCCGTGTTCGTGGTCAGGTAATTAGGGAGCCTGAGTTTCATCACATCTTTAAGCGGCTGCGCGACCGGATTAACGCGCTGAGCACGTTTTTCGGTGACGGGCCGTTGGACATTGACTTCCGAGGCATTGGTGAACGATCTGAGAATGTCACGAGAGTTAAGTGGCGCTTCGAATGGGACGCCCGCGAACGAACATCATCGAAGACCAGCCAGCGGCATGAGATATCCGGGTTTGTGGGCGAAGGTACATACGGAGGCGATTTGACCGAGTTTCTGCCCTGGCTTGCGATGGGGGAGCTGGTGCACGTTGGAAAGCATACAGCGTGGGGCAATGGGAGGTTTCATTGCGGGGCAATACCCCAGTCACTTTTGGACTAGCTGAATGCCTTCGCCACGCGAAAGCTAATCAATAAGGCTTACCTTAGCGCCGCAGGATAGGCGAATTCGAGAGCACCAGGTTCCAGATAGCCTCTCGCGTTAGCTCTCCATCCGGCACGTTGGAGAGAACTATCCTACGCCCATTCGTTGGAGAGACAGTCACACTCGAGACTCCGAACATCGCCTGAAGAATGTTCTGGTCGTAAGTGACATCGCGTACGTAGGTCAACGGTATTCGACGTTGCGTCTTCCAGATGAGCCCGCCCTTCTCTTCAATATGTTCGTTCGTTACGACAAAGACCGTGTTCCCCAGAGCTTCATACATGATTACTGAGTAAGCGAGGATCACAACAAACAGAACCGCCAAAGGTAGGAAGGCGACTTTCAATGAGCCATCGATAGGCAACAGATAAACAACGGCACCCGCGACAGCAATTAAGGCGGCAACAAGAAACCCGACCTTTAAGATGCGCAGGTCCGGTCGAGTACTCAAAACGACATTACCAGTCTTAGCCGAACCGATTCCGAACTTCCCGACGTTGATGCTTGTTGATGCCATATCGCGAATATAGCTCCACTCAAACCGTCACGCAACTCAATAACGCATGGTGAGACCCTGCTCAATCCGACGCGCTGCGTCGCGAGTCATGTGGTGCACGATCGTTGCCGCCATGTGGAGCTTCGCTGCTTGTAGAGAAGCGTCTCGCATCTGCCCTGCCGCCGCAATAGAGCCTTCAAGCATCGTTTTGTTGGCTCGCATTTCAATTGAAGCTCCTCGACTAATTCCACCCATCGTAATCGATGTGCCTCGCGAAGCTCCGCCCGCCGCCTGATCTGCTCCGGCTCGTATAGCTGCGATCTGATCCTGGGAATATCTTTGGTGGATTTCGGTCATCTGCTTCACATAGAAATCCTGATTCTCCGTGAAACCCGCGGCAGCGCGTTCCTGGTTCTCCACCATCTTGTCTGTTGAAGTATTAACTGCGCCCTTCTGACCCGCCGCACGATCCTGGATGGACTTGTGCTGCAGGTATAAACCTCCGGCGCCGCCAGCTATCTCCACACCAGCGCCCAGTATTTTGCCCCCGGTCTCAAATCTCTTACTGTCCTTCGTAGCGCCGCGAATAGTGTCAGCCCCATAGCTCGAACCCATGATTAGCTTATCGCCAAACCACCTCTTTGTGTCAGCAGATCGATTCGCTTCAGTGAAGTCGAGATCCCTTTGCCGACGCGCATTGAGATCTCCGACGCCTTGCTCCAAGCGAACTCCGATATCACTCTTCGATAAAGCCGCAGTAGCACCGGCGGAACTCACGCCGAACAACTGGCCGGCTTGAGCCTGTTGTGTTGCTTGTGTCTTCGCCCCATATATCTGTCCGAGTGTAGCCGTAAGCGCACCTCGAGCAGCAGCCATCGCAGAGAGTTTCCTTGCCTGCACTCCCAGGTTTCCCGCTTCAAACGAAGCACCGGCGCGCGTCACTTCGCCGCTGTACGTTCCGTGAGCTTGAATCGTCTGAGCCTGCCTTTCAATGCTTGCGGCCTGTCGTACGCCCGCTACCTCAACCACCATCCCCGTGAGTGCTGCCATCCACCCGCTCATCACACCAGAAATTCCCTCAAACACCTGTCCCGACGCGACGCGGTAACTAATGTAGGGAGATGCAAACAACGCCAGAGCACTGACAAGCATGATCGCCGCACCAATCAATGCTGGATACACCGCTCGAGATGGGTCACCCTCTATCATCAGAGTCTCGGGATTCAGTTTGAATATTGGGCTATTGAAATCGATCGCGCTCAATGGAACATTCGCAGCAGCGTAGGCGAAGATCCCCACAATCGCGCCCACCGCCGGCGCTATCAGGGTGAACGCCGCCGCACCCTTTATATAAGGATACGCGACATGGTGCGCCATCTTCTGATCTATCGCTATCACGATGATGAAAGGCGAGGTTAGCCGCAAGGCGATCATGATGAATTGACCAAGCAGCAGCAGAAACAGATCCGCAAATTCCATTAGCCCGCGCGCCACCGTTACAACCGTGAATACCTGCGGCATGTTCCGCGACGACGGATTTAATGCTTTATCGATTGACTTGACCGGCGACTCGTTGTCAGTCAGCACGCCGATCGGTCCCTTGTCGCCTTGCACAGTAAATCCGACTTCCAGGAACTTCTTGTAGTTCTCCTCGAATTTTTGTCCTTGGGTGTCGTAAGCCGACTTGATCGGTGTGTCCCAGACGACCGCCTGGCCCATCTTTTCCATCGAGTTCAGTATCGTTGGGCCGGTGCCGAACAGAATCATGCAAAAGACCAAGCGGCCTATCCAGTAGTACAAGTCCTTTGATCCGCCGTCGTTCTCGCGGAGCACGCGCGCGAAGCTCAGCATCATCACGATCGCGGCTATCCACATTGACAGGTTTTCGAACTCTCCCATCAACGGGCTCTCGACCTGATCGCGAATCAGCGGTACCAACTCCGCCGCACGCTCGACCAGTCGAGCCATTTCACTCGCGAAGTCTCCCCCGCCTGCTGGCGATGGTGTCTGTGCTCGCGCGGTTGTTGCGCCCAACCCCATGATCGCCACCGCCAGCAGTAGCTTCGCTAGAATGCCACGCCGCTCTCTTTGACTCTCACTTAGACTCATTAGCTTCGCTACTCCATCGCTACCCGCCCGCTATGCTCCGCCCTCTTGGCAAGCCGGCTACTCACTCTCCATCGTGAATCTTGTCCCACACCCGCTGCTTCGCCTCGACAAGCTTCTTCCAGCCATCCTTCAGCGTGGTCACCTGTGAACCAAACCGCAGCCGGGCTTCTTCTCGCTCCGCGATGCGCTCGGTCCGTTCGGTTATCTGCTGGCGGAGCTGTTCTATCTGAGCGTTCGTCTGCTCTTGTTGCTGGCTTGCTTGAAAGATCTGTACCGCCAGCGCCTGAATCTCTCGATCTTTCTCGGTGCATTCCTCGCAGTTCTTCAGTTGCTCCACTGCGTCTTGCATCGCCTTTAGGTGCTCTTCCGCTTCGGCGCGGTTGTTACTCAGGCGCTTGATGTCGTAGTTTGCCCTGGCGATTGTGTTGTCCATCTTCTCCAGTCGTTCCATGTTCGCCAGCGCATCCTGACTCGTTCGCCCAATTCCGTTCCTCAAGTAGTCTTCAAGATCGCGCCGATCTTTCTCTGGATCGAATATCCCGTTCCTCAAACGGTCATCGATCTCCTTGAGCGCTCTTACCTGACCGACAACCAGACCTTCAACCAGCCGCTTCACACGGAACGACGTTCGTATAGTCTTGCCTATGCTGCTGATCGTCGTCAGCGTTTGCCGATGGAACCCAAGGTGCTGCTCCGCTGTTTTCAGAACGCCTGTCAACGTCGTTAGCTGCTGCACTGCGTTCTCGTACATCCTTAGATAGTGGTCAATCGTCTGTACCCACCGCGCTGCCTCCTCTACCCGCTTCTCAACCTGCAGCGCGTAGTTCGTAGGGTCGTACACGATG
>Ga0070705_100000123_pt1 | contig 44901 bp, 41 predicted proteins | sample KBSK5253metaG_FD_65455 | JGI IMG/M metagenome (GOLD analysis project Ga0070705, IMG submission 65455) | Corn, switchgrass and miscanthus rhizosphere microbial communities from Kellogg Biological Station, Michigan, USA - KBS K5-25-3 metaG | ecosystem: Host-associated > Plants > Roots >... | reverse complement strand
TCACGGTCACGCGGGCAAAACATCGCTCGTTTCGGCGATGCTCTTTGACGCGGGGGCCACTAATAGATTAGGCCGCGTAGACGAAGGAACCACCACCACCGATTACGACGAAGATGAGATCTCCAGAAAACTCACCATCATAAGCTCGCTCGCGTACTGCGAGTGGAACGGAACAAAAATCAACTTACTCGATACTCCCGGATTTGCCGCATTCATACTCGATGCAAAAGCCGCCTTGCGCGCTTGCGACTCCGCGCTCGTTGTAGTCGACGCAGTCAGCGGAGTCGAAGTTCAAACAGAGAAAGCGTGGAGCTACGCCGACGAATTCAACATCCCAAGACTAATGGTCGTGGCCAAGATGGATCGCGAACGCGCCGACTTTGACGCGGCCATCACCAGCATCACCGAAGCGTTCGGACGATCGGCGGTCCCGCTTCAAATACCGATCGGTCGAGAGGGCGGATTCAAAGGCGTAATAGACCTGGTTCACATGCGAGCCTATACCTACGAGGCCGACGGAAGCGGCAAGATGACTGAGGGTGATGTCCCGTCCGACTTGAAGGCGGCCGCGGATTCGGCTCGCGAAAAGATAATCGATGTTGTGGCCGAGAGCTCCGAAGAGTTGATGGAAAAATATTTTGCCGACGGGACACTGAGCGACGCTGATTTGATTCCCGGAATAAAAGCCGCCGTGACCGAACGAAGAATGTTTCCAATATTCGTCGCGTCGGGCATTCCAAACATAGGAATTCAGCCGCTGCTCAATTCAATTGTTGAGCTGACTCCCGCGCCTGATGAACTCGGACCGGTCAAGGGTCATCCGAGTCCCGACAGCGATGAGGAGATCGAGCGCGAGGAGAAAGACATCGCTCCGTTCTCGGCGTTGGTGTTCAAGACCGTCGCCGATCCGTTCGCCGGCCGCATCAATATCTTCAAGATTTTCTCCGGACACGTTAAGTCCGACGCGACTGTTTACAACATCACAAAGAGCACGAACGAACGACTCGGTCCGCTCCACGTGATGCAGGGCAAGGCGCTCGAGAAAGTTGCCGAAGCTCATACGGGCGACATCATCGCGGTGACCAAGCTGAGAGAGACTCACACCGGCGATACGTTCTGCGAGAAGACTGCGCCAATTGCTTACGAGACGGTTCACTTTCCCCGGCCGGCGGTCGCTTTCGCCATAACGGCAAAGACGCGCGCGGACGAAGACAAACTTTCGCAGGCGCTTCACAAGATGCTCGAGGAAGATCTTGCGCTGAGGTTTGATCGCGACGCGCAGACGAATGAATTCTTGCTTGCCGGTTCGGGTCAGACGCACGTCGAAGTCGCGGTGAACAAATTGAAGCGCCGGTACGGTGTTGAGGTCGAGCTTCATCCTCCGAAGGTCGCTTACCTGGAAACCTTCAAGGGGCGCGCCGAGATTGTCGGGCGGCATAAGAAACAAACCGGAGGACGCGGCCAGTTCGCCGAAGCTACATGCGTCTTCGAAGGTCTGCCGCGCGGCGGAGGATTCGAGTTCGTGGACAAGATTTTCGGCGGCTCGATACCTCAAAACTGGAGACCCGCGGTGGAGAAGGGAATCAAGGACGCGGCCGCTCGCGGGGCGATTGCCGGTTATCCGCTGGTTGATTTCAAGGTGGAGTTGATCGACGGCAAATTCCATCCCGTTGATTCGGACGACCTCTCGTTTCAGCTCGCGGGGCGCAAGGCGTTTCGAATGGCAATCGAGAAAGTAAAACCGGTGCTGTTGGAACCGGTGATGAACGTCGAGATCACCACGCCTCAGGAAACCTCGGGAGACATACTGGGTGACGTCAACTCGCGGCGTGGGCGCGTGTCAGGCATGGACACGAAGGGCAACCAGGCGGTCGTGAAGGCGCAGGTTCCATTGTCGGAGATGTTGTCTTATCAATCGACGCTCAATTCGATCACTGGGGCGCGAGGGTCTTATACGATGGAGCTTGATCATTATGCGGAGGTGCCGGCATTGATCGCGCAGAAGATCGTTCACCAAGCGCAGGAAGAGGGAAGGATCAGACCGACGGAAGAGGAGTGACGCGGGGACGCGGCGACGCGGCGAAGGGGCGACGGAGCGACGCGGCGAGGGGGCGACGAGAATCATTTGAAGCAATCCTTGAGAAGGGAACCAAATGAAGGAGAGGATCAAGAGCTATCGAGATCTCCGTGTGTATCAGGCCGCAATGGATGCAGCTATGCGTATTTTTGAGATGACCAAGACTTTCCCAGGGGAAGAGCGGTTCTCGATGGTCGACCAGATGCGGCGCTGTTCGCGCTCGGTGTGTACGCGAAGCGTGGCGAAAGCGCCGCTATGAGGCGCATTTCATTAGCAAGCTGAGCGATTCAGAAGGCGAAGCCTAAGAAACGAGAGTCTGGCTTGAATTCGCATGGCGTTGCCGCTACATAAAAGAGTCGGACCGTGACGAGTTGGACGATACCTACGACAAGATTCTGGGCCAGCTTGTTCGGATGATAGACCACCCTGAGCAATGGACAATTCACTAGAGTTTTATTCGGAAACGATTGTCGCGCCGTGCGCTTCGTCCGAATCGCCCCCTCGCCCCCTCGCCCCGTCGCGCTCTCTCCCCCTCGCCGCGTCCCCGCGTCCCCGCGTCTCCGCGTCGTCCGTACTTCTCATCTTCGTTGACGGAATCGGAATCGGTACTCGAGGTGAGCACAATCCCCTCGATGGATTGGACTCTGAATTTTTCTCTATCTTTCAGGGAGAAGAACCCTGGCTGCCGTTCGAGGGTGTGATGGCAGAAACTGACGCGCGCCTCGGCATTGATGGACTGCCTCAAAGCGCAACGGGACAGACCGCGATTCTCACAGGAGTCAACGCAGCTCAACTCATCGGCCGTCATCTTCACGGGTATCCGTCTCCGCGTCTCAAGCAGGCACTCGCTGAGCATTCGGTATACAAGAAGCTGATCGCGCAAGGGAGTTCGGTTACGTTTGCGAATGCGTACACGAGTTCATACGTCGACAATCCGCCGCGGTTCATTTCGGCGACGACGGTCGCCGCCCAGACAGCGGGTGTTCGTCTCCGGCTACTCGAAGATCTTCAGCAAGGCCGCGCGGTCAGCCACGATTTCACCAACAGGTTTCTGATCGAGCGAGGAATCGAAGTTGATATCTGCACGCCGGAGTTAGCCGGCGAAAGGTTGGCCCGGCTGGCCGCGGATCATGACTTCACGCTGTACGAGCACTTCATCACCGATCGAATAGGTCATCTGCAGCGGCACGATCTGGCGAGGGCTCACTTATTAGATTTGACTCGATTCGTGCGCGCCGTTCTCGAGGCCGCCGATCTCTCTCGACAAACGGTTGTGTTGACAAGCGATCACGGCAACATCGAAGACCTGTCTACGCGAAGCCACACGTTGAACCCGGTTGCAACGCTCGCGTTTGGTCCCGCGCGCGAGCGTGTGGCGGCGAGCGTGCGATCCCTCACCGACATCACGCCCGCGATCGTCACGGCGCTGTCAGCCTGAGGCCTCTGGTTTTGGGTTACACAGACCGCGCAAGCGGACCTCTACAAGAGATCGGGCTGGCACGGCGGATTCGGACACATCGGCGGTGGATCGCTCGGATTCGGTAGCCAATACTCCTCCCGAAGATCTTTGAACGATTCGCCAAAGTACTTAGGAACTGTAAGCTCGTCTGCGTGTATTTTGATCTCGATACGCCGTTTCGCCTCAACGTCCCTGGTGGACCAAAAAGGCTTATCGTTCCTTAAGATCTCTATCCATTCGCCGTCTTCAAGCGTGTATCTCACAACAATGTCGTGCATGATTGGTTTCTTGAGCTCTTTGGGCTCAGCGCCTGATTGGAGTACCGGGCGTCCGTCATCTCGCTTAGTGTGTTTCTTGAAAACGCGCCCGCGCCGGGAATTCTTGGATGAAAACCGTCCTGTGCTCAAGCGCAACAGACAGTCAAACTTCTGGTCGTTAATCGGCACAGGCTCCCCGTACAGATCCTTCAAGTGAAGTAACCGGCGGTGAAACGTTTTCGGGAACGTTACCTTTCCCTTCTTGACGGTTCCGTTTCGGTTAACGTGACGCACCTCTAACTTGCATTGGCTCCCGCCCTTCTGAAGCTCAGGAAAAGGCTTCTCCTCACCGTCCACACGAAGAGTGAAATCAGCCTCGTATTTATCACATTGAAACAACCCTATTTCAGCGTAGGTTTGCGTCTTGTCTTTCAGCGGCAAGAGACAGCCACTATCCAGAATCAGCTTCGCTTGTTTAGACATACAGCCTCCTTTCTCGATTCTCGGAGCTAGATCAAAGTGGGGATGAGTGTTTTACGCGGTGCATGACTCGGTCAATGTGGAACCCTTATCGGTGGCCCCATCTTATATGTTTGCTGTTAACAATTCGTGTCGGCTTGTTCACTTGTCGCTACCCACGGCGATGAACGGCGCCCAATAGTATGGGTGGTTGAAGCGCTCGTCTTCGGCCAACTTCATTTGGGCATGGCGCAACGCGTCTCCGGTATCCATACTGCCTGATGTTCTATTCTTGTGGAATTCGATCATTAGAGTGGCGGTCGCTTCCGAATCGATAGACCACAGGCTTGCCACAACCATTGGAACACGCAGCGCCAGGAAAGGACGAACGAGACTTACGATTCCTTCACCCCGGTAGTATTGTCCCAACGCACTCTGGCACGCGGACAACACGACTAGCCGCGTTCGCGGCAAACTGATTCCGTAAATCTCGTTGAGGTATAGTAAGCCGTCGCCACCCAGCTCATCGCCGCCTTGTGTCCCGTGAGACGCCGAACCATCGGGGGCGAGAACCAGCGCCGCGAGCCACGGGGACTTTTCATCAACCAGTACATGGGCCGCCAGGTGAACTATTTCGACGTTGAGTGCAGCCTTCACGCGCTCCTTGCTCGCAACCTCGTCTTTGAGGACAGTTTTGTAGAAGTACAACTTCGCAATTTCATCAGCCTCATGGCCGGCATCCAACAGCGTCGCCAGATTTGGAAACGTGTCGCGGTCGAATTTTGGGTTGCCAACCGCAAGAACGCTCTCATGACTGCTTGTCTCCTTGAGCCGGCGTTCCTTGATGCAATGGGTCAACACAGAGCCCGATGGCGCATAAGTAAAGTTATATCTCTTGATGAGAAACTGGCCGGACCTGTCAATGAGCGCCTCAAACGGGAGAAAGTGAAGAGCCTTATCCGGAAGCACGCAAAGTCTCTTGCCATTGGAGAGTTGTGCGCTGATCGGCTCGATCAAGTACTCGTACAACTGCTTGGCCGTGCCGGAGAGTTCGTCGAGCGAGCCCCTGGTCTTCAGGCCGGTGACATATTCCTGAACAAGCCGATCGATGATCTCAGTTGTGGCGGGTGACCGGACGACCTCGAATCCGGATTTCGTGATCGTGAAAATATAAGTCCGCTCATCAGTGACCGAGAAAGACACGAGCAAAAGATCAGCAGGCAATGCAGCCTGAATCTGATGAAGCCTGAGCGGCTTTGCCGTTCTTCCCTGCGCTGAGCCTGCGCCCTTCACAGGCGCGCTCTCATCCAGCAGCGTGCGGCCCCGAGACTCTTCCGAAAAATCGAACGCTTGCTCGCGGCGGTTTAAGGAATCAACGCTGAGCGCAACCAGTTCATCGAAGATTCCCTGGCGCGCATCGAGAAACCTGCTGCGATTCGCCGGCTCAACTATGTTGGTGCGATACTTCTCCAACATTGTCACCGCGCGCTCCAGATCAGCGCGCGCCTTTGTGAACTTTTTTTCTTCAACGTATGTCTTTGCCCGGCCGCGGAGAACTTCCAGGAGTGAAATCTCTTTTCCTTCGCTGCGCTCGATGATCGCCTCCGCCCTTGTGTAGAATTGGAGCGAACGCGATGCATCGCCCCTCTCTCGGGCCATTTCGCCCGCTAACGTCAGCACCATGCTTTCGGTATAGTCCCGCTCCGGCTCATCGACCTTGGCCATGTGATCGAAGGCGCGATTCAGTTGGGATTCGGCTTGATCAAACTCGTTCAACCGCGAGTGCTCGACTGCTATGAACGCCGAGGCTTGCGCGGCGCGCTTGCTGTCGCTCGCCAACTCAGAGAGGCTGAGCGACTGTCTGGCGTAGAGCAATGCAAGCTCATGGTTACCGCGGCGCCGGTCAAGATCGGCAATGTCAAGATAGTTGCTCGCGACCTCCCTTAGGGTGGGCATGCTTTCAAGGAAGAGCTTAGTCGATTCTCGGAGGCAGGAAAGACCCGTATCAATGTCTCCAAGATTACTGTACGCGTCCGACACATACTGGAATGCATACGCTTCCATCGGCATCCCGTGAACGGTGAGTCTCGCCTGGTCAACCGACTTGATCGCCAGAGAGTCCTTACCGAGTCTCGAGTACAAAATGCCAAGCAGTATTAACTCCTGCGCCTGCCGATATGGCCAATTGTGATCTTGTGCGATCGTGAGTGCTTTCTTCGAGACTTTCACGCCGGACTCCAACTGGCCGGCGCTATAGTGACAAAGCGCCAGGTAATGGATTGAGAAGTACTCAAACACAACGTTGCCGCGGGTGGCGAAGCGCGTACGCAGCCCCTCGAAAGGTTCCCGCGCGGCGGACGGGCTCCGATACGCCAGCTTTCCTGCCTCGGCGTAGCCGGTAATCACTGTCAACTCCTCGGGAATTTCCGCCGGGGGCAGATTGCGCAAGTAGCGTCCGAGATCGGCGATTGAAGAGTCTTGCTTTGCGCTGGCCAGACGGTCGCCGATCAACTCAATCGCGAACAGAGTCTGCTGAGCCTCTTGCGTGCGCCCCTCAACAACATCCTTCAAGTATTCCGCGGGCAGCCTCTCTGAAGCATGCCTTATCATCACTTGAAGGTTCTGATCCGCAATTTGCCTGGCTTTCTCGAGGCCGGATTCTTCCAGGCCCTTAACGCCATCAGCCAGGCCTTTACCGGCAATCACCTCATTGAACGAGGCGATGATGTCAGCTTCAAGTTTCTGGGAGGCCAGCGGAGAAGATACCCCCTCGAGCCGCCGCCTCCCCTCATTCCGCCAACCACTGTCCGGCTCAATTTCCTCGAAGCGCCTATATGCGTCCGCGGCAGCGTCACGCAGGAGCAGACGCTCATAGCACAACGCGCGATTGAACAACGCCTCCGGCATATCCGGTTTGTGATTGAGCGCGGTTTCGAATTCGCCGATTGCGTCTTCGATCTTTTCCCGTTGGAAGAGACAGACACCCAGATCGTTGTGAGCTTCCGGGCTATCCGGCGAAAGCGCCAGCGCCAGCCGCAGATGCTTGAGCGCTTCCGGGTTCTTATCTCCTACGCTGGATAATAGTCGTGCGTATGCGAGATCGGCGCCCGGCTCGTGCCTGGTGACAGCGTCCAGAATGAGCTCGCGCTCTCGATCGAGCGCCGGGACGGGCTCCAGGCGATCGCGGTTGTATGCACCACATTTAAAGCCTCCCGACAGCCGAGGTTCGATCAGGCGGCGTGTGCTGAATGCTTCGATCAGCCCGCGTGTCCCGCGCTCGACTAGGGAGCCTCGTGATCTGTAAATCAAAAACGCCGCGATGACGACAGCGAGAAGCAAAATCGAAACGCCAATCAGCATCACCCTGGAAACGGTCCTCGGCGCCTCGTTCTGCTCGTGAGGTTCAAATGCTTCTTTGAGTGCAGCCATAACGTGAGACACCTTCCGGGGGAGAGTATGTATATCACACAGCGTTCATCAATAGAACCTCGCGATGAAACACCCGAAAATCGTCATAGGTTGACAGGGCTTCGATTGCTGAATTACGGTGTCTGTCTGTTTACGAATCCAAAGAAAATCGAGAATTCGATGAACTCCAACGCGAACAAAAGATGGCTCCGGACGGCGTTCTCTTTGCTTCTGGCTCTGACGCTGTTGACGTTGCCCGGCGATGCGCAGCGCGTGACACAACAGCGAGGCGCCAATAGAACAGCCTCGGCGAAACCGAAGCTGGTAGTGGTGATCGTAGTCGATCAGTTTCGTTATGATTATCTCGAACGCTTCGGCGATTTGTTTGGCAGCGGGGGGTTCAATCGTCTCGTCAATCAGGGCGCGTTTTTCACTAACGCGAATTACGATTATGTACCAACCTTCACCGCTTGCGGGCACGCGGCGATCTTCAGCGGATCGGTGCCCGCGCAAAATGGAATCGTCGGTAATGCGTGGTTCGATCGTGAGTCCGGCCGAGTGCGGATAATGGTTGGCGACGATGCTGCCCGGCTGGTCACTTCTCGCGGACTTGCCGAGAAGCCCGGCGCGTCGAGTCCACGTTATCTCATCGGAACGACAATTGGCGACCAGATGCGGCTGGCGAATAACTTTCAATCAAAAACTGTCGCGGTGTCTTTGAAGGACCGCGCCGCGATTCTCCCCGCCGGCCAGCGGCCAAACGGCGCGTTCTGGTTCGATGAAGCAAACGGGGAGTTCGTGACCAGCGACTACTACTCAAGTCAGCTTCCCGCGTGGGTCAAGAAGTTCGATTCCGAAACTCGCGCCGACAAATATTTCGGAGCGAAATGGGAACGTGTGCTTTCGGAGCCGGCCTACAGACGCGCTCAAGCCGAGAATTTGCCGCTGCAAAAATCGGCTCTTGGTTCGCATTTTCCCTACGTCGTGACCGGGGGCGATGAAAAACCGGGCCCAAGATTTTACAACGCCTTCACGCTGACGCCGTTCGCTTCGGAGTATCTTGCCGAATTCGGAAAGGCCGCGCTGCAAGCTGAATCGCTTGGCGCGGACGACTACCCTGATCTCTTCTCCATAAGTTTTTCATCGCCCGATTTGACCGGACACTTCTATGGTCCGGACAGTCAGGAAGTCGAGGACTCGTACATTCGGCTGGATCGCGTGATCGCGGACTTGCTCGCTTACATCGATAACAAGGTCGGGCTGGCCAACACGATCATCGCCGTCACCGGAGATCACGGGGTCGCGCCGGTGCCCGAATACATGCAGTCAAAGGGATTTGACGCGGGACGAATCCCGGTGCGCGACTTGACCGATGCCGTGAATAAAGCTCTGGGAGCCCGTTTCGGAGAAGGGAAGTGGGTTCTCAATCTCAGCAACGATCAGTTGTATCTGGATCAAAAACTGATCGCCGATAAGAAAATCAATCCCGCGGAAGCCGAACGGATAGCGGGCGAAGCTGCGATATCGGTCGCGGGGTTCGTGAACTATTTTACTCGCAGCCAAATCGTCGAAGGGCGCGTGCCGGCTAGTCCGGTTACTCGACGCATTATGAACGGCTTCAGCCGCGCGCGTTCCGGCGACGTCTGGCTGGTCACAAAACCGTTGTGGTTCATCGCCGAGGGCAGCTTGCCGACGACTCACGGGTCGCCCTACAGCTACGACACGCACGTGCCTGTGATCATCGCCGGCTCGGGAGTGAAGCCCGGTCGATACAACAGCGAATGCTCGCCGTCGGACATCGCGCCGACGCTCGCGGCGTTGCTCGGCATCGAACCGCCTTCGAATCGGACGGGCCGGGTGCTTATCGAAGCGCTGACATCATCTGTCCAGGCGGCCAAGTCGGAATAGAGGCGTCCCAGCAATTCCCGTATGCATTCTCAAGAGTCCACAACATCCATTCATGCGAGAGTCGTCAGCGTCTTATTTGTTACATTGACTTTTTTCGTCGCCACACAGAACGAAGCTCAGCAGCGGCAGCGGCCCAGGAAGGTTGAGCCTCAAAAAACAGCGCCGGCGACGGAACCACAACCCGGGCTTACGCCTCGAGAGGTGCTCGATCGCGCGCGAAACAGCGGCACGCAAGACGAACGCATCGCGCTTCTCGAAAAGTTTGTCGCTTCCGCGCGTGGAACCGATCTCGAACGAGAGGCGCGCGAACTGTTGATGCGTGAATACGCGCTCAAGGGCGAGCAGGCGCTCAGGGAAGCGAATCCACAACAGGCGATGCGAGCTTTCAAGTCCGTGTTCCGCACGGCGGCTGATCCGATTAGCGATAAAGTTTTCGCTCAGTACGTTTTTCCTTTGCCGATGGCGATGAACGCGTTTGGGTATCGCGTCGAGGCCGCGGACCTGATGCGCTCGTTCGAGCCGCGATTCGAAAACGATCCCAATCGTTTGGTCGAGATTGGTTTCTTTTACGTTCAGATCGAAGCCCCCGTCGAGGCTGTGCGGTTGCTCGAGCGCGCGGTTCAACTGGCGCCTCAGGATCATCGCGCGCATAACAGCCTGGGCAGTGCTTACTTGATCAGCCTGAGAATCGATGATGCGATCGCCGAATTCAATCGCGCGCTCGAGCTCGATTCAAAAGACGAGTTCGCCAACGTGAATCTTGGCAACTTGTCGCGAGCGATGGGCGATTACGAGCGTGCGGTGGCTTACTATCGCAAGCAAATCACACTAAAGGCCGACGATGCCGAAGCGCACTCCGGGTTGGGAATCGCGCTGCTTGCTTTGGGTCGCGATGAAGAGGCTGGACCCGAACTCCGTCGCGGCCAGGAGCTGGCGCCCGGCGATTATCGTTTTCTTACTCAACTATCCTTCTTCTACGTGTCGCGAAAAAAACCCGCGATCGCTCGTGGGTTGATCGAGCAGGCCGCGCGCATCGAGCCGCGCTATGCGTGGGCGTTCATCGCAAAAGCGGAGACGGACGCGGCCGAAGGAAAGTTCGGGGATGCGCTTGCGACGCTGATCGGCGCGCAGGCTCACGCGGGGTTTGCGACACTGACTTTCGAGTTGGCGAAGGCGTTGATGGCCGTCGACGGCTACGATCAGGCGACCGAGGTAATGGGCAAGGCGGTCACGCTCAACAGCGATGGTGAATTCGAAGCGTTGCTCGGCGGAGCGGTCAAGGCGCGATCGCCCCGGCTCGATTTACTGCTCGAACGTGAGAGACAGGCTGCTCTGTTTTTGAGTTACGATCCGACGACGACGTTTCAATACAGGCTTGCGGAAGCGATCGCGAAGATCGATCACTATGCGAAGGTTGCGCTTGCGGGGCGCAAGACCCAGCAAGCGGCGGCTCGCAAGCGGCCTCGCCCCGGGCAATCGAAATCCGCGGACTCGGCTGACGATGAGACAAAAACGGTGACGCGCCCTCGCCGCGCGGCTGAGGTTCCGGCGCTCACGGCGGAGTTGTCAGCGGGACGCGACAGCTCGCTTCCGGGTATGGAAGAGCTGCTTCGAGCGCTGACCACATTCACGACGCTTGATGATGGGCGCCAGGCGTTTCGAATGGTCTGGGCCGCGCGCAAACTCACCGAGTCAAATCTCGCGCTTGATGCGGCTGAGCAACTTGCGCGGCGTGCGATCGCTCAGGCTGATACTGTGACGGAGCCTTCGGGTTCGATGCGCGATGCACCGCTTCTCGATCGGGGCGGGCGGCGCGCGATGTTTCTCGGCCGCGCTTATGATGCGCTCGGTTGGGCTCAGTTCAAGAAGGGCAACACACGCGCGTCTCTGGAAAGCCTGATCAAGTCGGTCGATGTTTATCCAACGAGTCTCGATCGCAAGGTCGCGATTTGGCATCTGGCGGTTGCGACTCAAGAGGCGGGCGACGACCGGCGCGCGCTCGAGTTATACATCGCGAGTTATGATCCGGGAATGCCGACCGCCTCGGTGAGGCGCTCGCAGATCGAGTCGCTCTACAAGCGTGTAAACGGTTCGCTCTCCGGGCTGGAAGAAAAGCTCAAGCAACAATGACCTACAATCGCGACACCGACGCAACGTGGCTATATCACAATCTCACCAAACACTCCTATCAGAGCATTCGCGCTGACCGGCACTATCTCGATTGGTCGAATCAACCGTCGCCGTTCAAGATCTATCCCGAGATTGAACCGATGCCGCTGCCGAGAACTCTGGTGCAGACTCTGGCTCCCGCGCTTTCGGTAATAGCGTCACCCGGAGTTGAAACAAACAGTGAATTGGATCTCGCGCGACTTGCGAGCGTCTTGTACTACTCGGCTGGAGTGACGAAGCACAAGACCTATGCCGGTGGTGAACTTTACTTTCGTGCTGCCGCGTGTGCGGGCGCGCTTTACCCGGTCGAAACGTATGTCGTGTGCGGGGACATCGAAGGCCTGGCCGCGGGCGTATATCATTTCAGTCCCGGCGATTTTGCGTTGAGAAAACTGCGCGACGGAGATCTGCGTCGTGCGTTGTCACGCGCTACCGGCGAGGAGCCACACGTCGTCACCGCGCCGGTGACATTGATCTCCACGGCGATAACTTGGCGCAGCACGTGGAAGTATCGCGATCGGGCTTACCGATATCACTTCTGGGACAACGGAATGATCGCCGCGAACGCGCTTGCGTTGGCCGCCGCGCACGAGTTGCCGGCTGCGGTTGTGATGGGCTTCGTCGAATCTGAAGTTAACAAGCTGATTGGAATCGACGGCGAGCAGGAACTTGCGTTGAGCTTGTTGCCACTTGGCCGCTCGCGCGAACCTTTGCCGGAGTGTCCGTCAATTGAAGACCTGCCCGGCATAAACTTCGAAGTGATCCCGCTCTCGTCGTCGCCGGTTGATTATTCTTCGATTCGTGAGATGCATCGCGCATCGTCACTAACGGTCACCGATGAAGTTCGCGAGTGGCGCGAGACAACTGTTCGCTCGACGTCCAGCGAGATTATCGGAGAGGAATTTCCGCTTGCGCCGCCTTCGGATGAAGACGTGCCGGGTGAATCGATTGAAGATGTGATACAGCGTCGCGCATCGACGCGACGGTTCGCGCACAAGAATCTTCCGTTCGCGGAGCTGTCGGCGATCATCGATCTAGCCACGCGCGGCATCCCTGCTGACTTCTCGCGAGCCGAGCGAGATCCGCTGAACGATATCTACATTATCGTGAATCGCGTCGAGGGACTTCCGCCGGGAGCCTACTTCTATCGACTTGAGAATCGCTCGCTTGAGCTACTCAAACCGGGAGACTTCAGCAAGGAGGCGGCTTATTTGACACTGGGGCAAGACCTCGGAGGAGACGCGAGCGTGACGTTCTTTTTCATGGCCGATTTGAAATTGTTGCTTGGGGCTTATGGCAATCGCGGCTATCGAGCCGCTCAGATGGAAGCGGGCATCATCGGCGGCAAGATGTATCTGGCTTCATATGCCCTGAAGCGCGGCGCAACGGGCTTGACGTTTTTTGATGATGATGTGACCGAATTCTTTTCGCCTCACGCGACGAGAAAGAGCTGCATGCTTGTGGTGTCAGTTGGTGTTCCTGGCAAGCGGCTCGTCTTCTAGTGGGCAATCCAGCGCTGTTTAGCATTCAGCTCGCTAACTGGCACTGGTTGGCAAGGCTAGCGCTTCTTCTTCTTCGTCCTTCAGATTTTGCGCCAGGACATGGATGTCTCGATGTCCGCGATGGTCTTTTTATTCAAGCCGATCAATTGTGAGCCTCCCGCCTCTCTTACCATCTGTTCGAACCACATCGAGAAGTCGTCATATGTGTGGAAATCCCTTCCAAGCAGCACGACGCGGGTTGTATGGGGCGATCGGGGCATCGAAATGAAAATGCCTTCGTCGCTCTTGTCACCAGGCTTCTTCGAAGCAAAGAACTTTTCGTAAGCCTTCCAAAGAGTGCTTACTATCCCGGCTCCGACCCGACAGTTCCGAGAATGAGACATAAGACCGCTACGCCGGAGCGCCGTTCGACGTAATAATCGTGGCCTTGCGCTTGATCCGCAATGAACCGGTAAACCATGTCCGCATCTGTATCGCTGCCAAGATTCGCACAGGAGATTGTGATTGGAATTCGATTCGGATTCGCCATCATTCCGCGCCTCCTCCCTTCGTTGCTTGTAGCTCTTGATCGATTTCAAACTCGATTTCATCCAATGCAATTCGTCGTTTACTCAGTGACCGCTCATCTAAGAGTCTCTGAAAGGCACTGCTCGCTCTGAGTGTATCGACTTCAGTTTCGAAATCGTCCGCTTCTGAGACAAAGAACTCTCTGCCGTCAGGGGTCAAGAGGATAACCGGTTCATCGCTGGCTATGGCAATGATTGCATCTAGATCCAACCTCTCATCTGTTAAGTCGATCGTTCTCATATCTTCACCTCTTTCCCTCTCACATAGAGGATATTGTGTTCTTTGTGCCCGACAACAACTATCGTCACACGACGCGTCGAATCGTCAACCTCATAGAAGACTCTAAACTTCCCGATGCGCAACTCCCAAGCGGCTATCGGGTTGTCTCGGAGTTTCTTGCGATTCCTTGTCTCCGTTGATGGTTGATCCTCCAGTCGGACTCTGATCTGCGATACCACGATCTTTCGTTCCGCAACGGGATAGTATTTCAGGTCCGCGCTCGCTTCCTCAGTGACTTCGATATTGTATCCTGCCACGGGCTATCTCACGCTGTCGGATATTGTGCTCTCAACATCTGGACGGACCACTAAATCCCTTCGGCCAGTCTTTAGATAAGAATGTCAGCCGTAAGAATAACCATAGTCGTAACCCGCGGCAAACTCTCAGCTGGTGGATGAGCGGACGACCTCGCGCAAGTCGAGACTTTGTTATCATAGCTCGGCCAGAAAAGACTCTTATGCTCGGCGCTCTGATTATCGACAAGCCTGAAGGCATCACTTCGCACGACGTCGTGGCGCGAGTCCGGCGCGCGGCGCAGACTCGCCGCGTTGGGCACGCGGGTACGCTTGATCCATTCGCGACCGGCGTCCTCGTTTGTTGCATAGGTCCCGCGACGAGGCTCGTTCAATTCCTCGTAGGTCTCGACAAGGAATATGAAGCAACGGTCAGGCTTGGTTACGCGACTGATACCCAGGATCGCACCGGCACCGAGATTTCTCCGCTTCGCCCATCAAGCGAATTGAGCATCGAAGATTTGCATCGCGTGCTCAAGGAATTCACTGGCGCGCAATTGCAAACGCCGCCGATGTTCTCCGCTAAGAAAGTCGGCGGCGAGCGACTCTATCGAGCGGCGCGAGAGGGACGTCATGTCGAGCGCAAACCGGTCAACATTAATGTGTATTCAATCAAGCTGCTCGAAAACGAAGCACCGCCGTTGACAGACAATGAAGACGGCACGCGCGACTTCCGTGTGCGCTTGCGCTGCTCGTCGGGGACTTATGTCAGGACGATCGCTCATGGTATCGGAGAGAAGCTCGGCGTTGGCGCTCACTTGGCAAAGCTTCGGCGCACCGAAGTCGGGCACTTCACACTCGCCAGTGCGTTGACGCTCGATGAAGCCGAGAGCAAGGGGATCGACGAATTGAATAACGCGCTAATAAGCCCGTCCGATTTGCTCTCGCACTTGCCATTGGTTGTTCTTAATGACGAGGACAACCGAAGAGTGATCAACGGCCGCGCAGTAACGTTGCCGGAACCGCAGTCGTTGGAATTCAGGCCGGCCACGCAGCATATGAGGTTATGCGACAGAAAAGGCGATCTCGTGGCGGTCGGTTACGTCGATCGCGCGGCGGGGCTCATCAGTCCGCGCGTCGTGCTTACAGCGAAGGATTCGTGATGATCTCGCTGGCACCTGGGACGCGTGCGGCGGCAATCTTGAGCCTCAAAATCGATAGCTTGCACCTTGTGCTATAATCCTGCCAGCAGCGTGGAGCCTGCAACTAGATCGTCGACATCGAGTTTTGTTTTGACAAGATGCTTCGCTTTGATTCATCGAGGTTGAGCGTGCATCCAGTCGAGCCACGAGCAGCCGGGTCCTTACCACCGACTGTGCGCCCGCAAGGGCGTAGACTGAGTGTCGTCCTAACTCTCGCAATGACTGAGTCACCGGAACCGTGCAGGGTGGCCCCCGGCGCAGGAACGGTTCGCAGCACAATCGATCGGACGCCAATAGGCAGTGGATTCTCGCTGGCTAGCATCCAAGGACTGCAACCCGAATCGATTCGGAGGTAGACATGGGAGACAACAAGATAAACCTGAGCGACCTCCTCGAGACTCACCGCCGCGATCGCGACCGGCTGGCCTGGGAAGGCACGTTCAGAGATTACTTCGAACTGGTTACCCAAAACCCCAACATATCCAAGCTCTCGCACGCACGCAATTGCGACATGATCCTGGCCGCAGGCGTCGAGAAGATCAACGAGGGTTCAAGGGATGAAATCGTAAAATACAACTTTTTCAGCGATGAGCTCTTCGGGATCGAGCGCCCGATCTCGCGAATTGTCGAGTACTTCAAGTCCGCCGGTCAGCGGCTCGAAGTGCGCAAGCGAATTCTTTTGCTGATGGGCCCGGTGGGCGGCGGCAAATCCACAATCGTCACTATGCTCAAGCGCGGGCTCGAGAAGTGGTCGCGCACCGATGACGGCGCGGTGTATGCCATCAAAGACTGCCCGATGCACGAAGAGCCTCTGCATCTGATTCCGCCCGAGCTTCGCGCGGAGATCGAACGGCACTACGGCATCTATATCGAAGGCGAGCTGTGCCCGCAGTGCCGCTACAACCTCGAGCACGTCTACCGCGGGCGTCACGAAGACGTGCTGGTTCATCGCATCGTCTTTTCCGAGAAGGACCGGATCGGAATCGGGACTTTCGCCCCGTCAGATCCGAAATCGCAGGACATCACTGAGCTGACCGGCTCGATTGATCTTTCGACCATCGGCGAAGTGGGCGTCGAATCCGATCCGCGCGCCTACAGATTTGACGGCGAGTTGAACATTGCGAATCGCGGATTGATGGAATTCGTCGAGATGTTGAAGGTCGACGAAAAATTTCTCTACAGCTTGTTGACGCTCAGCCAGGAACAGAACATCAAGACGGGCCGATTCGCGTTGATCTATGCGGATGAGGCGATCATCTCGCACACCAACGAGAACGAATACTCGGCGTTTGTTGCGAATCGCAAGAGCGAGGCGTTGCAGGACCGGATCATCATGATCAAGGTCCCGTACAACTTGAAGGTCTCGCAGGAAGAGCGCATCTACGACAAGTTGCTCAAGCAGTCTGAGGCGCTTCGAAACATTCATATCGCGCCGAGCACATTGAGAGTCGCCGCGATGTTTGCGGTGATGACCAGACTCGAAGAGCCCAAGAAGGCAAACATCGACATCGTCAAAAAGATGAAGCTGTATGACGGCGAAGATGTCGAGGGCTTCAAGTCGAAAGACGTTCGCGAGCTTCAGGAAGACACAGTGCGCGAGGGCATGGATGGAATCAGTCCTCGATACATCATCAACCGGCTCTCGGGCGCGCTGGTGCGAGACAACATAACCTGCATCAATCCGATCGACGCGCTGCGAGCTATCAAGGACGGCTTCGAGCAGCACACCGGCATTTCAGGCGAGCAGCGCGAGCGCTACTTGAACCTTGTTTCGGTCTCGCGCCGCGAATACGACGATATTGCGAAGAACGAAGTTCAGCGTGCATTCGTCTATTCGTTCGAGGAGATGGCCAAGACCTTGTGCGATAACTATCTCGACAACGTCGAAGCGTATTGCAACAAGGAGAAGCTGAAAGACGCGATCACCGAAGAGGAAATCGAGCCCGATGAGAAGCTCATGCGCTCGATCGAGGAACAGATCGGAATCAGCGAGAACGGCAAGAACACCTTCAGGCAGGAGATTCTGATTCGCATTTCGAGCCACGCTCGAAAGGGCAAGCCCTTCGAGTACAAGTCGCACGAGCGGCTGAAAGATGCAATCGAGAAGAAGATATTCTCGGATCTCAAAGACGTGGTGAAGATCACGACCTCGACCAAGACTCCGGATGCGGATCAGCTTCGGCGAATCAACGAAGTGATCGATCGATTGGTTTCGCAAGGGGGGTACTGCACGGTTTGCGCGAACGAGTTGCTGACTTATGTCGGGACGTTGCTGTCGCGATAGCGAAGACGCTTCGAGGTTAGACTGCGTCGAGATCAGCACAAATTTAGGGGGGCCAGGTCGTCAGGAGCGAGCGTATCAAATGCAAGAGCAGACTCCGACTTTACAAGTGGTCAACGCTGATGAGATCAAGCCGATACAGGTGTGGGAGCAGACATATCCTGACCTGTGGATGCTCATTGAAGTCACTAGATATGACGACTGGGAAGTGTACGAGGGGAAGCTGATCGCCACTGCCGTTGATCCGATGGAACTCGTCGAAATCGGGCGAAGCTATGATGAGCGGGGCATCGTCACGCTGTCGACCCGAGGTGACTACACCGAACCTCAACCCGCGTTTGTAGGTTGATGTCGAGAAATTGGTTACAGTTCAACGCCAAGCGCAGTCCAGTCGTAAGCGTAAGACTTGGCAATGGTGTATTTCGCGCACTCGTCGATACCGGCGCCGAAGTCAGTCTGATTGCTCCACACTCTGCGGTGCGACTGGGATTGAAGAAAATGAGCGACCGGGACATTGTCGTTCTGAGTGGCGCTCGTTTGTCATTGCGGGTTGTCGAGTTGCCCGCAATCGGGTTCGGAAATGTCGAGCTTCCGCCCTGTCACGCGTGTGTCCTCGAGGTAGCGAAACTTGGGATTCCGATCGAGGTCGTCCTTGGAATAAATGCCTTCGTCAATCGCCGGTTACAGATTGATTTTCGAGATGGCCGTGTTTACCTGCTCGAATAGGAATCGTGACTATGTCAGTTCAACGAAACGACTGGTCGCTTCAACGCAAAGGTCAGATCGACCAGGATCGACACAAGGAACGCGTGCGCGATGCGATCAAGAAGAACCTCGGGTCCATCGTTTCCAATGAGTCGATCATCCTCTCCGACGGCAAGCGCGTTGTTAAAGTCCCGATTCGCTCGCTCGACGAATACAAATTCCGATTCGATTATCGAAAGAAGAAACACGTCGGCACCGGCGACGGCGACACCAAGGTCGGCGATGTCATCGGTCACGAAGGACAGCCCGGCGGACCCGCGCAAGGACCAGGCGGAGGCGATCAGCCCGGGCAGGAATACTTCGAGGCCGAAGTAGACATCGACGAAATCGCAAAGCTCATCTTCGAGGACCTGCACCTGCCCTATCTCGAAGAGAAGGCCAAACACGCCGTTCCTTCTAAGACCACCAAGTTCACCGAGATTCGCCGCTCGGGCATCCTTTCGAATCTGGATAAGCGACGCAGCTTGATCGAGAACATAAAACGTCAGGCGCGCGAAACCGGCGACGCGCACATCGGGCCTTTCAAGAAAGAGGACCTGCGATACAAGACCTGGGAAGAGCAGATGACCTACGAGTCGAATGCCGTCGTCATTGCTATGATGGATGTGAGCGGCTCGATGGGCGAATTCAAGAAGTACATTGCGCGGTCTTTCTATTTCTGGATGGTGCGCTTCCTAAAGACCAAGTATGACAACGTGCAAATCGTATTCATCAGTCATCACACCGAGGCGAAGGAAGTGACTGAAGAGCAGTTCTTCACTCAGGGTGAGTCCGGAGGAACGGTTGTCTCTTCAGCATATCGTCTGGCTCTGGACACAATAGCTTCGCGCTTCCCATCGAGAGACTGGAACATCTATCCGTTTCATTTTTCGGATGGCGACAACTACTATTCGGACAACGACGAGGCGGTGAAGCTCGCGGATGAGTTGATAGGCACGTGCAATCTTTTCGGCTATGGTGAGATCGGCGAAGAGGGCGCTTCGAGTTACCGGCGGTCGTCCGGCGCGCTGCTGTCGATATTCAAGGACCGCCTGAAGAGCCAGGACCGTTTCGTCGGCGTTCGCATCGACGACAAGGAAGATGTTTATCCGGCGTTGAAGGAGTTCTTCGGCAAACGAGGCGAACAAGCATAAACAATTGCGGATTTCGGATTGCGGATTGCGAATTTGAGAGATGGTTGATAAGGAAGTACAGGAACTCGAAAAAGCGGTCGAGGAAATCTGGGAGGTCGCGACGACCAGATTTGGGCTCGACCCGTTTCCCGTCCGCTTTGAGATCGTTCCCGCGTCGGTGATGTACGAGGTCGGCTCGTATGCGTTGCCCGGACGCTACTCCCACTGGACGTTCGGCAAGGCCTACCATCGAATGAAGATGATGTATGACTTCGGTTTGTCTAAGATCTATGAAGTCGTAATCAATTCGAACCCTTCTTATGCCTTTCTTCTGGAGACCAACTCGCCGACGCAGAACAAAATGGTGATCGCGCACGTGCTTGGTCACATAGACTTTTTCAAGAACAATGTTTACTTCTCAAAAACCAACCGGAGGATGGTCGACGAAGCAGCGCTCCACGCTCGCCGTATGTCGGACTACGAATTCAAATATGGAAGGAAGGTTGTTGAAGAATTTCTCGATGCGGTGCTGTCGATCGAAGAACACATCGATCCAAACTTCTTCATCAAGAAACCCGTCGAGCGCAAGGAGGACGAGGCCGATAACAAACCACAACGGCGCGAGGGGCCTTACGACGATTTGCTCTCAAAAGCCGAAATTGCAAAGACGACGAGCCCGGACGAGCCCCTTGATCGCCGACACAGGCCGAGCATCGAGGTTCCCGAAAAGGACCTGATTTACTTCATCATGAAGCACTCGCCCTCGCTCGAGCCGTGGCAGCGTGACGTAATGGCGATGCTCCACGAGGAGATGGAATATTTCATACCGCAGCTTCAAACAAAAATCATGAACGAAGGCTGGGCGAGCATCTGGCATTCGCGAATCATGCGCGAGCTGGACCTGCCTACCGACGAGCATCTCGAGTTCGCCGAGCTGCACGCGGGGGTGGTTTCGCCTCACAAAGGGCAGCTCAATCCATACTATCTCGGCTATAAGATTTTCGAGGACATCGAAAAGCGCTGGGACAATCCGACCGATGAGGAGCGCGAGAAGTTTGGACGCCGCGGCGGGGAAGGCCGCGACAAAATGTTTGAAGTGCGCGAGCTCGACAACGACATTTCGTTCCTGCGCAACTATCTGACCGAGGAAATGTGCGAGGAACTGGATCTATTCGTCTATGAACTCGTTGATGACGAGGACTGGACGGTCACTGAAAAACGCTGGGAGCGAGTTCGCGATCAAATCACCGCGAACAAGACCAACTTCGGATTTCCTTATATCGAGGTCGTTGACGGCGACTACGATGGCAATCGCGAGTTGTACCTGATGCACCGCTTCGAAGGCGTCGAGCTCGACATGAAGTACGCTCGCAAGACGCTCGAATATGTTCACAAGCTTTGGGGGCGCGACGTGCATCTTGAAACACAGGTCGACGAAGAGCCGCTGATAATGAATTACGATGGGAATGAACACGACGAAGAGTGAAAGCCCCGGCGCTTGAAGTTTTCGAGGCCGCCCGCGTATTGTTATCCCTCCATTTCAGACCAAAGCTCGAGGAATTCAATGCAATATTTCAAACGCGCCGCGGGACTGCTCACTATCGCCGTGTTCTTGACGCTTGCCGTGTCGCCGCCAGCCAGTGCCTGGGGAGACGAGGGTCATCGATACGTCAACCGCGTTGCCGCCGAACACATGCCTCAGGATATGCCGGCCTTCTTTCGCAACGCGGGAGTCCGGCTCTCGTTTCTTGGTCCTGAGCCGGATCGATGGCGCGACGGCAAGGAGCTATACAAGGCGCTCAGCGAAGTAAACGGCCCCGATCACTTCATCGATATCGACAAGCCCGAGAATTTCGAGGCCTTGCCGAACGATCGGTATCTCTATGCTGATTGGCTTCGAGCGCACGGAAAAGAGCCCAAGGATGTCGGCTATTTACCTTACTCGATTCTTGAAGGCTATCAGAAGATCCAGGTGTTGTTTCGATTGTGGCGCGACCGTCAACACGAAGGCGAGCGCGATCAGATCGAACAAAACATCGTCTACTATGCGGGAGTTCTTGGTCACTATGTTGCCGACGGAGCGCAACCGCTGCATGCTTCGATTCATTACAACGGGTGGACCACGAGTTCGAATCCGCAGCTCTTCACGCGCGAACCGCTGCACTGGCGATTCGAGGGCGAATACGTAAAGGCGCAAATCAAGCCGGAAGATTTCAGCGGCCAGGTGAAGACTGCCAGCCAGCTTCAGGACCCGTTCGCGGACATAATGAAATATCTGATCGATTCGCACAATCACGTGCCCGAGCTTTATCGAATGGACAAGTCGGCTCGATGGGACGCGAGCAATCGAAACGCCGAATCAAAGAAGTTCGTTACGGAGCGGCTGGCAGCGGGGTCTCAGATGTTGGCGAACCTGTGGTACTCGGCGTGGCTTGGCTCAGCCAAGGTACAAAGCTGAAGGCGGCTTGAAAAAAAAAGGCAAAGGCCCCGCGCTCAGGCGTTCATTAGTTGGCGGAGGCGCTCAAGCCAGAGCACGGGCTGGAAAACGTTAGCGATTGAATTCTTGAGCTGCCTTCGCCGATTGCTTTCCTTGCTCGGACGGGATAAAAAGACGGCACGTGGAATCGAGTGTCCGATTCACGGAAGTACAAACTCAATTCGTTTGTCTGGTGACCGTCATGCGCTTCTTCATCACAGCGATCTTGCTGCTCTCGATTATCGGCAGCGCTTTCACAGCCACCGAACCATCCTATCGCGACTCCGCGCTTGAAGCGGCTAAATGGATAAGAGCTTCAGCCGTTCGAACAGAACAAGACGTAGTGTGGCCCGCGGATCCGCTCGATCCAAAATCCGCGAATGACACACTGTATGCCGGAACTCCGGGTATCGTGCTGTTCTTCGTCGAAGCGTTTCGCTCAACCGGAGATAGATCGTTTCTGAAAGACGCGAGCGCGGGCGCCGATCACCTGCTGGCTACGCTTACCGATCAAAAGGAATGCGGCCTATACGAAGGCGTTGCCGGAATCGGATTCGCATTGACCGAAGTGTCCAAGGCTGGCGGTGAATCAAAGTATCGCGACGGCGCGCTTCGATGCGCCCGCTTGCTGATGGAGCGAGCTAAGAAAACCGGGAAGGGAATCGAGTGGAACGAGGCGACCGATATTATTTCCGGCGGCGCGGGAATTGGACTCTTCCTGCTTTATGCGGCTCGCGAGTTGAACCAGCCAACGCTACGCCCCCTCGCAATCCAGGATGCAAACCGGCTGATCGAGTTGGGACGCGCCGAGAAGAACGGCCTCAAATGGGCGATGAGCCCGAGCTTCGCGCGATTGATGCCCAATTTTTCACACGGCACCGCAGGGATCTCGTACTTTCTCGCGACGCTCTATCGTGAGACCAAACAGCGCGAGTTCCTCGACGCTGCGCTTGCCGGAGCAACGTATCTGAAAGCCGTCGCGAAGACTGAGGGTGACGCTTGCTTGATCTTCCACAACGAACCCGACGGCAAGGAGCTTTACTATCTCGGCTGGTGTCACGGACCCGTGGGAACTGCGCGATTGTTTTATCGGCTCTACCAGGTCACCGGCGATCGGGTGTGGATGGACTGGGTCACTAAATCCGCGCACGCGATTTTGAATAGCGGAGTGCCCGAGCAACAGACTCCGGGCTTTTGGAACAACGTCAGCCAGTGTTGCGGCCTGGCGGGTGTGGCTGAATTCTTCTTGAGTCTTCATCTTGTCACTGGGAATCGCGCATACCTGGACTATTCCAAGCGAGTGACCGCCGGGTTGTTGGCTAAGGCGACTCGCGATCCAAAAGGAATGAGATGGATTCAGGCAGAACACCGTATCAAGCCAGAGTTGCTCGTCGCGCAAACCGGTTTCATGCAGGGTGCTGCCGGCGTTGGAATGTTGTTGCTTCACCTTGACGCGTTGGAGCGCCAGAAGAAACCCTCGATCATCTTTCCAGACTCACCCTTTGATTGAACATCGAGAAAGTCTACCGCCAAACGCCCGCAAGCTGATTGAGAAGTTTGCGCCCGTCTATGATGTGATCGAGTATCACGAGACGCTCGTTCACGCCCCCATACAAGCGGTCTACGATGCGCTTCGAACCACGGACTTCGGCGCCTCGCCGATAATCCGAATGCTGCTGCGATTGCGCCAACTCCCCGTGTCACTCGGCAAGCCGCGTCAACCTCGAATGATTCTCAATCTCGAATCCATCTTGAAGAACGGATTCGTTCTGTTAAGCGAGAACGCGCCCGACGAGATTGCTCTTGGGGTGATCGGACAATTCTGGAAGGTTTCAGGAGGCAGGTTTTGCGAGGATGGCGCCGAGTTCGACGCGTTCGATCAACCGGGACACGCCAAGGCAGTTTGGAACTTCTCTCTTGTTGATTTGGGCGCGAACGTCACGAGACTCGCAACCGAGACAAGGGTCGTTTGTTTGGACAGAGCCAGCAAGATTCGCTTCCGGTTGTACTGGGCGCTGATAGGACCGTTCAGCGGATTGATACGCCGCGAAATATTGCGCGCAATCAAGCGCACGGCGCAGACCCATTTCTAAGCCGGCTTGTCTCTACGGGTCGAGTCTCCTCCAATCTACGCTTCTTGAAAGTGGAACATCGCGCCTATAGACTCCTTCTTGTGCTCGCCCCGGGGCCGCAGTCGAAGAAGCTTTCTTCGATCAGTTTGGATTGATTCAAAGGCCAGAAACTTCATTCCGACCTTTTGGGAGACCTACACCTCTAAACCTGTTCACCGGTGTCGTACCGCGATCCGGCAATGCCGGAAAATGGTGTTTTTGTTAAAGGACGAAAAGTGCGGATTCAATTAGACAAGAAAGAAATAAGGTTTCTGTATGGCGTCGTGATAGTCCTGGATTTGCTCATCCTGTTTATGAACACTCCCTGGATGAGCCTTCCCACCCCTCCTGAGGGTCACCCGGCCCGGCTCACCTCCGTTTTCGACTTTGTAAAGTATCAACTTGATCTAAGAGCTGAGCAAAATGTTGGGACGTGGTATTCGAGCGTGATACTGCTGGCCGCAGGGGTTACGGCAGTACTGAACTGGTGGTATGTGCCGATGGTTCGAAGGCTCCGATGGCTGCATCGTGCGGGATGGGCGTGCATGGCGATTGTTCTGATCGGGCTCTCTGCCGATGAGACAGCCACCATTCACGAATCACTCGCCCGGCTGTTCAACGCGATGAGTGAAGCGGGCGGCCGCGCACCGTCTTACCGGATAGGCGCGGGTGATTGGATACCAATACTCTTGCCGTTGATGATTGTTGTTGCCGCGGGAATGCTCGCTTTCTTTCTATATCAATTCCGAAGCAACAAGGCAGTCCTTCTGCTTGCGCTCGGCGGAACCGTCTTCTGGATCTCGGCGCTGTTTGCCGAATCGATCGAAGCGGGAACGACCCGCGTTGTTATGGCGCGCGTGACCGAGGGATTCATTGAGGAAGGGTGCGAAGTTGTCGGCACTACATGTCTTCTGATCGCATTCACCGAATTCCTTCATCGACAACAATCGGCAAACGAATCGGAGCCATCCGAATCAAAGAAAAAGTTTCGCGTCGCGCGTTGACGACGCAGCGTTCGCAATACAACGATCTCAATCGTGGAACGTTCTTGATAGCCTTTCATAGCCCCGTTAGACTTTCAGTCTATGCAAGCTCGTTCAGCGGAGATTGCGATAATCGGAGCGGGGCCGGCCGGGGCGCATCTCGCGGCGCGCCTCGCTTCAGAGGGCCGCGACGTCATCCTGTTTGATCCCAAAGGTGCATGGGAAAAACCATGCGGCGGCGGCGTCCCCACGCGAGCGCTCCGAGAGTTTGCGTTCATTCTCGACAGCACAGACTATCCGCGAAAACTCGTGCGTCGCATCACGATGATCTCGCCGCTCGGACGCCGCGTCTCGCTCACGCTCGACGAACCATTCGCGGTTTACTCCCGGCAAATATTGAACGGGTTGGTGCTCGATCGGGCGATCCAATCGGGAGCCGAGTTTGTGCGCGAGGCAGTGTGTGAGTTTTCTCGCGATGGGGACGGCTGGGCGATCTCGACTGACGCGGGCAATCACTATCGAGCAAAGTTTCTTGTGGGCGCCGACGGGGCGGCGAGCTTCACAAGGCGGCGATTGGTCGGCATCTTCCCGAAAGAGGACCTCGCATTGGCATTCGGATACAACATTGATTGGGGCGATGAGCCGTCTTCAAATGGGCGAGCCCGGAAAACCTCAACCGATTCGGAGACGGATGAAGTAATCATTCAGTTTCCGAGAGACTTCACCGGATACCTTTGGGCCTTTCCCAGACCCGGCGTAATGAATTTCGGAGTCGCTTCAAAGCTCGGTGAGCGCACGTCAGATCAACTGCGCGCGCTGCTCGGCGATTTTGTCACCGACTATTACGGCGGAGTGATGCCGGCCGCCGAGACTCTCACATTCTTTGGAGCAAAGATTCCGACGCTGGATCTGGCAAGTTGGAGGGACCTTCAAACAATCGGAGAAGGTTGGGCGCTGATTGGCGACGCCGCTGGCTTCGCCGATCCAATAACCGGTGAGGGTATCTATTACTCGTTCAAATCCGCCGATCTGCTGGCGGATGCGCTGCTCCTGGCGTGCAACGATTTTGATCGCGCCGTTGCGACGTACGAAACTCGTTGGCGTGATGCTTTTGGCCGCGATCTCGAGCACGCGTCGTATCGCCTTCCTCACTTCTATCACGGGCGATTCTTTGGGCGCATCTTCACTGACGCAATGATCATGCTTGCGAGGCGTCATCGCGGTGTGCGCACCATCCTTGGCCGCGCGCTTGTCGGCGAACAGAGTTACGTGACGCTAAAGCGCGATTTGCTTCGCCGCGCGTGGCAAGTGTTCTAGTTGCTTTTAACAGGCATATCGCTAGGAAAGGTGAAGATCCGTGGTGACCCGTCGAATCAGCGTCATCTGTGGTCTATTCGGCGATAATGAGGAGCATTGAGTTCGAACCATAGACCGAGGATGACGCTGATTAGGCGGATTCACACGGATTCCTTCGCTAGCGAAATGCCTGTTACAAGCAAATAGTCTCGAGGGTTTCAATTTTTCAATTTGCAATTTTCAATTTTCAATGGCTCAATTTCAGAGGTCAGACTCTCGAAATGCCAAAGAGCCGCTCACCGCTTGTCATAATCTTCATCACGATCTTCATCGATCTTGTAGGCTTCGGAATCGTGATCCCGGTCCTGCCGCTGTATGCCGAACGCTACGGCGCATCGGAAGCGACGGTGGGCGTGCTGCTCGCAATCTACTCGGCGATGCAGTTCATATTCGCACCGATCCTCGGAAAACTCTCTGATCGAGTCGGCCGCCGGCCCGTGCTTCTTGTGAGCCTGATCGGGACGTCGATCGGATTCCTGCTCATGGGCCTCGCGCCGCGGATGCCAGTCGGATTTGCGTTGTTGGGAATGGCCCCGACCCTCGTTTGGCTTTTCATCGCGCGGATTATCGACGGCGTCAGCGGCGGAAACATATCGACGGCTCAGGCTTACATTGCCGATGTCACGCCACCCGAGCAACGGTCACGCGGAATGGGGTTGATTGGCGCGGCATTTGGATTGGGATTCATCTTTGGTCCGGCAATCGGCGGTCTGATGAGTCACATATCAGCCGAAGCGCCGTTCTTCTTCGCTTCAGCGATGGCGGCGGCCAATGCAACGGCTTTGTACTTTCTCTTGCCCGAAAGTCTCTCGCACGAACATCGCAGCCAGGCTCAGGGACGCGTGACCGTGGCCCAGATATTCGCGCAGGCAGGCGATTGGCACTTGAAGGCCATCATGGCGACTTACTTTTTTGGAACGGTTGCGTTCGCCATGCTGACGGCCACCTATGCGCTGTTCGCGAATCATAGATTCAACTTCGACGCCATACATACCGGATACATGTTTACTTATGTCGGAGTGCTGGGCGCCGTCATCCAGGGCGGCTTGCTCGGCCGCTTGGTGAAAACGTTCGGCGAGAAGCCTCTTGCGATCGCAGGCACGGCAGTCTTTGCCGCCAGCGTGTTCGCGTTGCCGTCGACCGCGACGCTGACGACGCTGCTCCTGGCGAGCACCGGAATCGCAATCGGCAACAGCTTGATGACGCCGACGTTGAACGGGCTCGCGTCAAAGAGCGTGAGCGCCGCGTGGCAAGGCCGCATGCTCGGCGTGATGGCTTCGGTGGCGAGCCTCGCGCGCATCATCGGGCCGGTGCTCGGTGGTTGGCTTCTGAGTCTTGATGCCGATCCGGCAGGGCACTACGGCCGAAGCCCCTACTGGACGAGCGCCGCAATCATGCTGATGGCTTTTGCGTTGGCGTTGACCATTCGATCGCATTCTGAGCCTGACAATGCATCACCAGCCGAAGTGTTGGCGGCAGGAGACTGAGCGGCAATGTATTTTCTAAACGTGTGGATTCACATTCTGGCGGCGGCTGTCTGGACTGGCGGGCTGATCTACACGGCCGCGGTAGTTGTACCGTTCGCGCTCAAACACGAGGGCGAGGAACGGCAACGAATCCTGCGAGGTCTGGCCCGCCGTTTCCGATGGATTGCCTGGGGCTCGATTGTTGTGTTGTTCGTGACGGGACTCGGAAATCTCACATTGCGGCTGACGCCGATCAAGCTATCGCAAATCCTCAACGGTGATGTGTTCGATCCCAACAAGGTTGAGCATTTGATTGCGATTTGGCTTCCGTGGAAACTGATGCTCGTTTTGGTAATGATCGGGTTGATGGCTTTTCATGACATCACCAGCATTAGGGCCGCGAAGCGATATGAAGCCTCGCCTGACAGCGCGCCCGGCAATCGCATGGGGTCGCGCGCGGCGGCGCTCGCGACATTGGTAGCGATCCTTGTTCTATACGTGTCCGTGCGATTGGTTCGGGGATAACGTCATTCTTGCGTATCGTTACTCGACTGCTCTCAACCAGCCTGAATATTCACTGATGACCCAAGATGACTTCAACAAAGTAGAAATCAAGGTCAGCAAGGTTGCCGGCAATGTTTACATGCTCAAGGGCGCGGGCGGCAACATCGGGTTCTCGATCGGCGACGATGGCATCGTCCTGGTCGATGATCAATTCGCGCCGCTCGCCGATCGGATCAAAGCCGCGCTCAAAGAACTGACCGACAAACCGGTGCGCTTCGTCATCAACACCCACTATCACTTCGATCACATAGACGGGAATGCCAGCTTTCAAAAAGAGGCTCCAGTGGTTGCACATCATAATGTCCGCAAGCGATTGCACAGCGGCGGCACTCCCGGCAATCTGGGGTCCGTCAAACAGATTATGAAGCCGGTGGCCAATGAAGCACTTCCCATACTCACCTTCAGCCGCGATGTGACCATTCACCTAAACGGTGAGGATATTCGAGTCCTGCATTGTCCAAACGGGCATACCGACGGCGACAGCGTGATCTTCTTTCCCGAATCGAACGTCGTGCACATGGGCGACGATTTCGTCACTTATGGATTTCCGTTCATCGATCTTGCGGGCGGCGGCAGCGTGGAAGGAATGATTGCGGCAACCGAAAACGTTATCGCTGAGCTGCCGCCCGATGTAAAGGTGATCCCGGGACACGGCGCGGTCTCAACCCTGCGAGACGTTGAGAGATTCACGAACATGCTAACCGAGACGAGGAGCGTGATAGAGCAGGCGATTAAGGCCGGCAAAGCGCTCGATCAGATGAAGGCGGAGAGGATTCTCGAGACGTGGCGCCAGTGGTCAGGAGATTTCATCTCTTCGAATGCATTCATTGAAACACTCTATAACGATTTGATGGGCAGGAAGAGCGGCGAATTCATCAAGCATAACTAATCGATTTGGGGGCAGACGCCTTTTCAAACGTCTGCCCGGTCCTCGTAGCGCGAACATTGTCAGAGGATCAGACTACGGACACTTGACCAGGGTCCCGGTAATGTTCCCCGACAACACCATCGACGGTTGTTGCGGCGAAGGCACCGTCCCTCTCGCGACAATAAACGCCCTCAAGGTGTGATTTGGGAACGCGTCGGTTCCGCGTCCGACCAGCCACCCTTCGAAATGCGAAATCGGATTGCACTTCTCACACGCGACAGCCGTATGGTGCGAACCAAGCCGGTCCGTAGTCTCGATCCTTCCCTTAAACAGAGTCTTGCCATTGCTGTCGGTGATTGCGAACTCGCCTGAGAAGTACGCATATCCATCGTTGCGCCGGATCACTACGCCTCTTGCTTCGAGCGTGCTGTTGTTGGGCGGAATGTCCTGCTGGTCGCAAACCGATTTCACAAACGCGAGCTTCATCTTGATCGACATTTCGCCTCGCCTGGTTTGCCCCATGTCACACGTATAAGGGTTGCCATACTTCGCTTCTCGTTTTCCGTCAACCTTTCTGACAATCTCCCACAGACAGCAGTTTCCTTTCTCTGGAACGCCAGGGATGCAAACGTCGGGAAATGGTGATTGAGGCGACGGGCTCGCTTCAGTGGAACTGATAGATGGCGGCGCTTCAATTGACGCTACGCTCTGTTGAAGAGATTTCGCCGAGAGCAAAGCTACACACGTCAGCGCTGCCAAAGTAAGGGTGACATATTTGATTCTCATGAGTGATCTCCTTGTGTGATTGAGAGCGTGATTCGCTCGCAGTTGTCTGATTCGGGTTCGGAACTCGCGGGAAACTGCCCGTTTCGAGGCTGCAGGCCATCAGAACGCTTGCCTCGGCGCGATGTCCGTCTCCCCCCTAATACTGATAGACGGATTGTCTGGCGAAAGCTGTCGAAGTTTTTGATTGAATCGCGATTCGCGCCGGCACCGCTTCGGGCTCCGAGGCTCCTGAAATTGAAGACTGCGAGGCTCGAATCCGATGTGGCGTATTACTTACACTTTTTTCTTGACACTACTGTCAGGAAGGATTATATACACGGCGCACTCTTCTTTTATTCAAACTTTTCAGTGGGATTAATCGTCTGGACCCGGTTCAGGCCAGGAAGTATCTCTGGCTGCGTAAGACGCCTGCATTTTGGTAACCGGGCTCTGTGGTGTTTCTGCAAGCCGACGCGACGTGGACGGATTAACCACCCAGCGTCTCTTCACCGTAATATCGGCATTCAATGCGAGACTCGGCGAGTAAGACCGAGCGATAATCTCACCGTAACCCTGACAACTGTCCTCCGGGGCGTGTTGTCGCTTTAGCTACCAAAGGAGGAGCTGAGATGGCGAATATCTCGAAAACAAACAGAAAGCGAGAGAAAGAGATTCTCGACGCCGCTAAGAACAGGCGCGAACTCATAGCAGCGCAATTGAGCAGACGGGATCTGATGAGGCTCGGTCTTTTGACGAGCGCGGGGTTCTTGATCCCGAAGAACGGATTGAGCGCTCGGGCACCGCAATTTGGCGGGGGAAGTTTTGGAAGCGGGTGCTACGGGTTTTACGGACGGGGAGGGACGCCCGTGAGCCCGCCGACCACACCTTTCGTCGAACCGTTGCCGATAATGCCGGTCCATCAACCCGTCACCCAATTCACTGGCCCGCCGCCGACGGCGGCGCCAAACACGGCAATCAACCCGGCTACCGGGCTTCCATTCGAAGGCCGCACGCGAACGCATCAGGCTTACACGCAGTTTCCGGCTCAAAAGCTATACGAGGTGCATCAACAACAAGCGCTCGTCAGCGTACACCCGCAGCTTCCAACGCAAACGCTTTGGAGCTTCAACGGGAGCGTTCCGGCGCCGACTTATGTCGCGCGCTACGGCGAGCCGATACTCGTGCGAAACTACAACAATCTGCCCGCCAACAACGGAGGCTTTGGGATTCAGTCGGTCTCGACGCATCTGCACAACGGGCATACACCGTCGGAAAGCGACGGCTTCCCGTGCGACTTCTTCGCGGTGGGCCAATACTACGATCAACACTATCCAAACGTGCTCGCGGGATTTTCGTCAACGAATCCGCCAAACGGGGATATCCGCGAATCGATGAGCACCCTCTGGTATCACGATCATCGAGTAGACTTCACAGCGCAGAACGTCTACAAGGGACTGGCTGGTTTCTTCCTGCTGTTCAATCAGTTCGATACCGGGAATGAGACCACCGGCTTCCGCTTGCCGAATTACCCTGACTTCGACATACCGATGATTTTCGGGGATAGGCTCTTTGATCCAACTACCGGTTTGCTGGCCTTTGACCTGGCCAATCGCGATGGCATTCTCGGAGACAAATTCCTGGTCAACGGAAAGATTCAGCCGTTCTTCCAGGTGAAGCGCCGCCGCTATCGTTTCCGCTGGCTCAACGGCGGGCCATCGCGCTTTTACCAGTTCTACCTGACTAACCCGAACAACCTGAGCCAGGTGAACCGCTTTTGGGTGATCAGCAACGATGGGAACCTGCTGCCAAATCCCGTGCAGGTTTCGAGCCTGCGCATTTCGGTTGCCGAGCGCATGGACGTGATCGTTGATTTCTCGGCGTTCCCAGCCGGAACAGTGCTGCGGCTCGAGAACCGCCTCGAGCAATGCGATGGAGCCGGGCCGACCGACAACATTGTGCCTGCCGGACAGGGGAATCAAGTCCTCGAGTTCCGAGTCGTATCGGACGCCGTTACGGACGCAAGCGTGGACCCGGCGACCAATCCCCACTTCTACGACGTGCCTCCGCGAACGACAACGCAAAAGTGCCGGCAGTTCAAGTTCGATAGACGGAATGGCCAGTGGGTCATCAATGACGAGTTCTTCGACTGCAACGACGTTCGCTTCCGCGTTAAGCGCAATACCGCCGAAACGTGGAAGCTGGAAGGCGGATTCAATTGGCAGCACCCGGTCCACATTCACTTCGAGGAGCACCAGATCGTCAGCCGCAACAGAAACACGCCGACGGCTATCGAGAGGGGGAGAAAGGATGTCGTGAGGCTGGGTGAGAACGATGACGTCGAATTGTTTTTCCGGTTCCGCGATTTCGTTGGGCGTTACCCAATGCATTGCCACAACGTCGTTCACGAGGACCACGCGATGATGTTGAGATTCGACATTGACGATGTCGGGGACAACGGCGAGAGCTGCGGCTTCAGTCACTAGCGGCGGCCTGAACGCTTTTGCGGCTCGCCGCGCGAAATGGCGAGCCGCAGCGTCGGCGCAGAAAGGAGAAAGAACATGGCGAACATGAAAAGAAGAGAAATGCTTGCAGGGTTCGCGGCGGCTCGCCAGCAGCGCGGGGTTGTGGCGGCGGCTGACAACGACAAAGCGTCGCGTGATGCTACGCAGGCTCGTTACTTTCCAAACTTCGAATTGACTACTCACGAAGGCAAGAAGGTCCGATTCTACGACGATCTGATCAAGGACAAGATCGTGGTCGTCAATTTTATGTATGCTCAGTGCGAGGGGATTTGTCCCGGAATCACCGCAAACCTCGTTAAGGTTCAGAAGATCCTCGGAGACCGGATCGGCCGCGACATTTTCATGTACTCGATCACGCTCAAACCCGAAGAGGACTCTCCCCATGAGCTCCAGCATTACGTCCAAATGCATCGAGTCAAACCGGGCTGGCTGTTTCTCACGGGCAAACCTGATGAGATAGACACACTGCGGCGCACACTGGGTTTCTCGGATCAGAATCCGAAGCTCGACAAGGACAAATCGAATCATATCGGTATGGTTCGATACGGCAACGAACGGAGACAATGGTGGGCGATGTGCCCGGGTCAGGCTCATGCAGAATGGATCGTGAACTCGATTCTGTGGATGGACGGACCAAAAGGCGCAACGAGCTGAGACGTGAAGATGCCTCGGACTCAAGGAGGATGGAAATGAGAAACAGATTTTGGGATACCGGGCAAATATCCATCGCTCTGATGTTGGTTGCCGCCACGATCGTTTCGGCCAGGTCACAATCGCCGGCCGTGCGAACTCCGGGCGAAGACGTACATGACGGAACCACTCGTACGAGGACCTTTCGAGTGGTTGGAGGGCCGGATGCGATCGTCTTTGACGGGACCAACATTTGGGTCGCCAGCCACATGAGCAATACGGTCACGAAGCTGAGAGCTAAAGACGGAGTTGAACTCGGCAAGTTCGAAGCGGGTCAGCGGCCTGTGGCGCTTGCTTATGATGGAAGCCACATCTGGGTGGCGAATCTATTCGATAACACCGTCATGAAGTTGCGCCCGGCGGACGGCGCCGTGGTGGGAACCTACAAAGTAGGGAAGCAGCCCACCGCATTGCTGTTTGACGGTGCAAGTGTTTGGGTGGTCAACAAGCAGAGTGGCGCCGTGACCAAGCTCCGGGCCAGCGACGGCACGACGCTTGGCGTTTTCAAAGTCGGTCCGCAGCCGATGGCAATCGCCGATGACGGCGCCAATATCTGGGTAACCAACAATGGAGATGGCAGCGTTACTAAGTTGCTCAAGAGCGACGGAACGGTGCTTGGCAATTTCAACGCGGGCGGCAGGCCCATCGGAATCGCGTTCGATGGGCTCAACATCTGGGTGGCTAATTTTTATGCCAGCAGCGTCACCAAGCTACAGGCCAGCGACGGAGCGATCCTTGACACCATCCACGTCGAGGACGGTCCGAGCGGTGTGACTTTTGCCGACGGATACATTTGGGTTTCCAGTTACGGGGCCAGCACGGTGACGAAATTGGACCCGCGCTTTGGATCCGTAGTGAGCAGTATTGCCGTTGGCCGGGGCCCGTCGGCGGTTCTCTATGAGGGCCGCAACGTCTGGATCGCAAACTCGGGAAGCAATTCGGTGCTAAAGGTGAGCGAGAAGAAAGATTCACCGACGAACTGAACGTTATCCGTCGAAAGAAAAAGAAGAGGCGTGGTTCGGGCGGCGTTGCTTCGGCAGCGCCGCCCGTTTTTACGTTCGCAGATCTGTGTTGCCAGCCTCACTTTGTCGAATTGCGCTGGCGGAGCGCTTCAAACAAGACCACGCCAACCGCTACCGACACGTTCAGCGATGTCACTTTGCCGCGCATTGGAATGGACACGACCGCGTCACACCGCTCACGCACCAACCGGTGAAGACCGCTCCCTTCGCCTCCACACACCAGCGCCAGCGCGCCCGAATAGTTGAACTCCGTGTAAGCCATCTCTCCTGAGCTTTCAATGCCAACAACCCACACGTTGCGCTTCTTCAATTCTTCGATGAAAGACCCCAGGTTCGTCACACGCGCGAGCGGCAGGTGCTCGACCGCGCCTGCCGACGTTTTCGATACTGCGTCCGTCAGATGAGCCGCTCGCCGATCCGGCACAACAACCGCGCTCGCTCCGCCGCACTCCGCTGTTCGAATTATGGCTCCGAGGTTGTGAGGGTCCTGGACGCCGTCGAGCAAAATGAAAATGGTCTTTGGAGTGATCTTCGCCAGCAAGTCGTCTGCGTCGGCATATCCTGCCGCAGAGGTGATCGCAATGACGCCCTGATGATTTCCGTTGTGAGTCAGCCGATCTAGAGCAACGCGAGGCTCGCGGCGGACTGGAATGTGAGCGCGTCGCGCCGCGTCGATGACCTCGCGCAGCCGGGAGTCTTTCGCTCCTTCAGCGATCACGATGCGGTCGATACGCCGGCCGCCTGCGCGCAAGGCTTCAAGGACCGGCAGAACTCCATAGATGGCCGACATAGATCAGTTTGTAGCTCATCGCTTCTTCAAACTCAAACTCGCGTTTGTAGTTCGGCCTTGAGGCGGAAGTTTGCAGTTGTAGCGAATGCCAATACGTTACTAACTTCCGCCTGAAGGCCGGACTACGAACGCTGCTCTCCTAGGATCGAAGCGACTACGAATGTCACATAACTCAGATCCGATGCGCAGCGCAATTTGCAGCGCGGTGCAGCAAACTTCCGTCAACTGTCCGATGAAGCTGCCGCGGGTTGTCTACGTTGATCCGAAAAGGGCGCACCATTGCTGCAATGTGAGATGGCACGCCCTTCGCTCTATTCAGCCGTTCAGACCAGATCGAATGGGAATATGCTTGGCGACTGAAATCCTCATCAAACCTCGCACGCAGTCCTGGCGCATCACCGTGTGCGCGATCGTTGGAGCGTATCTCGCGCTCGGCGTCGCTACGAACAGCATTCGCTCTTACCACTGGTTCATGTTGTTAGCCGTTCCGTTCAGCGTGCTGTCGGGTGAGCGGGGCCGGCAATTCTTTGCCGATTGGTCACCGCTGTTCGCGTTCTGGCTTGTGTACGATCGGTTGAGATTGATCCAGCCGCTTCTCTATTCGCACGTAGCGGTCTCGCAGCCTTTTGAAATCGAACGCTGGGCTTTCGGTTGGATGGCGTCGGGCGCGGCGCCAGCGCACGCAGCGCACGCGTGGCTTGCGAGCAGCACAAGTGCGTTGGCCGTCATTGTGAGATGGTCGGTGCAAGCTATTTACTTTTCTCATCTGTTCTTCGTGCCGGCGCTGATCTGTGTGATTTGGCTGGCCGGCCGGCGAAGTGAACATAGCCGTGAATTATTCAAACGATTCGTTCGGGCATTCACGATTCTAAACTTCAGTGCTATCGCAATCTATTTGCTCCTGCCGGTGGCGCCGCCGTGGTGGGTGACGCTGAACGGAATGGAGCAACCAGATATTGAAAACGTTGCGCAAGTGAATATGACTGCTGCAATGAACGGCGTGCTCATCCAGGGAATGATACGCAATGCCTCGCAGTGGTTTGCGGCTGTTCCGTCGTTGCACGGCGCTTATCCGGTATTGCTGCTGCTTCTATTGAGGCGTGAGGTGAGCCGGCTTGTCCTGGCGGCTCTTGCACTTTATGGAGCGGCGATGTGGTGCGCGACGGTTGTCTTGAATCAACATTACATTGTCGATTTGATGGCGGGGGCGGCCCTTGCAATCGCGGCGTGGTGGATCGAGCGGCGCATCAAGAAGGAGTGAAATCAAACAACGGTTGCCTCGCGATCCTTTGAACCAGTCGCGAATCGAGAAAATGAAAACGGCGCCACATCGAAATCTCGCGCGGCTCCGCGGGTGATCATCTCTGCGAGAACTCGTCCGGCTGCCGGCGAATGCTGAAAACCATGCCCGCTGAATCCCGTGATCAGGAAGAATCCTTCGACTTCGCTTGCAGGCCCGATGATCGGCATCGCGTCGGGGGTCATCTCGTAGAGCCCCGCCCACGCGTGCGCGATCCCGGCATCAGTCAGCGCCGGTAATCGTTCGGCCGCGACTCGGGTGACTTGCTCGAGAAGCTCCCAGTTCACGGTTGTGTCATAGCTCGAAGACTCATTCGGATCAGCCATGCCAAACAACATGCCCGCGCCTTCGCGATGGAAGTAGAAGGTCGTCGCGAAATCGATAACCATGATTCGCGACGCGGGCACGCCCGTGTTGATCGGTTCGGTGATGAAGATGTGTCTCGGATAAGGAAGCACCGGTACGTCGAGTCCCGCCATTTTGCCGATGCCGTGAGCGTAAGGTCCGGCGGCGTTGACGACGGTGTGAGTCGCGATCACGCCTCGATTGGTTTCAACCGCTCGGACGCGGCCCGCTTCGATCCGGATGCCGGTGACTTCGGTATCGCGATAGATTTCTATCCCCGAGGCTCGCGCCGCGTTTGCGAATCCCATCGTCACGCCGTTCGGATCAGCAATCCCATCGCGCGCGCAGAAGGTCGCGCCGGCGACTCCGCCAACCTCCAGTCCCGGCGCAAGGTGCTTTGCGTCTTCGGGAGAGAGCACATCCACTGCAATGCCGAACCGGCGCTGCAACTCGACGTTGCGGCGAAAATCGGCAAGGTCTTTTTCTTTTGATAGAAGGAACAGATATCCGTCTTGATGAAAGTCGATCGGGTAACCGACCTCATCTTCGAAGCGTTCGAGCAAGTGAATCGATTCGATGGAGAGGCGAATGTTGGCTTCGGTTGAGAATTGATGGCGCACGCCGCCCGCGTTGCGGCCGGTCGATCCCATCCCAAGCATCGGCTCGCGCTCGAGGAGAACAACGTCGCGCACACCGTTGCGCGTCAGGTGCCAGGCAGTGCTCGCGCCCATACACCCGCCGCCGATGATCACAACTTCCGCGGCAGTCTTCATGCTTCGTGTGAGCTTACACGAAGCATGGAAGACTGTGCAGCCGGCAATTGGAACGCGTTACGTAGGGGGTGTAGTTATGAGTGGGCGAGCACAACGAATTCACCGCTGATTTACGCCGTCTTCGGTCCGCTGATTATCTCAGATCAGCAGTCATCTGCGGACCGAAGGCAGCGCAAATCAGCGGTGAATCAAGACACCAAGTCCCACTTCTAACCACACCTCAACGTAGAGGACGTTTTCTATTTGCCCTTGACTACGATCTTCCCCGCCATGTCCTTGCCGCCCTTTTCGCCGTGAAACTCGCAGTGATAGGCGAACGTTCCGGCCTTGTCGAATTTGTGCTCGAACTTGTCTCCCTGTTTGAGCACCTCGGATTTGAACGAGCCGTCGTCGGCCACGACCGAATGCCGTCCGCCTTCGTTCACCCATTCAACGGTTGTGCCGGGAGCGACGGTCAGCAGCTTCGGCGTGAATTGAAAGCTTGTCACCTTAACGGTGGCCCTCGCGTCGCCGGCCGCACGTGAAGTCGCTTTGCGCGCCACGCGAGCCGAAGAGCCCGCGGCGCCCAGCATCAGAACTGCGACGGCGATGATGATTTGAAACTTTCGCATGAGTGTTCTCCTGAGGTTAATAGTTTCTATTTATCGCGATTCAACGGTGATGACTCCGGCCATGTCGACGCCGTGTTTGTCACCGTGGAATCCACAGAAGTACGGGAAGACGCCCGGCGCGTCGAACTTGTGTTCATAAGTCCCGCCGGCGGTGAGCGTGTCTGACTTGAACGAACCATCGTCCGCTTCGACCGTGTGGCGGCCAAGCGCATCGGTCCACTCGACTACCGTTCCCGCCTTGATGGTTAGGTCTTTCGGTTCGAACTGGAAGTTTGAAATTTTCACGCTGACCTTTTCCGGGGCGGCTGCCTGCTGCTGTACTACTGCCGCAGGCGCGGCAGGTTTGGATGCCGCGATGTACCAGATGTAATAGGTGCTCAAGCCGATCAGGATCACCAGCCACCACAGCGCAAGCTCGGTTCGCATCCACGGCTTGTATCGTCTGAAGCGCAGCTTCTTTGGCAAGAGTTCCGTCGCCGCTACGAGCACGATGTACAGTCCCAGCACTTCAGCGATTGTCCCCAGCGTCGCATGAACATAAGGCACGAGGTAATAGGCTTCTTTCAACCCGCCGGGCACTTGCGGCTGAACCTGCTTATGAAACGACGGCGCCATGATCAGAAAAATCATCACCAGGTTAAGGATCATCACCGAGGACTGGCAATACTTGTGCGCGCGATAGTTTCCACGCCGGGCCAGGGCCATGCCAAACAGAAGCGCGAGCCCCATTACAACCTGAACCACCAGATTCAAGTCCGCGCGAAAAGTCGCTCCGGTTCCAAGAAATCCGTTCATTTGCTCTCCTGATCAGGATCTCGATGCGCGAGAAAGCGTATCGGTGGAATTCGACTTCAAGATTTCATTACGCGGTTTCCTGATGAATCGGATTGCTGAAAAAGTAGACAATTCCAGCGGCGCGGCGCACAATCTGTGAAACGGCCGAGGCGGACCCGTTCTGACCTGCATCGAGGTGGTCCGATGACTTATATTGAAGAAACAGTTACTGCCAGCGACGGGTTACGTCTCTTTCAGCGAAGACGCGAAGCCGCCAGGCCGAAGGCCGAGATATTGATTACCCACGGATTCGGCGAGCACAGCGGCAGATACGACGCGCTGGCCGAGCACTTGATAAGCCGCGGCTTTTCGACGGCGGTCTACGATCATCGCGGACACGGGTTGTCGGATGGATTGCCGGGTCACGTTGAGAGCTTCGCGGAATACGACGAGGACCTCGCGAAGGTCATCGGTTTGGCGCGCGCGCGAGCCGGGTCCCTGCCGGTGTTTTTGATAGGCCACAGCATGGGCGGGCTGATCGCATTGAGATATGCGGCGCGTAAAGGCGAGCATCTCGCAGGCGTCGTCGTGTCGGCGCCGTTGATCGCTGTAGCTGTGTCGGTGCCCGCTTACAAGACGATGATCGCCCGCGTGGGAGCGCGAATTTCTCCGCGGTTGCGCCTCGACAATGAAATCAATCCATCACACCTGAGCCGCGATCCCGAAGTGGGACGGGCATACGCCGCCGACCCGCTGGTGAATCGCAAGGTGAGTACGAAGTGGTTTGCCGAAGCCATGCGGGCGATGCAGGAAGTCACCGAGTGGGCGCCTCAGATCAAGACGCCGTTGCTGGTGATGCACGGGACAGAAGATCGTTTAGCGAGCGTTAATGCAACGGAGCGGTTCTTCGAACGCGCCGGTTCCGCGGACAAGGAGCTGATAATTTATCCTGGTTACTATCACGAACTGTTTAATGAACCGGAGAAGCGCGAAGTGTATGAGCGCGTGACCGACTGGCTTGATAAGAGAACTGTGCCCTGAACTGGAAAAAGTCCAAATCTCAGATTTGGATTGCGGCGCATCAGTCGCTAAGAGAAAACGAGACTAGTAAAAGAAATCGCGGTTTGGCCAAATCGTCCTATAGTTTCCGCTGCTGCTATTCCAATATTATGGGGAACAATACCTTCGATCTCAATCGCGACTTCGCTCTGAAATTGGCCGAACTGTACCACGACGACCAGGTTCAAGCTTTTCGGGTGCTTAACGAAGATGCGATGAAGTACCCAAGCAGGAGACGGTTTTACGCAGCCTTCAAACCGTTTTCAAAGGAGCGCGTCAAACGATACATGCGAAGGCTGCTAGAGGTCTCCTTCTGGGCGAGCCTTCTGAAGGAAGAGGGCCGACACCACCAGTTTGCTGTGGTGTTTTGTTCACCTGCATCTTATTCATACCCTGAGCCTGATGCTGTCGGCCTAAATCGTTTTGTGTTCAAAGAGCCACTTCCCTTTGATGCTACGACTGTCGCGAAGCTCGCGCCCGCGCTTGAATCTAAGGAAGATATAGGGGTCTGGCCGATGACTCAAAGAGGCGAAAAGGGTGAGTTGGGCGAGCTAGGTATCTGGGGTTGCGCTGCGCCGCTGCACGAGTCGGAACTAAAGCTAAACGCGATTGAACCAGGCCAGATTATGCTATCGTTGGGCGACTATCTTAAGGCAAGGATCACGGGCCTGACCGCAGAGTTTGTGGATGAGCACTCGGCTCGGGTGCTGTCTGACTTCTGTGGCAAATCACGCCCGGTCTCTCAAGACGATTATTTGGTCGGCTCGCATAGAAGGCTGGATCCCGCGAAGATCGCATTTGCAATGCGCGCCCATGGTCACGGTGGTACTTTGCTCATACTCGCTAATGATAATGCGACGTGGGAGAAGTCAATCGACATGACGCAACTCCGCTTTGCTGGACAGCCCTATGAACGAGCCAAGAGGGCTCTAGCTCAGAGGGACAAGGCATTGCAGCAATTTAGCGCGAACTTGCATAGTTCAATTGATATTGCGCGACAGTCTTTGGATTCAATAGGACAGCTCACTGCCGCTGATGGCGCGACCTTGGTTACTTGTGATCTGGCCGTCTTAGGGTTTGGCGCGAAGATCAAGCCAATGACACCAGGGCGGGTGCCAGAAGCGGTGTGGGTTTTAGCGCCCTTTGAGGGTAGTGAACCGGCAAGGAGGAAACTGTCTGAAGTCTTCCCTGGTACTAGGCATCAATCGGCCGCACAGTTCGTTTTCGATCAAGAGCATGAAGCAATGGCCATTGTTGCTTCAGAGGACGGAAGGTTGTCTGTGTTTGTGTGGGACGAAAAAGAAGGCTTGTCTGTAACCCCGGACGCGGAATGGCTTTTGTGGTGAATCCTTCTGGAACGGGGGGCGCGCAGAATCCCAAGCTTGGAAAATGATTGTGCTTTCGCTGATGCGGGTGATAGTCTTCGCCTCATGTCAAGCAACGCAAAACGAATAGCAGCACATGAGGCCACTATTAATATGCTCAAACAGAGCATTAATCGAGAACAAATCGCAGTAAATAGAATCAAAATAGCGGAGGCAAACAAAAGAGTCAGGGCAGATGAACCGAAGAAGCCGAAACAGCAGATTGCCGTTCGCTTTCGTGCGGCACGCGTGGACGCCACGATTGCAAGCATTACGCGGAGAATCGAGCGCGATTACCAACTACCTAAGGGTTCTGTTCGTCTTGTTCTGCCGAGTGGGCGCAAAGCTCACGTAGATGGCAAAATCGAGAATCTGCTTAATAGGTGGGGCAATGTCTAAAGCTGAATTTCACTGCCTAGCTCCTCAGCTCTTGCCCTTGCGAAGGCGAGGCGTGCCGTCTCCAGGTCTTCAATCGCCAGCCCGCATGATTTAAACAGCGTTATCTCATCGAGCGACTCCCGGCCCGCGACCTTGCCTGACACAACATCAGCCAACATTCCCTTCACGTGCTCGTGATTGATCACGCCTTCAGCGATCGGTATCAGGATCTCTCCGGCTTCGCGGCCCGCGGCTGACTCGGCGTCCAGGATCACGCGTGCACGCCGAACAGTTTCAGAGTCAAGCTCACGAGTCGAAGGCGTGAATGCACCCACCGCATTGATGTGAGTGCCCCTGGCAAGCAGCTTTCCGTCAAACAACGGCGCCGGCGAACTCGTGCACGTGCAGATGAGATTCGCGGTAACCACTGCTTGTTCTGCTGAGACAACTTCACTGGGAAGCTTGTGCGATTCGCTAACGACATCGGCAAGCACCCGAGCATTCTCGGCGTTGCGAGAGACGATCACCACACGCTCGATCTGGGCGACTTCGATCATCGCGTCGATATGGAAGCGCGCTTGAACGCCGGCTCCAAACACCGCCAAACGCTTAGGGCCCGGTGAGGCCATGTATTTGGTGGCGACCGCCGAAGTCGCGGCCGTGCGAACTGCCGTGATGAATCTTCCGTCCATCAACGAAAGCGGAGCGCCGGTTTCGCTATCGAGCAACAGATACACCGATTGAATGCTATCGAGGCCGCGTGCGGGGTTTCGTTCGAATACAGACACGATCTTTGTCCCGAGCGCCGATTGTTCTCCGCCGCTTGAGCCGACATACGCCGGCATCTCGAGCACGATTCCGTTGTGATCCGGAACATCGAGGCGAAGCCGGTCTGGAACGTTGGCTTCTCCGCGAGCAAGCGCGCGAAAGCCTTCCTCGACCGCATCGATAACGTTTTTCATGGTCAAGACGCTGCGCAGGTCTGATTCGCTGAGTATTAGCACGGGTGTTCGGCGGGACTAAGTTTGCAGGTTCTCGTCGATGTACTTCACGAAAATCAACTCGTTGTGTTTTTCGTTGTAGACGAGTTCGTCGATGACCTGGGACGAAAGCATTATTCCAAATCCACCCGGCCGCAAGCCCATCTCCTGACGCACTTGCAGGTGCCGTGTGGGATCATCCGGAGGATTGGCAATCGCGGCGTGCTCGATTTCCGCGATGTCGAAACCCTCGCCCGGGTCCTTGATCGAATACAGGATCGCGCGTTTCAGATGAATGTATTTCACGATCACGCGATTTGACGGATCGCACTTGCCGCCGTGCTCGATCGCATTGTTGAGCATCTCGCGAAACACCGCGCCAACCGCTTCGCGTGTTTCCTTTGGGATATGTTCGTGAAGGTGAGACAGGCACTTCTGGATTGGCTCGACGGCGGTCAGGTCGCAGGGAACTCGCAGCTCGATCCAATCAGGACGGCTCGAGATAACTTCGATTCGGCTGGCGAGGTCTCTGCTGATTGCGGAACTCACTGCCTCAAGCAGTTCGTCAATTGCGAAGGGTTTTGATAAGAACTCACACGCCTGGTGACGCAACGCGCCAATGACGGTTTCACCCGATTTCTGTCCAGTCATAACGATGGCGCGCAAATCGGGCTTGAGTTTTCTGGCCTGCTCGAGCAACTCGATCCCGTTTAATCCCGGCATGTAGACGTCAGTCACGAGGACGTCGATCTCCTGAGTCCGCAAGACCTCGAGCGCCTCGAGGCCATCGGCGACATCGACAACCCGGTACCCCGCCTTCTTCAGCACGGCGGCATAAATCTCTCGACTGGGATTATTGTCCTCAGCCAGCAGGACGGTTGACATCGGCTCCTCGCTATTTTCGTGAACGCCCGCGCTTCGCTTTCTCCTGCATCCAGCGGTCGTAGCGCATTCGAAGCGTCTTCACCGGGTTGTCGTTTTCATCCGGCTTGATATCCTGATCGCTCACCTGAAGTTCCATGAAGTAGGTTCCGTCATTCAAACCCAGCCCCATCTTATCATTTTTGTTCGCGGCGACAATGTAGGCGACGTGAGCTGTTTTGTTGTCGCAAGGCGCGGGGGGATCGGGCAGCGACTTGCAGTTGCATCGACGATCGCCGCCGCGCGAATCAGCCGCTTCCATCGCAGCCATCACGCGGTCGGTCAGGCTTCCTTTAGCCTGCCTGAAAGCTTTCGCAGCTTCGTCAACGACGTCGTCGCCCGCGAGAATGTTGCCCTGGATTGAGAAGTAAACCTGAGTGCCTTCGACTCGTCCCTGCCGATCGAGCGACTGCTTTCCGTTGTTGGCGCCCGAGTAACCAGCCATCCGGCCCTTCAGATCGACGATGCCATACTGCCGCGTCGCGTGCGTCTGATCGTCGGCCTTGAGCATATCTATGATACGAGCCGGATCGGTTCCCTTGTTCAGTTCGCCGGCGATCAACTTTTGCAGGCGGCGGGTCCTATCGACGTTTGCCTGAGCGGCGGCGACTCCGACGCCGGGGATGATGATGGCTTGAACGTCCTTTAATCCCTTTGCTGGAAATCCTGCGAATGCCTGCTGGGGAACGCAGGTGGCGGACGCGATGACGATTTGGCCGGTCTTGCGATCGACCGCGATCACCGACCACGTAGCGAAGACATTCGCCTGGAGCGCGACCATCACGGCAGCAGCTACAAACATCTTTCGAGTCGGCATTCAGTTAGCTCCGTGGTTTGCTTCACCAATGAAGTCGGGGCGCGAAGATAACATGGAAGAGTCGGGAGAGTCTAGCGAGCTTGAATTCAAGTGTTGGTGACATAGCCTGTTGAGAACGCTCTTGCCACAAAGTCACTAAGACACGAAGGTTCACGAAGCCTGTCTTTGTGGAGTGAACCCCAAAAGTGAGACAACCGGATAAGACCCAGATAAACTGGGGACTGGGGGTCTTATGGGATTAGAGCGAAGAGCTTTCACGCGTGAGTTCAAGATGGCAGCTATTAAGGA